>Ga0181539_1004773_pt1 | contig 11422 bp, 9 predicted proteins | sample PEATcosm2014_Bin_46_FD_119767 | JGI IMG/M metagenome (GOLD analysis project Ga0181539, IMG submission 119767) | Peatland microbial communities from MTU Mesocosm Facility, Houghton, MI, USA - PEATcosm2014_Bin23_60_metaG | ecosystem: Environmental > Terrestrial > Soil > Wetlands > Peat | place... | reverse complement strand
CGACGAGGGAACGCGCTTCGCGCAGCCCAACGCGCGCCTGCGCTATCTGCCGCAGGAGCCCGACCTGACGGGCTACGCCACGACGCTCGATTTCGTGCTGAGCGGCCTCGGCGAGGAGGACAGTTCTTATCGCGCGCGGGCGCTGATGGACGATCTCGGCGTCGATCCCGCCGGCGATCCCGCGCAACTCTCGGGGGGCGAAGCGCGCCGCGCGGCGCTCGCCCGCGTCCTCGCCCCCGATCCGGATATTCTGCTGCTCGACGAGCCGACCAACCACCTCGATCTCGTCGCCATCGAATGGCTGGAGAAGGAGCTGGCGCAATCGCGCGCGGCCTTCGCGGTGATCAGCCACGACCGGCGGCTGCTCGCCGACCTCACCCGCGCGACGGTGTGGCTCGATCGCGGCCGCACGCGCCGGCTCGACCAGGGCTTCGCCGCCTTCGAGGCCTGGCGCGACGCCAGGCTCGAGGAAGAGGAAATCGAGCGCCACAAGCTCGATCGGCGCATCGTCGAGGAAGAGCACTGGATGCGCTACGGCGTCACCGCGCGGCGCAAGCGCAACATGCGGCGGGTCGGCGAATTGGCGGCGCTGCGTCGCGAGCGTCGCGAGGCGCGCCGCGCGCAGGGCGTCGCCGCCATGGTCGCGGGGGACGCCAAGGCCTCGGGCGCCCTGGTGATCGAGGCGGAGAAAATTTCCAAGTCCTACGGCGATCGGCCGATCGTCAGGGATTTCTCGCTGCGGGTGATGCGCGGCGACCGAATCGGCGTCGTCGGCGCCAACGGCGCGGGCAAGACGACGCTGATCAATCTTCTGACCGGGGCGCTGGCGCCCGATTCGGGCGCCGTGCGCCTGGGCGCCAACGTCGCGATGGCGAGCCTCGATCAGCGCCGCGCCTCGTTGCAGCCGACGACGACGCTGGTCGACGCGCTGACCGGCGGCGGCAGCGACTTCGTCGCGGTCAACAACGAGCGCAAGCACGTCGTCGGCTACATGAAGGACTTCCTGTTCACTCCCGATCAGGCGCGCACGCCGATCGGCAAATTGTCGGGCGGCGAGCGCGGCCGGCTGATGCTGGCGCGCGCGCTCGCCCTGCCCTCGAACCTGATGGTCCTCGACGAGCCGACCAACGATCTCGACATCGAGACGCTCGATTTGTTGCAGGAGCTGCTCGGCGATTATCCCGGCACGCTGCTGCTGGTCAGCCACGACCGCGACTTTCTCGACCGGGTCGCGACCTCGGTGATCGTAGCCGAGGGCGAGGGCCGTTGGCGCGAATACGCCGGCGGCTATTCCGACATGGTCGCACAGCGCGGCTACGGCCTCTCGGGGCCGCCGGCGCCCGAAGCGCCGAAGCCGGAGAAGACCGCCGCGCGCGAAACGGCGCGCCCGGCGCCCAAGCGGAAGATGTCGTTCAACGAAAAGCGCGCGCTGGAGACGCTTCCGGGCAGAATCGAGGCTCTGCAGGCCGAGATCGCCGCGCTGGAGCGCGCGCTCGGCGATCCCGCGCTGCACGGGCGTGATCCCCAGGGCTTCGATCGCGCGACCAGATCCTATGCGGCCAAGCGCGCCGAGCTCGACGCGGCGGAAGACGACTGGCTGGCGCTCGAAATCCTGCGCGAGGAGATCGAGGGGTAGAGCTGCGGCGGCTCAGGCCGCCAGCGCCGTTTCGACGATCCCGACGAAATAGGCCATGCCGTAGGGCAGCGCCGCGTCGTTGAAGTCGTATTCGGGGTGGTGCAGGCCGGCGGAGTCGCCGTTGCCGAGCCAGATGAACGCGCCGGGGCGCGCCTGGAGCATGAAGGAGAAATCCTCGGCCCCCATGACCGGGGGCATCTCGGTCAGGACCCGCTCCGGGCCGGCCACGCGACGGGCGACCGAGGCGGCGAAATCGGTCTGAGCGGGATGATTGATCGTCGGCGGATAGCTGCGGCGATAGTCGACGATCGCGCTGATCCCCGAAGCGGCGGCAATCCCCGAGACGATCTCGCGCATGCGCCGTTCCACCAGGTCCCGCGTCGCCGGGAGCAACGTGCGCGTGGTGCCTTCCAGCTCGGCGGTCTGCGGCAGGATGTTGTCTTTCGAGCCGGCGGTGAAACGCGCGACCGAGACGACGCAAGAATCGAGCGGATCGACGTTGCGCGAGACGATCGTTTGCAGCGCGGTGACGATCTGGGCGCCGGCGACGATGGTGTCGACGCATTGATGCGGGAACGCGGCGTGGCCGCCTTTGCCTTCGAGGCGGATCGCGAAGAAGTCGGCCGAGGCCATCAACGGGCCCTTGCGAATCGCAAAGACGCCGACCGGCACGTTCGGCGCATTGTGCATGGCGTAGACTTCCTCGATGGCGAAGTTTTCCAGCAGGCCGTCGTCGATCATCGCCTGGGCGCCCGCGCCGCCTTCCTCGGCGGGCTGGAAGATGACGATCGCCGCGCCGGAGAAATCGCGGGTTCGCGCGAGATGGCGCGCCGCGCCGAGCAGCATCGCGGTGTGGCCGTCGTGGCCGCAGGCGTGCATCTTGCCGGGAGCGCTGGAGCGATAGGGAAGGTTGGTCGTCTCCTCGATCGGCAGCGCGTCCATGTCGGCGCGAAGGCCGATGGCGCGTCGGCTGTCGCCCTTGCGCCCTCTGATGACGCCGACGACGCCGGTCCTGCCGATCGCGGTGCGGACCTCGTCGCAGCCGAACTCGCGCAGTCGCTCGGCGACGAACGCGGCGGTGCGCGGCAGGTCATAGAGAAGTTCGGGATGGGCGTGCAGTTCGCGCCGCCAAGCCTGCGCGTCGGGAACCAGGTCTTGAATGGCGGGATTGATGGGCATCGTCGCGTCTCCGTCGGGGGGAGGGCGAAGAAACCCCGGGGCGATGGCGCTGTCAATCCGTCGCCATCAGGCGCTTGCGATGCAGCAGAAAGACCGCTTGTTCGCCGAGAAGATTCCACGCCCACGTCGGCAAGGCGAGCTGCAGGGGGTTGCCGTGACGATCGAGCGCGACGCTCCTGTCGATCGTCGCGCCGATTTCGCGCGCCAAGGCGAGGAAATCGGCGAGGGTGCAGAAGTGGATGTTGGGCGTATCGTACCAGGAGTAGGAAAGGCTCTGCGTCACCGGCATCCGGCCTTTGAAGGCGAGCTGCGCGCGCACGCGCCAATGGCCGAAATTGGGCACGGAGACGATCGCCCGCTTGCCGATGCGCAGCATATGTTCGAGCACCACGCGGGGGCGCCGGGTCGCCTGCAAGGTCTGCGACAGGATGACGTAATCGAAGGAATCGTCGGGATAGTCGACGAGGTCGGTGTCCGCGTCGCCCTGAATGACGGAAAGACCCTTGGCGACGCATTGGTTGACGCCGCTCTGCGACAATTCGATGCCGCGTCCGTCGACCGCGCGCGTCTCGCGCAGCAGGCTCAGCAATTCGCCGTCGCCGCAGCCGACGTCGAGCGCTCGGGAGCCCGGTTCGACCATTTCTGCGACGACGAGGAGGTCGACGCGCGGCGTGGCGTCTTGCTTCGTCATTGCGCGCGAGCCTTCCATCAGAAAATTCCGCGCGCGCGCGCGGCGGCGTCGATGAAGCCGCGCGTCGTGGCGAAGAGCTCGGGAACGTCGAGCAGGAAGGCGTCGTGGCCGCGGTCGGTCTCGATTTCGACGAACGACACCGAAGCGCCGCCGGCGTTGAGCGCGCGCACCAGGGCGCGCGAATCGCTGGTCGGGAACAGCCAATCGGAGGTGAAGGAAACGACGCAGAAGCGCGTGCGCGAGCCGCGGAAGGCGTTGACCAGCGCGCCGCCATAGTCGGCCGCGAGATCGAAATAGTCCATCGCGCGGGTCATGTAGAGATACGAGTTGGGATCGAAACGCTCGACGAAGATCGTCCCCTGGTGGCGCAGATAGGATTCGACCTGGAAGTCGGCGTCGAAAGAGAACGTGCGCTCGGCGCGGTCCTGCAGGTTGCGGCCGAAGCGGCGGTGCAGCGCGCTGTCCGAGAGATAGGTGATGTGGGCCGCCATGCGCGCGACGGCGAGGCCCTTGGCCGGCCGCGCGCCCTCGGCGAGGTAGCGGCCGCCGCGCCAATCGGGATCGGCCATGATCGCCTGGCGGCCGACCTCGTGGAAGGCGATGTTCTGCGAGGAATGGCGCGCCGCGGTGGCGATCGGCAACGCGCTGAAGACGCGCTCGGGATAGCTCGCCGCCCATTGCAGCACCTGCATGCCGCCCATCGAGCCGCCGGCCACGCAGAACAGTTGCTCGATGCCGAGGGCCTCGACCAGCATCGCCTGGGCGCGCACCATGTCGCCGATCGTGACGATGGGGAAATCGAGGCCGTAGGGCTCGCCGGTGGCGGGGTTGAGAGAGGCCGGGCCGGTGGTGCCCATGCAGCCGCCCACGACATTGGCGCAGATGACGAAAAACCGGTCGGTGTCGAACGGCCGGCCCGGCCCGACCATCGTCTCCCACCAGCCGTCGCGCCCGGTCGCGGGATGGCGATTGGCGGCATGCTGATCCCCGGTCAAGGCGTGGCAGACCAGGATCGCGTTGCTCTTGGCGGCGTTGAGGGCGCCGTAGGTCTGATAGGCGATCGTCACCGGCGTCAGATCGACGCCGGCCTCCAGCGCCAGCGGGCGGTCGGGCCCGAAGCGTAGCGCCGGACTGTGCGGCGCGTCGGCCTCGCCGGCGGCGTCGGGCCTCGTCGATGGGCTCGCGTCATCCAAGACGAACGTTCCGGCTGTGCACGGGCGACCTCGTAGAGAGTTCTATTTGGAGAACGGAGCGTTTGATATAACGAAATCACGAGTCGCGCAAGGCGATCCGCGAGGCGCCGGCGCGCGAGCCGGGGCGATCGCTCGCGCGTTAACAAGCCATTGACGGTCTTGCAATGTTTGCTCGCGGCGTAACGGTTTTGGCGCCGCCGCGTGGCTAGTCTGAGGCCGATAAAAGCCCAAAAGGGCATGGGAATCGGCATGAGCGACGTGACGGCGCAGAGCGGCCTCGGGCCGTTCGATCCCTATTGGAGCGACGATGGCGCGCGATCCCGCCGGAGTTGGCGGGGCTGGGGCCGGCGCGTGGCGCTGGGTCTGGCGGCGGCGGGGCTCGTCGGCGCCGCGGTTCTCGCCTGCGCGCCGCCGAGCGCGCCGCGGCCCGCGGCGGCGGCGGCCCTCGCGCCGGCGCCGATCGAGACCGTCGATCCGACGCTCGCGCCGCTGTTCGGCCTCGAGGGCGCGGAGGGCGCGCGCGCCCATTATGAAGCGCGGGTCGAGCGCGCGACGGGGGCGCGGCGAGACGCCTACAGCCTCGGGGCGCTCGACGGCGACGGGCCGGCGTTGCGAGTGGAAATGTGGAGACATGCGAGCCGGCGGGCGGCGGGAAGCCTGTTCGTCGAAATCGCCGAGGAAGCGGCGGGGTTCGGCGCCGCCGTCGAGCGTCTGGGGACGTCGCGACTCCTGACGAGTTCGCAAGGGCCGGTCGAATGGGGGGACCTCACGTTGGCGAGCGGGCGCGCGGCGCGGTCCTGCGTCGGCTTTCGCGTGGTCGCTGGCTCCGACGGCGGGCTGCGCGGCGTCGCCTGCGCCGCGGCGGGCGAAAAGATCGACGCCGCCGCGCTGTCCTGCCTTCTCGATCGCCTCGCGCTTACGCGCGCCGGGCGCGACGCCGGTTTTGCCGACGTGGTGAAGGGCGCAGGGGTCCGGCGCCCGGCCTGCCGGGCCCCGATCGGCTGATCGCGGCGTCCTTCAAGCGGGGGCGCGCTCCAGCTCGGCGACGATCGCGTCGCCCATTTCAGCCGTCGAAGCGAGGCGGCAGCCCTCGGAGCGGATGTCCGGCGTGCGCAGGCCGCTGGCGAGAACCGCGGCGATCGCCGCGTCGAGACGGTCGGCCGCCGCGCCGAGGCCGAAGGAATAGCGCAGCGCCATGCCGAACGAGCCGATCATCGCGATCGGGTTGGCCAGCCCCTTGCCCGCAATGTCGGGCGCGGAGCCGTGCACCGGCTCGTAGAGCGCCTTGCGCTTGCCGCTTCTGGGATCGACGTCGCCGAGCGAGGCGGAGGGCAACATGCCCAGCGAGCCGGTCAGCATCGCGGCGATGTCGGACAGCATGTCGCCGAAGAGATTGTCGGTGACGATGACGTCGAACTGCTTGGGCCAGCGCACGAGCTGCATGCCGAGCGCGTCGGCGAGCTGGTGCTCGAGCGTGACGTCGGGGTATTCGCGCCCGTGCAGGGCGGTGATGACCTCGCGCCACAGCACGCCGGACTTCATCACGTTGCGCTTGTCCGACGAGGTCACCTTGTTCTTGCGCTTGCGCGCGAGATCGAAGGCGACGCGGCCGATGCGCTCGATTTCGTAGGTGTCGTAGACCTGAGTGTCGATGCCGCGTTTCTGGCCGTTGGGAAGATCGATGATCTGCTTGGGCTCGCCGAAATAGACGCCGCCGGTCAGTTCGCGCACGATCATGATGTCGAGGCCCTCGACGACGTCGCGCTTGAGCGAGGAGGCGTCGGCGAGCGCGGGATAGCAGATCGCGGGGCGCAGGTTGGCGTAGAGCGCGAGATCCTTGCGCAGCCGCAGCAGGCCCGCCTCGGGGCGCACCTCGTAGGGCGCGCCGTCCCATTTCGGCCCGCCGACCGCGCCGAAGAGGACCGCGTCGGCGGTCTTGGCCAGCGCCATGTCCGCCTCGCTGATCGCCTGGCCGTGCGCGTCGTAGGCGCAGCCGCCGACCAGGCCCCTCTCGATCTCGAACCGCGCGAGCCCGGCGCGCGCGAAACAGGCGGTGACTTTTTCGACTTCGGCCATGACTTCGGGGCCGATGCCGTCGCCGGGAAGGAGAAGGAGCTTGTACGTCGCCATGGGTCGCCCGTTTGCAGGAGAAAAGGAATAACGAAGCGGTATTTCCGGACGCGTCTGTAGGCGCGGCCGCCTCGATATAGGCAGAGCGAGGCGCTCCGCGCCTGACGCGCTGATCGCGCGCGTCACCAACAAAACCGGCGCCCGAAAACCCACCCCGGCTACAGGAAAGGCTTGCTAAACGATTTCGGGGCGGGGGAAAAGCGGCTTTCGCCTGGAAAAGAGCGGCGCCGGCGCTATGATGGACGGGCGCCCGTTCGTGAGGGCGCGGTCGAGGGCTCGCAGGTTCGGTGACGACGATCAGCAATGCGACGGCGGACGCCTACGTCAAACGGCCGCCGCGCGAGACGCGGTTCTTTCTGGTCCATGGAAACGACGAGGGCCTGATCCACGAACGCGTCAAGGGCCTCGTCGACGCGGCTCTCAGCGGCGAGGCGGACCCGCTTCGCCTGACGCGTCTCGAGGGCGACGCGGTGGCGCGCGATCCGGGCGCGCTCGCCGACGAAGTCTATGCGATTTCGATGTTCGGGGGCTCGCGCGCGGTATGGCTCGAGGCGCAGGCGCGCGATCTTCTGCCGGCGCTCGAGCCGTTGTTCGCGCGCCCGCCGCAGGATTGCGCGGTGATCGTCGAGGCCGGTTCCCTGAAGAAGGGAACGGCGCTGCGCGCGGCCTTCGAGCAAGCCGAGAACGCCGCCTCGATCGAATGCTACCCCGACGAGCGTGGCGCGCTCGGGCGCGTCGTCGAGGCCGAGACGCGCGCGGCCGGGCTGGCGATCGCGCCCGAGGCGCGCGAGTACCTCATCGGCCTGCTCGGCTCGGACCGCATGACGACGCGCGGAGAAATCGCCAAGCTGACGCTCTACGCCCGCGGCAAGCAGAGAATCGAGGTCGAGGACGTCGAGGCGATCGTCGCCGACGCCGCGCCCTCGGGCCTGGACGCGCTGATCGACGCTGCGTTGCTCGGCGACATGGCGGGGCTCGAAGCGAGCGCGGGGCGCTTCTTCGCCGACGGCGGGGAAGCGGGGCATCTGGTCAGAAGCCTCGCCGCGCGGCTGACGCTGCTGCACCGGCTGAGGGTCGAAATGGAGCGCGGACGAAGTTTCGAGGCGGCGATGCAGACGCAATTCGTGCGCATCTCCCCCTCGGGAAGAGCGGCTTTGGCCAAGCAGGCGGAGCGCTGGTCGTCGACGGCTCTGGGCAAGCGTCTGGCGGCGGTTTCGACGCTCGCCGCGCGGGTGCGCCGCGAGCCGCGTCTGGCGGAGATCCTGGCGACGCGCGCGCTGTGGTCGCTGGCGGCGGCGTTGCGCGCGCGGGGGTGAGCGTGCTTGCGGGCGCCTTCACCCCGGCCCTCTTCCGCACAGGGCGTCCGAAGGGCCGGACGAGGGGGCCGCGCGAAAACCCTAGCGCGCCGGCTGGCTCAGCCGGCGGCAGAAGTCGTCGAGTTGCTCGAAATTGTGAAACGCGATGCGCATTTCGCCGATCTCGCCGGAATGGCGGATCGTCACCTTGGCTCCCAGCGCGAGGCCGAGCTTGTGTTCGAGCGCGCGAGTGTCGGCGTCGGCGGGCTTGGCCGCCCTGGCGGCGCGGCGCTGCGACTGGCCGGCCCGCTCGCCCAGGCGCTCGACGTCGCGCACGGTCAGACCCTTGGCGACGATGCGGTCGGCGACCGCGTCCGGGTCGGCGACGGCGAGCAGGGCGCGGGCGTGGCCCGCCGAGATCGCACCCGACGCCAGCAGGGCGCGGCTGTGCTCGGGCAGTTGGGTCAGGCGCATCGTGTTGGCGATGTGGCTGCGGCTCTTGCCGACGATCCGCGCGATGTCGGCGTGGGCGTAGCCGTAATCGGCGGCGAGCTGCGCGTAGCCGTTGGCCTCTTCGAGCGCGTTGAGATCGGCGCGCTGGACGTTTTCGACGATGGCGATTTCGAGCGCCTCGCGGTCGCCGGCGTCGACGATTAAAATCGGGATCTCGTGCAGGCCGGCGCGCTGCGCGGCGCGCCAGCGGCGCTCGCCGGCGATGATCTCGTAGGCGTCGGCGACGCGCGGGATCGGCCGCACGAGGACCGGCTGGATGACGCCGCGCTCGCGGATCGAGGCGGCGAGCTCGTCGAGCTCGGCCTCGGGGAAGGCCTTGCGCGGATTGCGGGGATTGGGATGGAGGAATTCGATCGGCGCCTTGCGCGCGCCGCCGCGCCCGCCCGCGGGCGCCTCCTCGCCGGCGTCGCCGAGCAGGGCGGCGAGGCCGCGGCCGAGGCGCGGGCGGTGATCGGCGTGGCGGGCGGCGTCTTCGGCCATGGAGAACTCCTTCGTGCGGGCCGGGCGCGTCAGGCGGCGCGCCAGCGCCCTTCGCGTTGAATGACCTCGGAGGCGAGTTTCAAATAGGCTTGGCTGCCCATGCATTTGAGGTCGTAGAGCAGCACCGGCTTGCCGTGCGAGGGCGCCTCGGACACGCGGACGTTGCGGGGGATGACCGTGTCGTAGACCTTTTCCCCCATGAACGCGCGCACGTCGGCGACGACCTGGCTGGCGAGCGAATTGCGCGGATCGAACATCGTGAGCACGATGCCGTGGATGGTTAACGAAGGGTTGAGCGAGCGGCGGACCTGGTCGACCGTCTTGAGCAGTTGCGAAAGGCCCTCGAGCGCGAAAAACTCGCATTGCAACGGCACCACGACCGCGTCGGCGGCGGCGAGCGCGTTGATGGTGAGGAGATTGAGCGAGGGCGGGCAATCGATCAGCACGTAACTGATCGCGTCCGGATTATCGTGTGAAAAGAAATACTTGATCGCATTCTTGAGCTTGTGCGAGCGGTCGGAATGGCCGGAGATTTCGAGCTCGACGCCGAGCAGGTCCATGGTCGAGGGCGCGATGAACAGGCGCGGCACGGCGGTCGGCGTGACGATCTGAGCGAGGGTGCGCTCGCCGACCAGCGCGTCGTAGGTCGAAGAGGTGCGAGACTTGCGATCGATGCCGAGGCCGGTCGAAGCGTTGCCCTGGGGATCGAGATCGATGATGAGGACGCGTTCGCCGATCGCGGCGAGGGCGGTGCCGAGGTTGATGGCGGTGGTCGTCTTGCCGACGCCGCCCTTCTGGTTGGCGAGGACCAGAATGCGTGGCGGCGGCGCGGGCTCGGCACCGGGAAGGTCGTGGGCGGACGTGGCGGTGTCGGTCATGAACGGGCCTTTGGAGCGCTGCGAACCCGAAGGATCGCGGCTTCGGGATCGAGCTTGCTGGCGAAGATCTCAATCGCAAGATCTGGCGCGGCGGGGGCGATTTCAAGCTGCGCTTCGGCCGAGCGTCCGCGCGGAAAGACGCCGACCGCGCCCTGAGCGAGCCACACTTTGGCGAATTCGAGCACGCGCGGCAAGGGGGCGAAGGCGCGGGCGGTGACGGCGTCCACAGGCGCGAGCGTCGCGGGGTCGATCGATTCGATGCGCACGGGGTGGATTTCGGCCGCCGCCCCGGTGGCGCGCGCCACTTCGCGTAAGAAGGCGCATTTGCGCCGATCGCTTTCGAGGCAATGGACGCGGGCGCCGGGCGCGTCGGCGAGCTGAATGGCGATGACCATGCCGGGAAAGCCCGCGCCGGAGCCGATGTCGACCCAGCGTCGGGCCTGCGGCGCGAGCGCGAGCAACTGGGCGCTGTCGGCGATATGGCGCGTCCAGACTTCGGCGAAGCTCGCCGCGGAAATGAGATTGGTCACCTTCCGCCAGCGGCCGAGCAGCTCGACGTAGATCGCGAGCCGCGCTTCGGTCTCCGGCGAGACGGGGACGAGCGCGAGAGCCCTGGCGCGATCGTCGGTCATCGGCGCGGTGTTTCACGTGAAACAGCGGCGGCCCTCAGCGATCGGCCTTCGGCCACCACCTTCTCCCGCAAGCGGGAGAAGCGAAGCGCGCCCTCTCCCGCTTGCGGGAGAGGGTCGGGGTGAGGGCGCGCGGGCGTCATCGCGCCTGCACCCCGCGTCCGCCGGCGCGCCGGCGGGCGTGGGCGGCGATCAGCGCGAGGGCGGCGGGGGTGGCGCCCTCGATGCGGCCGGCCTGGCCGAGGCTCGCCGGCCGCGCGGCGAGGAATTTCGCCTTCAGTTCGTTGGAGAGGCCGGAGAGGCTGGCGTAGTCGAGATCGGCCGGAATCGTCGCCGCCTCGTTGCGGCGATAGCGCGCGACGTCCTCGTCCTGGCGGTCGAGATAGACGGCGTATTTGGCGTCGGCTTCGAGCCGGCGGGCGAGCTCGGGCTCGATCGCGGCGAGCTCCGGCCAGACGCGCGCCAGCGCGCGAAGCGTCAGATGCGGCTGGGCGGCGAGCTCGAACGCCGAGCGGCGAACGCCGTCCTGGTTGACCATGACGCCCGCGGCGGCGAGCGCCGTCGGCGAGGCGGTCAGGCCCTTCAGCAGCGCGCGGGCGGCGTCGAGCCGCGCCATGGCGCCGCGATGGACGGCGGCGCGCGCCGCGCCGATGCAGCCGAGGTCGGCGCCCTTGCCGGTCAGACGCTCGTCGGCGTTGTCGGCGCGCAGCGACAGGCGATACTCGGCGCGCGAGGTGAACATGCGATAGGGCTCGCTGACGCCCTTGGTGACGAGGTCGTCGATCATCACGCCGAGAT
>Ga0181539_1004771_pt1 | contig 11427 bp, 8 predicted proteins | sample PEATcosm2014_Bin_46_FD_119767 | JGI IMG/M metagenome (GOLD analysis project Ga0181539, IMG submission 119767) | Peatland microbial communities from MTU Mesocosm Facility, Houghton, MI, USA - PEATcosm2014_Bin23_60_metaG | ecosystem: Environmental > Terrestrial > Soil > Wetlands > Peat | place... | reverse complement strand
GGCGGAAGATTCATTGTTGAACGTCTTGGTCTTCAGCGGACTCCTGTTCGTTGGGCGGATGTTTCAGATTGGACAAAAGCAAGAACCAGTAAATCGGCGCGAAGATGGGATTGATCCCCAGTGTAATCAGGACGTAACCGATCAAAATAAACGGCCGGTTTCGAAATCGGCCGGTGACACCATTTCTAAACACCTCACCTTCAGAGAAGATGTGAACATAAGGCATCAAATTGTTATAGGGGCCCACCGCACTGCCACAGTGCTTGCAGAACCACGCTCCTGGTTCTTGTGGAGTTGAACAATGACAGCAAACCTCCTGAGTTTCCGGGGCCTCTAACCTTCGTTCGAACTCGGCGTCCCAAGGATCCGGTTTTTGAGGGGCCTCACGAACCCAGCCGACAAACCGCCATAATCCGGCAAGGAGCAAAAATGCCACGCCCAGCCCGGCCACCATCTGATTTGGATCGTTGGTTCCAAACATGAAACGCTGTGGCAATTTCTCATGCTTTCCAAATTTTTCAAAGGAATTGCTGCCTCGATTTGTCTGAATGGTTAAAATGGCGCGCATGGCCGGGTCGGACGAACTCAACCACATTCAGAACAGCCTCGCCGGCGACACGGAGGCTTATGCTGCGCTTGTCAAACAACATCAAAAAATGGTGCATGCAGTGGCATTTCGGATGACCGGTTCGCTCGCCGACGCGGAGGATTTGACACAGGAAACTTTTCTGCGCGCCTTCCGGCAACTCGATTCGTTTCGCGGCGAGGCCAAGTTTTCCACATGGCTCTGCAAAATCGCCATGAATTTGAGTTTGAACTGGCGCGCGCGGGAAAACCGCCGTGGCGACGTTCATGCGAAATGGGCGGAAAATGCAATTTCTGAAAACGATTCATGCGACCAATTCCCCGATGAACTATCGCGCCGCGTACAAAATGCCTTGAACAAGCTACCGGCAAAACAACGCGCCGCAATTGTTTTGACGGTTTATGAAAATCGCAGCCATGCCGAAGCTGCGAAGCTTTTAAATTGCACGGAAGCGACGATTTCGTGGCGGGTTTTCGCGGCACGGCAAAAATTAAAACGCTGGTTGCAACCAATTTTGCATGAACAACTCTGAACTCGAATCTGCCTTGAAGAAAGCGCAGATGCCGGCGCGACCGGAGGCATTCTGGGAAATGTTTCCCCGGCGGGTTGTGCATCGGCTTAATCGTCCGCCGGTGTGGGACCGCGCCCGGCGGCATTGGCTGCCCCGATTGGCCTGGGGATTGGGGATGGCGATGTGTATATTGGTCGCGTTTGCCATCGGCCATTGGCACGGTCGGATGGAAAAGAACGATGCTTTTGTGCTGTTGCAAAACGGCAAAATGCTGCGCGAGGTGTTGACGCTTTTCCCCAATCGTGTCCGTGCCATCGTGCAGGATGAGCGTGGTCTGCAACTGGTGCTTTCCGACCAGCCGAACGTGCCAATGTCAACGCCGCTCTGGGTCAAAATCTGCGATGGCAAACAATGTTCGTCGTTGGTGACTTTCAGCGGCCAGGAACTCGAAATCGCCGGCCAAAAAATCACCGTTCTTTCGGACGCGGAAGGTGGCATCATTTTAGAGGGGAACCAATTTGTGTGGTCCAGTTCGGCGCGGAATTTTGCGCAAGGCGGCTTGAAAATTGAAGCCAAGCGTTTGAATTCGATAACCCTGTAACAAAAAATTCATGAAAAAACTTCTCGGAGCTTTGGCGGTTGTAATTTTGGCGGTACGACTGCCCGCACAGTCTGGCATTGCCGCGAAAATGCCAACTCTACGCGTCGCGCTGATGGATTTTATTTGCGAGGACGATTCTTATCGCAGCACTGTCGCAATGGCCGATTTCACGGCGGCGTTGCAGGCGGAAGTTTCGGGGGACACAAATTACGATTGGGTGGAACGCGCGGAATTAGAAAAGGTTGCGGATGAATTTAAGCTGGCCGGCTTTGGGTTGATTGATCGTTCAGAGGCGATCCGCAGTGGGCGTTGGGTTAAGGCGGACTGGGGAATTTTCGGCGACGTTTCAACTAACTGGAATGGCAATCGAAAGCTTTCGCTTGAAGTAGTGGATTTGCAGCGCGCGGATGGGCTTGTCGAAACAAACCTTTTACTTTCGACGACCGAAGACGGACCGTTTCGGATGAAATCCGAATATATGCCGCTTGTATCTGCAGCGTTGCGCTCTTTGTTGGAAAATGCGCAGAAGATTTCCCGGAATTTGGAAAAACAAGATGTGGTCGCTTTTTTATTTTTGCCGCAAAGCGGAATGGGCGGTGGATTTGATAATCTAGAAAATGATTTTCGCCAGTCACTTTCGGCTGCGTCAACAAACAGTCAAAAATTTCATCTCGTCCAATTTCAACGCTCCGGCGCGGCGATGGACGAGGCCAATCTTGTCTTGAGCGGGCTGGCGGAAACCGATTCAAACTCTTGGGAAAAAGTCGCGGATCATTATGTTTGGGGAGACGCGCGGGTCAATGACCGGAAAATTTTCGATTGGAAAACGAGGGATTGGCAGGACGAACGAAAACTGGAGGTGACGCTGAACGTTTGGGATGGCAGAGGCGAACCACAGGTGGTGGTCTTAACCGTGACAAATGAAACTTCCGAAGCAATCGGCAAAAAGTTAACGCTGGCGGTCGGGCCATTGTTACGTCGTGATTTGACAAAACCGATTGCGGAAAATATTCGCAGCCGAATTTCTGATTCATTGGTGGCACGTTACACCGGACTGCCAATGAATTTCTCGTTTGATTCACCCGAGGGCCGCCGGCAATGGTTTGATGCCGTACAACTGCTCGAAACAGCGTGCTTTTTTAATCCTGGAAATGCCGCTGCCCGCGAACAATTGTTGCGTTTGCGGTGGGGAACGGCGTTGCCTGGTTACAATGCAGAAAGTCCCGCCGCCCAGGAGGAATTTTCGCGTTTGCTTTTGACTGGCTATCTTAAGTCCGCCAGCCGGAACGAGTTTTTCTTTGCCCGACGGCGCAGCAAGGCTTGGGGGAAATATGTCGAGCAATTCGGTTTTACAACCGCTCTTGCCAAACCCAATTCGCCGAGCATCGCCACCGAATATGTGCTTTCGGCCTGGCGGCCTTTTGAGATGTTTGGCTATTCGCAGTACAATCAGACACAATGGGGAGTGCCGCGCGACGCCGGCTTGCGCGAAGTGACCGAATGGCAAAATCAATTTGGTTCGGAATTTGTTTCCCGATTGCTGAAAGCGCCTGATCAGTTTAACAGTACATATCTTGAGGCATTGAAAGGATATTTCAAAGGAATTGGTCAACCCGGCGGTGAGCAAAAACTGTTGGCGCAACTTAAACCAGCTTACCAAGGCAAACATAGCGAACCAACAAACAGTCCGCCACCGCCGACGAACACCGGGCAGAAAGTCCGGCTTCCGCGTGTTACTGAACTTGATGCCGCAAAGGCAAGAGATATTTTTTCCGTGCGGCCAATGACGTTTTCACCCCCCCTGGTCGAACCTGACATTCAAACAATTCCCTTCCCTTCTGGCGTTCAGATTAAAGGCGTCAAATCCATGGTTTTTCAAGATGATACGCTCTGGCTGGCAGTTGAAGTTGCCGAGCCACTTGAAATCAAGACCGTGAACGGCCAAATCGAAAAGGAGTTTCAGCCCGTTTCAACTGATCACATCCGCTTGTGGGAATTGGGCGCCAACACTCAAAAGCTCGAACCGGTGACGGGGCCGCTGGCCACAAATGATATCAACCGAATGATGTTTCATGGCAACACGCTTTGGCTGGTGTTGAACGACGATGGGATTGCAGCCCTAAATGTGAAGACCGGCGAGTTGCGACGTTACGAATCGTCGGCCGGGATTATTTCCACGAACCAATTTGCACTGGCGGACATTTCACGCGGAATCGTGGCGATTGGCGGATTGAGCGATTTGTCAATCTTGGAGAATGGAACAGATGCATGGAAGCCATTCCTTCCCGGAATACCGCATCAAAATTTCATGTTTGGCGGCGACTTGAGACGTATTGCAGGATTGAAAGACAAACTGCTTCTTTACAACAGCCAGTTGCTGCTCTGTGATTTTAAATCGAACACGTGGACCCGAATGGTCGATCCACCGTCTCTTGATAAAATGGGCCGCATTAATTCCCTGGCCAGCGATGGGAAGGAAAATCTCTGGATTGCAAGTGATTCCGGTTTGCATGGCATTGATCCAAACACCGGGAAAATACGAAGCCAATGGATTCCTGTTTCTCCAACGGTTCAAGTCGCCGGAAGCCTCGCGTATCCCGGACAGGCGCCACCTCACAAGCCGGATTCCCAACTCGTCAAGGAAATCCGGCAAAAGCTGGAACTTCGCCAACGACTGCTGGAAGCCAGAAAAACAGACACGAATCAGTCCAATTTGTTTGTTCCGGAAAGCCGTTTGTCCGCCGGAGTTTTGTCGGTGTCCCCGGATGATGATTTTCTGTGGGTGTTCACGACGGAAGCTGCGCATCCACTATTGTATCATCCGGGCAGCCAAAGCTGGGTAGGCGGATTCTCCCTTCAGAGCACGGGCAACTCTTCAACCCTGGCGTGCGGCGGCGGGAAACTGTGGCTGGCCGCGCGACCGGGGGAAAATTTTGCGATTCTGGAAATTGACGCGGGCACGTTGAAATCCACACCGCGCGAACGCTGGCTGCCAGACAGTATCTCCAAGGAGGAACTTGCCGCGCGCATTTCTGATTTGCCGAAACATGAGCGCGCTGTTTATTACTTTTTTTCAGGCGACGATGCCGCCGCGGTCAAATTGCTTCAAACCCAGGTGGAAGATGAACTGGACGCGGAGTCTTTGTTCTTGCTCCAATTGTCCTTTGCCGAAATGGGAGAATCAAATCAGGCCAGTCACTTTGAGCAAAAATTGACCGAAGCATTTCCGGACAGCGTATTCACAAAGGTGCTTTCCTTTAATGAATTACACCACAACCATACTATAAAATGAAACCTATCCAAATCTTAAATCAACGGCGCTGCCATGTTTATTTTGCGGCGCTCTTACTAATTGGCGCAATTCGTCTCCATGCCGCCAATTCGACAAACAACACAACATCCGTTTTCCCCGCAAACCCGCCGATGACGATGAAGGCTCTCACGGCAAAATGGCAGGATGTGAATCCGGACAAACTTCAAATCGCGGCGACTAATGGCGATGTGACCGCACAAACTTACTTGGGTTATCAAGATATCACAAGCGATGATTCAGATATCCAAACACAAGGGGTATATTGGTGCCGGTTGGCGGCAAATCAAGGATTCGCACTGGCACAAGATTTTTTAGGGTGGGCTTATGGAAATGGCAAGGGGGCCGATCGAGACTACGATCTCGCCGAAAAATGGATGCATCGTTCGGCAGATCAAGGACTTGTCGCCGCCGAATATGATTTAGGTCGTTTGCTGGAACATGAGTTCAACAAGTCCGGCCAGCAGGTTGCAAACTTTGCCGAGGCGGCCGAGTGGTATCGGAAGGCGGCCGATCAGGGCCACGTCAAGGCCATGTTCGCGTTGGCCGAACTATACAACTACGGAAAGCTAGGTGACGACCAGCGCTCCAACTGCATTCCATGGTATCTCAAGGCCGCCGCTCAAGGCAACGTCGAAGCGCAGGCAGAAATAGGTGAATTGCCCAAGTATTATCCGAACAGCGATCTGCTTAACAAGGTGAATAACATTGATATGCTCCAGCAGTCGGCCGAAAGCGGAAATTTAAACGCCCAATTCCAGTTGGCTGAAAAATATCAAACAGGCGACGGAGTTTCCAAGAATCCAACCGAAGCGTTCAAATGGATGCAAAAGGCTGCTCAACAAGACGGGAGCCGAAGCAGTGTAGTTAGTGACGCGCGATACCAGTTGGGGTTAATGTATGAGAAAGGAGAAGGGGTGGAGCCAGATTTGACAAAAGCTCATGATCTTTTTTTGTCGGCAGTTAAAAATTGCATGTATGCCGGAAATCTCGCCATGTTTAGTTTGGGACAAATGTATGAAACGGGTAATGGCGTGCCACAAAATGATCGCGAAGCGGCGGAATTTTATGCAGGTAAAAATCATAATTATAACTTCCCTGACAAATATCCAAACGGATTTGTTGAATACCTCGGTTCTGGAACAGAAGCCATTGAAAGTCTGTTCCATCTTTGGTCTCAAGGTCGCGGATTTCCAGATGACAAGGACAAAACTGAATTTGGTTATCGTCAACCCAGTGACTTGATTAATGGCTGGAAAACAGAAATAACATCTGCAAATGCAGAGTTTTATCTCGGCGAGATATATTACCAGGGCAAATTGGTTCCCAAGGACATTGCCCAAGCTGCCGATTGGTTCAATAAAGCCGCAACGCAGGGCTCTCCTGAAGCCATTAACCGCATCGGTGAAATGTGGGCCGCCGGGATGAATGGTACGCCGGATCCCAAAGAAGCCGCCAGATGGTATCACAAGGCTGCCGCGAAGGGCCTGGCCGAAGCGCAATACAATCTCGGTCTATGTTATTCAAAAGGAGATGGTGTCCCGGCCAATCCCATGGAAGCCTGGAAATGGTTGCAGTTGGCTGCTGAACAGAAATATCCGAACGCTGCCGAAGAGCGTGATAAAGTGCAGACCACCATGACTGCGGATCAGGTAAAGGATGCCCGCACCCAGGCTGATCAGATCGATGCCGCCGGCAAACAATGAACCCAACCCCTGTTTTCATCAAAGGATTCGCCGCCGCGAATGGTTATAATGATTGGAAATGAGCGCATGTAACCCATGGTTGTTGCTGGTAATTGCCGGTTGCGGGTCGAGCATGGCCTGCGCCCAGTTGCAACTCCTGCCGGACCGGGAGTCGCAATGCGTCTTCGCCGGCGATGCGCGCAAGATCACCGTTACATGGCACAATGCCGGCGACAAAAGCGCAGGCGCCGACGTCCGCACGCAGCTTTATCAAACCAGCTCCGCAACGGCGGTTCCGCTGTCTGAAAAACCTTGGAAACAAATCGAAATTCTGCCGGGACAAACCGTGCTCGAATCCGCCGCTATGGATTTCCCGGAGGTGAAAGCGGAAACGCAATTCCTGATTCAATGGCTGGAAGGCACTAACCACGTCGTCGGAAAAACCGAGGTGCTGGTTTACCCGACAAACCTGCTGGCGGAAATAAAAATGCTGATGGGCGAAAACGTTTTTGGGGTCTTGGATCCGAATAACGAACTCAAGCCCCGGCTCAAGCAAAACGGCGTGGAGTTTTTTGACTTGGGAGAAACCTCTCTGGACGATTTTCAAGGCAAGCTGGCCGTCATCGGCCCGTTTCAATCAAAGGCGCAAATGCGCGAAGGCTTGGCACCGACCATTCAGAAAATTGCCCGGAAAGGTGCGGCGGTGATCTGGATTCAACCGCCACGGGCGCCAAGGGACAAAATCAAACCTTCATTTTACCTCGCGCCGGAGGGCAAAGGTGCAGTTGTTGTTGTCCAGTCGGACTTGGTTGCAAATTTGGCGGAAAATCCCCGCTCTCAACTCAACCTGATTTACTTTTCCAAACTGGCGCTGAATCCCGAACTATTTCTTTTGCCCGATTTGAACACTCAACCACGAAACCAAAACACGCCATGAAAACACGAATTCCATTCATACTGGCTCTGCTGCTGGCCGCGGGTGCGATTGCCCGCGCAGTTCCGCAGAACATTCTCACCGTCGCGGTCTTTGACTTCGAGTCGAAGGACGAAGCCGTGCGGGGTCTCGGGCCCCAGGTGGCCACGCTGGTCAATGCCAATTTGTCCGCCGAGCCGCAAATCATCACGGTGGAGCGTGCCGAACTTGAAAAAGTTTTGAGCGAACAGGAACTCGGCCTGTCCGGCACGGTCAGCCCGGACAGCGCGGCCAAAATCGGCCAACTGACCGGCGCCAAGGTGCTGGTTACCGGCCGGGTGTTCAAAGCGGACGACCAGACCATCATCGTCGCCAAGGTCATCGGCACCGAAACCAGCCGGGTTTATGGCGAAATGGTGCAGGGGCCGCCGACAAAGACAATCGTTGACCTTTCGTCTGACCTTGCAAAAAAGATCGCCGGTGTGGTTTCAGAGAAAAGCGACACGCTGGTGGCCAAGGTGGAAACGCGCGAGGAACGAATTGCCAAAGTCAAGCAGGCGCTCGCCGGCAAGACACTGCCGGTGGTTTTGGTGAAGATCAATGAACGGCATTACGGGCCGCGCATCATTGATCCCGCAGCGGAGACGGAACTGTCGCTGATTTTGCAGCAGTGCGGTTTCACGCTGGCGGACAACAATTCCACCAACAAACCGGCCATTGAAATTTCGGGTGATGCTTTCAGCGCCTACGGCATGCAGAAGGGCAATCTGATTTCCTGCAAGTCGCGCATCGAAATCAAGGTTCGCGACGTCGCCACTGGAAACGTTCTGGTGGTGGACCGTCAAACCAGCGTGGGCGTGGACGTGGCCGAGCAGACCGCCGCCAAGACGGCCCTCGAAAATGCGGCGGACGTGCTGGCGGAGCGGGTGATACCGAAACTGGCCCAGTAGGCTACACGCGGCTTTTTCTCGATTTGCGATAGATGATGGGTTTGGCCGGTTTGGATTCAGGTTTGCTGCCGTCAATCATGCGTTTGAGTTCCTTGATTTGGTCGCGGAGCAACGCGGCCTTTTCAAATTGCAAATCCTCAGCGGCTTTGAACATTTCGCCTTCCAGTTCGCTGATGGTTTCGGTGAGGTCAACGTCCAGTTTTGCGTCGCGCAAGACGGCGTCGGCTTCCTTGCGCTTTGATTCGTAGGTGGCGAGGCTTTCCTCGACTGCGCGGCTGACGCTGCGCGGCGTGATGTTGTGCTCGCGGTTATATTCGATCTGACGTTTGCGGCGGTATTCGGTGACGGCCAGAAACTTTTTGATGCTGTTGGTCATCACGTCGGCATAGAGGATCACTTCGCCGTTGAGATGCCGTGCGGCGCGGCCCGCCGTCTGAATCAAACTGGTTTCGCTGCGCAGAAAACCTTCCTTGTCTGCGTCGAGAATCGCCACGAGCGAAACTTCCGGCAAATCCAATCCCTCGCGCAAAAGGTTGATGCCGACCAGCACGTCGAATTCGCCCTTGCGCAGCGCGCGCAAAATCTCGACACGTTCGATGGCGTCAATCTCGCTGTGGAGGTAGCGCACGTTGACACCGATGTCGCGCAGGTAATCGGTCAACTCCTCGGCGGTGCGCTTGGTGAGCGTGGTCACGAGCACGCGTTCCTTCGCGTCGGCGCGCTTGCGGCATTCCTCGATGAGGTCATCAATCTGGCCTTTGAGCGGCTTGAGCGTGACCTTTGGATCAATGAGACCGGTGGGGCGCACGACGAGTTCCGTGACGCCGGGCATGGGAGCGCCGGCCTCCGGCCCGGCACGTTTTGAAAAATCATCTGACCGAGCCGTGCCGGAGGCCGGCGTTCCGGCACTCTGCCGTGCCCACTCGATTTCCCGCGCGGCGGGCGTGGCGCTGGCGTAAATCGTCTGGCCCTGCATGGACTGAAACTCCAGAAAATTCATGGGCCGGTTGTCCAACGCGCTGGGCAGCCTGAACCCATGGTCCACCAGGACCGTTTTGCGCGAGCGGTCGCCCTCGAACATCGCGCCGATTTGCGGCACCGTGGCGTGCGATTCGTCAATGACGAGCAGATAATCCGGCGGGAAAAAATCAAACAGCGTGCAGGGTTGCGAGCCGGGCGCGCGCCCGGCAATGTGGCGCGAGTAGTTCTCAATGCCGGAGCAAACGCCCATTTCCTCCATCATTTCCAGATCGTATTCCGTCCGTTGCTTGATGCGCTGGGCTTCAAGCAGCTTGCCGTGCTGCTCGAACCAGGCGATGCGCTCGCCGAGCTCCTCGCGGATGGCGAGGATGGCGCGTTTCATCTTGTCGCCAGTGGTGACGAATTGTTTGGCCGGGAAAATGGTGACGGCGTCGAGCGTTTCAATTTTATTGCCGGTCAACGGCTCGAAGCGGGTGAGGCGCTCGATTTCCTCGCCGAAAAATTCCACGCGCAGCCCGTCTTCGCGTCCCGCCGGACGCAGTTCCACCGTGTCGCCGCGCACGCGAAACTGGCCGCGGGTGAATTCAATGTCATTCCGGTCGTAGAGCAGTTCCACGAGGCGCGTGAGGAATTGTTCGCGCGACAATTCCATTCCCGTGCGAACCGGAATGACCATGGCCGTATAATCCTCCTTGCTGCCGATGCCGTAAATGCACGACACGCTGGCGACGACAATCACGTCCCGGCGCGAGAACAGCGAACTCATCGCGGAAAGCCGCAGGCGCTCGATTTCCTCGTTCCGGCTCGAATCCTTCTCGATGAACGTGTCGGTGCGCGGGATATAGGCTTCCGGCTGGTAATAATCGAAATAGCTGACGAAGTATTCGACGGCATTCTTCGGAAAAAAACTTTTAAATTCGGCGTAAAGCTGGGCAGCGAGCGTCTTGTTGTGCGAGATGACGAGCGTCGGTTTGTCCACGTTGCGGATGACATTGGCGACGGTGTACGTCTTGCCGGAGCCGGTGACGCCGAGCAGCACCTGATGTTTCGCGCCGGACAACAGCCCCTCCGTCAGCTTCGCAATCGCCTGCGGCTGGTCACCGGCGGGTTTATATGGCGAAACGAGTTCGAACATGCCACGCGAAAGTAGGAGCGGAGTTGCCGGGTGTCAACGCGGGCTTCGGGGTTGAAACGGCCGGTGTTTGCGTAAGCTGCGCGGTCAACCCAACCATGAGGCCCTGTTGGCAACAGCGAAGCCGGTTTCCGGCCGGCTTTCACCCATCCGTCCCAGCCGTGCTCCGGATGCCAATTAATGCCGGGTTATCAGTTACTGGCTTGCACGCGGAAGAAACTCATCGGCTCGCCATTGATTGGTATGGGCAGCAACACCGGCCCGTTGGTGCCCGGGAACGCATCGCCATAAGGCAGCCAGTCCACCAAGTTGGTGGAGGAATAAATCTGGTAGGTTACCCCAGAGATGCCAAACCAGTTCATCATCAGGTTGGTGGTTTGCAGCCCGGCGGACACGGCGGGTGCGATGGTGATGACCGCTACATAGTTCTGGTTCGAGATGGACATGGTCACGTTGGTATAAACCCGCGAGCCAGGCGCAAACACGAAGCCGCCGCCCGACGGCACGACCGTGCCGCTCCAGCCGGGCAGGATTCCCAGCGCGTAGTTGCCGTTGGTGTCGGTGGTGGTGGTGGACAATCCGCCGTCCGGCTGGATCAGGACGCCGGGCACCGGTTGTCCGTTGGTGTCGGTGATCGCGCCTTGAATGACCGGCAGCGAAATGGTGAACGTGCCCGTGTAAACCTGCGACATGGGCTGGCCGTACAGGTCGTTGATGTTGGTTCCAACCGTGAACGTGTAATTACCCACGGCCGTCTG
>Ga0181539_1004753_pt1 | contig 11457 bp, 8 predicted proteins | sample PEATcosm2014_Bin_46_FD_119767 | JGI IMG/M metagenome (GOLD analysis project Ga0181539, IMG submission 119767) | Peatland microbial communities from MTU Mesocosm Facility, Houghton, MI, USA - PEATcosm2014_Bin23_60_metaG | ecosystem: Environmental > Terrestrial > Soil > Wetlands > Peat | place... | reverse complement strand
TGCTCGACCAGCACGCTGCGGTCGGCAAACTCCTTCAACACGGTGATGCGGCTGAGGATCGTGGACGTCGTTTCTTCCTTGTCCTCTTCTCCCGCAACCGTGCCACTGAGGTTGAGCGTCGCCTTCTCCTCGATGTAGAAGGTTTGTCCCTCCTTCAGTTTCCAATCCAGCGGTGCTTGGGCGCGAGCCGACGCCGCGGTGAGGAGAATCAAGGCGGCAGTTGCCAGCCAGGTCTTGTAATACATAGCGATTCCTCCTTAGAGGGGTTTGCCACGGCGGTCGAGTAGTCAAGTAGCCGCGTAGGGTGGGCAACGCCCACCAGAGGTATTCTTACCTGGCGCGGCGTCGCGTGCAAGAGACGGACATGTTGTTGCCCTTGGTGCTGGCTGCCGGCTCGACGGTGGGCGATGCCCACCCTACCCCTCTACCCCGCCGCCTCTAGCCAGGTTGCGGCTCAACGTTGGCCAGCCCGTTGCCGCTGGATATCGATGTGCAGAAGTTGGGCCAGGGCCTCGCGGACCACGCCGCTGCGGTCGGCCAGCGCGTGGCTGGCGGCGTAGTGATCGATGGCCTGGACGACGTGGGTCTCCTCCTCTGCGAACACCGTACCGACGGGTGTTCGACCGGCGTGACGCGCCGCCGCCTCACGTGCCCACCGTTTCAATTCCGGCAGTTCGTCTTCGATCTCGTCTCGAATTTGCCGGTGTCGCTCCTTTTCTTCCGGCGTCGCCGGCCGAACAATGCGCTGGCGAACTTCGTGCGTCATGGCTTGCTCCTCGTCGTGCCGGTCCACCTTATCCTCGGCGGCCAGGCCGTCAGTCCCCCCTGGCGATTCGGGACGAACGTCAGGACTCGGCCTGACGGCAAAACGACTCCTCCAGAAGTCGCTTCGCCCGGTCCAGGCCTTCCTCGGTGAAGACCACGGATTTCGCCTGCCCGCGCGGATCGGTAATGTAACCGGCTTCGTACAATCGGTCCATGGCGTCCCAATCAAAGCCTTTCCACGCTCTGTCGCCATCGTGCAACCCGAGGTAGAGTAACGCTAGCACCGCGTCGTCAATCTTGTTCGTGTCGAGTTCCATTTTGCTCAATACTCCAGAACGTAGGTCAGGCACCCCGTGCCTGACAACATGAATCCATCGCCCTTCACCCGCGTCGCCTGGCAACGGTTGGCCGTTTGGCCCGTCGTCAGGCACGGGGGTGCCTGACCTACTTGGCTGGCACTTCTCCCTCTGCCCCGCCTTCTCCCGGCGGCAGCGTGGGAAGCACGCCGAAGAGCATCTGCATCAGATCGCGGGTGCCCAGGGCGGTGGTGGCGGCCAGAAGCTCGCCGGCCGTGAAGCCGGCGGCCAGGCCCTGCTGCTGGTTGAAGATCCGCACGCGATCCAGGATGGTCCGCCTTTCCGGCGGGAACTGGCTCTCGTAGCAGCCGATGGCGGCAAGCTTCATCTCCAACGTGTCGCCGATGTCGCTGACAAGCTGCGATGGTTGCACTGGCAAGAGCGACCGGAAGGCCAGGAAGAAGTGCATGTAGGCCGCAATTCCGTGGGGCGGCAGGCGGTCGAAGTGCTCGTCCCACTTGGTCAGCTTGGAATAGAAGACCGCGGCCTCGGTGATCAGCATCGCCTGGTAATGGTCGGGCGAGGCCATGGGCGTACGATCGGCCAGGCCCAACACCAGCTTGGGACGATAGCGGCGGAACTGCTTGGCCAGCGCCAGCCGGGCCTCGAAACTGTCGAACAGACGCCGGTTGGGAAGGTCCAGCGTGACACGGACCTGCACGCCCAGCGCCGCGGCGGCCTTGCGCGATTCGGCCAGGCGGACTTCCGGTCCCGGGGAGCCGGGCGTCGGCTCGCCATCGGTCAGATCGACGATCCCCACGCGGTGGCCTTGCCGCACCAGCTTGGCCAGCGTGCCGCCGCAGCCGATCTCCACGTCGTCGGGATGAGCACCGACGGCGATCACGTCCAGGGGAAGGTCGTCCATCTGCTTAACTCGGCTTTACCATCGCCACCATGAACGTCGGCGGGATCGACTCGAACCGCACGCGGTCGAACTGGAAGTTGCCCCGGGCGAGGTTCAGCATCCAGACCTTCACGTCGGTCGAATAGGCCCGCAGGAGCTGGTGGACCTCGGCCACGTTGTCGATGCTGCCCATGGTCACCACCAGCCGGCCGCCGCGCCGCAGCCGCTGGTAGGCGGCGTCGACCAGGCGACTGATCCGCAGCCCGCTGTTGCCGATGAAGATGGCGTCCGGGTCGGGCAAGTGCTCCCAGGCCTCCGGGGCGCGGCCCAGGATCGGCTTAAGGTTCTTCGCGTCGAACCGCCGGGCATTCTCCACAATGAGTTGGTGCTCCTCGGGGTCCATCTCGATGGCGTAGACCTCGCCGCCGGCGGCGATCTGCGCCGCCTCGATGGCCACCGAGCCGCTGCCGGCCCCGATGTCCCAGACCACGCTCGCCGGGCCCAGGTCGAGCTGGGCCAGGGCCATCGCCCGCAGCTCGGCCGGAGTGAGCAGGCCCCGCATGGGCTTGGATTGGAGGAACAGGTCGTCCGGGTTGCCGAAGAGCCGGCGGCCGACCAGCTCGCGCGGGCGGTCCGGGGTGTGCGGTTTGCGGACCAGGACCATCACGTTCAGGGGCGAGAACTCGTGGCCGGCGATCTCGGCCAATTCGCCCTGCGTGACCCGCTCGTCCGGCGAGCCGAGGTTCTCGCAGACATAGGCCGTGAAGTTGTCCACACCCCGGTCCAGGAGAAAGCGGGCTACCGCCGAGGGGGGCGACTCGTCGCTGGTGAACAACCCCACCTTCTCCGCCCCGCGGATCTGCTCCAACACCTGCTGAATGCCGTGGCTGGCAAGGTTGGTGAGAAATGCCTCCTCCCAGCTTTCCTTGACCCGGGCGAAGGCCATCTGCATCGCGCTGACGTGCGGCACGACCTCGAAGCGGTCTTTGCCCAGGCGATCGCAGAGATAGCGGGCGACCCCGTAGAACAAGGGATCGCCGACCGTCAACACAACGGCCCGGCTTTGCGGCCGGCTCTCGATCCGCCGGATGATCTCGTCCAGGTTCAAGCCCACGCGGAGCCGTTCCTGGCCGGAGGGCGGCACCACTGCCAGGGTGTTGGCTTCGCCGATGAGCAACTCGGCCGCTTCCACCAGCCGCCTGGCCCGATCGCTCAGGCCGGCCAGACCGTCTTCACCGACGCCGACGATGTAAACCTTTTCCGTGGAAGTCATAGCAGCTTTCAGCGGTCAGCTTTCAGCGGTCAGCTTTCAGCTTTCAGCGGTCAGCGGGGATCGTAGAAAAGGCGATTGCGATCCGAGAAGCTGATAGCTGACCGCTGATAACTGATTGCTCTGAAGGCCGTCGCGGCCTTACACCGGCCGGACGACCGAGGCCCGGGGGCCTTTGCCCTTGCCGCGGCCTTCGCCCGTCTCGACCTCGTACTCGACCGACTGGCCTTCCTGGAGGTCGTCGAACTTTGCCCCTTCGACCGTGGAATGGTGGAAGAAGACATCCTGTCCGGAGCCGGAAATGAAGCCGAAACCACGATCCAGCACCAGCCGCTTGATCACACCCTGCGCCATCGCAACAACTCCTCGCACGAGAGCCCGGGCACTTCAGGCCCGGGGAAACCAGACGCTTCGCCACGAGGCGGTCGCGCAACCGCCCCCGCGGTCACGAAAACGGACTCAGTATAAGGTCCTCGGCGGGTGCTAGCAAGGGGGCCGGGGGGCAGGTGGTCAGTGGCTAGTGGCAAGTGGCTAGTGGCAAGTGCAGAACCGCAGAACCCTAACTACTGGCCACGCCAAGTCTAGCCACTGACCACTAGCCACTGACCACTAGCCACTCGCCACTTCGCCCTACCTCTCCGCCGCGGTGAAGGTCTTCACCGGGGCCTTGGTCTCCAAGGGGACTGGGCCGACGGGGACACGGGGAGGGAGCGTCTTGAGATAGCGGTGGAGATACTGCACGGTCTCGTCGATCGTGTCGGCCTGGATCACTACCAGGTCGCCCGGCTGGGCCGCCTTCAGGCCGGCCTCGACGGCGGGAATCGCGCCGCGGACATCCTCGATGGTCTTGGTCCGCGTGGCGGAGGCGAGGCCCTTGCGCAACAGGCCGATGATCTCGCCTTCCGCCCGGCCGCGCAGGTAGTGGTCCTCGAAGAGGATCGCCTGGTCGAAGTTCTGGCCGATGATCTCGCCCTGGCGGACGATGTCGCCGTCGCGGCGGTCGCCGGCCGTGGAGTAGACGATCGTCCGCTTCTGGTGCGGCAGCTTCTCGATGGCCTCGACCAGGGCCAACAGCGCCGAACTGTTGTGGCCGTAGTCGATGACCACCGTGGCGCCGCGGATCTCCAGCAGGTTGAAGCGGCCGGGCGACTGGTCGAGATTGGCGGCGAAGGATTCTACGCGGGCGCGGATCACGTCCAGCGGCACGCCCAGCGACCAGGCCGCGGCGATCGCCGCCAGGGCGTTTTCCACCTGGAAGCCGATCCGTCCGCGGTGCGTCAAGGGGACGCGGTCCAGCGAGATCACCACTTCCTCGCGGGCCCGGTCGGCGATCACGATCGAGCCGTCGCGGACGAAGATCGCCCGGCCGCCGTTCTGGCGGTGCGCCGCCAACACGCTCTGGGCGGGGTCGCGGGCGAAGAAGACGACCTTGCCCGGGCACTTGGGGGCCATCCCGGCCACCAGGGGGTCGGCCGCGTTGAGCACGGCATACCCGGTCGGCAGCACCACGTCGACGATCGCCCGCTTGACCTTGGCCAGGGTCTCCAGATCATCGACGTAGGACAGCCCGAGGTGGTCGCCTTCGCCGATGTTGGTCACCACGGCCACGTCGCAGAAGTCGAAGCCCAAGCCGGCACGGAGCACGCCGCCGCGGGCCGTTTCCAGCACGGCCGCGTCGACGCGGGGATTCATCAGCACGTTGCTGGCGGATTGCGGGCCGGCGCAGTCCTCGTCGTCGATGCGGCGATCGTCAATATAGATCCCGTCGGTGCAGGTCATGCCCACGCGGCGGCCGGTGCCCTGGAGAATGTGGGCGATGAAGCGGGTGGTCGTGGTCTTGCCGTTCACTCCGGTCACCGCGGCGATAGGGATGCGGCCGTTACTACCAGCGGGGAAGAGCGTGGCGACGATGGCCTCGCCCACCGGGCGCGACACGCCGGCCGAGGGCTCCAGGTGCATCCGCAACCCGGGGGCCGCGTTGACCTCGACGATCACGCCGCCTTGCTCCTCCAACGGGCGGCTGATCTCCGTGGCCACCACATCGACCCCGGCCACGTCCAGACCTACCATCTCCGCGGCGTCGATAGCGCGGGCGGCCACCTCGGGGTGGACCCGATCGGTCACGTCGATGGCCGTGCCGCCGGTGCTCAGGTTGGCGTTGCGGCGGACGTTGACTCCCTGCCCGGCCGGCGGAACCGACTGCGGCGTCAATGCCTGATCGGCCAGCACGGCCAGCGAGATCGCGTCCAGTTGGATCTTGCTCAGCGATGTAGCATGGTCCTCCCCGCGGCGGGGGTCCATGTTAACGATTTCCACCAACTCGGCGATGGTATGGACGCCGTCGCCGACGACCCGGGCCGCCTCGCGGCGGGCGGCCGCCACCAGCTTGCCGCCCACGACCAGCAGCCGGTAATCGTTGCCGGGTGCGAACTTCTCCACCAGGACCGACTTGCTTTCCTTGCGGGCCGCCTCGTAGGCCGCCAGCACTTGCTGGCGGCTGCGGAGATTGGTGGCCACGCCGCGGCCTTGATTGCCGTCCTGCGGCTTGACCACGACCGGCAGACCAATGTCTTCGGCCGCGGACCAGGCGTCCTCGGCATCCGTGACCGGGCGTCCGCGGGGGACGGGCACGCCGGCCGCCTGGAGCAACTGGCGCGTCAAGTCCTTGTCCTGGGCGATCTCCTCGGCGATGGCCGGGGTGCGATCGGTCTCCGCGGCGCAGATCCGCCGCTGCCGCGCGCCATAGCCCAATTGCACCAGGCTGCCCGCATTCAGCCGGCGGCAGGGGATGCCCCGGGCGCGGGCCGCGACGACGATCGAGCGGGTGCTCGGTCCCAGCCGGACCTGCTCGGTGAAGCTCCGCAAGCGGCGTATCGTGGCGTTCAGGTCGTAGGGGCGGCCATCGATGGCGGCAAGGAGTAACTCGCGGGCGGCGTAGAGGCATTCCTTGGCCACCGACTCCTCTTCGTATTCGATGACCACCTTGTAGACTCCTTCTTCGGAAGTCTCCCGGGCCCGACCCATGCCCACGGCGATGCCGGCCAGCGTCTGGAGCTCCAGGGTGGTATGTTCGAGGATGTGTGCGAAGTAGGTCCCCCGCCGCAGTCGCTCGAAGAAGCCGCCCCGTTGGCCCGTGCTGCAACGGTGCTCGACCATCGTAGGCAGCCAGCCCATGAGGCGTTCGTTAAAGCCGGAGACCTCATTGGAAGGTGTATCTTTGAGCGAGCCCAAGTCGACCCAAACTTCGAGCACGGGGAAATTAGCCCAGATGTTAGGACCACGCAGAACCAGTACCTTACGAAAATCCATGACTCATCCGTTACAAGCGGGAAACCCCGCGGAACTTGTTGAAGGCCACTCCAACACAGCGCCGCTGAGAAACCATTATCGGTTGCCGATGTCGCTGATACCTTAACGATAGGACGCGTTTTTGGGGTAAGGGCATCCCAGGCCTGAATCAGGGAAGCTCGCCGGGAGAGCACCACCGGCTGCGCGAAAGCGCGTATTGGCGACTTACACTGCCGAATAGTTTGCCGAATAGTATGATAGTATAAGCTTCCCCGAGCTACGGTCTAGTATATCCGGCCTCTTTTACGCATTTTTCGCAATCGGAACCGTGCTATCCCCCCAAAGGAATGCTGCGGGTGATACCTTCATCGCCGTCTGTCCGTGATGCCTGGCAGAATATCCAGCCCGGCCTGCGAAATATCGTCGAAAAGCAGCTTCAAGCCGGCGAGACACCGCTGGCCTGGTTCGAGCCGGACCTGGACACCTCGTTGAACTACGCGTCGGGACTGGTGGTGCTGACCGACCGCCGGGTCCTCAGCGTGGACTTATATGAACAACTGTCCACGTCCTCGACTACGCCGCTGGCCGACGGGCGGTTCCGCTGTTGGCCGTTGGATTCGCTGGCCACGCTTCGCACGCGGGAGCACGCCAGCGTGGGGGCCTTGGAACTCACCGGCCCAGCCAAGCAATTGGCACAGTGGCGCTATACGATCGGGCGATCCTCGGGGGCCCATCGCTTGGTGGACCGCTTCCAGGCCCTCCAGCGATCGCGTGAGGGCGAGTCGGAAGAGTTGCCGGAGAACTGCGAATCGATCTGCCCGAGCTGCGGCGCCACGCTGGCCGACGACGAGTACGAATGCCCGGCCTGCGCGCCGGCGCCGCAGCCTCCGCCGGCCCAATCGCTCTACCGCCTGGTGCGATTCGCGCGGCCGCTGCGGGGCATGATCCTCTTGGGATTCACCCTGACCACGGCTGGCACGGCGGCAGGGCTGGTGTCGCCCTACCTTACCATGCCCTTGATCGATAAGGTGCTGATCCCGCTCCAGACCGGCATCCACGTCCCTTTCAGCCAGATCGCCTGGTACCTCTCCGGCATGGCGGCCGCGGCGCTGGTGGCCTGGGGCCTGAGCTGGGGGCGGACTTTCGTCGCGGCCTGTGTCAGCGAGCGGGTCTCGGCCGACCTGCGCAACCGCACTTACGCCCACATGCACTCGCTCTCCCTGGAGTTCTACAGCGCCAAGCGGACCGGCGACCTGATCGCCCGCGTGAGCACCGACACCGACCGCATCTGCTATTTCCTCTCGGTCTATCTGCTGGATGCCGTCAGCGACAGCCTGATGATCTTCATGACCATCGGCATCCTGCTCTGGATCAATCCCTGGCTGACGGTGGTCACGCTCTGCCCGCTGCCGCTGATCGCCTGGCTGATCTACCGCGTCCGTTGCAAGCTTCGCCGCGACTTCCAATTCTCCAGCCGCGTCTGGGGCGAGATGACCAGCGTGTTGGCCGATACGATCCCCGGCATCCGCGTGGTCAAGGCCTTTGCCCAGGAGCGCCGCGAGATCGAGCGTTTCCGCCAGGCCAACAATCGCGTGCTGTGGGCCAACGACCGCGTGAACACCGCCTGGTCGTTCTTCGGGGCCACGGTGGTCCTCTTGACCGACCTGGGCATGTTGGTGATCTGGGCCTTCGGCGCCTGGCTGATCTACCATACGCACATCCTTGCCGGCGTGCGGGGGCAGCACGCCATCACGGTGGGTGTGCTGATCGGCTTCGTGGCCTACTTGAGCCGCTTCTACACCCGCTTGGAATCGATGAGCCGGATGGTCGCCGCGGTACAGCGGGCGGCCGCCAGCACGCAACGGGTCTTCGAGATCCTCGACCGCGTGCCCAGCGTCGCCGAGCCGATCAAGCCCGTCCACCCCCAGAAGCTCGAAGGGCGGATCGAGTTCCGCAACATCGGCTTCCGCTATGGCAGCCGGCCGGTGCTGGAGGGCGTCAGCCTCCAGATCGGCGCCGGCGAGATGATCGGCCTGGTGGGCGCCAGCGGGGCGGGCAAGACCACGATGGTGAACCTGTTGTGCCGCTTCTATGATGTCACCGAAGGCGCGATCGCGGTCGACGGCGTCGACATCCGCTCCTTCCCCGTGGAAGAGTACCGCCGGCACATCGGCATCGTGCTCCAGGAGCCGTTCTTGTTCTACGGCACGGTGGCCGAGAACATCGCCTACGGCCGCCCCGACGCCTCCCGCGACGCGATCGTGGCCGCCGCCAAGGCCGCCCGGGCGCACGAGTTCATCCTCCGCCTGCCCGACGGCTACGACTCGCTGGTCGGCGAGCGCGGCCAGTCGCTCTCCGGCGGCGAGCGGCAGCGGATCGGCATCGCCCGGGCGTTGTTGATCGATCCGCGGATCTTGATCCTTGACGAGGCCACCAGCTCCGTCGACACGGAGACCGAGCGGGAGATCCAACTGGCCCTGGAGAACCTGGTCCGCGGCCGCACCACCGTGGCCATCGCCCACCGCCTGAGCACGCTCCGCCGGGCCGACCGCCTGGTGGTGCTCGATCGCGGCCGGATCAGCGAGATCGGCCACCACGAACAGCTCCTGGACAGTTCCGGCATCTACGCCCGGCTTTACCATGCGCAGGTCGAGATGGCCGCGGGGATGGAAAAGAGCGAGGAGAGCGTGGTCACCGGATAGACCAGACCATCGGCGGCATGAAGGAGAACGGCGAGAACTTGATTAGTGGATAGGGCCTAAGGGCTTAAATGGCAAGAGGTTGTGAGTTTGATGTCACAAATTGCGATATCAAAGCCTGGCCGAGACGGTCCGATTACACGATGAGCAGATCAACGCTATTGCCCACGTTCTGAACAAGATGATGGAACGGCCCGAAGAACCAAAGCGGCAGATCGGGTTTCACGCTCCCGGAGCACAACAAGAGGGACTTGGCGAGAAAGAGAGAATATGACCCCTGATACACTATCCTCTCAGCCCGCGGCCAGCGCCCCTCGCGGGCTATACCGCGACGCCTTCGCCCGGCTGGTGATGATCGACGCGGCCGGCCAGGAGCACGCGGGCGTGGAGGTGGTCCGCGCGTTTCCCATTTCCCAGCCTGATCGTTGGATCTCTATTTGCGATGCCGACGGCCGCGAGATCGTCGCGCTGGACGACATCCGTCAACTCTCGCCGGAGATCCGCGAGGTCCTGCTCGAGGAGCTAGCCCAGCGGGAGTTCGTGCCGGTCATACGGCGGATCGTCAAGGTTTGGAACCAGACCGATCCGCAGGAATGGAACGTGGTGACCGATCGCGGGCCGACGAGCTTCTGCGTCGACAGCGACGAGGACATCCGCCGCATCGAGCCGCGGCAAGTGTTGATCGTCGACGGCCACGGCATCCGCTACCTGATTCCCGACACGGCCCAGTTGGACTCTCGCAGCCGAAGGATTCTCGATCGGTATGAGTAGCCAGACCGAGCACGCCCAGTCCGAGGCAGCGATGGAGCAGCGGGGAAGCACGATCGGCGACGACCCCCTGTGGTATAAGGACGCCGTCATCTACGAGTTGCACGTCCGCAGCTTCTTCGACAGCAACGGCGACGGGATGGGCGATTTCCCCGGGCTGATCCAGAAGCTCGATTATTTGCGGGACTTGGGCGTCACCTGCCTCTGGCTCCTGCCCTTCTATCCCTCGCCCCTGAGGGACGACGGCTACGACATCGCCGACTACCTGTCCGTCCACCCGGCTTACGGCACGCTGGACGATTTCCAGGCCCTGATCAAGGAGGCCCATCACCGCGGCATCCGCGTGATCACGGAGTTGGTGGTCAACCATACGTCAGACCGCCATCCCTGGTTCCAGCGGGCCAGGCAGGCGCCGCCCGGCTCGCGGGAACGGGATTTCTACGTCTGGAGCGACACCGACGAAAAGTACGCCGGGGCGCGGGTCATCTTCCTCGATTACGAGAAGTCGAACTGGACCTGGGACCCCGAGGCGCGAGCCTTTTACTGGCACCGCTTCTTCTCCCACCAGCCCGATCTCAACCACGCGAACCCGGCGGTCCGCAACGCGGTGCTCGATGTGATGCGGTTCTGGGTCCGCCTGGGCGTGGACGGCCTGCGGCTGGACGCGGTCCCCTACTTGATCGAGCGGGAAGGGACCAATTGCGAGAACCTGCCCGAGACGCACGAAGTGCTCAAGGAGTTCCGCCGCGAACTGCAAGCGCAGAGTCCCCACTGCATGTTACTGGCCGAGGCGAACCAGTGGCCGACCGACGTGCGGCCTTACTTCGGCGACGGCGACGAGTGCCACATGGCCTTCCACTTCCCGCTCATGCCGCGGATCTACATGGCCATCAGCAAGGAAGACCGCTTCCCCATCACCGAGACCCTCCGCCAGACGCCCGAAATCCCGCCCAACTGCCAGTGGGCCCTGTTCTTACGCAACCACGACGAGCTGACCCTCGAGATGGTCACCAGCGAGGAACGCGACTACCTCTACACGGAGTACGCCAAGGATTCGCACATGCGGCTGAACCTCGGCATCCGCCGGCGGTTGGCCCCGCTGATGAACAACCGCCGCGACCGCATCCACCTCATCAACAGTCTGTTGTTCTCGCTTGCGGGCACGCCGGTGATCTACTACGGCGACGAGCTGGGCATGGGCGACAACGTCTATCTCGGCGACCGCAACGGCGTCCGCACGCCGATGCAATGGAGCGGCACCCTCCCCAACGGCGGCTTCTCCCAGGCCGATCCCTCCAAGCTCTGCGCCCCGCTGATCGCCGACCCAATGTACGGCTATCCCCTGGTCAACGTCGAGCTCCAGCAGGCCGACCCGGAGTCGCTGCTGCGGTCGATCAAGCGGCTCATCGCCATGCGCGCCCGGCACCCGGTCTTCGGCCGGGGCACGATGACCGTGCTGATGCCGGA
>Ga0181539_1004750_pt1 | contig 11463 bp, 13 predicted proteins | sample PEATcosm2014_Bin_46_FD_119767 | JGI IMG/M metagenome (GOLD analysis project Ga0181539, IMG submission 119767) | Peatland microbial communities from MTU Mesocosm Facility, Houghton, MI, USA - PEATcosm2014_Bin23_60_metaG | ecosystem: Environmental > Terrestrial > Soil > Wetlands > Peat | place... | reverse complement strand
GCCTTTTCCTTTTTATGAGGGGGTGGCTCCATGAGCTTGCTCATGGGGGGGCGACGCTATCCCCGGTAATTGCCGCACTCGGGGCAGCGCTGCTGGCGCATGAGAGAGTGCGCTGAGGACGCGCTGTCGGCCAAAGACTACTTGCGATAGCCACGGCCGCCCCATGCCGCGGGGTTAAACTCCGGCTGATCGGCGGGGGCGGGCAGGACACCGGGCGGTGTTGTGGTCGTCGCGGTAACGGGTGCTGTTGCAGCCGTATCGGCGCGTGGTGGCGGATTCGCCGCGACTATCGGCGGCTGTCCTTCATACGGCGGTGGAGCTGGACCGGGCCGGTCCGTGGGCAATTGCGCAGGAAACGCCGGAGACGGCGCAGCCGGTGTGCCCGCTACAGGAGGCGACGGCACGGTCGCCTCTCTTACCGTCCTGGCGGCCTTGCCGAGTATCGTGATCACGAGTCTCCCCCCTGCCGGTCCAGGTTCGATCACCACGTAGTTGTAGCCGGCCATTATCTTTTGCAGGGCCTCCTGAAGGGTGAGGTGTGAAAAACGGAGAGTGAGCCTGTCGCTCCCGTCCGGGCGTCCCTTTATTTCTATCCGTAGATTTCGTGAGAGATCCCCCAAGACCTGCGTGAGGGGGGAATCGACTATATCCGCGCTGATGCGGTCGCCTTCCGTGATTTTGATTACATTTCCCGCAGCAGAGGCGTCAGGGGCGATTCCCCCAAGCAGGCACATCAACGCGAAGACAAGGACCGGAAAAGAGAAACAATCTCGTGAGGATGCAAGGACCCGCGGGCTCTTCGGAAAATTCATGGGATACCCGTTTCACGTGTCTCGCAAGCCGCTGTCAATGATCCGGCGCCACTTGCACCTGGTGCTCCGGTACCCACTTGCCGCTTACCCATTGGCCCGGCACGGTGACGGTCTGCCCTTGATTCCCGGCCGGATTTGCATTCCCTGCCGGGCCCGCCATCGCAGGGTTGGGATACGGATATCCGTTCGGGCCCATCGCCGCGGGATCAGGATACGCGTATGACGGGTCGGAATATGGATATCCGGCGTCGGGGGCTGGATATCCAGGCGGGGCGCCGTAGACAGGGGGAGCGACCGGGGCGTAGTAGTATGGGGAATAGTAATACCCGGGCCCGATGAAGACGCCTGGACCGTACCAGCCGCCACGGTACCCACCACGGTACCCACCGCGATAACCGCCTCCCCTCGCGGCATTGCTTGCTGCCGGCAGGACCATAAGAAGTCCGATCAGGACGACGGCGAAAAACAGCATACCCTTTTTCATTGCAACCCCTTATGATGTGTCACGGCTCCACCCTTGCCTGCTTTATTTACGCACGTGCCGTGGGACTTGTCAATAGTCTTGCTATGGGCGGCCGGGCGCTTTTCACGCCTGGCCGCGAAAAGATGCTCTCACCCTTTTCCGTCAGTGATCGAACATGGTCTTGAGGGCACGTGCGTTCTGTGGGGCGTACCCGCTGAAGTCGTTGTCGAAGTAGACATATGTTTCCCTCCCCCACGCGGCTATTTTCTCCTTGATCCCGTAAAGCTCATCGTCGCGGTAGCTCGAGACATAAAGCCTCTCCCGGCCGTGGAGCCTTATGTAGACGAAATCGGCGGTCACCGCCTCGTGATATGGGTAGCGACCGGCGGTCTCCGAGATGCACCAGGCCATATTCCGCGCCCGGAGCAAGGAGAAGAACGCGTCGGTAATGAAGCTTTTGTGCCGTGCTTCGACGGTGTACCGGAACGTGGGGTCAAGTAAGCCGAAAAAGTCGGATATCAGGCCGGTATCGAATTGCAGGGAAGGGGGGAGCTGAATAAGGATGACGCCCAGTTTGTCGGCGAGAACCGAGGCATTTCCCAAAAAGCGCTCCACCGAGCCGCGCTCCACCTTCAGCCGCCTGATATGGGTGATGAATCGCGACATCTTCACGGAAAAGAGGAAACCGTCCGGGACAGTCCGACGCCACTTCTCAAAAGTTGTCGCCTTTGCCTCCCGATAAAAGGTGACATTCACCTCAAGGGTGTCGAGCCGCTGCCCGTAGAATGCGAGCCACTCTCGCGGCTTCAGCCCCTCCGGGTAGAAAACGCCTTTCCAGTGCGGATAGTTCCACCCCGATGTGCCGATATGGACGTTCACGATTTCCTCAACCGCCTCGGCCGCTAGTACGGGCTAAGCAGCACGGGCAAAGAGTCTGCGACCAGATAGCCGCGACGGGAGGGGCAGAGCCTGCCCGCGCGTATCGTCACGAGCCCGGCGCGCTTTAGCTCACGGACTACCGGCTGAAGACCTTCCCGCAGGTCGGGAAGGCGCACTCCCCGCCTGGTCCGGAGTCCCAGATAGAGCCTTTCCAGCTCACGCTGTTCAGGGGAGAGCACTTCCTCTCCTTCGACGGGTCTCATTCCCCGCTTGAGGGCCTTGCAGTAACGCTCGAGGGACCGGTAGTTCCACCATCTCCCCGTCCCGTCAAAAGAATGGGCTGCGGGGCCGAGGCCGAGGTAGTCCACATGATTCCAGTATTTCAGGTTGTGGCGGCAGAAGAGCCTTCGCGAGGCCGCAAAATTGGAGACCTCATAATGAGTAAAGCCGTGTGCTTCAAGAAACCGGGACGTCAAAAGGAATAGGTCCGCCGCCTCCTCTTCGTCGGGCAGGAGAATCCGCCCCGTGCGGACCATGCGGTTAAGGGGCGTTTCTCCTTCCGGCGTCAGTTGGTAGCACGAGAGATGGGCCGGGTTGAAAGAGAGGGCCCGCTCAAGCGTCGCGAGCCACGTGTCTTGTGTCTGTCCCGGCAGGCCGTACATCAGGTCGATCCCGATGTTCGAGAACCCCGCCCCGATCGCTGCCGCAAGCGCATTTTCGGCGCCGGCCGCCGTGTGCCTCCGCCGCAGGAAGGCAAGCTCCCCATCGTCAAAGGACTGGATGCCGAGGCTCAGGCGATTGATGCCGAGAGACTTCAGTGCCGCCGCAGTCTGCCCATTTATGTCGTCGGGGTTTGCCTCTATCGTGATCTCGGCATTTGCTGAAAAGCGGAAATGCTCATGCAGCCTTTGGAACAGGGCCGCCATCCGCCTTTCATCGAGACAGGTGGGCGTGCCGCCGCCGATATAGAGGGAGTCAATCCGGCTGAACCGGTCTTTATAGAGCGCAATCTCCTGTCCGAGTGAGGTGAGCCACGCATCTTCCTCCCCGGGCCGGGTCACCGAATAAAAGTCGCAGTAGATGCATTTGGTGCGGCAGAAAGGGACATGCACGTAGAGACCGGGCAGGGCCGCGGCGGGTGTGGATATAGGTGCGCTACTCCTCATCGGTCGTCCTCAGTGCCGCCATAAAGGCGCTCTGGGGGATCATCACCGCGCCCACCTGTTTCATCCGTTTCTTGCCCTTCTTCTGCTTTTCGAGGAGCTTCCGCTTTCTGGTGATGTCGCCGCCATAGCATTTCGCGGTCACATCCTTCCTGAACGCCGAGATGGTCGAACGGGCTATGATCTTCCCGCCGATGGCCCCCTGAATGGCGATCTTGAACTGGTGCCTCGGGATCTCTTCTTCGAGCCTGTCGCATATTTTGACTGCCCGCTCCCTGGCGCGGTCTTTGTGGATGATCACCGAGAGGGCATCCACCTTTTCCCCGTTGACGAGGATGTCCAGTTTGATCAGGTCGCTCTCCCGGTAGTCGGTGATCTCGTAGTCGAAGGACCCGTAACCCTGACTGATGCTTTTAAGCCTGTCGTAGAAATCGAAGACGACCTCCGCCAGGGGCATGTCAAAGGTGATTTCCACCCTGCCGGGCGTTGGGTACGAGAGGTGCGAATTGACGCCGCGCCGTTCCAAACAGAGTTTCATCACGCCCCCCACGTAGCGCTCCGGGATCAGGATGCTCGCCCTGATGAAGGGCTCCTCGCCTTTTTGTAGTGTCGCGGGATCGGGATAGTACTGCGGGTTGTCGACGGTGAGGGTGGTCCCGTCGGTCAGGTAGAACCGATACTGCACGCTCGGCATGGTCATGACGATAGACTGGTCGAACTCCCTTTCCAGCCGCTCCTGGACGATCTCCAGGTGCAGCAGGCCCAGGAATCCGCAGCGGAAGCCCTGGCCGAGGGCAGCGGAAGAATCCTTCTGGTAGGTAAGGGATGCGTCGTTGAGTTTGTATTTTTCAAGCGCTTCGAGCAGGGACTGGTAGTCATCCGATGCCACGGGATAGATCGACGAAAATACGACGGGCTTCACTTCCTTGAAACCGGCCAGGGGTTTGTCGACGGGGTTCGTGTCCAGGGTGATGGTGTCGCCGATTCTGGTGTCGCTCACCGTCTTGATGCCTGAGATAAGATAACCGACCATGCCGGCGGTCAGTTCTTTCTGCGGCTCCCTCGTCAGGTGGTAGATGCCGACCTCCTCCACCTTGTACATGGATCCCGTTGACATAAGCCTGATCGTATCGCCCGGGGCCACCGCCCCGTCGAATATCCTGCAGGTCACGATAGTGCCGCGAAAGGAATCGTATCTCGCGTCGAATATAAGGGCTGACAGGGGCTTTTCAATGCTGCCCGAGGGAGGCGGGATCCGTGTGACAACCGCTTTGAGGATATCTTGTATCCCGATCCCTTCCTTGGCCGAACAGAGCACGGCTTCATCGGGATCAAGCCCCAGGTCGTGATCTATTTCGTGCTTCACTTTTTCGATGTCTGCAGAAAGCAGGTCGATTTTGTTGATCACGGGGATGATGACGAGATTATGCTCCATGGCCGCGTACAGGTTCGCAAGTGTCTGGGCCTCCACACCCTGAGAGGCGTCAATAAGGAGGAGCACCCCTTCGCATGAGGCGAGTGCGCGCGATACTTCGTAGGAAAAATCCACATGGCCGGGGGTATCGATGAGGTTGAGATCGAAGTCGACGCCCTCACTGCTTGTATAAGGCAAACAGATCGTCTGGCTCTTTATGGTAATCCCCCGCTCTCGCTCGATGTCCATATTGTCGAGGATCTGGTCCCTGAACTGGCGGTCGTCCACCAGATGGGCGTACTGGATAAGGCGGTCCGCCAACGTCGATTTCCCATGGTCGATATGGGCGATGATGCTGAAGTTTCTTATCTGTTTCATTGAGTATAGTTATCCGGTGCGGGCCGGCGTCTATATAATAACATAGCCTATTATCCTGGGGAAATAAAGACGCCGGCTGGGGCGGCCGGGTTAATTTCGCGCCATGCGCCTGCATTTCGGGGCCGCGCGTCCTCGACGTACGAAAGAGTACGCCTCCGGGCGGCGACCCTCCCACGTTGCAAGACATAGGTCGGTTTGCCGGGTACCCCCGAGGAACCAGTCGGCGCAAGAAGGAACCAGACGGGACGGGGGTGGTACTATCATCGAAATTTCCTCCGGCCGAAAAAAAACCTTACTCACTTCACAAAGCCGCAGAATAGAATCACGACGAAAGGTGAAGATTCAGGGTTGAAAGTGGTAACATCAAAATGAGCTAGAGGCCCTATCTCGGGCCGATTTGCTGGATGCCTTGATAGGCAGTCACTATTAAGGTTTTCCAGTCATGACATTCTGCGATGTTACCCATGGGTCCGTTAGGCCGCTACTTTTCCCATTCATAAAATTCAGTTTGTTTTGCTTCCAATTCTCTTCTTGCCGTCATCTTCTTTACTTCCATGACTATTGCTCTCGTTTCCAAGAGGGACGACCGTGATATCTCACGTTTCTCTTTCCCGTAATATTTCAGGAATTTATCCAATATGTCCTGAAGCTCTTGTTCGTTCTCGACATACCTCGCATTACCGTAGGCTATTACGCTCTCCCATTTCCCATGACAATTATTCCTGCTCTTAAAATCCTCCGGAGATCCATAATATTTCATGATGGTATAGACAACAGAGGGGTTTCTTTTTATGTAATCAATCTTCTTTCCGCCGATAGCACAGTGAAAGTAAAAGTTGCCGTCTTCATACGCATGATTCACCGGTACGGCATAGGGTTCGCTTTCGTGGCTAAACGATAACACTCCGTGGTATGACCCTTTGATAATGCTTTCACACTCGTCATTTTTTCTTTCTGTAGGTTTGATTCTATGTGTCATTATGACCTCTCTTATCTGACGGATAGCAATTAATAGGACAAGCTGCCTTTTTTGGATTATACATCTGTTAACCCTGCGAGGCAACAACAAACATATAATGAAATCAGGCTGATGCTCAGACGCACTTGGCAATTACGCTGCAATTAGGTGTATAGGCAATGTTGGCTTTTCGTGGCTACTCGTGAGGTCGGAGACCACGTCACGAACACCACGTGTACTCTTCAACTTGTTGGAGATTGTTGGGCTTGCAGCTTCCAGGAAGCAACTTGTCGGTCCCGGCCGCCAACGAACTGATGGCAGACCCATAGACCCCCCGGGTTTTTGGTCAGAGGTTGCCCCCATGAAACCTTCCAAATTCCCGTGCCAGCATGAGTACCATGAGCAGTGCCCCGAGCCCCAGGACAACCACGTGCCTCGTCCGGCGCAGCTCGAACCGGCCAACGCGCGCCACCAGTACGTAAGCCACAACCAGGTTGAGCATTCCCCACAGGACGTTGACCGTTGACGATGACAAACCCTGCCCTGGTGGCGATGCGAAAGGGCTCTGGAACGGGCTACCCGAAATGCCGTTCACCAGGTGTGGGATCGTGTTTGCGAGGAAAGCCCCACCGAAGAAGTAAGCGATAAAGTGATACCAGCGTGTCACTGTCTGCATAAAACCCCAATTCAGTCGTGATCTCGCACATAAAGGTCACAGATGCTTCCCTATGCCCGGCGTTCGGTAGTTCAGAGTCAAAGATGGTGGGGGAGGGAGAAGGGGACATTGTTTCCTATGTCTACCTTTGACAATTGAGCCCCAAGCAGCCGTTCTGACGGCGGTGTAGCGCCCCGCTTCGCCGGTCGTGGTCGTTCATTCAACATTCAAAATTAAGAATTCAACATTTTGTTTATGGGGCCGGGGTTACCCGTAAAAGGCCTGTTTCAGCTCTTTCACCAGGGCAATATTTTCCAGGTGCCCGGTCTGGCGCGCGACCACCTTCCCTATCACAGGACGGGCGATGAGATAAAGGTCCCCGATCAGGTCAAGGATTTTATGCCTCACGAACTCATCGGCGAACCTCAATTCCGTATTGATCACCTCGTCATTGTTGAGGAGTATCGTGTTGCTCATTACGTTGCTGACGCGACCCGCCGCGAGTCCAATCTTTTCGAGTCGTTCGAAGTCTTTTATGGAGCCGAAGGTGCGGGCGGGGGCGATCTCCCGCAAGAAGGCGCTCTTCCCACCCCGGAACACGTACTGCTGTACGCCAATGGGCCGGGGCTGCTCCAGCCTGTAATCGATCTCGAGCTCCCCGGCCGCCTCTATCGAGAGGAACTTGCCGTCGGGCAGATTCCGGAGGACGATCTTGTTCTTTATGACCAGAGGTTCTATACCCTGCTTCTGCTCAATAATGCCCGCTTCCTCTATCTTGCTGCAGATCTCCTGCGCCGATCCGTCAAAAATGGGTACCTCGTCGCTTATCTTCACGAGGAGATTCGTAATCCCGTACATGTGGCACGTGGCGAGGAGATGCTCGACCGCAGTGATGGTGCAGCTCTTGCCCTTTATGGAAGATGCGTTTCCGGAAGAATAGACATAGTCGACAAAGGCAGGTATACGCTCGCCCTCCGGTACTTGTTCGAAGATGATCCCCGTGCCGGGCGGCATGGGCAGGAGGATCATCCCGGTCTTCACGCCTGAAAAGAGGCCCATCCCATAGGCCACGATGCTCTTGCCGATGGTCTTTTGCCTGCACGCCTCGAAACCCCCCGAGATCTCGATCCGCACGTCATCGCCTGCCTTCTCCTTCCCATTGCCTTTGCCCGCGAGCCCTCGTGAAATTACCTCTAGCACCTTGTCTATGGAGAGGGGCTTTTCGAGGAAATCGGTCGCCCCCATTTTCACGGCTTCGACGGCAGTGGAGATGGTGCCGTGGCCCGAAATAACGATGACCACCGCTTCCGGGTCGGCTTCCCGCACCAGCCTCAATACTTCAAGACCGTCCATCTCGGGCATCCATATATCGAGAAGGACAATCCGGGGTTTTTCCTTTTTGAAAATGGCCAGTCCTTCTTTGCCGTCTTTGGCGGTGCAGACGGCGAATCCTTCATCGAGGAGGATTGAAGAAAGACTTTCGAGAATGGCCTTTTCGTCATCGATAATAAGAACTTTTGTCATGCAGCACCTGCCAATTTCAGATAGATATACTGGAGCATGGCGGCGAGTGCCTCCAAATCCAGGTACGAGGAGGCGGAGCCATCGAAGAGGAACTGGAATGACGCGGGAAACTCCTCGTCTCTGTCCCAGAAAAGGGAGAGCACGGGCACTTTCGGCAGGGGATGAAGGACAAGCGCGATGTCGCCCTGCACCTCTTCCGCACACCTGACGGCCCCGAGCGCCGACAACCGCTCCTGCAAGGCGACGCGTTTTCCCTGGAATGCCGAGGCTATCTTGTCCTCTATGTTGGTCTTGATGAATCCCGAGAACTGCGCCCCGTCCTTCAAATCCCTGTAGGGCAGCCAGGTATGCTGCATCTGCGCGGTACCTGCCGCGAGCAGGTATCTCACCACGAGGATTGAGCCGATAGTATCGAGCCTCACCGCACCCTTGTACACGCCGTCCCGCCGGACGCAGCAGTCCTCTCCGAAAAGGGGGATACGGGCAGCCCCTTGTTCGACGCTTCCCGAAAGCATGGGCGCATTTGCGACGGCCCCGGTTTCCCACACGAGCTCGAGCAGCTCCTCGCAGACCTTGTCATAGTTTGATGTGCCGTCGGTAACGAACATATCGTAGTCTAACTAAAAGAGAACGCATTTACAACTGCTAACGTCTCTTTGCCGTCTTGTCTTCCCTGAGCCGCCTGCCTTTCCATGTTGACAATATTCCCGACAAAAGATAAGATTATGGCGATGTTCACCCTGTTCGTGAGAGAAACATTTGCCGCTGCCCACAAAATTGAGTTGTATCATGGCAAGTGCGAAGAGCTGCACGGACACAACTTCAGAGTGGAGGCCGCCTTCGAGGGCGAGCATCTCGGCAAAGAGGGAATGCTTCTCGATTTCGCGGTCCTCAAGGCAATGCTGCGGGAAGTAGTCGCCGATCTGGATCACAAGTACATCAACGATATCCCGTTCTTCAAAGAGAGGGCGAGCTCGGCCGAGTACCTCGCATTCTACGTATACGGCCGTCTGGCTGAGCTGGTCGGCAAAGAGCACGTCGCGGTGAAAGAGGTGCGGGTGTGGGAATCGGATAATGCCTACGCCTCGTACCGGGAATAGGTCGATATGAAAGACGTGCAGAACATGCACGACCCCCGCAATATCGAGATAGACAAGGTGGGAGTCAAGAACGTGAGGTACCCGATAGTCGTGCTCGACAAGAGCAACGGCTCCCAGCACACTATTGCCGAGATCAGCATGTACGTGAGCCTTCCCAAGGAGTATAAGGGGACGCACATGAGCAGATTTGTCGAGATACTCCATGCCCACAAGAACGTGCTCGGCATGAAGGAGTTCCCCATGATTTTGAGGGAAATGAAGGAAAGACTCAATGCCGAGTCGGCCCATATGGAGGTCCGCTTCCCGTACTTCATCAGAAAGGACGCGCCCGTATCGGGTACGGCGGGCTACCTCGAGTACATGTGCGGTATCGCCGGCCACCTGGACGGCCAAAACAGGATGAAAAACTTCACCGTCACCGTGTCGGTCCCCGTGACAACGCTCTGCCCCTGCTCAAAGGAAATAAGCGATTACGGGGCGCACAACCAGAGGGGCGTGGTGACCGTCGGGGTGCAGTTTCAGCGCTTCTTCTGGATAGAAGACCTGATCGCCCTTATCGAGAGCTGTTCGAGCTGCGAAATTTACTCGGTGCTGAAGAGGGAGGATGAGAAGTTCGTGACGGAAAAAGCCTTCGAGAATCCCAAGTTCGTGGAAGACGTGGCAAGGGAGGTGGCGGAAAAGCTGCGCGGGGATGCGAATTTTACCCATTTTATCATAGAGGCGGAGAACTTCGAGAGCATCCACAACCATAGCGCCTATGCATATATAGAGAGAGAAAACGAGGGAGGGGAGGTATGAAGAAGGGGATGGTTCTTCTTATAGCAGGGCTGTTTTTTATGGGGGGATGCGCCACGCCCCGCCACGCAACGGTGCAGGAGCAGACGGCGGCGTCTCGGGACGAGGCCTCTGCTACGATCTTTAACACGTTTCCCGATATTCCTGTTCCCCAGGAACTCACGTTTCAAACGGAAAAGAGCTTCATCTATGAAACACCCAACATAAAGGCGGGTGTGCTCGTATTAAGCGGCAACGTCGACATGGGCTCCCTGGAGAACTACTTTAAGATCAACATGGTCAAGAACGGGTGGCGCTTCGTCAATAGTTACAAGCATGGCACTACGATTCTGAACTTCATCAAGGAAGACCGTGCTTCCAATATCAGGGCAACGAGAGAAGCTTTCACCACCCAGGTCGAGATATGGGTCGGCCCCGTGGACAAGGCCGCCCCGGCGCCGCACACCTCGAAGGAAAATGGCTTCAGATAAGTGGGTCAAAGTTCATACCGTCGAGAGCATCTTTGAGATGGATGTGCTCAAGGCCGCTCTCGAGAGGGAATCTATCGAGTATGTCATGAAAGAGCATAAGGACACGGCCTACGACGGCCTTTTCATCCTTCAAAAGGGTTACGCGACGCTCTTCGTGAGGGAGAAGGACGAGACGCAGGTTGCCGCCGTCATCACACACATCAAGCACATGCCGTATGTGGTATCTTGAAAGGATCGATCCTCTCCCCTTACTGCGTGGTGAAAACGTCATAAGCTTCGTCGGCGCGGGCGGAAAAACATCGCTTGCCGAATATCTTGGGCAGACGGCTGCCGCGGGCGGAAAACGGGTGGTGATGACAACCACCACCAGGATATGGGCGAAGGAGCCATACGTGACTCTCGACGCCCCCGGCATGAAAAAAGGCGGACGGAGTCGGCGATTCGTGCGGATGGGCAAGTCGGTGGATCAGGGAAAACTGACCGGGCTCAGCGACGGCGAGGTTGAGGCTTTGGTGCGGGATTACGATCTTGTGCTCGTCGAGGCGGATGGCGCAAAGGGGCGGCCGTTGAAATACCCCGCGGCCCACGAGCCCGTAATCCCGCCCTGCTCGGGCCGCATCGTGGTCGTCGCGGGCCTCGATGCCCTGGGCCTCACGATCGCGGAAGCAGTCTTCAGGTCGGAGCTTTTCACGGAGGCTTCAGGCATGCCGTCCGGCGTGGAGATTACGACCCCGGTCTTCCTGAGACTCTTCGAAGGGGATGGGCTCATGAAGGGCGTCGATAGGGCCGGGTGCATCGTTGTACTCAACAAGTTCGACGCCTGCGGTGATCGGGAATCGGTGCCCGGGCTGG
>Ga0181539_1004749_pt1 | contig 11465 bp, 4 predicted proteins | sample PEATcosm2014_Bin_46_FD_119767 | JGI IMG/M metagenome (GOLD analysis project Ga0181539, IMG submission 119767) | Peatland microbial communities from MTU Mesocosm Facility, Houghton, MI, USA - PEATcosm2014_Bin23_60_metaG | ecosystem: Environmental > Terrestrial > Soil > Wetlands > Peat | place... | reverse complement strand
CGCCCCGAGACATAGAGCAGGTTGAGGCAGCTCATTTCCTGACGCTCGGACAGGCGCCCGCTCTTGTACTGCTGGAGGACCGACGGGCTTGCCGACCCGTCGCAGGGCCAGGCTTCGGAAGTCTGGACCAGGTCCTCGGCGCTCTGGATGCGCAAGACGTTTCCGCCGGGGGCAGTAGCGGTCCACACGCCGCTGTCCAGCGCCGCCGCTTGCGGGCTGCGCCAGCGGCAGGTGAAGGTGTAGTCGTCGTCCCGGCGGGCCACCATCCGGTCCAGCACGGCGAAGTAGTGTCCCGTCCAGTGCACGATCGTGCGCGTCCAATCGGCCCCGCCCGAGTCGATCTCGGTGGAGGCGACCATGCTCACCTTGCCCAGGTTGGCCAGCGCGTCGAGCTGACACGCGGCACGCGGGACGAAGCTCCCGCCGGTCGAACAGTTCACCACGCTCCGCGACCAGGTCGAACCATCGTAGGTGTTGGCGTACAGCCAGATGTCGCCCAGGTCCGTGTAGCGGGCGATGGAGTTGTTCTGCGTGGGGTACTCGAGGTACATGTCCTGGCTGGTGGCCAGATACAGGTAAGCGTCCTTTTGCTCGAATCCGTCCCGGATCGAAACGCGGTCGGCCGCCTTGTTGGGCAGGTCCGGCGGGAGGCGCAGCCGCGTTTCCGAGCGGCCGGGCGTTTGCGGGTTGCTCAGGACGCCGTAGATTCGCTCGTCGACGGGCAGCGCGCGGACGCCCAGGTAGCGCGTGGGCGGCGCGACCTTGCCGACCGTGTCGTAAGCCGAGTGCATCGGCCAGCAGTAGCCGCCCTCCGAACCCAAACACAGGTTGCGATGGCGCACGAACCAGCGGTACTGCGGGTCGTCGTAGTAAAACGCGGCTGCCGCCACCAGCGAGCCGCCCGCCCAGGTGCGGAGGTATGCGCCGCTATCGCTGGAGAAACCCGACAGGCCGGCATAGCAGGTGTTGCCGAACGGGTTGTCGATGCGCTGGTCGGGGATGTTGTCGGAGGTCATGAGGTACATGTCCGCGCTCTTGCGGAGCGTGCCGCTGTGGACGTGGTCCATGAACCCCATCATCAGCACCGAGTAGAGCTGTAAGACCGTGTCCTCGCCCAGGCAGGAGTCGTCGTGGTTGCCGCGGAACGAGCGAATGTAGGCGGCGACGGTCTTCCGCAGGCCGTCGTAGCGGCGCTCGATCTCCTTGCGCGTGCGATCGTCAAGGCGGCAGTGGCCCAGCACATAGTCCATTTCTTCCACCACCGTCAGCATGCACGCGCCGCTGTGCCGCCCGCTCCAGATGCCGCCCACGACGCCGTTGCCGCTGCCGATGTTGTCCATGACGTAATCGCGGGGCTCGCAGGCGGAGAGCGTAATGGCGCTTTCGAATTCATTGAGTTCCTTTTCGTTCAGCACGCCGGTCTGGAAGACCGACCGCAACCAGACCAGAAAAGGGGCCGAGCCGTAGTGGTCCATGGGCGGATAGGCCCGGCCGCCGACCTGCCGGCAGCCCAGCAGGCACATGGCCGCCACCGCGCGCTGCGCGCCTGCCTCCAGGTCCAGCGCGCTCCAATCCTGGCGGGGATACTGGTCGCCGCCCAGCACGTAGGTCCAGACGAAGGGAAAGTTCGACTCGCGCGTAATGCCCCATCCGGCCCGCGACGGAGTGCCCTGGAACCTCAGCGCCAGCTCCGACACGCTGCAGTTGACGTCCTTGAACATCTCAAGCGGAAGCCGGGGCTCGCACCAGGCGGGGTCGTACTTCCAAAAGTACCATTTATCCTTCAGGCCGCCCTGCACGCGCAGGCGGGGCGGGATGGCGGCCGCGGCCTTGGCGCCGGCGGGAAACCCCTTAAGCAGTTCGGCGAACTTCGCGGCGGCCGCGTCCCCGCCGGCCTGGTTGGATGCCTCCAGGACGATATAGTTCACGTCGGCCAGGAAAGGCTCAAAGACGGTGCGGATGTAGTAGCGATCCCCGCCCGGCCAGGAGCGGTTGGACTGGAGCAGGTATCGCGTGCCCAGCGCGTGCATGACGCGGTTGTCCTCCGCGTTGCCCAGGACGATCAGCGGTGTCTTGCGGTAGGAGTCGGCCGGCAACCAGGTGTCCTCGCCGGTGACGGCACGGTCGTCGGTTACCTCCAGCCTGGCCCCGCACCAGCCGGCGACGGCCTGTTGCACCGCCTCGGCGGCCGACCTGGTCCACGGCGCGTCCTTGCCGTACACAATCACGGCCTTGGCGCCGCCGGCGGGCGCCAGCGGCGTGGCGTAGTTGATCGCCCGCGGCAAGGCCTTGAAACCGTGATTGTCCGCCACGTCCCCATAGGAAGCGGAGCCGTCCGGGATGAGCAATGCCAGGAAGAAGGCAACGCCCGCAATACGAACCGTCGATGGGATCATGTTCAGTCCTTTCCGTTGAGGCATCCTTCACTGCCGGTCGGGCGGCGGAGCGCAGGCCCTGCCGCCCAGGTAAGGATTGAGGAAGAACGATCGCTGGCTGCCGGTTCCCAGCGAACGGACGCCGAGGCGACACGGCTGGCCTGCTTTGAGCATGTCGCGCGGCAGCTTGAGGAAGTACAGGCCGAATTCGTCCAACGAATTTCGGCGGCGCACGTCGAGGCGCAGTTCCACCCGCTTGTCGGTGCTCTCCCATTTTCCCGTTGCCGGCATGTCGAACCGCACGGCATCCCGGCCGTCGATCTCCAGGACGAATCCTTCAGTCTTCGGCTGCGAGCTGAACCCCAGCCCGCCGGAGAACACGAATGTCACGCGGTCGCCCGAGAAGTCCTTCGGCATCGGGCTGGTCTCCCAGGCGATCAGGTTTCCGCGCTTGGTTTGCCGGCAGACGAACAGGCGCGCGTGCTCTTCGCGGTAGGAAGGGTAATAGCCGTCTTCTCCGGGGTTGACGAGCAGCCGCCGAAATCCGGCCAGCGGAAAGAACGAGGCGGGCCATCGAGCCGCCGGCTTCGGAAACGTGGCGGCATAGTCCGCCAGCCGTGCGACAAGCCACTCGTTCTCAGGCCGGCCTTGGGCGCGGCGGTGGTTCAAGCCGCTGACGATCAGCGACCCCTTCTCCACGCCCACCTCGAACAGCAAGGCATCGTCCTTCACCAAGGCCAGGCTGGGCAGCGCACGGATGATGATCTTTGGTCGAGCCGGCATCGCTTCCAGGGCGCATTTCGAGGCGCCTTCGAGCAAATCGAGCCATCCTTCGTCGCACCACCCGTCGGGCGCCATGGCCCGCGTCGACGGATGGTCATAGACGAACGTGCCGGTGTAGTTGGTTTGGGGATTGCCTCCCGCGCACGACCAGGTTGTTGCGAACGACACGGAACAGGGAGCGAGCACGTCGACTCCGTCCAGCGCCACGACGCTGGCGCCCCGCTTCATGGCGTCCAGCACGCGGGGATCGGAAGGCCAACTGACGACGTACACCGCCCGGCTTTCGAGGTCGCCCGTTGCGGGGATCGGCGTCGCGCCCGGGTTCCCACGAGCCTGAATCTGCCCCTCCTCGACGAAGACGGGCACGGGAGGGGCCGCGAGCCGACTCGCGGCCGGATAGAGCCAGAATCGCCAATCGTTGGCAAAGCACTTTCCGCCGGCGGTCAATTTCACCGCGAGCGACAGCTTGCGGGGCGACGATGAATCGGGCAACGGCAGGTCGATCCGGGCGGCCTCGACCAACCGGCCCTGCGGAATCCGGCCGCCGGCGGCGCGGCCGCCGGCAAGCGACTCGTCCGCTGCTTTCACTTCCCAGGCAAGCTCGCCCTGGAGCGGCTCGGCCGAGAAGTTCGACACCAGGAGCTTCGCCCCGAGACGCTCATTGCCGCGATAGGTCCGACCCAACCCGTCCTGGAGCAGCACGACCGCGCCGTTGAATTTCAGCACTTCTTCCTTGGTGATCGACTTCGGGCGAAAGTAGTGGTCCACGATCCCGTCGGAGCTGCCCCAGAAATCCTGGAACAGCCACCAGTTGTAGCCCGAGACGTAAGGGTTCTTGCGCAGCGACTCCAGGTTGTACTTGTGCAGCAGCGCGTAGAGGCGTTCCGATTTCTCGGCCCAGTCGCCGGCCTCTTGCAGCAGCCCCAGCTCTTCCAATGCCCGCTTGCCCCCCGTCAGCCAGGAGGGCTTCAGATTGTGGCGGAACTGGTCGGGCAGGTCGGGCCGGGAGAAGGTGACGTAGTTGCCCGCCTCGTGCGAAAGAACCGGCTTGATCGGCTCGGCAATGTCGAACTTGCCGCTGCTCAGGGGCGGGCCGTGCTCGTCCGCAAACTGGATGGTGTAGAATGCCAGGGTCGGTCGATCGCGTTGCGGACTTGCGGGGAGATCGGGCCGCAGATTGCCGTCCGTGTCGAGGAACAACCGCAGCGGGTCGAGCTCCTTGGCGATGTCGCGGAAGCGATTCAACAGCCACCGCGACGCATGCGGATTGTCCCAGCCGATTTCGTTCCCCATGACCCAACCCAGGATGCACGGATGGTTGCGGTGCCGCACGATGGCGCCGGCCCACTCGCGTTGGAAGGTGTCGACGGCGGGCTTGGGATCGGTCCCCGGCTTCACGTGCAGCGTCCACTGGTCGAATTGAGCGGACGGCCCGCTGAGCAGCCCGGGAATCAGGCCGTCCCATTCGACGGGGAACTCGGCGGTCGTGATCATGCCGGCCTCGTCGCACGCGTCGTAGTACTCCGGCGGCATCATGGTGCTGTGATGGCGCACGTAGTTGAAACCGTAGGACTTGATCACCTGCAACCGCCTCACGTGCAGCTCCTTGTCCGACGGCATCGCCATTTGCTCCGGATAGACATGGTCGTCGCCGTAGCCGCGCAGCATGAGCCGCTTGCCGTTCAGGAGCAGGCGAAAGCCGTCGATGGCGAACTGCCGCATTCCAAAGCGGCTTTCGATCGCGTCCAGGACCTCGCCGCCGCGCATCAGGCTGAGCCTGGCCGTATACAGCGTCGGATTCTCGGGCGTCCACAGGGCCGCAACGGGCAGCGGGACCTTGGCACTTACGGGTTGCCGCGCCGCAACCCGAGAATCCAGCGGCGTCGCGCGCTCCGCCACGCGACGCCGGCGGCTATCGAATACTTCCAGCCTGGCCCCGTCCGCCAAACCGGCGTTGCCGTTGAGCATTGCGGTCACCGAGCAAGCGGCATTGGGCACGTCGGGCCGTACGTAGAGGTCGCTCAGCCAAACTTCGGACCGTGCTTCGAGGAAGACGTGTCCCCAGATGCCGCCCCACGGGACGTTGATGGCGTCGAGCGAGGAACAGCCGCGCATGGTGTCGACTTCCCACCGCTGCTTGGAATCCACCTGGACCGTGATGGTTGCCGTCGCGCCGGGCTCGGCGTACGGCGTGACGTCGCATTCCCAGGCCGACAAGTAGCCGACGTGTTCGCCCAGGAATCGTTCGTTGATCCACGCCTTGGCATAGCGGCTGACGCCGGTGATCACCAGAAACACCCTCCGTCCCGCCCAGGCCCGTAGAATCGCCACCTGCCGCTTGTACCAGCCTTTGCCGACGAAGTTGTGCCGCGCGTTTTCGGTTTCCGTGCCGTAGCCCTGGTTATCCCAGATCCCCGGCACACGGATCGCACCGTTGGCCGCCGGGGCATAACCGGGCAGGGGCATCGCGGGGAGCTTGACGCCGGGCCTGTACCATTGCTGCGTCTCGCCTCGATCGCCGGGATCCGTGGCAAAGTTCCAGGTACCGTCGAGGCTCACGGTCTCGCGGGCCGCCGCGCGACCTATGGCTACGAGCAAACACGGCAGCAGCAGACCGCGGAGCAGATGGTTGAGTGCCATGCGACTGTCTCCTTTCAACCGGTCTTTCCCATTTGCGTTGGGCCTGGAACCGATCCAGGCTCGCTCGGGCATCCATTCTACCAGAGTGCGAGTCGAGGGCGGCCTACTTGATCGCCATGCCGTCGATCCAGGCACGGAAGGGGCCATCACCCCAGGGGTAGAACTCGATCGACACGTAATTGAGCGTCGCCGGCACTGCGCCTTGGATCTTCCAGACCGGGCCGCCGTGGAGCGGCACCGACTTGTAGATCCAGCCGATGCCGCCCTGCCAGTTCTTCGGATCGTCGTACGGCCGCAGCTCGCAATACCGCGTCGGCGATTCGTAGAACGTCACGGTGGGCATCAGGCCCTTCCAGGCGTGAATGTTCGGGTTGGTCATCTTGACCCAGAACGTCAGCTCGGTCTTGCCCGCGAGCGGGACGCCGGCGTCTTTCGTCCGCGGATAGAGGAGGCGGATGGGATTGCCGGACGGCTCGACGCGCAGGGCCAGCGACGCGTCGCCGACCAGGCGAATCTCGCGGTCGTCGAGCAGTTCCAGCTTCGTCTGCGGGTTGTCGACCGGCACGGCTGGGCCGACTTCGGTTACGTGGTTGCGCTCGACGTGCAGGCGATCGCGCCCCTGGACTTCTTCCCAGATCCACCGGGCGGCCTGGCCTTCCGTGCCCCACTCGGTCACGGCTTCGTAGGCGAGGAAATCACGGTAGGCGAGGTTCGAGAGGCAGCCGTTGGTGGCGGTCATCCCGACGCTATGCGGGCCGGCCTTGGCAAAGGCATGCTCGACGCGCGGGCCGCAGGCGACCGAGCCATCGGTGAAGTCCCAGCGGAACGACAGCGGGTTGCCGCCGGGATCGGTCGTGCCCGACGCGTCCATCGTGAACGTCTGGCCGAGCTTGACCGAGACGGGCTCGCCCGGCCTGGCCGGCGCCGGCGCGACCAGTTTGACCTCGGGCGGCCGGGTGATGCCCGGATTATCGGGACGCACGACGATGTTCGTGGTCGTGCCGCCGCGGATGATGTTGCCGTCGCGGTTGTTTTCGAGCGTGTTGCCCGCGATGTCGATCCAGTCGGCGAACTCCATGTAGATGCCCCAGCGGTTGTCGCGGATGACGTTGCCCTGCAGGACCCAGTGGAAGGCTTTGTACGCGTGCTGCGGCGAGTTGTCGCCGAACATGCTGATGCCCGCGCCGTTGTTGCCGATGCACTGGTTGCCGCGGCAGACGGTGTGGTCGCAACTGCCGGCCATGATGATGCCGGCGGCGCCGGGCTTGGGGCCGCCCGGCACGTACTTGAACTCCCACGGGGCGTTGTGCATGCCGCTGGCCAGGCCGTTGTAACAGGCCTCGTTCTCCTCGAGCACCGTCTCGTTCGACCAGCCGACCCAGATGCCGTGGCTGCCGTGGTTGGCCTTGTTCCGCCGGTAGGTGTTCCGCGGGCATTGCGCCTCGATGCAATTGTTGTTGGCATACGAAGCGTCGTTACGCTCGAACACGTTGCCGCTGCTGGTCCAGCCGGCGAAGGGGCGAATGAACACGCCGTCGCCGCCGTGCGTGATGTCGTTGTCCGCGAAGTAGTTGTCGTCCGACCCGGCCTGGACGAGCACGCAGGCCGAGTCGCGCGCATGGACCTCGCCCGGCTTGATGCGGATGCCCCAGCTCAGGTTGTTCTTCACCACGCGGTTGCGGCACGCGGTCCAAAGGCTCAGGCACGTGTTCGACGCGTGCGAGAAATCGTTCTCCTCGAGCCGGTTGTCGTTCGAGCCGGACAGCATGCAGGCGTCCCACACGCGGTTGGCCTTGTTCTTGCGAAGCGTCGAGTGATCGACGTACTCGAAGACGATGCCGCCGCGGTGGCCCAGCTCACCCCAGCCGGCCTCGGGATGGTGGAAGTTGTCCGAGAAGTTGCAACTCTCAATGGTCCAACGGCTGCCGTGATCGATCCGAAGGCCGACGTTCCACCCGTTGACGTTGACGTTCTTGAGCGTGACGTCCGAGATGCCGCTGGCCGAAACGCCGACGCCCTGGTAGTCCTTCGGGTTGCCCTCGGTGGCGCCGACGATCCAGGCCCCGCGGCCATCGACCGTGATGTGCGACGCTTTGATGACGATCGACCCGTAGGTCTTTGCCGGATCGAGCATCGTATCCCGGCTGATCTCCAGCGCCGGCCGCTTGTCCGATCGGGCCGCGTCGGCAGCCATGGCGGCCGCCGCGAAAGCCGAGAATGCCAGGCACGATAAGACGTAGACCTTCGAGGTACTACCGGTCATGGGGTGGCTCCGGTGGGTGAAATGTGAGGTCGCCGCTGGGCCGCACTGATGGTCACGCCGCTGTCTTTCCCATTTCCAGCGAGCCCGACGCCGATCCAGGCTCGTTCGGCCGTCTATCTTACCATGGCGCCCCCCAGGCGTCGAACTTGCGGAACGCGGCGGCCGCGCCGCCTACGCCCACAAGGCCGGCAACGCGTCGAAGCCCAGTACCCGCTCACACCAGGCGGCCACGCGAAACAGCTCTGCCTCAAGGTCGGGCCGCCCGACAAGCTGAACGCCGGCGGGCATATGGTCGTCTGCAACTCCGCAAGGAATGCTGACTACCGGCAGCCGGGCCAGGCTCCACAGCGCTTGGAAATGCGGTGTTCCCGTTGTGGAGAGCGTAGCCGGGGCCGTGGTGTGAGTGGATGGCATGATCAACGCGTCGAAGTCGGCCGACAACCCGGCCGCCTGCCGTCGGAACTCTCGGTGCCAGGCCTTCGCCACCGCGTAGTCCACCGCGGCCGTAGCAAGCCCTTCGTCCAGCAGCGACGTGATCTTCGGTCCGTACTGGTCCCGGTGGCCTGCGAACCTCTCGCGGTGATAGGCTGCTGCCTCGACCGCCATGATTCGCCGGTGCATCTTCAGCGTATCCCCAAACATCGGCGGCAGAGAGACCGGCTGGATTTCTGCTCCGGCGTGCGACAGCCTTTCCAAGGCCGATTGTGTCGCCGCTTGCACCGCCTCATCGGCCTCTAGCAGTACGCTTGTGTCAAGCACCCCCAGCCGTGGCGGACCCGACACCGGCAGCGGCTGCGGTGTGGCCAGGCCCGGAAGACAATCCAGGAGCAGGGCGAGATCGCCGACCGTGCGGGCTATCGGACCTGCGTGATCGAGACTCGTGGCCACCGGCACGATGCCCTCGGTGCTCAGCTTGCCGAAGGTCGGCTTGCAGGTCGCCACGCCGCAATAGCTCGCAGGCCGAACGAGCGAGCCGCCGGTCTGCGTGCCCAAGGCTCCCAGGCACATGCCCATGGCTACGGCCGCGGCTGATCCGCTGCTGGAGCCGCCAGGCGTATGCGCCAGGTTCCATGGATTGCGGGTCGGCGAGGGATCGAAGCAGGCAAACTCGACAGTAACCGTCTTGCCCACGATTACCGCGCCGGCCCGACGCAGGGCGGCGACGAGCGGAGCATCCGCCGCGGCTGCTCGGTCTCCACACAATGACGACCCTGCCCTCGTGGCCATGCCTTGGACGTCGATGACGTCCTTGATACCGACGGGAATCCCGTGCAGGGGCCCACGCCACCGGGCGAGAGCCGCCTCCTGGGTCCGTTGGGTTGCAGCCTGACGGGTCCCGGCCTCATCGACGAGCACCCAGGCGTGCAGGGCGTCCTCGTACCTGTGAATCTGCTCCAGGCACCGGTCGAGCAACTCCAGCGGCGTCAGCGTGCCGGCACGCAGTTGCCGGGCGGCCTCCACAATGGACATCGGTACAAGCATTGGGCTCTGCTGATCCCGCGTTCGTGAATTGACGCAGGCACTGGAATCGGATCAATCCGCGTTGCGGAACATGATGATTAGAGCCGCTTGGCCGAAAAATGCAACCCCGCCGCAGAGATGCCGCGTGTTGGGCCTCGACCGACTCATGACGGGCGATTGCAAGCCGTCGAGGCGATGGATAAGATGCCGGCAGAAGGCGAGGCCGTGAATGGATGGCCAAACGGGCCTGGATGGGCTCCAAGCTCACTGCAGGTGGGAATCTCGGGCATTGATTCACTTTACTTCGGAGGAACGTTTCCATGGCAGATCAACCGATGACACGGCGGGAGTTCGTGACGCAGAGCACGGTAACGGCGGCCAGTGCGGCGGCCGCGGCCTGCGCGGCCGAAACGGCGCTGGCCGGCGAGGAGACCCCGGCCTCCGCCGCTGGTAAGCCCGCGCGGCCACCGACCTTCAAGATCAGCTTCCACACCGACGCTTTTGCCTCGGTCTATTTCAGCTTCGAGAAGTGCCTGGCCTGGGCCCAGCGGAACGGGGTCCGCTATATCGAGTGCGGGGTGATCGACGGCGTGAGCTGGGCCCATGGCTTGGGATACTATCCGCACGTGGCCTTGTACGAAGACCCGCTGTTGCTGCGGCGGAAGATGGAGAGCTACGGCGTCCGCTTTTCGCAGGTGGATGCGGCCTACCCGCTCTCCGGCAAGGACGCCCCTTTGCGCGGCGTGCCCTACGTGATGAAGGCCATCGCCTGGGCGGACGAGGCCGGCTGCCCGCGCGTCGACACCACCGACGGTCTGCACGCCCCTCAGGGTCTCAGGGACGAGGAGGCCATGGAGTTGATGAAGCGTTGCTACGAGCAAATCGTGGAAGTGGCCGAGGTCCATAAGATCGTGGTGAACATCGAGCCCCACGGCTACTTCACCACCAAGCCCGAGTTCATGGGCCGCATGCTCGACTTCGTGCAAAGCCCGTACCTGCGGATGAACCTCGACACGGGCAACACCTTCATCGCCGGCCAGGACCCGGTTGCCTTCCTCGCCCGCTTCTACGACAAGTTGAACTACATGCACGTCAAGGACGTATCGGAATCGCTCGCCGCGGCCACGCGCGGCAAGCAGGCCGGCATCGCCATGAGTCATTGCGCCCTGGGCGACGGGGTCAATGCCGAGAACATCAAACGTTGCCTGGCCTTGATGCGCGACCGCGCCTACGACGGCGTGCTGACCATGGAGTGCGAAGGCCAGGGTGGACCGATGATCGAGCGCTCGCTGAAGTGGCTTCGCAACACGTTGGCCGAGTTGCACATTCCGGTCGAAAAATAGCGACGCCTACGTCGCAGGCGGCGACGGCCGTACCATCTCCTGGCCGGGTGAGAAAGGAAGAAGGTCTTCGGAGGGTCTTGGCATGAAGACGTGGATGCTCATGGCTTCGCTTGCGTTGGTAGTTCCCGTCGCCGGCGGCGCGGACTTGGCAGCCGCAGACGCCGGAATCGAGGTCACCATTGAGAGCCGCGTGGTAGTCCGCAAATCGGAAAAGAGGAACTGGTTCCCGAACGTACATCGTATGGCCAACGGTAATTTGTTGGTGACCTGCCAGACGGCGGCGGATGAGACGAACCCCGAGGGAGCCGAATTGGCCCGCCACCTCCTCTCCCTGGACAACGGGCGGACTTGGCGCGAATTGAACGTCAACGCTCCGAGCGGCGCTTCCGCGATCACGCTGCGCGACGGAACATTCCTCCGGCTGTGGTTCTACACGCTGCGGGCCGGCCACAAATGGCAGACCAAGGTCGTGCGTTCCCTGGACAACGGCCTCACGTACGCGACCGAGGACAGCGTGCCCGTCAGCATCGAAGCGGTGCAGGAAGCGGCCAAGCAAACCGGCATGGCGTTCGATGGCGGGATCGTGGAAATGGACGACGG
>Ga0181539_1004748_pt1 | contig 11465 bp, 8 predicted proteins | sample PEATcosm2014_Bin_46_FD_119767 | JGI IMG/M metagenome (GOLD analysis project Ga0181539, IMG submission 119767) | Peatland microbial communities from MTU Mesocosm Facility, Houghton, MI, USA - PEATcosm2014_Bin23_60_metaG | ecosystem: Environmental > Terrestrial > Soil > Wetlands > Peat | place... | reverse complement strand
GGGCAGCGCGCGCAGAATGTTGTTGGAGGAGAAGAATCGGTTGCTGACGACATTGATGCTCTCCAATTTGCCTTCGATCACCTTGACCTCGACGATGCCGTTGGTCAGGCGCTGTTGCGGCAGAGTGACGCTGATCGTCGGGAAGCCGAGGTTGCGGTAAAGCAGTTGCAGCTCCCCCAATCCTTCGCGCAAACGAGCCAGGCTCACCGCGGGACCGGTGTAGTTGGTGAGAAAATCGAGTTTTTCAGCCGGCAACACCGTGTTGCCATCCACATGGTAACCGTCCACTTTGAATGCCGGTTCCGCCGCCGCGTCGGTGTTCGTCGTTGCCGGCGAATTCCTGGGCGATTGCTGCGCGCGAGTGCAAGTGACGATTCCGAGCATTAACATCGCAATCAAAACGAACTTGAATTTCATTTGTTGTGGTTGTCCTCTCGACAAATGGAACGGACAGCGGCAGGCCCCCAGGAGGAGGGGCCTGCCGCGCTCTCAGACCGGGCTACGGCGCATACACCACCTCGTAGTAGCCCGCGCTTCCCGCAGTCGTGTGGGTGAGAGATTGGTTGCTGCCGGTGCCGGAAACCGGTCCGCTGACCACGGTCCAAGTGGAAACCGGGTTGCCCAGCGTGGCGCTGTAGACCAGGGAATAGCTCCCCACCGGCAACGTCGTGAACGTCACCGTATCCACATTCCCTGCCCGGGTAGTCGCCACAATGGCTGGTTGCGGCGGCCCAACGATAAAGGTAAGATGGCCGCTGGCATCAATGTAGAAACTGCCCAGTTGGGTGGCCGCCGGCTCTGGAGTTGCATGAGGCTGAATGGCCCAGAACCCGAACAATCCTGGAATGACTTGTTCGACCGTGAAGTTGACGTTGCCGCCCAGTTGGGCAAGGTCAAATTCATTCTGTCCGCCTCCGGAAACAACGTAGTCGTAAGACGCGCTTCCACCCGGATTGAGCGAGTAAGGAAACGTCTCCGCCGGAAGATAAGCCTTCGGCCGGTTGCCAATGGCGTTGACGGTACTCCACAAATTGCCCTGCCAAACAGTGGGCGTCACGTCGCTGATGAGCGCCGACGGATTACCGCTGCTCAACCAAGACGCGCGATTCGCATTGGTCGGGCTCGTGGTGGAGGCAACAATGACGCTCACGCCGGTCAAATCGCTCCCGAACACCCCGGTGGCCACGGTGGGATCCCATCCCGTCACCGCCGCCGCATAACCGTTGGGGTGGTTGGTGAACTGGCTGATGTTGCCGAGGTCGTATTCCACATCGTTCAATCCCGTCTGCCGGAAGACGAGCAGAACATCGCCGTCCTGATACGTCGTGCCACCTCTCGCCGGGGGCGTTCCCAGCAACGCCAGCCCGACGAGAGTTAAAGGGAGAATAGATTTCATGGGTTTCCGCAAGAGTTGAAGGTGGGAACGGTCAGTAGTTGTTGGACAAAATCTTCCCCCCGTCCGAGGTCTGGTTGCGATACCATTGCATGCCGCTTAACGGCGCGTAGTTGTTGAGGAAGAGCGAGCTGGTGGCCTGATAGGTCGAGTTGGTGATCGCGCCAATGAGCAAATTGATAATCACCAGTTGGTTCGCGCTGGGCGCGGTCGCCCCGCTGGTTTGATAGTAGTAGTTCTCGTAAAACCAGAGCGGATATGTGCCGTTTTCCACATTCGTTATCGAATACGGCACGCCCTCATAAGCCAGCGGCGTGAAAGAGCCGATGTCCGACGCCGCCAGTGTGGCGATGGTGTTGGTGAGGACGTTTAGCAACGCCTTGACCGCCGTCCCGCTGTTCTGTCCCGGGTCCGAGAGGTTGGGGTCCTGAACGGCCTGGCCGGACGAGTTGGTCGTGAAACTGGAGATGGTGCCGCTGAAATTGATGTTGGCGTCAATTTCGGTCCGAACCGCCGACTCCAGGTTTCGCCCGACGAAATAGACGGCGTCGTTCGTGCCGCTGCCTCCCAGGGCCGCCGAAGGGAAAAGGCCGGCGTTGGCTTCCAAGAACTGCGCCTGCCGCGCCGTCAGGTTCGTCACGCCGGCCAGATTGGGCGAAGCCGATGACTTCTTGACGTATGCGTACGGCGCCACCAGGGTCGGCCCCACTCGGGTCAACACGCTGCCATTCACCGCGACGGCGCCGGGGGACGTAGAGGAGACCGCCACCGTGGGCACCGCCGAGGCGCCAGTAGCCAATGTCTCGCTGTTGACTCCCACGTCCTGCAATCCCTGCACCGCCCCCAGCAGCGAGGTGTCAATCGTGATCGTTCCCAAGCCCGAGCCTGGCCCGGAGGCTATCGTCCCGACAAACCGGCGCACCGTGCTGTTCGTGGACGACACCGAGTAACTGGTGATGCCGCCCGACAGGATGTTGGTGATCCGGTCATAAATAATGTTCTGGCTGGCGTTTCCGCCCGCCAGAAAGATTTCCACATCGGCGCGAACCCCCGGGGCCAGGGCCAAGCCCGCCAGCATAATTCCAGCGGCCACAAATTGTTTCATTTTCAGCTTTTTCATAAGTCCAAATTCACAATGGTTGATTCCGTTCTGTTTCTTCATCGCGGAACTTCCGGAAGACCGGTCAGATCCAAAAAAAGTTGTGTTGAGGCCACGCTCTCGTGAGGAAGGCAAATTTCGCGTTGGGATCAGAGGTTCTGCGCGTAGGCAATGAACTTGCGGTAGCCGGCCAGGATGGATTGCAAGGCGGCCACAAATGCGCACTCTGTCAAGAATGCGGGACGGCCCTTGGGCGCCTCCAGGACGATTTCAAACGGGCGCGGCCGGACAATCGGCGGGGCGCTGAGCACGCCGGGGAAAGTTTCGCGAACCACGGATTGGCGGGCCGGAAAACCATCAATACGCGCGCGTTTGTCCAACGGCAGAAACGCATCCGCCGCCTTCAATGCCGGCTCGATGAGATGCTTGGTCAGCGTCGCCCCGCCCACAATGCCGTAGAACCCGTCGCTGGTGTCGTCCACATGCAACGAGATGATTCCATGAAAGGAGCGCAAGACCAGTTCCGCCTGCAACAGTCCCACTTCCGGCTCCCCGGACTTGCTCCAAAACTCACGGTTCAAGTCCTTTCCCCGCCGCGAATGGCGGGTGTTGTCTTCAAAGCCGGTCGGATTGCAGACCGGATACACAGACAGGCAATAACCCGCGGCCAAATCCGCGTAGTTCTCCAAAAACCGCAGGAATCGAACCGCGGCGTAGGCTCCTTCCGGTTCGTCGCCGTGGATCGCGGCAAAAATCCCGATCCGAATCGGCGCATCGCCGCTCTTGGGGCCAATAAACAGATAACGCGGCAGGACGTAAGATTCGCCGTCGAGTTCAAATCGCGCGTCATGATTGACGACGATGTTCGGCGACTTGGTGGCAATCTGATCCAATGGCACCAACAAGTCAGCGATGGACCGCCGCGGCGGCGATCTTAAACTTCCAGCCTCCGAAACGGCGGCCGGCCTTTCCACAGTCATGGTATTCCTCATAGACTATTCGTTTTGTTTTCATGGGAACTTCCGGTGGACCGGTCAGCCTCCGTCAATTTTCTTCTTGATGATTATCAGCCGCCGCCTGGTTCTGGTTTGTCAAAGCGCAGCTTTTCGACTCGTTCAACTTGGACAACCCGCGCGTCATGGACCGTGATTTGCACCGTCCCGAACTTGAGGGAACCGACGTGCTCGCGCACCAACTGCAACCAAGCCGGGAGTTTTTCCGGTGCCTGGCCCTTCGTCCTTTCCGCCTCATTTTTCACGATGTTGTTCATTTGAACGATGCCATAATACAATATATCTCTACTATGTCAATAGACATTATTATATTTATGTTAAATACTTGTAAGCTATTCTGTTTTAACATGTTACAATTCATTTGTTTGGTCCAAGCGACGCACTTTCTTGATAATCTGAATCAATTCAAACCTCATTGATGGGGGAAATCCTTCTTCCAACCTTGAGAGCCGCTGTCTCAAAATGCACCCGCTTGACTTTTCACCATTTCCGTCAGGGTTGACGTGAAGATGTCAGGCTGCAACCATTCATCGTGACAACTAATTCCATGAAGGCCGGTCAACGAAAAATCAGGTGGGGTGTCCTCGGTTACGCGCGCATTGCGCGGGAATCCCTCATTCCGGCGATCCAACGGTCCTCCAACTCGGAACTGCGCGCGGTGGCTTCACTTCAGGAATCCAAACGGGCCGAGTGCCGCGCCCGGTTTGTCACGCCAACGGTTTATCCCGACTACGAGGAACTGCTGCGCGATCCTGAAATTGATGCGGTTTACATTCCCCTGCCCAACTCGCTGCACTGCGAGTGGACAATTCGGGCCGCGGAACATGGGAAGCACGTTCTGTGCGAGAAGCCTATTGCCCTGGACGCAGCCCAGTGCCGTGAAATGGCCGCCGCCTGTGCGGCCAACCGTGTGTGGCTGATGGAAGCCTTCATGTACCGTTACACCGACCGCACTCGCCAGGTGATCGAAGTTCTGCGCGGCGGAGCACTGGGTGACATCAAGTTCATCAGCTCGACTTTCCGATTTTTGCTCGCCAATCCAAACTCCATTAAGCTCAAGCCCCAACTGGGTGGCGGATCTCTTTATGATGTCGGCTGCTACCCGATCAATTTCACCGGCATGGTCATGGATGAGATCACCCGAGGCCAGTTGAGCGGTGCGATTCCAGAAAGCATGTCGGCGCAATGCATACGCCAGGGCGGCGTGGACATGATTTATTCCGCTCTGCTCAAATATCCGTCTGGGCTGATCGCCTCATTGAACTGCGGATTCAACGCGCAGAAACGGGTCCAATCGGAGATCATCGGGACCGGCGGTGTTTTGGAAATCCCGGACACGTTCTTCGACAATCCCGGCACACTGACACTGACCGCAGGCGAGGAACGCCGTGAAATCCGGGTGGAGGAAAGCGACCGTTATCGTCTCGAAGTGGAGGATTTCGCCGACGCTATTTTGCAAAAGCGCGCGCCGCGCCTGAGCCTGGCCGAGACACAAAGGAACATGGAAATCCTGGACCGCCTCCAGGCCGCCGCCCAGAAAGCTGCACGCCGGGAATAACATGAGAAATTGCTTGGATGGGAGGTGCCCGGGCTCAACCGCATCAACCCCGATTTCCAGAGCGGGTTGGACCCGTGTCGTGTTCAGCAGGGAGTTGCGCGTCCTCCCATCAGTGTCTAAATGGCAAAATCCATCGCTCCTGCTGCGGGATTCCCAAGGCGCCTCGCCCGGTCGCGCAAATCCGCCAGCGTCAAGCTTTCCATGACTTTGACCACCGCCTCGCGGGCCTCCTTCATCACATCACGGATGGGGCATAGTGCTTCGTCGGGGCATGTGCAACGTTTGTAGAAGTGTTCGCTCACGCAGCTTACCGGGGCCATCGCCCCCTCCACATGCCGCACAATGGAGGCCAGCGTGATTCTCTCCGGCGGGCGGGCCAGACGATAGCCGCCTCGTGCGCCGCGCCTGCTTTCCACCGCCCCCAGAGTTTTCAGATCGTTGAGGATCTGCGAGAGGAATTTCTTCGGAATCCTCTGCTCCGCAGAAATTGTTTGGATATGCACGACGTTTTCACCGTAGTGCAAGGTCAAGACCAACAGGGCGCGCAAGGCATATTCTCCACGAACAGAGAGTTTCATGGCCCGAGCAATACCATCTCTACCGATTTAATCAACAATAGCCAAGCCACCGACGAAAAAGGGTGTGTGGCCGGAGGAACCCCCAATCCGGCCCACCGGATCGGGGCGGCCATGATTCGGCAAGCAGCAAAGAAGACTCCGCACTAGGTCCTTGCAGCCGGACAAACCCTGACTGCGGATGGAATCCAACCAATCCTGCCAATTATTGAAGCCGGGTCGCCTGAAGTCGGCTGGGGCGAGAGGCGCGCTCGGAGTCGCTGCGGTGAGGCGGCCGATCTTTTTCTGAGGGAGGGTGTGGCCAGATAAGCGCCACTCCCGCTCCAACGCCGATGGGGCGCCGGAAGCGGCAAAGCAGGATTCACACCGTTCGATATGGGGTGAATACCGTATAGTGGTTCCCCTGCCAACCGTATATTGTCGTGCCCATAGCAATTTGCGCTATGTGCATACTCGTCGAAAACGCTGAGGAGGTGGCATACTTGACCGCCAATGGTCACTGGACAAAAGAGCCGGGCGAAGGCTCCTGTTTTGCGTCCACCCGGGCCGCCTTCGCGGCAGCCAAAGAAGAACCCATCGGCAAGTTCAATATCGTCCAGTTCTTTACCCTCAACGGTCAGATCATCAACTTGGACCATGGCAGCGGCAGGCGCAAGGAAACCCGCCCGTTCCAGCCCAGGTCCCAATCACAAGCCGCAGCCGGAATTGACAAGCAGGGGCCGACGCCGGCGACCACCGCATGACTAAACCCTAAATAACCCATGATAAAAACAGTGAATCTGATGCAGGAGCGTATGTTTAGTTGCAAACACCCTTTCCGGCATTCCGCCAGCGGGCAGGCCAAGCCCCAGAAGAACCGCAACGAACACCGGAAGATACGGGGATGCCTGCACCCGAACGATTGGACCGATAAGGCAGGCGATGAGCTTTCTACCACCCTTTAAATCGCTGGGGGAAAAGCTGGTGCCTGTAGGATATGAAGACGCGGCCGGCTTCCATCTCGGAGACGCCATGACCGTGCATTGGGAGCCTCCCAGAGGCTTCGACTTGGTGGTTGACACTCCACGATGCCCGCAACAACTGCGACTACCCGAAGGGTTCAGTCAACTGCCAGAACATCCCTCCAATGCACGGTCATGGCTTGTCCCTGCTCGATGACGAGGATGAGAGGGTGAGGTTCATTTGTCGTTCCTCACGAAGCATCCCGTCAAAGGTTGTGTTTTACCACGCCAGACGACGATCAGCGTTTCGTTAGAGCCGGGCATTGATTGTGTGCTCTCGCCGGCCAGCTCGCCGAGGTCTACGGCGTTCAGGAGGATGTGATTGCTTGCAGACCGGATCGCGAGGAATTCTGGCCAGCTCCTTAAGTTACTACAAGCATCAAGCTCTTGGGCCTTCGCCAAGGTGCAGTACTATACAGTACACTTTTCCGGATAATTTGAGGTCAGTTTGCCAATTTGAACCAGAACGCGAAAAATTGTAAAAACCAATAAAATCAAGCATTTCAAGCACGTTTGCTGTTTTTGGCCGAAATGGCTTAACAGGTTGTTGAACTATTTCGTGCGCTAGCCAGCGTCGGTTGCTGCTGCTCCGGCGCGGCCAAAATGCCCGCGCTACGGCAGCAACATAATGCCCTTGCGCTGAAATTTTTCCTGCAAGTGCCATGATGGCAGCGGCGGCGGCGCAATTCACGCCAACCTCGAAGCCCTGGATGCAGGGATTGAGCCGACTTGGCGCTGCGCGTGGTTGGTGGTCGAGGCCGGTGTCGTTGGTTTGAGCAAACCTCATGAGTATCACGCGCGAAAACCAGGACCGGGAAGATCACATCGCTGAAAAGTCGGTCGGCTCCATCAACACGGGTTAAGCACCTGCTGTTTGCGATTTACTTGACTTGACCATTTGCTCCAAGCGGTGGAGGAATCCGCCCATCCTCGGTCGGCTATTGTAACGGAAGAGGGTTTCCACCAAGCGATGGTGGATGCGTCCACACTGCGCGGCGTACTGCAGGGCCAGCCAGCGATAATAGGTCTCCATGCTCTTCATGTTTTGCGTAAAGACGATGCGCACCAGGTCGTCCAGCAGACCGTCGGTGCGCTCGTCGAACAAGCTGCTCAGGTCCGCAGAGGGGCCGCCCGGCACTGGCTGGTAGCGCTGCATAAAGACATACGCCCCTGGCAACGAGCGCAGAAACCGGAATCGCTTCACATCCTCGTCCAGGCTGGTGTTGAAGCCGTACATGCAGACGAACTCGGCGTTGTCCCGCCGGGTCGTTTGCAATAGCGCGTACCGCTCCCGCACAAGGTCCAGGTGCTGCGCGTCGTTGAGGCTGAAATAGTAGTTGCGACGCGTGAAGGCGGGATTGGAGCAACGGATGCGGCGCAACAGCGCGGCGGAATCGGGTCGCAGCATTCGCACGTCGAGAGTCTGATTGAAATTCACCGCCAAGTCCCGGCGTGCCATTTCCTCCAGCAACTCCAGGGCCGATGGATGCGCCAGCAGGTTGTCATCCAGTAGAATCAGCTTTTGCCGGTCCTGCAAGAGCGTGTCGAGATCGCTCACCTGGCGTGGCGCGCCTTCCTTGACCGGCACCACGCAAAACGGGCAGTGCCGCGGACACCCGCGCGTCAGAAAGCCCAAGGCACGATCCCCCAGTTCTGGGTAAAGCGAGTAATCCGGGGCTAGCGCTTCGATGTCCGGAGCCAGACGCAAGCGGAGGTCCACGCCCGAACCGCCCACCCGCAGGGCGGTGCCATAACGACGGCACAGGATTTCGACCCGCACGGCCGACGGCGCCGTGCTGAACACGCAACTGGCCAGCACGGTCCCGGCACGGGGCAGTTCTTTCACGCCGCGCGCCAGCGCCACCTTGCGACCTTGGGCCTTGAAGCAACGGCTCAGTTTCATCAGCGCCAGGTTCGGCAGCGTGCCGTCCACGTCCACCAGCAGGACTGTCCCCTGTGGCAGCCGCCGGTGCGGAGCAGGCCGGCGGCGTGGCTGCGGTTCGGGAATAGGGAGGTTTTGCTCCAACAGCCGGGCCGGAAAGCGGCCCCGCCCCGACGGTAAAAGCGCGACGAAGAACTGGACCCTCTGGAACCAGGCGTCCAGGAGCTTGAAGAACTGCGGTTGTCGACCGGCTTCGCACCAGGCCTCCGGCCGGTCAAGGAGGATCACGCCCGGTTGCTGGAGCGGGTCGGGATCGTCCAGGCGTGTGGAGGCGTCGAAAACATGGCGGGCCATGTCCAAGGCCACGATCACGGGGCGGCGCAACGACGCGCGCGTGGCCTGCCAGCGGGCCTCGAACGCGCCCACCCTGCCCAGGCTGCCGCCCACATCCCAACCAAGCCAGTCACTCAAATCCTTGCTCAACCTGATGAGGAGCGCGCGGGCGCGCCCCGCCCGATATTTAGACTTGTGGCGCAATCGCTTCAGGAACGCCACCGGATCGGTGAACTGCGCCTCCGAGTCGAACAAACTCGCGCATCGCTTCAGTCGCTGGTCAGGATGGATGTCGAAGCAGTCCGTGCCAGCCTGCGCCCGGACTTGGCTTCCGTAGCCGAGGAGCAGCCGACCGACATTGGACCTGCCTAAATCCGGACGACCCGCCCGCGTGGCTGGATCGCGGTAGAGCATGGCGGACTTGGGCAACGCGCTGAATTGGCCTCTCAAGCCTCCACACCAGCCCAGGTGCCGGCGCACCGGACTGGCGAGTCCGCGTTCCTGGGGCGTGTGCAGAAGTTGGACGAACTCGAGGTGAACCGGCTGATCGGGGCGATCGGCCAAGTCTAGCGGAGATTGCTGTGCGAGCTTCTCCAATTGCCGCCAGCCCAAGCCCGCCATTGCCAGCGAGCGCAGGAGCGCCGAGGAAGAACTGCCGGCTGGCAGCAGGTTCCACCGCCGGAGACGCCCCGGCCCGGTCGTGAAATCATACTCGCGATTGCCCAGGTGCCGGACATTCCCCGCCAAGAGCCGCTCAAAGTGCATGGGAAGCAGGTTATCTTGGAGATTCGGTCGCTACGGACACTTCTCCCAATCTCTCCGACCACACCTCATATTGACTACTGTTCCCAGTCATGAAGCGAGCATATCCGGCTCGGCGAGAGGAACAAACGTTTTTTTGCCCGCGCCATGTGTGCCTCTGTCATTGAACTCCATCATCTCCCCTGACGACCCCGGAGGATGCCACGCTATCGGGGCGGTCCTTTGCCTGTGCTCGTTGGCCTCAGCGCTCTATTGGTATTGAAGCCGCCTCTGCCAGCGAAAGAGTGGGGTATCGCTTGCGATAAAACTGGTCTTTGTGCCGGCGCAGAAGGAATTCAAGGGCCAACTCGGATGGCGCGTTCCGCATCGAAAAAGTTTCCGTCAACGATTCCGCCCCGTGTTCGGCCGCCAGCCGCCGGACAAAAGCCGGGCTGCTCGCTGCGTCAGTCAGGAGGTGTCGCAGGGCGTCTCCCTCCTCGTCGGTTAAGCCGGCGCCCTTTTTGCGCAACCCGGACAGCACCTGATTGAACCGGAGCGAATACTCCACCCCCTCGTCCGGATTGGAGAAAGCGCCGATGCCCTGGTCATGGTTCAAAAACTCCGGCGGGAAGCTCATGTGCGGACGCGGATGCTCCAGGCCGCGTTCCCGCATCACCCGCGCAACGGCGTCCGGGTCGGACGCCCGCCACTCTGCCGCCATGCGCTTTTGCTCCGCCGCCGCCAGCGCCAGGCCGTCGGGAAACACCACCAGGTCGCTCCCGTAATGGGCGACAAATTTCACATGGATTTCTCGGGCGAACTCCAAGGCTTTGGCGGCTTCCGCAGGACAATAGCGATACGCGATGGAACTGGAGCGTTCGAGCATCTCCTTGCGGATGTTGGCTTCCTCATGCTCCGGTATGTCCTTAAGAGTCTTCTGCGCCCCCGACCAATACCATTCACCCCGCCAAGGTGTGACCGCGCCATGCACCACCATTCCGGGCGTGAACGGACAATCAGCCATGTTCATGCGGATGGTGTAAGGCTGGCCGTTCACCAGGTTCCGGGCCGTGATGAATTTCACCTCATCCCCCTCTTCCTGCCGCGTGAGCACGCGAAAAAAAGACCAGTGCCGCTCGTACCATGTCCGCAGTGTCGCCTTGTCCTCAACCGGCACATTTAGCGTCTCCGCCAGCACATCAATCACTCCCAGCCCGGACCATTCGGTGCAGTGCTGGCAAACGAAATCGTCCTTGGTCTGGATGTCCGGCTCGCCTTGGTGTTCATCGAGATACTCAAAGAACTGAAAGCGGAACAGATAGGAGTTGATCCCCAACCAGAGCAGTTTGCGTTTGATGTCCCAGCCATACTCGTTCGGGCTGGCCAGAAACCGCGTCACGCCGGAGTCCCGCGGCACACGGGCAAACCGCTCCGCCAGCAGCTGGCTGGCCGCTTCCGCGAGCCGTTTCAAATCTGCATGCGCGGGCGAGAGCACTCGCTCCGGATTGAGGCAGGGCCACAAGCTCCAGAGGAAAAACTGAATGCGCCGCGGATCAAAATCGCGCAGTTCAACTTCCGGGGACTCGTTCACGATCAGCGGCAGAGGCGTGCCGAAGCATCGCCGTTGATGCGTCTCGACCGCGCGCCACAACCCGATGTCGTTATGAACGTCCTCCGCCCACTCGACCAGCAGGGCCGCCACGTCACTCCAGGCGGCATCCGGCAACCGGCAGGAGGGAAAGACAAAGGTGTTCTGGGTCTTCAACAACACCCGGCGCAATTCCTGGGCGATCTCGCCCAGATACTTGTCCCCGCGCCCGGTGAATCCCGGGAGCCGGGCGGATAGAAAAATGTGCTTGGCCGTGCCGCT
>Ga0181539_1004743_pt1 | contig 11477 bp, 13 predicted proteins | sample PEATcosm2014_Bin_46_FD_119767 | JGI IMG/M metagenome (GOLD analysis project Ga0181539, IMG submission 119767) | Peatland microbial communities from MTU Mesocosm Facility, Houghton, MI, USA - PEATcosm2014_Bin23_60_metaG | ecosystem: Environmental > Terrestrial > Soil > Wetlands > Peat | place... | reverse complement strand
GCGAAGTCCTGCCTGATCCACAATACGCTGCTCAATCCGGCGGAGATCGAAACGGTGCTCAGCCCCCTGGCTGCGGCCGCCGCGGCGGAGTAAGAAGGCAGCCAGGTGGACGCCTGTTCTACAATGCGGGCGGAGGCCCAATTTGGCAGCTTCCGACGCCAAAGAAGAAGCCGCACTGGCGCGCGACCTGATTGCCGGCAAGCCGGGGGCGTTCGACCGCTTTGTGGAAGTCTTCCGCTCCAAGATCTTCCACTACGCCTACATGATGTGCGGGCAGCGCGAGGACGCCGAAGAGGTGGCGCAGGATACTCTACTCAAGGTGTTCTCGAACTTTGGCCAGCTCCGCGAGCCGGAGCGGGTGAAACCCTGGGTGTTCCGCATCGCGCGCAACGAATGCCTGATGCGAAGGCGCAAGAGCGTCTTCGCTCCTGCGCAGGAGCTTTCTCTGGACGATTTCCTGCCGCACCAGGATCAGGACGATGGCCGGCGGCTCGAGATCGCGGACTGGTCCGCGTTGCCGGACGACCAGGCGCTGCGGGCGGAGCTGAAGGACATCGTCCACGCTGCGATCGAGAAACTACCGGAGATCTACCGGGCGATCATCCTGCTGCGCGATATCGAGGAGCTGAGCACGGAAGAGGCGGCCGAGGTGCTGGACATCAGCCTGGAGGCCGTCAAGACGCGGCTGCACCGGGCGCGCCTCGCCGTGCGGCAGAAGCTGGACGAGTACATGGCAGGCGCTAGAGCCGGAGGGAGGCGGTAATGGAAGCCGGCAAGCACGACAAAGCAAAGTGCCGCGACGTCTTCGCGCTGCTTTCGGAGTATCTCGATCGGGAGTTGACTCCGGAGACCTGCGCCGAGATCGAGGCTCACCTGGCGGGCTGCCCGCCGTGCATCGATTTCCTGAACAGCCTGAAGCGGACGGTCCGCCTGTGCCATACCTGCGAGGAGGGCGCAAAGCCGCGGCCCCTCACCGCGGAGCAGCGCGACAAGCTGATGTCGGCGTATCGGGCGTTCCTGGCGGCTGGCCGCGGCGCATAAGAACGCGCGAATTGTGGCCGCGGACCATCGGCACGCGCTACGATTGGTTCCAAAGGAGACCCTATGAAGTTCCTCTTAACCGCTGTTTCCGCGTTTGCGCTTCTGCCCGGCGTGGCCGCCGCCGCGGACGCGCCGAATCCACTTATGACCAGCTCCCATGCGTTCTACGGCCTGCTGAAGGACGATGTGCTGCGCTCGGCGGACAAGATGGCGGAGGCGGACTACTCCTTCCGCCCAACGCCCGACGTGCGCACTTACGGCGAGATCCTGGCCCATATCGCCAGCGCACAGTTCATGTTCTGCGGGATTGCGTCCGACGGCAAGATGGTCATGAAGAACTTCGAGAAGACGGCCAGGACCAAGGCCGAGATCGTGGCCGCGCTCAATGAGGGCTTCGCTTTCTGCGACAGCGTCTATCAGAAGATGACCGATGCCGACGCAGCGACGATGGCGTCGTTTTTCGGCCAGCAGCGCACCAAGCTCAGCCTGCTCGATTTCAACATCGCACACGGCTTCGAGCACTACGGGAACCTGGTCACCTACATGCGGATGAAGGGCATCGTCCCGCCCTCGAGCGAGAAGAAGAAGATGTAGGGGGCGGAGCCGCGGATCAGCCGCTACCGGTAGGTCACTAACGCCGGATCGGCGAGATGCGGGACCGCGTTGAAGCTCAGCAGCGAGAAGCGGTCGCCTGAGAAGAGAAACTCGGAACAGGCCGAGTTCCGCACCAGCCAGGCCAGCTCCAGCGTGCGGAGCGGCTCGATGCCGTGCGCCATCTGCACGGCGAGGGCGGTGGGGCCGGCCGAGGTGAACACCGCCACGCTGGCGCCTTTCGCGCCGTGGTTCCGCACCTGATCGAGGCTCCGCCGCACACGGGCCGCGAACATCTCCCAGGTCTCCACTTCGGAGGCGTCGAATTCCCGCCGCACCCACATGGTCGTAAAGGCGCGGAAGAGGAACTCCAGGGCGCGGGCCTGCTCGGGCCGGTCCTGGGCGCTGCGCAGCGCCAGATCGAGCGCGGCGATGCGGGGATTCTCCTCAACCAGTCGCGGCAGGTAACGGCGGGTCAGCGCTTCCCCCGGAAACTCATCGAGATCGGGCAGCAGCACCGGCTCCGGCCACGCCAGCCCGGCCTTGCGGCACGCCTCGCCGGCGAGTTCGGCGGTTTGCAGGTGCCGCTTCGCCGGACCGGAGAAGACGCGATCGAAGACGGTTCGCGTCCGGGCCCAATACTCTCCCAGGGCCACCGCCTGGCGCTCGCCGAGCGGTGAAAGGCGGTCATAATCCTCCGCGAACAGGGATGCTTGACCGTGGCGAACCAGGGTGAGGGAACTCATTTGGCCGGCGAGGGCTCCACGTGCACCAGAACATCAGCGATGAAGTCCAGGCTCTCTTTAAGTCGGATGCGAACGCGGGTGGCGATGTCGTGCGATTCGCGCACGGTGATGTTGGGGTCCACCTCGAGGTGCAGATCGACGTGGTACTCGAAGCCGGTCCTGCGCGCGTAACACTTCTCGACGCCCTGGACGCCAGGCACAGTGAGGGCCACCGCACGGATCTGGCTCATGAGCGCGCCATCCGGCATGGTGTCGACCAGTTGCAGGGAAGTCTCTCGCACGATGCGCGCGCCGGTGAACACTACGATCAGCCCGACGGCGAACCCGCCGTATTCATCCGCGTGGAGGAACCGCGATGGATCGAGGAGCGTGAGCCCGAGCGCAACCAGGGCAGAGGTCCCGGAGAGGATATCGACGGTGTCATTCCAGGCGTCGGCAACCAGTGCCCCGCTGCGCGCGCGCCGGCCGTAGCGGAACTTGAGCGTCGAGAGCGCGGCCTTGAGCACGATGGAGACGATCAGCGGCCAGATGGCGTAGCCGGCCGGAACCGGATGCTGCCGGGAGAGCCGTGCCGCCGCGTGGACGCAGATTCCAGCGCCCGCGCCGGCCAGGATGATCCCGACGGCCAGGCCGCTGAGCATCTCGAACCGGCCGTGACCGTACGGGTGTTCCGCATCCGGTGGCCGGGAGGCGGCGATCAGGCCCAGCAGGACGATGGTCGAGCCCACCACGTCGCCGGCGGATTCGAAACCGTCGGCGACCACCGCCGTCGAGCCCGCCATCCAGCCGACCAGCAGCTTGCTGCAGGCGAGCGCACTGCTGACGCCGATGCTCAACGACGCGATCCGAACGGCCGTGCGAGCTCTTTGAGTTTGGCGACTGGCTGGGAGCAAGAACGACTCCTCCGTCTATGGTATCAGCGGCGGGCCGCTCCTTCAGAAGCTGTAGAAGGACTCCGGGACAGGTCTGCGCTTGTTCGTAGACCGAACATTCGGCGTTCGAGCCCGAAGTGCCCCCGGATTTTGGCTCTGGATCGGCTGGGGTGCCGAGCCGTGGCGGGCAAAAAGCCTCGGGCCTCTGCTAAACTCGAATCTCACCATGAGTTCCAAGCAAAAGAAGCCGCCCAAGGAGCCCATGCCGCCGCTCAACGTTTGGGGACCGGCGGTGGCGCTGGCCTGGTTCGTGCCCGGAGGCGGCCACTTTCTGCTGAAGCGCTACGGGCGCGCCGGGCTGCTGCTGTTGGCCGTCGTGACGATGTTCCTGTTCGGGCTCATGATGCGTGGCGAGTTCCTCAAACCCCAGGGCGGCGACCTGTTGACGATGGTGATGTATTACGGCGGCTTCGTGTGCAACGTTTTGACCGGTATTCCGTACATGATTGCCGTCTGGTTCGGATACGCCCAGCCCGATGTGGCCGGCGCGGTGCACGATTACGGGACCAAGTTTCTGGTGACTGCGGGCTTGTTGAACGTCCTGGCGATGGTGGATGCGTACGAAATCGCCATCGGGAAGAAAAGCTGATGCCAAAGGTGACCCTTTCGCACTTTGAAGCCGCGCTCCTGTTCTCCCTGTGCGCCTCTCTGGTTCTCGGAGTGGTCACGAAACGCACGGACCGCGAGCGCCTGGTCTACGGCGCGTATTGCTTCGCGTGGTTTGTCGTGGTGCTCTTCGGGCTCGGCTGGCTCATGTACCTGGGGCACGGGTAGGAGGGGGATAACCGAAAGCCGGGGACAGTATACTCTCTCCCCCCGTGGACAGAGTATACTGTCCCCGGTTTTCCAGGTTGGCTGAGGGGCCGTATGAAGACGTTCTACATCGAGACCTTCGGCTGCCAGATGAACGCGCACGACTCCGAGAAGGTGGTCGGCACGCTTCTGGCTCAGGGCTACAGCCAGGTGCCCGATCCGGAGCGCGCCGACCTGGTGCTGTACAACACGTGCAGCATACGCGATAAAGCCGAACAGAAGGTCTTCAGCCGTCTGCAGCAGTTCAAGCGCGGCGCCGGGAAGGGCAAGGCGTTCGCGGTGCTCGGCTGCGTGGCTCAGCAGGAAGGCGAACGAATCTTCCGGAAGGCGCCGCACGTGAGCCTGGTCTGCGGGTCGGCCAGCTACAACCGGCTCCCGGAGCTGCTGGTTCAGCTCGAGGCGGGCGGCCGGCGCCTGACGGGGCTGGACCTCGACACCGATTTGACGTTCGAAACGCCGCTCACCCGCCGCGACAATCCCCACCGGGCCTACATCACGATCGTCGAGGGCTGCGACAAGAGTTGCGCTTACTGCGTGGTGCCCTTCACGCGGGGCCGCGAGCGCAGCCGCGCGAGCCAGAGCGTGCTGGACGAAGCGCAGAGCCTGGCTGGGCAGGGCTACACCGAGGTGCAACTGCTCGGGCAGAACGTCAACAGTTACCGCGATCCCTCGCCGGCTGGCCTGGATTTTGCGGGCCTGCTCGATCGCGTGGCCCGGACGCCCGGCCTGCGGCGCGTGCGCTTCACGACCTCGCATCCACGCGATTTCGTCAGGGACATCGTGGATGCGATCGACGCCAACCCGGTGCTGGCCAACCACGTGCATTTGCCGGTGCAATCGGGCTCGACGAGCGTGCTGGGCCGCATGCAGCGGCTTTACACGCGGGAGCAGTACCTGGAGCGCATCGCCTGGATGAAGAGCGCCCGCCGCGACCTGGCTATCTCGACCGATATCATCGTAGGATTCCCGGGTGAGACCGAGGCGGATTTCGAGGAGACGCTCTCGCTGCTGGATCGGGTCGAGTACGACTCCGTGTTCAGCTTCAAGTACTCGCCGCGGCCCAACACGCCGGCGCTAAGCCTGGATGGGCAAGTGGCCGAGGAAGAGAAGAGCAGACGGCTGACGATCGTGCAAGAGAAGCAGCGTGCGATCCAGCTTCGCCGCAATGCCGGGCTGGTGGGAACCGTGGATGAAGTGCTGGTTGAAGGTTACAACCAGGGCACGGAGCAATGGATCGGCCGCACCGCGCAGAACCGCGTGCTGAACTTCACCCATCCGCGGAACGGGCATTCGCTGGCCGGCGAGTACCTGGACGTGCGGGTCACTCGCGCGGGCCCGAATTCCCTGGCGGGTGAGGCATGGCGCGTGGGGTGACGGTCTGCGAAGGCAGGCCGAACCGCCTGCCCCGCGATCCCGGCGTATGATGGAGACGGAAGGGGGCAAGTCATGGAAGTCGAAATGAAGATCCGCGGCCTGATGATGGATCCGGTGTCGAACATGCCGATCGTCATTCTGAAGGATGTGAGCGGCAACTCGATCCTGCCGATTTGGGTCGGAGTTTACGAAGCCAACGCGATCGCCCTCGAAATCGAGAAGGTGAGCACGCCTCGCCCCATGACCCACGACCTGATCAAGAGCCTTCTGACGGGTCTTAGCACCGGCATGAAGAAAGTGGTCGTAAGCGAGCTGAAAGACGACACCTTTTACGCCGTGATCTGGCTGGAGAGAGACGGCGAGGCCATCAGCGTCGATTCCCGGCCGAGCGACGCCCTGGCGCTGGCGTTGCGGCTGGATTGCCCGATCTACGTCGAGGAGGCGGTGCTGAAATCCTCCAAGATGGCGTCCTCGGTCTCCGACAAGGTAAGCCAGGAGGAGATGCGGCGCTGGCTCGAGGGCCTCAACGACGAGGACCTCGGGCGCTACAAGATGTAGCGGCCTTCCCCCCCCGAAACAAGCTCCCTGTTGGTTCGTCTACAGGAGTATGAGCGGAGCGAAAAGGGCAGTGGGAACAATCCTGCTGGCCACCCTCAGCGTAGCCGGAATCACCAGCCCATCCCTGCGGCGCGCGTACTGCTCTGCGCGCGGGTTCGTGGGCTACTTCCGGTCCATTGAGAAGTCAACCGTTCAGAACGGGCTTTGGGAGAGAGTGGCGCTCAGCCTCGTGCTGGCGAGCGCCGACTCTCCCGGGCCTGCGTGCGCGAACAAGCCGCCCAAAGCACCGCCGTCCCTGTGACAGCCCGTGAGCTGCCGGAACGCTGGGCCTTAGTCAGCCTTTTTGTGGTGCACCACGGCTTTCTTGGCCGGGGGTGGTGCGGGCCAGCCGGTCAGGTTCTTCTTCTCGACGTCGAAGGTCACCATGAAGGGCTGCTTGGCGAACGACGTAGCGGCGCCGCGGAATGTAATCGCGGTTCCGGGCTCGGCCGGACGCGGGAGGGGCGGATCGAACACCAGGGTGGCGTCGGGGGTCTTGCCGTCCTCGATCGACACTTTGACGGTCTTGGGGGCGCGCGCCGGATCCTGGCTGATCACCTTTGCCTGGAAGGCAGGCTGCCCTTCGGGCGGCACCAGCGCGTCCTTCATCGATCCGTTGAAGTAGGCGTCGCCGCCATCGCTGGTGAGCTGTCCCTTAATCGTGACCCAGAGTGCCAGGGAGGGGCTGCTCTGCTGCAGCGCCTGGAGCTTCTGGCTTGCGACCTCCTCCTCACTCAGGATCTTGAAGCCCTCGGGCGGAAAGACGCTGGTCTTGGCGGATGCCAGCAACGCCTGGAAGCCCGCGGGGTCTTCGCCGTGGTACTTGGTGTAATTGGTCTGCACGTAGGTTTGGGTCCGCTGGCGCATCGCCGGGTCAAGCGCGCCTGGTCCATCATAAACCGCTGCGCGCGCGTAATAAAAGAGCGCCTGCGCAAGCAGCTCGGGTTTCTTGTCCGCCAACGCTTGAGCGCCCAATGCGCCTCCGAGCCAGTAGACGGCTTGCGAATCGCCGGGATTGGCTTGCAGTTCCGCCTTGAACTCGGCTTCGGCGGTAGCGTAGTCCTTGCGCTGGCTGGCGACCCATCCCAGCGTGCGATGCCCGATGAGTGCCATCTGGGTCTGGGTCGCTTTCCACGCCTGCTCGTCGGTAACCTGCGCCGGCTTTTCCGCGTTCAGCAGGCCCTTGGCGGCTTTCTGGGCCAGATCGAGCGCATCGGGCGACGTCTGGGCCGGAACCGTCAGCAGGGCGATCCAATAAAGCGCCTTCAGGTTCTTCGGGTTCAGGTCGAACAGATTCCTGGCGCTGGCCAGCATCTTGTCCGGCTGGTTGAGATCCTTGTAGGTATCGACGTAGGCTTCAAGACGTGTTTCCTTGAAGTCGGTCTCCGGGTATTTGTCCTTCCACTGGTTGAGTAGGTCCAGCTTCTTCTGGGGATCCTTCTCACTGATGACGGACTGGACCAGATCGTACTCCGCCCGGTCCTTCCAATCTTGTTTCTTTTGAGTCGTCTGCGAGCCCTGCGCCGCTGGTTGCTGACTCTGCCCCCAAGCGGAACCGAGGCCCAAAGCGGACGAGATCGCAACGGCTAGAATCGCTGATAGTTGAACGCGCACTCACGCCTCCTGTACTGCCCTTTTCTGTTCTGCTCCTCAACGGCTGACCCGGCAAGCGCCTGCGCACCGCCCCTGTTCAGAGGCGTGGCGCAGTACAACTTGCACTTTGCGGAGTATAGCCGAATCAAACTCCAGCGCGCAAGCGCATTGGTCGGCGTAGTCAGCGTAGAGGTGCAAATTGTGTTGACGGGGCCGGGCGCGAGGTTGTTTCGAGAGCTTTGCCCCGCCTGCGCGGCATTCTCCGGGTTTGGCGGGTGGCGGGTCTGGAGGCCCGCCGCATGCGCCCATGCCGGGCGCGGACGCCTGCCCCACTGTATGCTGGTGTTTTGTCACGAATGCGGTACCTTGACTGGACCATCATCGTCGTCTATCTGGCCGGGATCACTTGGTTCGGCGCCCATTTTCGCGGACGTCAGAAGAGCCTGAAGGACTATTTCCTCGGCGGGCGGACGGCCCCCTGGTGGGCCATCGCGCTCTCCATCGTCTCGGCTGAGACCAGCACGCTGACCATCATCGGCACCCCGGCCCTGGCCTTCACCGGCGATTTCGGCTTCCTTCAGGTAGTGTTTGGCTACCTGCTGGCCCGAATCGTCATTGCGCTGCTCTTTCTGCCCCACTACTTTCGCGGGGAAATGTACACGGCTTATGAGCTCATCGAAGTTCGCTTCGGCCCCCGCCTCCGCCGGGTGACCGCAGCGACGTTTCTGATCGTCCGCGCCTTCGCCGAGGGCGTGCGCGTGTTCGCAATCTCAATCGTGATTTCGATCGTTCTCGGAACCGGCGAGATGGTCTCGATCGTGCTGATCGTGTGCCTGACGCTGTTCTATACCTTCGAAGGCGGTATGACGGCGGTAATCTGGACCGACGTGGCGCAGATGTTCCTCTACGTTTTCGGCGCGGTGGTCAGTTTCCTGGTCATCCTGCATCAAGTGCCGGGAGGCTGGGCGCACGTGGCGGCCGTGGCCGCGCCGCTCGGCAAGCTGCGTGTGTTCGATTTCAGTTTCCATTTGGCTCCGGAGTATTTCTCCCGGCCGTACACCTTCTGGGCGGGCCTGGTGGGCGGGTGTTTCCTGACCACCGCCAGTCATGGAACCGAGCAGTTAATGGTGCAGCGGCTGCTTGCGGCGAGGGACGAGCGCCAGAGCCGCGCGGCCCTGTTCGCCAGTTGGGCCGTGATTTTCGTCCAGTTCGGCCTGTTTCTGCTGATTGGCCTCACGCTTTTCGTGCTGCGCTCGGACTCGCGCCAGCCCGCCCCGCAGCCCTTGGACCGGCTTTATCCGGAATTCGTGTGGCACTCCCTGCCGCCGGGCCTGGCGGGGCTGGTGATTGCCGCCATCCTGGCCGCGGCCATGTCCAATCTGAGCGCCGCGCTGAACGCTCTGACTTCGACGACCGTCATCGATTTCTGGAGGCCGCTAGCCTCGAAGCCGCCGGGGCGCATCGGCGAGCTGGGGCTGGCGCGCGCCGCCACCATCGCCTGGGGCGCTGTGCTGCTCGGGATCGGGGCTTTCGCCCGGCACTGGGGCGGGGTTCTCGAGACTGGGCTCACCATCGCTTCCATCGCGTACGGCGGCCTGCTGGGAGTGTTCCTGCTGGGGCTGCTGCCCCGCCGCATCCCGCAGAACGCCGCCATCCTTGGCATGGCGGCGGGCGTGGGCACGGAGGTCTACGTGAAACTCGCCACCCACATTGCCTGGACCTGGTTCGCCGCCATCGGAACGGTGGTGACCTTTGTGTCCGCTTGGGTGGTTTCTTTGCCGATGGAAGGGGATTCGGGTGAGCGAAGACGGTAAACCACAACCCGGTTTGAGGCGCGACCTCGGTATCTGGAGCGCAGTGGCGATCGTGATCGGCACGGTCATCGGGAGCGGGATCTTCCGCGTCTCCTCAAAGATGGTCGCCGAGGTCGGAACGCCCGGCGCTGTTTTCATGGTTTGGGTTTTCGGGGGCGTTCTGAGCCTGTTCGGCGCGCTGACTTACGCCGAGCTGGCGGCCGCCATGCCCGAAGCGGGCGGGGAATACGTCTACCTTCGAGAGGCCTATGGCCCGGTGTGGGGGTTCATTTACGGCTGGACCCAGATGTGGGTCGCCAAGAGCGGCTCGATTGCCACCATCGCGACGCTGTTCTTCGTGTATTGTGCCAACTTCGCCCCGATCCTCGACAGGGTAATGGCGACCGTGCCGCTGCCGATCGGCCCCCATGGCGGCCCGCTAGACATTCGCTACGGCCAGATCTGCTCGATGGCGCTGATTTTGGTGCTGGGTGGCGTCAATTACGCCGGGGTGAAGTTCGGAGGGCGGGTCCAGGTGGCGGTCACGGCCTTGAAACTCGGGCTGATCGGCGGGATTATCGTCATCGGCGTACTGGCAGGGCAGGGCAGCGCGGCAAATCTCGCCTCTTCGATTCCGGCCGTGGGCGGCGCCGCGGGCTTTTTCACGGCGCTGGTCGGCGCCCTTTGGGCTTACGACGGCTGGAATAACGTCAGCATGGTGTCTTCGGAGATCCGCCAGCCGCAGCGCAGCCTTCCCCGCGCGCTGATTGCGGGCACCGCCGCGGTGATCGTGATTTACCTGCTCACCAACCTGGCGTATTTTCGTGTGCTGCCGGCGCGGGAGGTGGCCGCGGCGCCGCGGGTGGCGGCCGAAATGATGCAACGTGTTTTCGGGGCCGCGGGCGCCAGTGCGGTGAGCGTGGCCGCGATGGTGTCGATATTCGCTGCGCTGAATGGATCCATCCTCTCCGGCGCCCGCGTTCCCTACGCGATGGCGGGCGACGGACTCTTCTTCCGCAAGGTGGCGCGCGTTCACCCCGTTTACCGCACTCCGGGCGTTTCTATTCTGGCGCTGTGCGGCTGGGCCGCGCTGCTGGTGCTGAGCGGGCGGTTCGAGGAACTGTATACATATGTGATGTTCGCGAGCTGGATTCTGTACGGAATGACGGGAATCGCGGTGATGGTGTTGCGGCGGCGGCGCCCGGAGATGCCGAGGCCCTACCGGACTCTGGGGTATCCATGGGTGCCGGTACTATTCGTACTGGGAGCCGCCGCGGTAGTGTGGTCCACGCTGTTCCAGTCTCCGCGGGAGTCGCTGCTGGGCCTGGGGATCATTTTGGCGGGTTTGCCCTTTTATTTTCATTGGCGGGGGAAATGCGAGGGCGAATCGGGGCGTTTTGGGCGGCGGTTTCCGGGTACCGGGGTTTCCGGGGGCCAAAACCGCGAAAAATCGTAGGCTGCATCTTTTTGTTCCGATTTCAGAACAAACCACTTGAAACCTTAGTAAAAGTGCGCTAAAACTGCTCTAGTATTGAAAGTGTCGGGGCTCGGCTGTTCCGATTTCAGAACGGAGAGGCGGCCACCCGATGACGCAACAGGAGCAGAACATGGACGTCACCAAGATCATCACCGAATTACGACAGGAACGAGAACAGATTGAGGAAGCCATCATCAGCCTGGAAAGGCTCGCCCGAGGGCGCGGCAGGCGCCGAGGCAGACCTCCGGCCTGGCTGGCCATGGCGAAGAAGCGCGGCCGCCCCGCGGGAAGCAAGAACAAGAGCAGCCTGGCCAAGCCCGCCGCATCTTAGTCGGAAACCGAAGCCGGAGGTTCGGCCGGCCCGCGGGAGTCCGGCCGGTGTCCCCGAAGGGAGCCGCGGGGTGCTGCCGTCCGCCGCGGTGCGGCGCAGACCGGCGGCTCCTCTGAGCTACGACGCGGCCCTCAGGTCGGGTTTGGCCTGAGATGGGGACCAGAGGGGGCCCTGGGGCGCTACCCCGGG
>Ga0181539_1004741_pt1 | contig 11483 bp, 10 predicted proteins | sample PEATcosm2014_Bin_46_FD_119767 | JGI IMG/M metagenome (GOLD analysis project Ga0181539, IMG submission 119767) | Peatland microbial communities from MTU Mesocosm Facility, Houghton, MI, USA - PEATcosm2014_Bin23_60_metaG | ecosystem: Environmental > Terrestrial > Soil > Wetlands > Peat | place... | reverse complement strand
CGATCCTTTCGAGGCTGGCCCCTTGTCTCGGGGCTCGGGCGGCCGCTGTGTGCAGTGTTCAGAACCACCACAGTCTTTCATCGGCAGCTACCACGGAGAAACTTGAGACTCCCGGTCGGCCGACGGCCTTCCCCCGCAGCCCGCCAACGTTTTTGTTGACCTTTCGCGGCAAATCTCCGGCGAGGGTGTGGACGGCGTCACCGTGCATCGGTCATAGTCACGCTTGACGTGGCATCGTGGGGCAAATATGCGCGGCGCAGCTAGCCAACGCTTCGGCGCACCCATTTCATTGATCTTGGCGCTGGTCTTCCCGGCCATGATCGGGGCCGCGCTGGCCTTGGCCTACTACGGGTTCAAGCACGCCGAGGACGTGTCGCGCCCCATCGAGCAGCTCTTTCGCCAGGAATCGCAGGACTTCGCCGACGATCTCGCCAAGGCGGTGGAGGCCCGCATCGACAAGGAGTCCGTCTCCCTCTTCGACAAGATCGCTCAGGTCAAAGACGATCCGGCCGCAGCCGACCCCTGCGATATCGACCCGGGCCCAGGAATCGAGTCGTTCGTCGTGCTCAACGCTGCAGAGAAAGTGGAATGCACATGGCCCAAGCTGCGCGAGGCCCCATCGCCCAAACGTAAGGCTTCGGCAGAGCCGGCCGCGGCTCGCAACCCCTGGGCAGCCAAAATCAAGAATCTGGGCTGGGCCCAGGTGGACGTGGGCAACTTCGCCTACCACCACGAGGTACTTGAGGGGGGCGGCTCGGTGCTGCTCGCCTACGCGACGCGACGCACGGAGAGCGGTCAAGCCTTCCACGTAGTGGCCAGCCTGAAGCTGGATTTCATGGGCAAGCACTGGTCCGAGGAGGAGCTGGCCCGGCGGCGCAAGAACCGCCGCGTGGCCATCGTGGACGAGAACAACGCGCTGGTGGCCGGTTCAGCCCTGGGTGGCCCTGAAGCCCGTCCGGGCGGTCGCTTCTTCTACGAAGGTCCCTTTGGCAAGGCGCTGTACCGATGGCGCATTCAAATGGTACCGCAGAACGCGGAGGCATTTCGCGCCCAGTGGGAACAGACCAAGGGAACCCGCCGCCTGCTCATCCTTTTGTCCACCGTCATCATCGCGGTGGGGCTGGGGATCGTGTGGCTGGCCGTGGTGGCCGAGCGGCGGGCTTCGCGCATGAAGAGCGACTTCATCGCCAACGTGTCGCACGAACTCAAGACGCCGCTCTCGCTCATCCGTATGTTCGGTGAGCTGGTGGCGACCGGCCGGCACAAAGACGATCGCACCGCCCGCGAATACGGTGGCATCATCACGCGCGAATCGGAGCGGCTGTCGCACCTCATCGACAATGTGCTGGACTTCGCTCGACTGGAACGGGGCAAGGCCAGCTATCACTTTGCCGAGGGCGACCTGGCCGAGGTGGTGGAGCGGGCGCTCGACGTGTGCCGCTACCGGCTGGACAAGGAGAAGATGAGACTGGAGACCGACTTCGAGCCCGAGCTGCCGTGCCTGCGCATGGACGACAACGGTATGACTCTCGTGACCCTCAATCTGGTCGACAACGCCATCAAGCACGCCGCCGAGGGGGGCAAGGTACTGGTGACCTTGCGTCGAGCGCCTGGTTTCGTTGTGCTGGGCGTGCGCGACTTCGGGCCCGGCGTGCCGCGCGACGAACACAACCGGATCTTCGAGCGTTTCTATCGCTCGCAAAGGACGCGTGAGCGCAACGTGCGCGGCAGCGGCATCGGCCTATCCCTGGTCAGGTACATCGTGGAGGCCCACGGCGGCCGCGTGGTGTTGACCAGCCCGGTCGCCAGCAAGCAGGATGGCCCCCCTGGCTCGCTGTTCGAGGTATTCTTGCCGGCACCCGTCGCGGCCAGCGCCAGGCCAAGCGCCGCCCAGGCGTCGGTCGACGCAACCCCAGCCGTCGAATCATGAGCACCAACCCGCCCGCCAACCATGCGCCCGCGCCCCGCCGGCGCATTCTCATCATCGAGGACGAGCCCGACATCGCACGCGGCCTGTCCGACGCGCTGGAGTTCGAGCAGTTCGAGGTCTTGACCACCGGCTATGGCCGCGAGGGGATCAAGATGCTGCAGGAACGCGGCGCCGATCTGGTCATCCTCGACCTCATGCTCCCGGACATCAACGGGTTCTCGGTGTGCGAGGAGATGCGCAGCAGCCATCCGGTGGTGCCCATCATCATGCTCACCGCGCGCTCGCAGGAGACGGACAAGATTCGTGGCCTCGAGGCGGGCGCTGACGACTACGTGACCAAGCCGTTCTCCGTCGGCGAACTGGTGGCGCGCATCAACGCCATCTTTCGCCGGCTGCACCGCTCGGTTCACCTGGACGAAGCGGTTTCCATCGGCTCGGTCGTCGTGTATCCGCGCCGTCACGAGTTGGTGCGCAAAGGGAAATCCATCCCGCTGTCCTTCTACGAGGTGGAGCTGGTGCGTTTGTTGGTTGAACGCGCCGGCGAGCCGGTGAGTCGCGAGGAGATCCTGGAAAAAATATGGGGCGTCTCCGGCCACAGCCAGAGCCGGGCGGTGGACAACTTCGTGGTCAAGCTGCGCAAGAAGATCGAAGACGACGCCTCAAATCCGCGCCACATCGTCACCATCTACGGAATCGGCTACAAGCTGGTGGCGTAGCGATTGGGACACGAAGACGGGAAAGAAACCGGGCCCGTGAGATGACGGCCGTCCCGCGGTGGCTTCTCGATCACGCCCGCATCAGCGCTCCCGCCTTCCTCGTAACACTCCTTCGCGGCGCCGGCGGCGGGAAGGTTTGGCCAACCGCTGCACAATATCTCTGCAGCGTAGATACCCGCACATCGGCGCCCGCCTCGAGCTTGCTCACAACCGACGCCGCCGTGCCCATTCTGGCCGCGACCAGGGTCTGGCTGAACCCCAAAGCGGTGCGCTTGGCCGCCAAGACACGCGCCATTGCACGACGGCGCTCAGCCTCGGCAACAAGGTCGGGGAACCGCGGGTTCTTCCGAGTGCGTTGCGAAATCACTTCGTCCAAGAAATCCCTCGCCATCAGGAATAGTATTACGCTTCAAGGCGATGGCGTCAAGACGATAGCTCAAACGCTATGGCTGTCGTCCCCCACGCTCACGCCAGTCCCTCAGTCGGGAGTGTGCCAACTTTAATTCCCCAAGTGGCGTCTTACGGCTCTTTTTGGAAAAGACCGACAGGGAAAGCAGAATGAATTTCGTCTCCTGCGAGAAGAGGATTCGGAACGCGCGACGCTCTGAATCGGCGCGCACTTCATACACATCATCGCGAAGATGGCGGGCGCGGGCGAGTCCGTGCTTCGCCACATCCTTCATAGCGGCCACCACCGCGGCCGCTTCCTCATCGCTCAATCTATCGAGAAACACCTTCACCGGACGCGCACCGCTGGCCGTCCGGTAGTCCCGCCATCTGAATCTATGGGTGTGCGGCTTCATGGTCTCAGAGGATCCAGTTACACCAGTTACGCAATCTTCTCCCGGACCACATCAGCGAACCAAAGATTCTTGGAGTCGTCGAGTCTCACGTGGAATCTGCGCCTGGCGGTGGGCTGTTTCAAGATGGCGCCCAGCCAGGGATAAGTCTGATAGATTCGCGACACCTGGATCCAGCGACCGCCGGCCTTGCCCGACCCTCCGCCGTCGAGGGTAACGGCATAGGCGTCGCGGTCCTTGGTCCTCCCATGAAACTCCACTCCCACGCGCTTCGCCTCGCTGTCAAAGTACAGGGTAGCTCGCTTGAGCTGATTCGCATGCGCGAGGCGAACTAACTCAGCATTGAAAGCGATCCCTGTCTTTCTGAAAGACATCGCCGGCGTTGACGCGTCAGTCTGCGCGTCGTCTCGTCTATGCTTTTCCCATGACATTTCAATAACCATAGCATAACTAGCGCACGTATGCAACCAAGACCAATTATTGACGTTCCATTCTGACCAACCAAGGGATACCAAAACCCATGGGCACGGGGTTCATGCCCAGTCTGCGCCCCAGCGACTGTCCTACATCTATTCCATATTGCGACACCTTGACTGTCGCCCCTCGACCGTCGACTGTAAGCTCCCACCATGACCGTACGTGTCCGCATTGCGCCTTCGCCCACCGGCGATCCTCACGTGGGGACCGCCTACATCGCCCTGTTCAACTACGTGTTCGCCAAGCACCATGGCGGGCAGTTCATCCTGCGCATCGAAGACACCGACCGCACGCGCTCGACGCCAGAGTCGGAGGCAGCCATCCTGCGCGCCTTGCGCTGGGTGGGACTTTCCTGGGACGAAGGGCCCGACGTGGGTGGCCCGCACGGCCCCTATCGCCAGTCCGAGCGCGCAGAGATGTACCGACGAGAAGTCGCGAATCTGATCGCATCAGGCGCGGCCTACCGCTGCTTTTGCACGGCCGAGCGCCTGGACAGACTGCGCGTCGAGCAGAAGGGCAAGTCGGGCTTCATGGGTTACGACGGACACTGCCGCGCCTTGGACCGCGCCGCCTCGGACGCGCGGGCTGCGGCGGGCGAGCCCTTCGTTGTCCGTCTCGCCATGCCCAAGACAGGTGAGACCGTCGTGGTGGATCGTTTGCGCGGCGAGGTGCGCTTTGAAAACACCCAGATCGACGATCAGATCCTGCTGAAGACCGACGGCTTTCCGACCTACCACCTGGCCAACGTGGTCGACGATCACTTGATGGGCATCACCCACGTCATTCGCGCCGAGGAGTGGCTGACCTCCACGCCTAAGCACGTGGTGCTGTACAGCGCATTCGGCTGGACCGCGCCCGAGTGGATCCACATGCCGCTTCTGCGCAACGCCGACAAGTCCAAGATCTCCAAGCGCAAGAATCCCGTGTCGCTCGACTACTACCGCGCGGCCGGGTTTCTGCCCGAGGCGTTGCTCAATTATCTGGGCACCATGGGCTGGTCGATTGCGGGCGATCGCGAGAAGTTCACGTTGCAGGAGATGATCGAGGCATTCACCTTCGATCGCATCAGCCTGGGCGGCCCGGTCTTCGACCTGGTCAAGCTGTCGGCTGTGAATGCGGACTATCTGCGCGCCCTGGACGACGACGGCATCGTGGCGCGGCTGCGCCAGTGGCGACTTTCGGATGACTACCTGCGATCGCTGGTACCACTGGTGCGCAAGCGCATCCAGCGGCTGGACGAGTTCGTGCCCATGACCGAGTTCTTCTTCTCGGGCGACGTCGACCATGCGCCGTGGCTCAAGGATCTGGTTCCAGCCAATCGCACCGCCAAGGACGTGTGCGAGTGTCTGCTCGGCCTCGTCGAGGCGCTGGATAGCCAGCGCGATTTCTCGCCGCCGGCGCTGGAAGCCATGGTGCGCGGGTTTGCCGAGAAATCGGCGTGGGACGTCAAGGAACTGTTCATGGTCATGCGCCTGGCAGCCACGGCCCGCAAGGCCACGCCGCCGCTGTTCGAGACTCTCTCCGTACTTGGCCGCGATATGACCCGACGCCGGCTCCGCCTGTGCGCCGACTTTCTGAAAAAGGCCAAGACCTAACCGCGTGGGGAGCCGAAGGGCGGACCCTTTGAGGGTTCCCATATTGGCGCCGCTACAACAAACCACACAAAATTACAATCGCGAGACAATTGGCGTCCTAGCTTCGAGCGCCATGGATGTCTCTGGTGTCTTGACAGCGTCCTACCTCGTGATCCTTCTGGCTCTCGCGGTCTACGGGTTCCACCGCTCGCTGCTGGTGTTTCTCTACTACCGGCATCGCGATAGGCAACCGCAGGCCGCCGGCCGCTATGCCGAGTTGCCCGCGGTCACGGTACAGCTTCCGCTGTTCAACGAGATGTACGTGGTTGAGCGCCTGCTCGAGTCGGTCGCGACCATTCGCTATCCCCGCGATCGTTTTCAGATCCAGGTGCTCGACGATTCCACCGACGAGACGCAGGACATCTGCCTGCGCAAGATCGCGGCCCTGAAAAGCCATCATCCCGATCTGGACATCGAGTACGTGCGCCGCACCGACCGCACCGGATTCAAGGCGGGCGCTCTCGAGAATGGACTGCGCACGGCCAAGGGCGAACTGGTGCTGATCTTCGACGCCGACTTCCTGCCCAAGGCTGACATCCTGGAGCGCACGGTGCACCACTTCGTCGACCCTGCCGTGGCGGTGGTGCAGTGTCGCTGGGAGCACATCAACCGCGACTTCTCGGCGCTGACCGAGGCGCAGGCGCTGATGCTCAACGGGCACTTCATCATGGAGCACGCCGCGCGCAACCGCTCGGGCCGCTTCTTCAACTTCAACGGCACCGCCGGTCTGTGGCGCCGCGCCGCCATCGTGGATGCCGGCGGCTGGCACCACGATACCCTGACCGAGGACATGGACCTGTCGTACCGGGCGCAACTGCGCGGCTGGCGTTTCGTGTACTTGCCCGAGATCGACGCGCCCGCGGAATTGCCGGTCGAGATGTCGGCCTTCAAGGCGCAACAGTTCCGCTGGGCCAAGGGCTCCATCCAGGTGGCACGCAAGCTGCTGCCAAGAATCCTGCGTTCGCGCGCAACGCTGGCGCAGAAGACCGAGGCGTTCTTCCACCTGACCAACAACTTCGCCTACCCGCTGTTGCTCCTCTTGTCCTTGCTGCTGCTGCCGAATCTCATCGTGCGTACGACCCACGGGGTACGCGAGGTGTTGATGATCGACCTTCCGCTCTTCTTCGGCACCACGCTGTCGATCGCGTCGTTCTATCTCGCATCCGAACGCGAGATCGCGCGGCTGCGCGGAGATCTCTTGCGCACGCCGTGGAGCACGCTGCGCCGCCTGCCGCTGGTTCTGTCGATCGGGATCGGGCTGTGCGTGAACCAGACGCGCGCGGTTTTCGAGGCCTTGCTGGGGCGCGAGACCGAGTTCGTGCGCACGCCCAAGCACGGCATCCAGGGCAAGCTGGAAAGCTGGTCGAGCAAGCGCTACCGCGCCGCCCGGTCGCTGACCCCGACGGCCGAGTTGCTCATGGCCGCCTATTTCATGGTAGCAGTCGAGGTCGCGGTCGAGCACGGCCACTACCTGTCGGTACCATTCTTGCTGCTCTTCCTTTTCGGTTTCGGCTATGTCGGGACCGTGTCGGCCTGGCAGGGTTGGCTGGGCCAGTCCCTGCGTCGCATCTGGCAGCGCGCGGGGAACGCGCCCGCAATTTCCCTGATGGCTGCGCCGCTGGTTGCCGCCATGCCCGATTGCACGCCCGGCCCGGTCCTGCTCACATCGGATCGGACTTCGCGACCGGCTCGGTCACGAGCGGTTGGCGAGCGGCAAGACAGCGCGACGATCTGAGGAATCATCCCGAGAAGACCTGCGCGTGCGGTTTTGTGCAGACCCACGACATCTTCTTCGGTCGAGACGAAGGGTGCACGTTGCAACTGTGGCATGTGACCATGGAGTTCGCGACGGATGACCAGGGCAGCCACCACAGGACTGCGCCGCTCTATCGATCTCCGCTGACCTCGCGAAGACGTGCGGCCAGGCGATCGAGTCGCCTGTCTCGCTGTGCCCAACCGGTCGCGAGCGCGACGGCCTCTGGCGTGCGGTCCAGGCGGAACAGGCACTTCGCGAGTGCGTAGCCCAGCGCGGGCTCTCGACTGCCCAGGGCTTCAGCGCGCCGAAGCAACGGCTCTCCTTGCTCGGGGCGCCCGAACTCCACGTCGAGGAGCCCAGCGCGCAGCAGCGCACTGGCATCGCTCTCCGAAGGAGAAGGGCGTGCGAGGGCGCGCAGGGCGGCGGCTCCTGAGGCCGCCAGAAGGTCTCGTTCGGCTTGGGCAAGCTGCGGGTCTAGCCCGGCGGCGCGCAGGGCACGCGGCAAGGCGGCTTCATCGCCCGGTCCCCGGCGAAGGAAGACTTCAGCCTGCTCGTCGCGATAGATGGCAATCCAGCGCCGCCGGTCCCAGATTCCCTCGGGAAAGAAGGGGCGCTTGGATGCGATCATCGTCACGCCCAAGCGGTCGAAGTCAGCCTCCACCGCCGGGACCAAGGACGGAGCGGCACCAGCGGCAAAGGCCCGGTGGCCCAGGTCGTGAAGTTCCGGAGGAAACAACGTGGTGCGACCGTCCATGAATACCTGCTGGCCGGGCCAAAGGCGGAATATGAGGTAGCCGCCCCAATCCACGCTGTTCCACATGCGCCCGCCCAGCGCGGCCCGGGCGAGAAAATCCGCCATGCGCTCAGGAAATTCGCCGGCTCGAATCGGCCGGCGCGCGTTCGTCAGTGCGTTGCGCAGACCTCCCTGTAGCGCCCCCACGCCGTACGCATAACTACACACGCCCAGCGCGAGTGACGCAACGACCATCACAATGGCTCTCTTTGGCTGGCGTGAAGCGCCAGGGGAAACCGCGAAGGCTCGCGACTTCGGCGCCCCGGCCAGGACAAGCAATGCCGCTGGAAAGACCAAGTACACATGGCGCCCGGCGGACGCAGAGACCACAGCAGCGACCAAGGCCACTGCGAAGGCGCCCGCTTCCAGCCTCGGACGGAGAAAGGCCCGCGCGACCAATGCCGCCAACGCCGCGAAGGGCGCGAACGTGGCCACCACGTTGTGGAGCGTGCCGTCAGGCGCCTGCAGATAGCGCCACACGGGCGCCCATTCGGGAACATTGGCAGCCTGGGTGACGGCCCGTGTGGCGAGAGCTTCCCGGTAGATGCCCAGGCCTGCCGGATTGCAGGCCACGGCCAGAATCGTACATGCGGCAAGAACCCCTGCGGTTCGGTTGCGTCGGGCCAGTGCGGCTGCCACGGCAAGAACCGGGGCCAGCACCGCTCCGCCATGAAGGTTGGTCCACAGCACGGCAAGTCCCGAGGCAACGAGTATCCGTCGACGGTCAGGCGGAGCAAACAAAAGGGCGACAAAGGCAATCTCACAGGGGAATGCCAGGACATGAGGGCGTGGCCGCATCCGATCGATGTAAAGAAGCAGCACGAGTGCAAAGATCAGGAGGACGGCCGGCGCGTTCCGACTGCGCAGCCACGCAAGCCGCACGAGAAGCCCGAGCCCCAAGAGCACCGCCGCGCCACCCACCGCGCGCACGCCGTTCCAGCCCGCGCATCGAAAAGCCAGGTAGAAGGCCACTTCGGAGAGCCACTCGTGGGTGGTCCACGGCACGCCAGCTCGCGTCCACGTGAAGGGATCAGTCCTGGGAATCGCACGCGTGGTCGTGATGATCTCACCAATCTTCACGTGCCAGAATTCGTCGATGTCCCAGATGGGCTGCAGGAGAACCAGCACAGCAACCGCGAAGAGGCAAGCTATCGCCGCCCAGCACCAGACCGGCATCGCCTTCGCTTGCAGCCGGGTCATACGGGCATCGGGCTCTTTGCCTTGAGTGATGGATCAGCCTCCTTTGCCAGACAAGATTGCCACCAACTCCGTCGCATTTGCAGCACGGCCAAGATGCAAAAGTAAATCCACACCAAGTTTCTCCCCAGCACCAACAATGTGACCCGCACGGTAGGCAGAAGGTAGGTCGCATTCGGGCTCGAAGTCGGGCGCATCAGCTCCGCCCAGAGGCTGGGAAAAATGACGGCGGTAAGACCGCACGCCAGCAAGAAAACCAACGGCACGGCGGTGGCACGCCGAGAGTGGGGTTGTTCCACCAACAAGAATCCGGGAAGAAACCAGCAAAGATATTGTGGCGAGAACACTTTTGATCCCGCTATCGCCAGGGCCAGAACTGCAAATGACGCCCAAACGAAGGCCTGCGGGTTGCTCTCCGCGACGCTGAGATCGAATCTATCGTCGACGGTGGCCGCCGCAGCCCGCGAGCGCCGAGCTGTGTGCCAAGTCAACCAGTAGACCAGAGATGTCGCGGCCAAAACCACCCCCGCCGATGCTGTGGCGAGAAATCCCGCCGCGGTTCCCACGACGCCGCCAGCGCCGAAGGCATGCACGACTTGTACCGGGCAGCCGAGGCGAGCAGCCACCAGCAGGACCGAACTCCAGGTCGACTCGATCTGCAGACCACGCTGGCTGTGATAGGCAAGAAAGTCCCAGACCCTCGGACCCCAGGCAAGACGAAACGGCAGAAAGAGGCCGAGCGCGACGCCCACAAACACCCCGCACGCCAAGAGCCCAGCTCGGAGAGCACGCCATTTCGCAAGCCCATCCACCAAGACAGTGCTTGGCAGCGCCCCAAATAGGAACAGCGGCAGGAGCAGCAGGGGAACAAGCTTCAGGTTCACGGCTACAGCGAGAAGCGCTAGGGCGACATACTTGCGGCCGGCCACCTGCGCCCCCAAGGCGCCCAGGAGGACCATTCCCACCCACAGATCAAGCCGGTCGTAGAGCAAATTGGCCAATACGCTCCCGCCCACTGTCCCGATAGCGAGCCCCCACGGCGAGCCGAGTCCACGTCGCCGCGACCACAATAGGAAGCCGATCACCGTGGCCGCATCCGCCGCAAAATAGAGCCACCGAAAACTGCGCGCCCAGCTCGCGACATCTAGCCTTGTCTTGCCCTGCACGCCGGACCCAGTATCATCTGGCGTCCATGCTGGCGGCGCGAGCATGAGAGCCAAAGCCAACGGCGGATACTCGATGGTGACCTGGTCGAAACGCAATCGCGGCTGACCCTGCGCCAGACTCGCCGATCGCGCTACTCTCTCGTAAAGGTCGTACGGAGACTGCCCCAACCGACTAGCCTTCCTTATCACGAAGGAATAGAGAGAATAGACTAGCGTATCACTGATACCGTGCCTGGGGACGAGCGCGATAGTGGCCCGCGACCCAAGGAAAAGAGCCAGAACCGCGATGAGTGTGGCAACGCGTTTCAAGCTTTCCACAGGGTGAGTTTGGAATCGAGCAGCGTGATATGGACGCCGAGCGGCGGCTGCTGGCTTCCATCGGAAGCCTTGGTCAGGTTGACCTCGGCCCAAGCGATCTGAGCCTGTCCGTCGGGCTGTATGGCTAGCGCCACGCGCTCGTCGGCCGGAAAATAGTCGTAGCCGGGCTTGAGCCAGGCAATGTTCTTGTCGACCGCGATGGACGTCACTGTCAGGCGCGCGGCCGGTGTCGAGGGGCACGGCGTGGTGACGCTGCCTCCGTCGGGAAGCGCTCCGATGATCTCGACGCGATCCCTTCCACAGCTCGCGGCGGCCAGGCCAAGCCAACACCCGATTCCCCAAAGAACCGCGTCTGGGCGGGCCGTGCGCATGCGCCAAACATACCGCCTTGTGCAGACCCACGACATCTTCTTCGGTCGAGACGAAGGGTGCACGTTGCAACTGTGGCATGTGACCATGGATTTCGCGACGGATGACCAGGGCAGCCACCACAGGACTGCGCCGCTCTATCGATCTCCGCTGACCTCGCGAAGACGTGCGGCCAGCCGATCCAGTCGCCTGTCTCGGCGTGCCCATCTGGTCGCGAGCGCGACGGCCTCTGGCGTGCGGTCCAGGCGGAACAGGCACTTCGCGAGTGCGTAGCCCAGCGCGGGCTCTCGACTGCCCAGGGCTTCAGCGCGCCGAAGCAACGGCTCT
>Ga0181539_1004739_pt1 | contig 11485 bp, 8 predicted proteins | sample PEATcosm2014_Bin_46_FD_119767 | JGI IMG/M metagenome (GOLD analysis project Ga0181539, IMG submission 119767) | Peatland microbial communities from MTU Mesocosm Facility, Houghton, MI, USA - PEATcosm2014_Bin23_60_metaG | ecosystem: Environmental > Terrestrial > Soil > Wetlands > Peat | place... | reverse complement strand
GGTCCCTCGCATTTGGGGACCCGGGATACCACGAACCCCATGCGAGCGAATAGCGAGCGTCCGCCCGGACGGCAAGTCCTTTGCAGATTAATTCAATACTTCGTTGCACAATGATCCTAGAAGTCCTCCTTCAAACATCGTCCCGGCACGTCCTTTTGCGTCTCCTGTCAGCCGAAAGCTGCCAGAAGAGGCCAAAACGGCCCGTAACTCCTTTGCCAGGAATATTTTGCAGGGAACTTCATTGTTTTCAATATTTTGCAGCGCAACCCTCCTTGTAACCTAAAGAAAACAAGGATTTTGCGCCCAAAGTATGGGTGGGGGTACCCGATGTTCCAGCTTTGTCGTCATATCAAGACCAACGGTAAACGATGCCAATCTCCGGCTCTCGGCGAGTTGGCTTACTGTTATTACCACGCCCGCACGCATGCCATGGCCTCACCAAACTACATCAAATTTGATGACCTCAAGCTCCCCCTGTTGGAGGATTCTGCCTCCATCCAGGTAGCCATCTCCAAGATCACAGCTGCCTTCCTCTGCTCCCGCATCGATGCGCGCCGCACCGGACTGCTCCTCTACGCCGTCCAGATCGCCTCGCAGAATATCGATCGCGATTCCGACCGTGAGAATACCGAAATTGTGCACTCCATGACTGTCACTGATGAGGGCGACGAGATGGCTCCGGAAAAGGAAATCTGCGAACCCAGCGATTGCCCAAGCTGCAATCGCCGTGATACATGCGCCAATTACGACCCCCCAGACGAGGACGAGGACGAGGAACTGACGAAAGAAGAAAATAACAAAATGTAGGCGGGTACTCTCATCATCCACTACGCAAATAAGTTCTCCTGTTCATTCGCGGCACGCCTTTCGCAGGCACACCTGGGAAAAGGTGCCAGAATCCGCCCGGCTTATCACGGTCCTGCAACTCAGTCTGGGAGTAGAATTGCCTGTTGGCAGCGAGACAGCCGTCTGTCGCAGGAGCACGATCATGCCCAACGTCCTCATTCCTACACCTCGGGGCCAGATGCCCGCATGGTTTGCTGCTCCCGCAGCCACGGCTTCCGTCCCCGGCGTCGTCGTTCTGCACGACGTTCTTGGCATGAGCCGGGATCTCCGCAACCAGGCCAACTGGCTAGCTCAGGCCGGCTTTATGGCAGTTTCTCCCGATCTTTACTACAAAGGCGGCCGGCTCATCTGCATCCGCCAGGTCATCCGCGACATGATTGCCCGCACCGGTCATGCCTTCGACGACGTTGAAGCCTCCCGAAGTTGGCTCCTTGCCCAACCCGGCTGTAATGGACGCGTTGGCGTCATAGGCTTCTGTATGGGAGGTGGGTTCGCCCTCCTGCTCGCCTCCGGACACGGTTTCTCCGCTGCCAGCGTCAACTATGGCGGCCCGCTTCCCAAGGACATCGATGATTTTCTTAACGCAGCCTGTCCGCTCGTCGGCAGCTACGGCGGCATGGCCAAGTGGGAGCAAGGCGTAGCCGATCAGTTGGCCAAGGCCCTTGATCGCGCCCTCGTCCTCCATGACGTAAAGGAGTACCCCGACGCCGGCCACTCCTTCATGAACAAACACCGGGGTTACCAGTTTTTGAAAGTGCTGCGATTCAAGGCTATTGGCTACAACGAACCTGCCGCAATGGACGCCCGCCGCCGCATCGAGGCCTTCTTCCACCTGCACCTGGAAAGCTGACACCATGACTTCAGAACATGCGTACGAAAAGGGAATCCACAAAGGGTGTGGCGATCTCAGCGGTCTCTGCTGGGTTGGCGGAATCGCCGCCCTGCTTCTTATCATTTACTCGCTGGCGACGATGGTTCAGATGGTTGTCCTGGGCGGCCAGCCCGCGTCTGCTGCCCAGGCTTTCGACCTGTTGCAGCACCACCGGGTGGTGGGCCTGCTGCGTCTCGACCTTCCAACCGTCGCCGTCATGCCACTCTACTATTTGCTGTTTCTCGGCCTCTTCGCGGCACTGCGTAAGAGCGATCACGCCAATGCCTTGCTCTCCACAGTGCTCGCCTTCGCCGGCGTAACGCTGCTGCTGGCTACGCCAACGGCTCTATCGATGATTCCGCTCAGCGACAAGTTTGCGGGGGCATCCAGCGACGCCGCGCGGAACCAACTGCTGGCCGCCGGAGAAGCCCTCATGGCCGCCGACATCTGGCACTCGACGGGCGCCATCCTGGGCGGAGTGCTTGTCCAGTGCGGCGCGGTGCTGATCTCGGTGGTGATGTTGCGCGGCAGCGTCTTCAGCAAGACGACGGCCTGGCTGGGCATCATCATGCACGGGCTCGATCTGGCGCACATCGTCGGCGGGCTTTTGCTGCCCGCCTCCGGCATGATACTCATGGCCATCGCCGGCCCGCTTTATCCGGTCTGGTTCTTTTTGGTTGGCCTCAGGCTGCTTAAGTTGGCATCGAACAAAGACCAACAGCAGCGGCAGACCTGAAATGGGCAAGCGCCCAATCCCGCGAGTTCTTCACTCCACCTACCGTTTGAAGGTCACGTATTGCCGCCCGATATAGAGTCGGAATCCGCCGGCTGGGTCGGCCACAATTTGCAGCGGCATGGGCCGCTTGAGTCCCGCATCCTCGCTCACGGCTACGGTGAGCACGTCATGCGCGCCCACGTCGGTGACCAGGAACTTGTCCCCGACAATTCCCGCGCCGTAGATACCGGCGGCAAGGCTGTGCCCGCCCAACTTGATGGGAACTTCGACGATAAAGTAAGCCTGGTACTTCGACGCCACGGCGGCCGAATAGCCGGTGGTGTCCACCAGAGTCGCCAGCACGTAGTGCCCGTCAGCAAACTTCACGCCGCCTGAGTTGCGCACTTGCGTGGTTGCCGGTTGCCCACAGTAGAACACGCTGGCCGGCAGCAGTTTCTGCGTGTCCTCCGGCTTTAGAATCGTCGCGCCCTGTTGTGCCTTCATCAAGCCCGGCGCCGCGATCATCGTCACGGCCAGCGCGCCGGCCGCAGCCATCTTCAAAATTGCGTGGTTACTCATCGTGAAACCTCCTTTTTTCCATTACGTAACGGAGTATATCGCACCCCGGCAACGCTTGCATAAGGGTTGTTCAAGCCGCCAGGCCAGAGTTCTCGATGGATAGAGCCACCTCAAGATGAGGCGCCGGCATTTAGTGGTCTCGCGCCTAGGTCGCGCATGCCATCAATAACTCATACTTTGTTACGATGCGGCGCGACTGGCCGCTCGCATACACTGAAAGGTTATGCCGCATCTTGGTTTAGCGTTTACTACCGGATTGGGGAAGAGAACTATGAGGATGACCGGGCCGATAGCCCTTGCTCTATTTGTGGCGACCGCTGCGGGAGCGCAGGCGCGCTTTGACGCTGAGGCGGTGCGGCTGAATAACCGCGGCGTGGCGCAGATGAGCCAGCAGTTTACCGAGCGCGCGGAGGCGTCGTTTGCAGAGGCGTTCCAGAAGGATCCCAGGCTGGCGCAGGCGGCGATCAACGATGGCATTGCACTGATGGCTCTGCAAAAGCTGGACGAGGCCAAGAAGGCCTTGCAGTCGGCCCTCGTTTTGGAACCACGTAGCGCCCAGGCATGGTACAACCTGGGTCTCGCCCAGCACGCGGGCAATGAGCTGGAGGAGGCGCTCAAGAGCTTCCAACAGGCGGTGAGCTTCGATCCCAGGGATGCGGATTCCACTTATTTCGAGGGCGTTTGCTACCAGGAGATGAAGGATTTCGACAAGGCTATTGCAGTTTTTCAAAAAGCGCTGGCGATCGACCCGTTGCACGCTTCGGCAGAGTTTCAGTTGGCGCGCGCGTTGCAGCGCTCCGGCAACACCACCGATGCCAAAGAGCACTTCAAGCGCTTCCAGCACTTGACCAGCACCAAGATCGGAGCGCCCATCGGGCTCTCCTACGGCGAGCAAGGGCATTACTCAACGGTGTTGCCGGTGGAGGAGCACGAGGCCGCGAAGAAGGCAATGATTCCGGTAAAGCTGGTGGCGCAGCCGATGGTAACTGGAAAGACTGCGCCCTTCACCACCACCGGTGGCGCGTGCATGATGGACGTGACAGGCGAGGGGCGCATGGACCTGGTGCTGATGCAGGAGGGTGCGCAGGCCATTCGCGTCTTACACAACAAGGGCGACGGCAACTTTGAAGAGTTCGACGTAGAGGCGGCGGGACTGAAGGCATCGGGCCATGGCGTGGCTTGCGCCGTGGGCGACTACGACGGCGATGGGCTCAATGATCTGGCGGTGGCGCTGGACGATGCGGTGCTGCTCTTCCGCAACCTGGGCCACGGAAAATTTCAAGACGTAACGGCGGAGGCTGGGCTGGCTCCGAAGAATCGACCGACCGGAATTACGTTTGTAGATTATGACCACGATGGGGATTTGGATCTGTTTCTGACTGGAGCGCCGCTGAAGGCGGGCGGATCGTCGAATGTGCTCTGGCGGAACAATGGTAACAAGACCTTCACCGAGTGGACCGAGCCCACTGGCCTGGGTGGCAGCGGCAAGACGAACGCGGTTATACTCACCGACTTCAATAACGATCGTGCTGTGGATATTGCAGTGACTGATGATGGACCAGCGCCGCTGATTTATGTGAACCCGAGGGAAGGGAAGTATCCCACCCAACCGCTCTATGAACCGGTTTTTGTAGACGAAGGATTTGAGGCAACCTTATTTCCCTCAAGCACTATGGGAATAGCCGTGCTTGACTACAACAAGGAAGGCTGGATGGACATTGCCATCACGCATGATGGCAGGCCAAGCCTCTCTCTTTGGCGCAATGTCGAGGGACCGAATCATATTGGCCGGCGGTTTGTGCGCGTTGAGTTGCCGCTTCATGGTGCGTGGTTCGGGTTTGGATGGGGCCTGACTGCTGTCGATATCGACAACGACGGATGGATCGATCTGGCGGCGGTTTTGGAGACCAATGCTGGGCCGCGGGTGAAGGTCTTCCGCAATCGCGGCGATGGAACCTTTGAAGACGTGAGCCATGCGCTGGGGCTGGACAAGGTGAAGCTGACCGCGCCGCGCGGATTGATTGCCGTCGAGGACAACGGCGCGGCGGACCTGATTGTGACGCAGGTGAATGCGCCGCCGGTGCTGCTGCGCAACGTGGGCGGCAACAAGAATCACTCCGTCCGCCTCGACCTGACCGGCTTTGCGGATAACAAGACGGCGCTGGGCGTGAAGGTGGAGATCTTCGCGAGAGGCCACTGGCAGAAGTGGGAGCTGGCCGGGGCGTCGGGCTATCAGACGCAGGGGCCTCCGCAGATTCTCGTAGGCCTGGGCGATGCGGACCACATTGATCTGCTGCGGATTCTCTGGCCGACCGGCGTGCTGCAGGACGAGATCGACTTGCCGCATCAGCCGGTGATCGCCATGAAGGAAGTTGATCGCCGCGGCAGTTCGTGCCCGGTGCTCTTTGCCTGGGACGGCCACAAGTACAAGCTGGTTACGGACGTGATCGGCGCGGCGGTGGTGGGCCACTGGTTCACGCCCACGCGGCGTAACACGCCCAACCCCGGCGAGTGGGTCAAGATTGACGGCGACGCAGTTGCGCCGGTGAACGGCAAACTGAGCCTGCGCTTTATGGAACCGATGGAGGAGGTCAACTACATCGACCAGTTGCGGCTGGTTGCGGTCGATCATCCGGAGAATGTGGAAGTCAATCCCGACGAACGCTTCCTCGACGATCCGCCATTCGCTTCTGGGCGTGTAGTAGCCACGGCGGGCGCGCGGCTGCCGGTGGGCGCATGGGACGGGGAAGGCCGCGATGTGCTCGACCAGATAAGCCGGCGCGATCACAAATTCGCCAGCGGCTTCACGCCGCTGCCCTATGATGGATTCGCGAATCTCCACTCTCTCACGTTGGATTTGGGAGAAGTACAGCAAAGCGCTCAGCTTCGGCTGCTGATGACCGGTTATGTGAACTACTTCAGCGCGACTTCTCTGTATGCCGCGTGGAAGGCGGGCATCAAGCCGATCTCGCCTTATGTTGAGGCCGAGCTGCCTGATGGTACATGGAAGCGCATTGCGGACAATGTTGGTTTTCCCGCCGGTATGGAACGCACGATTGTGGTGGACCTCACTGGCAAGCTACCCGCGGGCGCGCGGCGCATCCGGCTCGTCACCAATCTCGAACTTTATTGGGACCAGGTGCTCATTGACGACCATGCTGAGGCAGAGTCGCGAACGGAAGAAGTTCCGCTGACGCGGGCCACGCTGCATTTCCGCGGTTACCCAAAGCAGATTGAGGGAGCAAGCCCTGGAGATCTCGACTACGACTATGACCTCGTGAGTTTGACCGGGCCGTTCCAGCATCAGCGCGGCAACTACACGCGCATGGGCGACGTGACGGAGTTGTTGAAGAGCATCGACGACCGCTATGTAATCTTCGGCAGCGGCGAGGAGATTGCCGCCGAATTTGACGCGACAAAATTGCCGGTGCTGCCCGCGCACTGGAAGCGCGACTACTTCTTTTATGCCAACGGATTCGTGAAGGACATGGACTGGTGGGATGCATCGCCCTTCACCGTGGCGCAACTGCCATTTCATAAGATGAGCCGCTATCCGTATCCGGAGAACGAGCAATTTCCCGACGATGCAGACGCGTTGGAGTACCAGTTGAATTGGAACGATCGTTTCGACTCGGGCGAGCCGGTGCGGTCGTATCGCTTTAACTACAGGTTTCTGCCTTCGACACCATCAGAGGATGAAGTTCCTGCTTTCATAAAGGCGCGGCCATGAACGATCTCGTATTGCAGTCAGCATCGCAGCAACTAAAGCTACTACGCGCGGGCGAACTCACTGTAGTGGAGTTGGTCGAAGCACATATCCGGCAAATTGAGCGGCTAAATCCGCAGTTGAATGTATTTGCCGATTTCGACGTGGAGCGTGTGCGTGAGAGGGCGCGGAAGCACGATGCGTGGCGTGGAACGCGGTCCCGCAGGCCGTTGTTTGGATTGCCGGTGACCGTGAAATCGTCAATCTCAACGCGAGGATTCAAGTGCGAGATCGGTAGCCTGCTGCACAAGGGCGAGGTGCCGCGCGAAGACGCGGTGGTGGTCGAGCGGCTGCGTGCGGCGGGAGCGTTGATCCTGGGCACAACCAACTGCCCGGAGTTCCTGATGGCCTACGAGACGGCGAATCTTCTGCACGGGCGTACGCGGAATCCGTGGGACCTGGAGCGCACGCCGGGCGGATCGAGCGGCGGTGAGTCGGCAGCCATTGCGGCGGGGCTTTCAGCGTCAGGACTGGGCAGCGACAGCGGCGGTTCGGTGCGCGTGCCGGCGCACTTTACGGGCATCTGCTCACTCAAGCCCACGCCGGGGCGGATTCCGGGACGCGGGCATCTGCCGCCGTGTGTGGGTCCATTCTCCACGCTGGGCGCTATTGGGCCGATGGCGCGCACCATGAGTGACGTGGCGCTCATGTTCCGTATTCTCAGCGGCCAGGACCCGCACGATCCGGTGAGTCCGCCGATTGCGTTGCGGGAACCGAGTCTCGACGAACTGCTCGCCAACACGATCGGCTTCTTCGAGGATGACGGCCTCATCCCGGTTACGCCGGAGACGCGGGCCGCGGTGCGGGCCGCGGCGGCAGCACTGCGCGATGCGGGCTTTCGCGTAGAGCCGTTCCGGCCGCAAACGCTGGAATTGCTGCGGAAGTTGTGGTGGAAGTTTTTTGTGCAGTGCGGAGCCATGTTTTATGCGCCGGAAATTCGCGACCGGCGCGAGCAGTTGAGTCCCATCTTCAGTGAGTTTCTTGGCTTTGCTGAAGCCTTGCCGCCGATCTCAGCGGTTGAGTTGCTGGACGCATGGGCTGAACTGGACCTGCTGCGCTCGAAGACGCTGGCGGAGATGAGCAAGTATCCAGTGCTGCTGTGTCCGGTGGCCAGCATTCCCGCCTTTCGCCATGGAGAGCGGACCTGGATCATCGAAGGCCAGGCTGTGGATTATCTGGACGCTGTGCGGCACACCCAGTGGTTCAATGTGTTGGGCGCGCCAGCCGCGGTGGTTCCCGTGGGGAGTTCGCCGGAGAAATTGCCGATCGGCGTACAGATTGTCGCCCGGCCTTTTCAGGACGAAACGGCGCTGGGCATTGCGGCGGTTGTGGATGCGGTCTTCGGCTACCATCCGCCGCCCATGGCAGGAACAAAATAACTGCTATCCTGTCAACTTCACTCGTCACAGATAATCGTTCAAAGTATTGATAACACGCGAGTTAGATGGCGCATGAGCGGCATTCCGTCTCCACCTTTCGATGGAGGCGCGGTCTACACGGTTCCGGTAGCCTGAAGTTTCCCCGGAACGGAGCGCAGAAAGTGCGCGAGAACTGGCACGAACGATTTGCCGAAGCATCCGATTGTCTGAAGAGCGCCAAGTGCCCACAGACGATTGTGCATGTGCTTGATGTTGAGATCGGAGGCGACGATTTCATCACCATGGCGGGTCCTTGCTCGGTCGAGACCGAGTCCCAACTGATGTCCACGGCCAACCATGTCCGCCGTGCAGGAGCGCGCATCCTGCGCGGAGGCGCCTTCAAGCCGCGCAGTTCCCCTTACACATTTCAAGGGCTTGGCTTGGAAGGGCTGAAGTTGCTGGCGCGCGCGCGGAAAGAGTGCGGCCTGGCCATCGTAACTGAAGTTATGTCGGAAGAGGACGTGCCAACGGTGGCAGAATACGCTGACATTCTGCAGATCGGCTCACGCAGCATGGAGAACTACTCGCTGCTGGAAGCGGCGGCGCATTCCGGGCGGCCGGTGTTGTTGAAGCGCGGCATGGTGGCCACGTTGGCCGATCTGTTGCGCTCGGCACAGTGCATCCTCGACCACGGCAACCCGCATGTGATTCTCTGTGAGCGCGGCATCCGCACCTTTGAAACAGCGATGCGCAACACTTTTGACGTGGCCGCCATTGCGTTGCTCAAGCAGATCTCGCATCTTCCGGTGATTGCCGACCCCAGCCACGCCGCGGGCCGTCGCGACATGGTTCCCATGCTCGCGCGCATTGCGGTTGCCGCCGGCGCGGATGGTCTGCTGGTCGAGGTGCATCCGAATCCGGACAAGGCGTGGAGCGACGGCGAGCAATCGCTGGATTTCGCCGGATTCGACAAAATGATGGCCGATCTCAAGCCGTATCTGGCTCTCAGGGTTCAAGCGTTGCACGACCGTGAACTTTCGCAATGTGATCGCGGACGGCCGCAAAATGAGGCGGCGGAATCTTATTCCATGGAGGCCGTTGGATGAGTTTCCCGGCCAGGTTCCTGGCAGCCGCTGCATCCATTGCCATGCTGCTTCCAGTTTGCGGATTTTTGCCTGACGCCGCACAGGCTCCATCCGCTGACATTATCGTCACCGCCGCTCCTGTTTACGAGCCGCTGGCTGCCTTGCGCGGAGGGGAGCGTTTCCCCAAGGGCGCGCAGCTCTTGTTGGTTCATGCAGGCAAGGCAGAGCCATTGGTCAAGGGCTTTGCGGCTTCCGCGGACGCCAATGTTTCCTTCGACGGCAAGATGGTGCTCTTCACGGGCAAGCAGGCCGCAAGCGATCCCTGGCAGATATGGGAACTGACGCTGGCTGATCGCTCCGTACGCAAGGTGATTGCCACCGCGACCGATGCCGTGCGCCCGTTCTATCTACCGGGCGGGCGGATGGTCTGGGCGCAGCACGAGCCATGGGGATTTCAACTGGAGTCCGCCGAAGACGGTCATCTGACGGGATACACGTTCTTGAATCCGACGGCCGGACCGGGAGTATTGCCGCTTACCTACACGCAGGCCAGCGCGTTTCCGTCCGATGTATTGGCGGACGGGCGCATTCTATTTGAGGCCGGTTTTCCCCTCGGGTCAGGATCGACGCCGGAGTTGTATCTGGTGTATGCCGACGGCTCGGGCGTGGAGTCGTATCGCTGCGATCACGGCAGGGCGCGTTGGGGCGGAAGTCAACTGGCCTCGGGCGACGTGGTCTTCACGCACGGAACTTCACTGGCGCGTTTTACTTCGCCGCTCGCAACAGAGACTTCTGTTGTTGCGCCATACGCTGAGTACGCTGGCGCGATTGCCGAGACGGCCTCGGGAGCATGGCTGGTGAGCGCACGAGACGCGGCCAATATGCATTACGCAATCAAATTGTGGAAGCCCGGTTCGCCTGCATTGCAAACCGTATTCGCCGTCAGCAATGAGAATCTTGTCGAGCCGGTCCCGGTTGCGCCGCGCACTACACCCAGGCGTCATCCCTCCGGGCTGCACCCTTGGGACTATGCCAACATGCTTGCGCTGGATGCGCGGCAGTCGCGTGAAGGGGATCTCAAAGCTACGCCCGCGTCAGTACGTCTGGAATCAATGGACTCTGCCGGCCGCGTGGTTGTTATGGGCACGGCGCCGGTCGAGATCGATGGGTCCTTTTTCGCAAAGGTTCCGGCGGACAAGCCCATTCGCTTTACATTGTTGAATGCCAAGGGCGCGGTAGTGCGGCAGGAACACGGATGGTTCTGGATTCGCCGCGGTGAACAGCGCATCTGCGTGGGCTGCCATACGGGACCGGAGCGTGCGTCGGAGAATCGCGTGCCGGCCGTGCTGCTGCGCTCGACTACGCCGGTTGATCTGACAGGCGCGGCGCCGGCAGAAGCACCACAGCAGAAATCACCGGGATCCCCACGGGCGGGTCTTCGTCCGGGAAGTGGTTCGCCGGGAGGCAATTGAGATGGATTATCGCTTTATTCTTTTAATTGGTGCTTTTTCCCTGGCGGCGGCACAAACTGCTCCTCCGTTGCCACCTGCACAGTCCATTCATGGCGCGCAAGCGCCGTCTGCCCCACCGCAGGTGGCTTCTGCACCGCAATCGCCGTCTGCCGCACCCCAGACGCCGCAGGCTTCGGTGATTCGCTTTGAAGACGCCAGCGATAAGGCGGGCATCAACTTTACGCACAGCTTCGGGTCGCGGCAGCTGGGTTCGCTGCTGGAAGGAACGGGCGCCGGCTGCATCTGGTTCGACTACAACAACTCTGGGCTGGAGTCTCTCTACGTGGTTAACGGGCGGCCGCTGGACGACTCCATGCATCCGTATCCGCTCAAGGAAAAACCCGCAACGCCGCCTCACAATCATCTGTATCGCAACAACGGCAACGGCACCTTTACTGACGTGACGGAGAAGTCCGGCCTCAATCCGGATATGTACGGAATGGCCGTGACGGCGGCCGACTTTGACAACGACGGATTTGTCGATCTGCTGGTTACCGGCTATGGCAAAACGATTCTCTATCACAACGACGGCGACGGTCACTTTACCGATGTGACCGAAAAGGCCGGCATCAAAGTGGACGGCTGGGCCATAAGCTCCACCTGGCTGGACTACGACCGGGATGGATGCGTCGATTTGTTCATCGGCCGCTACGTCAAATTCGATCCCAAATATCGCGCCTACTACGCGGCCGACAACTATCCGGGGCCGCTGGATTATGAGGGCGAAACCAACAAGCTGTATCACAACAACTGC
>Ga0181539_1004738_pt1 | contig 11488 bp, 10 predicted proteins | sample PEATcosm2014_Bin_46_FD_119767 | JGI IMG/M metagenome (GOLD analysis project Ga0181539, IMG submission 119767) | Peatland microbial communities from MTU Mesocosm Facility, Houghton, MI, USA - PEATcosm2014_Bin23_60_metaG | ecosystem: Environmental > Terrestrial > Soil > Wetlands > Peat | place... | reverse complement strand
CGATGGCGCCGCATCGCGCACGAGGCCGCGCAGCAGTCGCGCCGCTCCGACGTGCCTCTCATTCACGATCCGGTCCCGCTCGCTGCCCGCGTGAGCGCCGCTTCCGCCGCCACGCGCATCGTGCTCGCCGAGTCCGCCGCGGCGGACGCAACCACCACGCTGCGTCATGCCATCGACGAAGCGATGGCGGCGGCCAACGACGAGATGCCGGCGCTCGAAATCGCCATCGGTCCCGAAGGCGGATGGGCGCCTCAGGAAGAAGCGCTCTTCGACGCCAACGGCTGGCGCGCGGCATCGCTCGGGCCGCGCATCGTGCGCGCCGAAACCGCAGCCATCGCCGCGCTCGCCGTCATCGCGTCGTGTCTGGAGTAGCCGCTCCGCGATCCAACGAAGCAAGAATTCGATGTTGCTCAAGCGATCTCTGTGGAAAAACCGGGAGAAACTTCGTTCGCTGTGCGAAGCGTAATCTCTCCCCGGAGTTTCCGGACCGCCAAGCAGGAGAGCGTGATCCCCGAATGGAGCCGGCCTAACTCCGCTAACTCCGCAAACTCCGCTAACGCCGCTGTCTATTCAGAAATGCGCGCAGCGCACCAGCAATCCCGCGAGCGCGCCTCCGATAAGCGGACCAATTACAGGAATCGGCGCATAGCGCCAGTTCGATCCGCCCTTGCCGGGAATCGGCAACAACGCGTGAACGATGCGCGGGCCAAGATCGCGCGCCGGATTGATGGCATAGCCCGTCGTTCCGCCGAGCGAGAGTCCGATGCCCCACACCAGACTCCCCACCAGCCACGGCCCCAGCCCCGCGGCCGGTCCGCTCATGGCCACGCCGTGCGAAAAGATCGCGCCAGCCACAATCACCAGCACCATCGTCCCGATGATCTCGCTGGCAAGGTTCGCAAGCGGGCTGTGGACTGCCGCGTTGGTCGCAAAGACGCCCAGCTTGGCCGCGGGATCCGGAGTCAGCTTCCAATGCGGCGCGTAGTGCAGCGTCATCAGCGCCGCGCCGCTCATCGCGCCCAGCAACTGCGCCGACCAGTAAAGCAAAACCTGCCCGTAGTTCCCGGTCACGATCGCTTCGGCTAGCGTAATCGCCGGATTCAGGTGCGCGGGACTACCGAAGGCCTGCGCCACCATCACGCCGCAAAGCACGGCCAGCGCCCAACCGGTGGTGATCGCCATCCATCCCGAGTTTTCCGCATAGGACTTGCGCAGCGTCACGCCGGCGCTCACGCCGGTGCCCAGCAGCACCAAAACCAACGTGCCCATAAACTCGCCGAACCAAATTGAGTGCATCGAATCTTTCCTTGTCGCGATTTGCGGGGTCATTTCACGCGGCCTGAAGCGCATTCCGCAACGCAATTACCAGAACTCATGCATTCTCCACTGCCGGACCCGCTTTCGCCAAGCGCGGAAAACGCGACGTTGTCTGCGCCGGCCGCGCCCTCCTGAATGTACGGAGGAATCTGCAATGACGCAAGCAGAACTTTGCACGGAGCCATTCGCCATGACGCACGTCCTCTTCGCCGGACTCGCGACCATCGATATTGTCTATCGCGTCGACGAGCCGCGAGCCGGTTAACACGACCGGCCACGTCGGAACTAGAATGGCACTATGCCGACAGTCTTTCGCGAGCGGGGCTTCAGGTTCTTCTTTTATTCGAATGAAGGTTCGCCTCGGGAGCAGGTTCATGTCCACGTTGAGAAAGACGGCCTGGAGGCGAAGTTCTGGTTGGAACCAGAGATTCAAGTAGCCTACAATGATGGCTACGATTCCCGGACACTTCGCAAGTTACTGGAGATTGTCGAGGCAAGTCGGGACCGGATCATGAGGGCTTGGGATGAGTTCTTCGGTTAACGCAAAACGAGTGCGGTTCGACCCCGATTGCATGTGGGTCGAGTTGAGCGACGGCCGGACGATCGGTGTTCCACTCGCCTGGTTTCCCCGTTTGTTGCGCGGCACCGCGAAGCAGCGCAAGCAGGTGAGGATCAGCGGCCGCGGCCTGCATTGGGAAGCGTTGGACGAGGACATTTCCATTGCCGGTCTTCTTGCGGGGCTCGGCGACCGCAGCGCGCGCAAGACGTTTGCAGCCTGAAGAGCACTGAGATAGCCTGACACAAACGCCCCTTTTGAGGCGGACTTCCCCATGGCGCTCCAGTTCACAACATCCTTTCTTGAAGACGCTCTCTCGCTCTTCCGCTTCTCCAAGAGCCTCGCGGAGCGTGCGATGGCGCAGGCCAGCGATGAGCAGCTCTACGCGACCCTCGACGACGAGGCCAATTCCATCGCCATCATCGTGAAGCACATGGCGGGCAACATGCGCTCGCGCTGGACCGACTTCCTTACCGCCGACGGCGAAAAGCCGGACCGCGACCGCGACAGTGAGTTCATCGATCCGCCCGCAACGCGCGCCGAACTGCTTGCAATGTGGGAAGACGGATGGAACCGACTGTTCGCCGCGATCGAGCCGCTCAGCGACGCCGATCTCGCCCGCACCGTCACCATCCGCGGCGAGGCACATTCCGTCCTGCAGGCCATCAATCGCCAATTGGGGCACATCCCGTATCATGTCGGCCAGATTGTGCTTCTGGCCAAGCACTTCGCCGGTGACCATTGGCAGTCGCTGAGCGTGCCGCGCAACCGGTCGGCCGAATTCAATTGCAGGGTGGCCGCCGGAGAAGCCAGCCAGCGCTGAAGCCGACTCTCGTGGCGCCGCGCACATTTGCATTTCCGCGGGGTTATGTAAAATGTTCGGCATGGAAACTATCCAGTACAACCTGCCGCAAAGCCGTATTCCGCAAACCTGGTACAACATTCTTCCCGATCTGCCGGCGCCCATGGCGCCGCCGCTCCATCCCGGTACGCTCCAGCCGCTCGGCCCCGACGATCTTGCGCCGCTGTTTCCCATGGCGCTGATCATGCAGGAGGTCAGCCAAGAACGCGAGATCGAAATCCCCGGGGAAGTGCGGCAGATTTACGCGCAGTGGCGTCCCGCGCCGCTGATGCGCGCCCGCCGGCTTGAGAAGGCGCTCGATACGCCCGCGCGCATCTACTACAAGTACGAAGGCGTCTCGCCCGCCGGCTCGCACAAGCTCAACACCGCCGTCCCGCAGGCCTGGTACAACAAGCAGGAGGGCGTCACCCATCTCGCGACCGAAACCGGCGCCGGACAGTGGGGCTCGGCGCTGGCGATGGCCTGCGCGTTCCTCGGCCTCGACTGCAAGGTCTTTATGGTGCGCGTCAGCTACGACCAGAAGCCCTATCGCCGCGCCCTGATGGAGACCTTCGGCGCTTCAGTCACCGCCAGTCCCAGCAACACCACCGAGTCCGGCCGCGCCATCCTTGCCCAGCACCCTGACTCGCGTGGCTCGCTCGGCATCGCCATCTCCGAGGCGGTCGAAGTCGCCGCCAAGGATCCCAAAACCAAGTACGCGCTCGGCAGCGTTCTGAATCACGTGCTGCTCCACCAGACGGTCATCGGCCAGGAGGCCATCGAACAGATGGCTCTTGCCGGCGACGATCCCGACGTCATCATCGGCTGCACCGGCGGCGGATCGAACTTCGCCGGACTCGTGATGCCGTTCCTGGGACGTAAGCTCAAAGGCAAAGGCCACGCGCGCATTGTGGCCGTGGAACCGGCCGCCTGTCCGAGCCTCACCAAGGGCCGCTTCGTTTATGACTTTGGCGATACCGGCCATCTCACTCCGTTAGTGAAGATGCATACCCTGGGCAGCACCTTCGTGCCTCCGGGCATTCACGCGGGCGGCCTGCGTTATCACGGCATGGCGCCGCTGGTTTCGCACGTCATCAATCTCGGACTCGCCGATGCCGTCACCGTGCAGCAACTTGACGCCTTCGCCGCCGGTGTGCAATTCGCGCGCGCCGAGGGCATCGTACCCGCGCCCGAAGCCAATCACGCCGTCGCCGAAGCCATTCACCAGGCTCTCGAAGCCAAGGCCGAAGGCAAGGCGCGCGTGATTCTCTTCAACCTCAGCGGCCACGGCCACTTCGACATGCAGTCCTACATCGATTACCATGCCGGCAAGCTCGAAAACTTCGAGTATCCCGAGGAGGAGATCGCCATGGCGCTTGCGGGACTGCCGGTCGTTCCGTAAACGGTAATACCGTAAACCGCAGCCGCTGCCTGGTGGTGCAATCTCCGGTTAGCCGGTCAACCGCGCGGAACTCCAAAATTCCCCCGCTTGAGGCTCAATTCGCGCCTCGGCGATTTAGCGCGAACCGAGAAACACTCCTGCTTCCCGTTTCGCCAGAGCCGTTGACCAGAGGATGACTTCCGGATAGGCGACAATTCGCCCGGAACATCCGGCAAAGGTACACCGGAAGAAGGAGCGGCGGTGGAATGGGAGATATGCTATGTGTATCGGCGATGAGGGCTGAGGCCGCCAAATACCGGATGCCACTGCGACGGCGCGACGAGGCCGGTTCCGGTCTGCCTGGTCCAACAGCCTCGATCGCTCGACACCGCCCCGCCAATTCCTAGACGCCATGCCGAGACTCCTGCTGATTACTGCGTCCTCGAGTGAAATTCGTAGAGCACGAAGGTCCCGGTTCCTTAATTTCCAACAGATTACGATGCCTTATCTGGCCGCCAGGGTTCCGTCCGATTGGCAGGTAACTCATGTCGATGAAGAGGCCGAAGACATCGACTGGACAGATCATCCAGATGTGGTTGGCATCACGTTTCACACACCCAGTGCATTTCACGCCTACCGCCTTGCCGAGCGATTCAGACTGCAAGGCGCGTGCATCGTAATGGGCGGCCCGCATGTGACATTGCTGCCGGAGGAGGCAGGCCGGCATGCCGATGTGATCTTTATAGGAGAGGCCGAGGGCCTTTGGGAAGAATTCTTGAATAGCTTCGAAACGGGGAGTTATCGTCGCGTATACCGGCAGTCCGGCCCAAGGTCCCTGGCATGCGCCCCCATGGCGCGCAAAACGCTGTTTCACCGGCACGACTTCGCGAGCGGCGTTCTATTTGCCACCAGGGGATGTCCGAACGACTGCGATTTCTGCTCCGTTGTGGTGATGTACAAACACGGATTGCGTAAGCGGCCCATTGCTGAAGTTGCGGCGGAATTCGGTTCTTTCCACGGGAAGAGAATTATCTTCTGGGACGACAACATTGCGGCGGATAAGAAATATGCAAAGGAGTTGTTTCGCGCAATCACGCCTCATCATAAGTGGTGGAGCAGTCAGGCCACGATCCACGCGGCCCTGGATGACGAATTTCTGGACGCGGCAGCCGGCAGCGGGTGTAAGCAGCTATTCCTGGGCCTCGAGTCGATCTCCCAATTGAGCATGAACGAGGCTGGCAAAGGCTTCAACCGTGTGGAAGACTACGCCCGGCTGCTTCAACGCGTCCACGCGCATGGGATTGCTGTTCAGGCCGGGATTGTCTTTGGTTTTGACAACGACACGCCGGCGATCTTCAAGGACACTCTTGATTTTCTCGAGGAGGCGGGTGTTCAGAACGCTACGTTCAATGTCCTGACGCCCTACCCAGGCACGCCGCTCTATCAAAGGCTGGACGCGCAGGGACGCATATTGACCCGAGACTGGCGGAAATACAACGGGCGCACAGACCTGGTATTTCAGCCGAATCAAATGAGCGCAGAAGAGCTCCTGGCCGGATATCGATATGCAAATCGGCGATTCTACTCTCTCCGCAGTGTGGCCAAACGAATGTGGCGGTCGCCCGTTCAGATGTGGTGGACTCTGCCCTTGAACCTGGCGTATGCAGCCTCATGGGCCAGCGCACAGTGGGGCGATCGCGGGTAGTCGGCGCTTAGAGTCAATCTCTGCGTTCGGGTTGGATCACCGGCTACACCGAAATTACCATTCGGTAAACATCGAACAAGCCCAGACAACTGGCGACGATCCAGAGATCGATGGTCAATTGACGATATCAGGCCGAAGCACGTTTCCAGATTCGACTAGGCCCAATCTTGCGGTTCCGGTCGGTTGGTCGCCGATTCGGAAACTGCAACACTACCCGCCACTGAGTTTCTGCTCGCGCTGTGTTACCGTGGCAATACGGCGTCCTTCAGCCGGGGCCGGGCTTTCGAAGCTCGCGTCCCGAGCCGCGCGCAGCAAAATAAATGGCGGCAAGGACATCGTGGACGCGGACCCAAGCAAACGCATGCCCCAGCAGCCGGAATCGACCTCGCCATCGCTCACTGTTAGCCCGGCTCCGTTGTCCGCCGGGTTGCCAACAGAATCCGGCGCAGGCGCGTCGGCCGAGCTCCCCAACGCCATCGAACCTCATCAACGCGTTCCCCGCTGGCTGGTACGCATCGAGTTGTTTCTGCGCGTCATGCTGCGCATGTATATCGGCCTGGCGATCTGCGTTGTGCCGTGGTGGCATGCTGCCTGGGATCAGAACCCGATCTTTCTGCGCTTTTCCGCGCTCGGCAGCATTGCGGTCACCGGCGCAGCGCGCGGTCTGGTCTCAGGGCTGGGTTTGCTGAATCTATGGATCGCATTTCAGGATGCCATTCGGCACCGGGATGGTTGAACGATGAAGAACAGAGAGCAGGGAACAGGGAACAGGGAACAGGGATCAGGGAACAGGGAACAGAAGACCGCAGAGCAGAAGAATCCTGTTGCAGCTCCGCAATCCGCAGTTTCTCAAGCCGCGGCCGCTGAAGAGGCTCCGCACGCCGTCATTCCCGGGGGCGGCGCGCCTCCGCCGCTCGATGCCGCGCCGCTGGCTTTTGAGAACACTGCGTTCCTCAACAGCCCTGACGGCCGTCCCATACGCATCGTCGCGGAGTATCTGGAGCCGCTGGCGCGTTTCCGCCGCGAGCAGATTCAGGACACCGTGGTCTTCTTCGGCTCGGCGCGTTTTCGCGGACGCGAAGAGGCCGATCATGATCTGGAGCTTCTGGAAAACACCGGCTCCGTGCATCCGGCTCCCAGCCACGAGCAGCCCGCCAAAGCCGTGGAGATCGCCGCGGGCAAAGCGACGGAGCTGCAACTGAAGCGCGCCGAGGCGGCCGTCAAGATGGCTCGCTACTACGAAGACGCGCGCCGCCTGGCGCAACTGCTCACGCAATGGGCCAAGACCATCCCCTCGCGCAAGCATCGCTTCGTCGTCACCTCCGGCGGCGGCCCGGGCATTATGGAAGCGGCCAATCGCGGCGCGCACGAGGCCGGCGGCAAAACCATCGGCATGAACATCCTGCTGCCCTTCGAGCAGAGGCCCAATCCCTACATCACGCCCTCGCTCAACTTCGAGTTCCACTACTTCTTCATGCGCAAGCTGTGGTTTGCCTATCTGGCCAAGGCGCTGGTGGTTTTTCCCGGCGGTTTCGGCACCCTCGACGAGATGTTCGAGATTCTCACCCTGGCGCAGACCCGGAAGGTCAACAAGAGAATCACTGTCCTCATTTATGGTTCGGATTACTGGAAACAGGTCTTCAACCTCGAGGTGCTGGTGGACACCGGCGCCATCTCGCCCAAGGATCTCGAACTCTTTCAATTCGCCGACACGCCCGAACAGGCCTTCGAACTTTTGCGCAAGGGATTGACGGAGCACTATCTCCCCGCGTCCGCGCCGGTCGAACCGCCAAAAGGCGCGAAATTCGCGCCCGACGAAGATCTGATGGCCGGCTCGACGATGGAGGATTTTCTGGGGCCCGAGCTGACGAAAACCAAGAAGGCATAGAACTGGTTGCATCGGCGGCGCAGGGAAAGGGCACGACTTTTGGCCTGCATTGAGCCTGCAGAAGGGCGCCGCAAAAGACCGAGAAGCCATTGGGCTTTGTTGATTTCTGCAAGAGAAATATCCTTGCGCCGTCCCTACGGGACTCCGGAGTCAATCTGTGGAATCCGCTTTCCCCACGCTGAAGCGCGGGGCTAACAAACACTGCGCCTCCGGCGCGCTTCTCGGAGATTACTTATGCAGCCATCAATAGCCTGCATTTCTCACAGACAGCGCGACCGCCCAGGATTCAAGGCCTGACGAAGTCTCTGAGGGCCAGAAGGCCCTCAGTACCGCCGGTCAGGAGACCGGCGGTACAGGTTCTCGCCGCGTGTGAGGAATGCGGGCTCTAGCTCCTATCTACCGGTAACCGTCGCAAGGAATGACGCACCGCACCCGCAGCCGCACGAACAAGCTGAAAGCTGATGGCTGAGAGCTGAAAGCTGACTCACCGCCCGCCGCGGTGCTTGTTGGCATTGATGGCGGCGCGGGCTTCGCGGTCGGCTTCGCGGCGGCGCTCGGTTTCGCGCTTGTCCCAATCCTGCTTGCCTTTGGCGAGGGCCAGCTCGCACTTGACGCGGCCGTTGCGGAAGTAGAGGCGGGTGGGGATGAGCGTATGGCCCTTGATCTGCGTCTTCGAGAGTAGCCGGCGAACCTCCTCGCGGTGCATGAGGAGCTTGCGGGTGCGTGTCTCGTCGTGATTGGCGATATTGCCGTGGGAGTAAGGCCCGATATGCAGATTCAAGAGGAACGCCTCGCCATCCTTGACGAGCCCGTAGGAGTCTCGGAGATTGGCCTTGCCCTCGCGGATGGATTTGACCTCGGTGCCGCGCAGCGCCACGCCGGCCTCGAACTTCTCGAGGAAGAAGTAGTTGTGGCTGGCGGCGCGGTTTTGCGCGGCGTCGCGCTGGCCGCTGGCCACGGGATCGCGCGGCTGGGCCGTCTTCTTCGCGGCCGGCGCGTCTTTAGGTATGATGTTGTGGCTGCTTTGGCGGGGCACGGGCGAGCTTCCTTCAATGTTGATCGTAGCATCGGCGCAAGGCAACATGAATGGCGCCGGGGCGTCCCGTTTGAACGCTTGCGCCGCCCCTACGGGGCTGATCCCTCTATTCTGCCCCTCTTCCCCACGCTAAAGCGCGGGGCTAACTACCACTGCGCCTCCGGCGCGGCGGCAAGCGGATCGACCGACGAGCTTCATGCGATTGGCCCCGGAGATGGTTGCATAAGTGCTCTTTGTAGGCCGAAGAACATCCCCCAGGGGCTAAAGCCCGAGATTTCAAGCGCATGTTTCGGCACGGCTGAAGCCGTGCCCTTTCAAAACCGCTTTTGTACGGCCGGTTCCGGCATCGGCGTGGATGGCGATCGGGCAGAGCCGGGCTTTGTTAGAATGAAGCAGCGTTTTTCGCCGAGTATAGGCACGAGAAATCCCGCCGGGAGGCCCGTTCGGGTTCCACAGCCCGGGCCTGAAGATGCCGCCGGGATGTGTGTGTGCGAACCCGTAAAAACGCCGGGGAGTAGGATGAAGCGCACGCCCGCTCCGGCCGCGGCCGGAATCATGAGATCGAGAACTCTATTTGCGATCGCCCTGTTTGCCGCGGCGGCCGGCTTTGGCCTGCCGTGCGCGAGGGCTTATGGCGAATCGGCGAACACCGATTACAAGCAAGGCCAGGCCGCCGAGGCCCGCGAGGACTACGACACGGCCTTCAACGACTACCAGAAGGCGCTCAAGAAGAACCCCAGGGACGAGCGCATCAAGATTGCGCTGGCGCGGGTGCGGGTGACGGCGTCGTCGTCGCACGTGACCAATGGCCGCAAGCTGGAGCAGGCCGGCGACGCGCAGGGAGCGATTGCGGAGTTTCTCCACGCCGGCGAGATCGATCCCAGCAACGAAGCCGCGCGGCAGGAGATCGCCAATATCCGGCAGAAGCAGGGCGAGAGCGCGCCGGCGCCGGAGGCCGGACTGCCCGAGCCGGCCTCGACAGCCGAGGAACTTTCGACTATCGAGTCACCGCCGGAGCTCAAGCCGGTTTCCAATGAGCCGCTCTCGCTGCACATGACCGAAGACGCCAAGGTGGTCTACGAGACGGTGGGCAAGGCCGCCGGCGTGAACGTGCTGTTCGATCCGGACTTTAAATCGACGCGCATCGAAGTGGACCTGAACAACGTTTCGCTGCTCGATGCCCTGCGCATCGTGGGCGTGATGTCGGGTACCTTCTGGCGCCCGGTAACGAGCAATACCATCTTCGTGGCGCAGAACAGCGCCTCCAAGCGGCGCGACCTGGACGAACAGGCAGTGCAAACGTTCTATTTGGCCAACGCATGGCAGCAGAACGACCTGAACGATGTGGCCACGGCGCTGCGCAATGTGATGCCGTCGGCCAAGGCATTTCCGGTGCAGAGCCAGAACGCTATTGTGATGCGCGGCACGCCCGACGAACTGCTGCTGGCGCAGCAACTGATCTCCGACCTCGACAAGCCGCGCGGCGAAGTGGTGGTTGACATTGCGGTGCTGGAGGTGAGCAAGAACTGGGAGAAGACGCTGGGCCTGCAATGGCCGAGCAGCGTCGGCGTGTCGCTGCAGCCCAACTGCGCGCAGAGCAACTCGTGCAGCACCAGCAGCAGCGGCAGCGGCAGCGGCTCGACAACCACAACCACCAGCCCCACGCTCTATAACCTGGCCAATCTCAACTCCACGAACTTCGCGGTCACCGTGGGGTCGGCCACGCTCAACCTGCTGCTTACCGACAACAACACCAAGGTCCTGCAGAGCCCGCGCATCCGCGCTACCGACGCGCAGAAAGCGACCATGAAGATCGGCTCGCGCATTCCGATTGCGACCGGCTCTTACCAGACGGGCGGGGCCGCGTCGCTGGTGAGTGGGCTCGTCAACACGCAGTTCCAGTACCAGGACGTGGGCGTGAACATCGAGATGACGCCCAGCGTCCACTACGACCACGACGTAACGCTGAAGATCAAGATCGAGGTCTCGGCAGAGAGCGGGACCGAGACCATCAGCGGGGTTACGGAGCCGATCATCAGCCAGCGCGTGGTGGACCAGGTGATCCGCCTGCGCGAGGGCGAGGCCAGCATCCTGGGCGGCATTCAGGACAAGCAGGAATCCAACAATTGGGCCGGCATTCCGGGCCTGAGCGCGATTCCGGTTCTCAAGTACATCTTCGGTTCGAGGGACCGCCAGATTCAGGACGACGATATTGTCTTTGTGGTGGTGCCGCATATCGTTCGCTCGCAGGAGATCGATCAGGCCAACCTCCGCATCATCGACACGGGTCCAGGACAGGGCTCGGTCGAGCTGCGGCATGAGGACAACGGGAGTTCCACGGCCGCGCCCGCCGCAGCGCCCGCCGCGCACCCAACCGCGAACCAGCACGCGGTCGTGGGATCGATTCCCGCGCAGAGCGCGCTTGAGGCTGCGCCGCAGATGCTCGCGCTGCTACGCTCCGATATGGCGGCCAATGGAGGCCCTGCCGGCACTGCGCAGGCAACGGCGCCGTCACCCGGTCCGCCCGCCAATCAGACACCCACCCAGCCACCGGGCGCGGCTGCGGCTCCGCCGACGACGGCTCCTCCGCCGGCCACTGCACCCCCGACACCGGCTACTGCGCCTGCGGCGCCATCCGCTGCGCCTGCGGCGCCGGCGGCGAGCACCATTCTGGCTCTGAATGTTCCTGAAACGCCACTGGCCGCGGGCGCCAGCTTCCAGGTTCCGGTCGTGCTCAATGGGGGAACCGACATCAGTTCCGTCG
>Ga0181539_1004730_pt1 | contig 11499 bp, 11 predicted proteins | sample PEATcosm2014_Bin_46_FD_119767 | JGI IMG/M metagenome (GOLD analysis project Ga0181539, IMG submission 119767) | Peatland microbial communities from MTU Mesocosm Facility, Houghton, MI, USA - PEATcosm2014_Bin23_60_metaG | ecosystem: Environmental > Terrestrial > Soil > Wetlands > Peat | place... | reverse complement strand
CGGAATGACGGCCTGTAGGTCCTTACATATAGGAACTTAGTTGACACTGCACTAGTTTGATAAAAATCTTGGCTGACCGGTTGATTTTGGCTCGGCTCAGAGGCTAGAATTAAATTCTGGAATCTTTCCGGATTTTGCGTGAAATTTGTTGACAAACGGGACTGCTTTCCTGCATGTTTACATGGGAGCCTGCCTTTTTACCCCCGGACTGCTACAGGCAAAGATTGAGCAGAAAAATTACCGGTCTGAGTCGATGACCGGTAGTTTCCATTCCCGAATACCTGTGTCCCATGTCTCCCCGGAATAACTGTGAGGTCTATTAACAAAAAAGAAAAATCAGTAGATTTTAAATACCTTTAACGGAGAACAGCCAATGCCTGACGCATCAGTACACTCAGCCGAGACCACCAACAGCCGGGATTCCGTGCGCGACCGGCGCAACGAGATGAACCTGGTCGAGCTGAAAAACAAAAACATCCGGGAACTCATGGCTATCTCAAAGGCCTACAACATCGACGGGGCAAGCTCGATGCGAAAGCAGGAGCTGATATTCGCGCTCCTTCAGGCACAGGCGGAAATGAGCGGCCTCATCTACGGTGAAGGTGTGCTGGAGATTCTTCCCGATGGCTTCGGGTTTCTAAGAAGTCAGAACTATAACTACCTGCCTGGGCCTGATGACATCTATGTTTCGCCCTCGCAGATCCGCAGGTTCAACCTGCGCACGGGAGACAGCATTTCCGGCCAGATCAGGCCCCCCAAAGACAACGAACGCTACTTCGCCCTGCTCAAGGTCGAGTCGGTCAATTATGAGGACCCTGAGATAGCGCGGGACAAAATCCTTTTCGACAACCTGACCCCTCTTTATCCGGACCGCAGGATCAAACTCGAATCGGACCCCGACAATCTGTCTACGCGGGTCATGGACCTGCTGACGCCGATCGGTTCCGGGCAGCGCGGGCTTATCGTGGCCCAACCCAGAACCGGGAAGACGATGCTCCTTCAGAACATTGCCAACGCAACAGCGGCCAACCATAAGGACGCATACCTCATAGTGCTGCTGATCGACGAGCGGCCGGAGGAAGTCACGGACATGCAGCGAAACGTCCGTGCCGAAGTGGTGAGCTCGACCTTCGACGAGCCTCCCCAGCGGCATGTGCAGGTTGCCGAAATGGTGATCGAGAAAGCCAAGCGGCTCGTCGAACATAAGAAAGACGTCGTCATTCTGCTCGACAGCATTACCCGGCTTGCCCGCGCCTACAATAGCGTGGTCCCGCCCAGCGGCAAAATCCTCTCCGGCGGTCTTGACTCAAACGCTCTCCATCGCCCGAAACGATTCTTCGGGGCGGCACGCAACGTCGAACAGGGGGGAAGCCTCACCATTATCGCCACTGCGCTCATCGATACTGGAAGCCGCATGGATGAAGTTATCTTTGAAGAATTCAAGGGCACCGGCAACATGGAAATCGTCCTCGACCGCAAGCTTGCCGACCGGCGCATTTTTCCGGCGATCGACATAAACAAGTCCGGCACGCGCAAAGAGGAATTGCTCATCCTACCCGATGACCTGAACCGCATCTGGATTCTACGAAAGCTCCTGTCGCCTCTAAATCCTATAGACGCGATGGAGTTTCTGCTCGACAAAATGCAGGGCACCAAGAACAATGCCGAGTTCTTGGCCTCGATGAACAGGTAGGATTATTTTGGCATTCATCCGATCAGGGAAGGAAAATAAATGAAGGACAACATTCATCCCGAGTATCACCAGACGGTAATTAAATGCGCCTGTGGCGCCGAAATCCCCACAGGTTCCACCAAAAAGGAAATCCGGGTGGAAATATGCTCAAAATGCCACCCGTTCTACACGGGAAAACAGAAGCTGGTCGATTCGGCTGGGCGCATTGAAAGATTCCGCCGAAAATATGAAAAGTACCAGAAACCCGAGGACAAGCAGTAGTCCTGGATCTGCCTTTTGCCAGGCGATTGTCATACGCCCCCCTCCCCGGCAATCTGTGTTTGCCCGCCTCGATGTCGCGCGGCCAAGAGTCGGCGGGCGCAAACGAACCGGCTCAATACCGGTTCTTTATTTTTGGCTCGATAGTCATGGTTCAAGGTCAACTGACCGGTTTCGAGGCAAGCGGAAACGATGTTTGACAGGCTGGAAAGCGTAGCTCAAAGATTTCACAAGCTCGAAGAGGATCTCGGCAACCCGGACCTGCTAAGTAATCAGAAGGAATATCAGCAGGTTGCAAAGGAACGCTCCGAACTCGCTCCCATAGCTGAGAGGTATGCGCACTATAAGAAATTAAAAGAGCAGGTGCAGGACAACCAGGCCCTTCTTGAGAGGGAAGAAGACCCGGAGATGCGCGAACTGATCCGTGATGAAATTGCCGGCCTGAAAGATCAGCTCGACGCGACAGAAAAAGAGCTCAAGATCATGCTGGCCTCGAAAGACCCAAATGACGACAGGAATGTAATCCTGGAAATCCGGGCGGGAACCGGAGGTGAGGAGGCGGCTCTTTTCGTTGCCGACCTTTTCCGGATGTATTCACGATATGCAGAAACCCGCAGATGGAAGGTCGAGGTCCTTCATTCAAACCCGACTGGCATCGGAGGGTTCAAGGAAATAATTGTCTCCATCATCGGTAAGGCCGCTTTCAGCAGGCTCAAGTTCGAGCGAGGGGTCCACCGGGTGCAGCGAATCCCCGTGACGGAGAGCCAGGGAAGGATTCACACATCCGCTGTCACTGTGGCCGTGCTCCCTGAAGCCGAAGAAGTCGACGTCTTCATAGACCCCAATGACATCCGAGTGGATGTATTTCGTTCCTCGGGCCCCGGAGGTCAGAGTGTCAATACCACCGATTCGGCCGTTCGTTTGACTCACATCCCTACGGGGTTGGTAGTGATATGCCAGGACGAAAAATCGCAGCACAAAAACAAGGCTAAGGCGCTGAAGGTGCTCCGCGCCCGTCTGCTTGACTCCATGCAACGAGAACAGGAAGCCAAAATCGCTCAGGATCGCAAGAGCCAGGTAGGAACGGGAGACCGCAGCGAAAGAATCCGCACCTATAATGTCCCCCAAAACCGAGTGTCCGACCACCGGATAAATCTGACCCTTTACAAGCTGGACGTTATTTTGACCGGGATGCTCGACGACCTCATAGAACCCCTCAATAACTATTTCCAGGCCGAAGCCCTCAAGGGCGCGGCCTAAGGGGGACCCACCCCGATCTAGTTTATCGAAGTTTGTCTTGCGAACATTGCTCTTTTTCGGTTAACTCCCTGGGCGATCCTTTTTTTCTTCACAATAACGGCTTTCACCATTGCTGCGATCTCAGCGCCGGTCAGAGCGTCCTTCAAAGCGAAGTGGTCCGCCCCGTATTCTTCAGCAATTTGGCGGTATTCGGGAAGATCGTAGCTGGTGAAGACGCTTATCACCAGGTTAGGATGATGGCCTTTGATCTCTCGTGTCAAATCGAGCCCGTTCTTTCCCGGCAGCCGTATGTCCATGAAGACCATGTCAGGTGAAGTTTGCTCGATCTTTGCGAGAGCATCGGACCCGTCAACAGATTCGTAGACTGAGAGCGACGGGATGTACATCTTCAAGATTTCTTTGAAGGAACGTCTGAAAAAATCGTTGTTTTCTACGATAAGAACTGATGACATTGATCTGCCTCCCCCTTTTTGCCCCCCCAGGCATATGATCAGGCGCGGTTTGCCTTTTCCTTGATCGCCTTGATCGCATAGAATCATGTTATGGTAAATACGGCGTTTCATGTATTTGTAAGGTACCAAAACATTATATTCCGATGCAAATGCTCATCACTCGATACATGTGTCTGTTTTCTAAAATTTCACTTTCCCTGGGCGATACAAAAATGTTTCCGGGTGGGAAGGTCCCAAATTTTGATTTCCCTAACCGGCCGTTAAGCCTAAAACGTATACATTTCAGCAGGATAAAAAAACAAGCCGTGATTGACTTTAGAGTTCCATTTGCTATACTGAGTAAAAGCCGATTCTAATCGAATTCAGTTGAGAAGACTTCCTGAAAAGGGGAAATCCTTTGCGCCAGACAAAATTCATATTCATCACCGGTGGAGTTTTATCTTCGCTTGGCAAAGGTCTCGCAGCCGCCTCTATCGGGGCGTTGATGGAGAGCAGAGGTCTTCGCGTTTCGCTGCTCAAGCTGGATCCTTATATCAACGTGGATCCCGGGACGATGAATCCTTTTCAGCACGGCGAAGTCTTCGTTACCGATGATGGAGCTGAAACGGACCTGGACCTGGGCCACTATGAGCGGTTCACTCATGCGCAACTCGGCAAGAAAAACAACTATACTTCGGGCAGCATCTACTATTCGGTTATAATGAAGGAGAGGCGCGGAGAGTATCTGGGCGGGACCGTGCAGGTTATCCCGCACATTACAGACGAGATCAAGTCATGCATCCGCGGGTCCGCCGATCACGTTGATGTGGTCATAGTTGAAATCGGCGGGACTGTCGGAGACATTGAGAGTCTGCCGTTTCTTGAAGCAATCCGCCAGTTTCGAAACGACGTTGGCAGGGAAAACGCCATTTTCATTCACGTAACGCTTGTACCGTATCTGCCGACCTCAGGCGAAGTCAAGACAAAACCCACTCAACACAGCGTAAAGGAACTGCGCGGCATCGGTATTCAACCCGATATCCTGCTTTGCAGGACCGAGAAGCAGCTCTCTGCCGAGATAAAAGGCAAAATCGCACACTTCTGCAACGTGGACACAGATGGCGTCATAACGGCCAAGGACGTCGACTGCATCTACGAGGTTCCCCTGCTCTTCCACCAGGAAGGGCTGGATGAAAAGATCGTGAAGCTTCTAAATATCTGGACGCGGGCCCCCGTTCTCGATGATTGGGACAAGCTGGTAGGCGCGATCAAAAATCCGCTGTTCAATGTGGGAATTAAAATTGTCGGCAAATATATCGACCTTAAGGAATCTTACAAGAGCCTCAATGAAGCGCTCGTACACGGGGCTGCAGTTCACGGCGTGAAGCTCCAGCTTGATTACGTGGATTCGGAGAACGTGGAAAAAGATGGTGGAGAGGCGCTGCTCGAAGGCGCCGACGGGGTTCTGGTGCCCGGCGGCTTCGGCCAGCGGGGAGTCGAGGGCAAGATCAAAGCGATCCGGTATGCGCGGGAGAACAAAATACCTTTTCTAGGCATCTGCCTTGGTATGCAGCTTGCCACGGTTGAGTTCGCCCGCAACGTTGCGGGGCTTGAAAAAGCGCACAGCATGGAGTTCGACAAGCACACTCCTTATCCCGTCATATACCTGATGCGGGAATGGTTTGACCACAAGACCAATACGATGATACGACGCAGCCAAGACTTCGACTACGGCGGGACAATGCGCCTGGGAGCCTATCCATGCGCCCTGGAACCCGGTTCCTTCGCCGCCGATGCCTATCAGGCGATCGAGATTTCCGAGCGGCACCGGCATCGCTACGAGTTCAACAACGAATACAGAGAAGTCCTGGCGCAGCACGGAATGCTTTTTACGGGGCTGTCTCCGGACAGAAATCTCGTCGAGGTAATCGAGCTTCCGGAACATCCGTGGTTTCTCGGCTGTCAGTTCCATCCGGAGTTCAAGTCACGTCCCAGAAAGCCTCATCCGCTGTTCAAGGCTTTCACGGGCAAGGCCCTTGAGGAAGCGCGTCGAAAGGACCCCGAACCGCTCGCTAAACATTGTTAGGTGGGCGACGTGGACTTTGAAGTCTTGGGCCAGAGAATCGGGCGGGACCGTCTGTTTCTGATCGGCGGACCGTGCGTTATCGAGAGCGAAGAAATCGCTTTCGAGGTGGCTTGCTTTCTAAAGAACATCTGTGCCCAATTAAGAATCCCCTTCATCTTCAAGAGCTCCTATGACAAGGCAAACCGGACATCCGCCCGATCCTATAGGGGGCCCGGCCTTGAGAGGGGCCTCAGTATTCTCGCCCGTGTCCGGGACAAGTACCAGGTCCCCGTTCTCACCGATGTCCATACGCCGGCCGAGGTCGAGCCGGTCTCACAGGTTGCCGATATCCTTCAGATACCCGCTTTTCTCGCACGCCAGACGGACCTTGTAATGGCCGCCGGTTGGACCGGGAAGCCGGTAAATCTCAAAAAAGCCCAATTTCTTTCGCCACAAGATATGGGACAAGTGATAAACAAGATCAGGGAGACCGGAAACCAGAGGATTCTTCTGACCGAGCGCGGCGCCCAGTTCGGCTACAACAATCTGGTGGTTGATATGCGCTCCATCGGGATCATGGCGGATTTTGGCTATCCGGTCGTCTTTGACGCAACGCACAGCGTTCAGCTTCCGGGTGCCCGGGGCGGATCATCGGGTGGGGAGAGCCGCTTTGTCCCAGCCCTGGCTCGAGCGGCAGTGGCGGCCGGAGCACATGGGATCTTCATCGAAACCCACCCTGAACCCGACAAGGCCCTTTGCGACGGCCCGAATTCTCTTCGGTTGGAACAAACAGCCGGACTGCTCGAGAGCCTTATCCGGATATTTGACGTTGTGAACGGTGAAAATGCCTGATTCAAAACCGGTGACATTGGCGCAAAATATCGACGCCCCGAAAGCTGAGCTGAAACAGCGAATCCTTCCCGTCCGGATGATGATCTTCGACGTCGATGGGGTCCTGACCGACGGACGGGTCATTTATACGGACGATGGCGCCGAAATAAAAGAGTTCGACGCTCAGGACGGACACGGCATAAAGCTTCTCCAGCGTGCTGGAATCGAGGTGGCGCTGATCTCCGGACGGGCCTGCCGTGCGGTCGAGCACCGCGCCCTTGGTCTTGGAATCGTCAGGGTGTACCAGGGATCCAAGGTCAAGATTGAACCATACGAGCAACTCCTGGCGGATACGGGCCTCAAAGAACATGAAACCGGTTTCATGGGAGACGACCTGATAGACATTCCCGTGATGCGCCGGGCGGGGTTTGCCGTGGCGGTCCCAAACGGGGCGCCCCACATTTTCCCGTACGCTCATTACATAACCAGGGCCAGTGGTGGGCGCGGGGCGGCAAGAGAGGTCTGTGAAATGATCCTCCGGGTCCAGGGGCTATGGGAAAGCGTAATGGAGCGCTATCTGGCCGACCCGCTCAAGCCTGCGGGGTAGAGCCGGTCTCCCGATCAATTTTGACTGGGGGCCCTGTGGTAAACGATCCCTCGTATGATGGACTTATATACAACACTGAATGAGAATAGCCGCTCTGCGTGCCTGCTGCACTTCAAAAAGACATAGCGCCACAGGCAGGCCTCCCTTCGCATCGTATCTCGCGAAGCGCGGAAGGCCGACCGCTCATCCTCGACGCTTTCCATGACCTGTCTATGACCAGAGACGGGGCGGGCGCGGGAGGCCTTATTGGTAACTTTCGCGGTCTGGTCAATTTTTGAGTTTCGCCGGGTTGGTTTCAATCTCGCGGCACCTATTTTCCGGTTTCCTTCGCCTTGCCTGATTTTCTCCGCGTTTCCAAAGCCTTACTTAATTAACCTTTACAGTCAATACTACCCGTGGTAAAGTACTTGCTGAACTGTAATCCACTAATTTGATTGATATTTTAAGGCGAAAAAAAGAGAACGCCGGGGAAGTGCCGGCAAGGTTGAGAATAAGTGATTTCCAAGGGCAAACTTGCGCAGTTTTTAGTCATCATGATCATCGTGGCGCTGAGCCTGGTTCTTGCCGCCGGTATCTGGAGGGGAAAATCGCGGCCGGTCCAGCAGGATGCGCAGCAAGTTTGTCCGGCTGACGCGGAAATGAAGCTCACGGACATGGAATTCACCGAGATGCAGGAGGGAAAGAGGTTCTGGACGCTTTGCGCCTCGGAGGCCAAGTACTTTCAGGACCAGCAGAAGACCCTGCTTCAGAAGGTCAGTCTGACTCTTTATTTGGAAAAGACCGGCGAAGAAATCCACATGGAGAGTCGTGAAGGGGTGTTGCACGCCGGGACCAAGGATATCGAGCTTAGAGGCGATATCCACGTAGCACTGCCACGGGAATATGTGTTAACCACCGAGACGGCACATTACAATCACAGCAGCAGAATCGTAGAGTCCGATGATCCCGTTCACATATCGGGTCCCGGGCTGGAGCTGGACGGCAAGAGGTGGAAATACAGAATTGCCGACCATGTCGCTAAGGTAGATGGGAAAGTCACAGCCTCTCTGGTTGCGGGCGATCTCAGAATCGAAAAATAGCCCAGCCGGCTCATGCCGCAGCATCAAGGAATTATAATGAGCAAAATCATAAACCTGAGACCGCTGGTCAGTTTTTTCCCGCTCGTTTTCGTTTCATTGCTGATCTACTGCCCCCTCACCCATGGGGCGAACGGGGCAAATACGAGCAAGCAACCACTCGATATGAGTGAAAAGCTGGCCACTAGCCAATCGCCGATTCACATTACCGCTGACAGAATGGAAACAAACCAGGACGAAAACACTATAACTTTCGAAAGCCATGTCGTCGTTCAGCAGGATGATGTGACGGTCACCTCAAACCGGCTCAAAGTAACTATGCTGCAGGGGGACAAAACACCTGCATCGGTCGAATCCACTCCGGCAGAGAGAATAGACTACATAGAATTTGAAGGAGATGTTAAAGTTACTCAGCAAGATCGCCTTGCAACAGCTAATAAGGCCATCTTCTACCAAAAGGAGCAAAAGATAATGCTGCACGGCAGGCCTGTGGTCACCAAGGGGCAGGACCGGGTCGAGGGAAATCTCATTACGATTTTTCTCAAGGAGGGCCGCAGCGTTGTGGAAGGCAGCGCCGCAGCGCCGGTGCAGGCCGTTTTGTTTCCGGGGAAAAAGGAATAACCGTGCTGAGTGACAATAAAAAGCTGATCGTCGAGAACCTTGTAAAAACTTATAAGGGGCGGTGCGTAGTCGATCATGTCAGCCTCGAATTGCATGAGGCTCAAATTGTAGGGCTGCTTGGGCCAAACGGCGCCGGTAAATCGACCACCTTTTACAGCGTTGTGGGTATAATCCGTCCGGACAGCGGCGCTGTTTATCTGAACGGAGAAAATATAATCGCTCAGCCGATGTACTTAAGGGCCAGGAAAGGGGTAACCTACCTGTCTCAGGAACCTTCGGTCTTCCGGAAGCTGACCGTGGAACAGAATATAATGGCTATTCTCGAGACTCTGGAGATCGGAAGAGAGGAGAGGCAGGCCAGGCTCAAAGAACTACTTGGTGAGCTGCGGATATCACATCTCGCCAAAAATAAGGCCGACAGGCTCTCCGGGGGCGAGCGCAGGCGTGTGGAAATCACCCGGGCCCTTGTTACGCAGCCCAGCTTTATTCTGCTCGATGAGCCCTTTGCAGGCATAGACCCGCTCGCGGTACTGGAAATCCAGGGGCTTATCCGGGCACTTAAGGAAAAAGGCATAGGCGTTATGATTTCCGATCACAACGTGCGCGAAACGCTCAAAGTCTGTGATTGGGCTTATATAATGCACGAAGGGCGGATTCTGGAAAAGGGCGACCCGATCACTATTGCTCAAAGCGAGCTTGCCAAGCGCACCTATCTCGGGGACCAGTTCCGTTTGTAGATGGATTTAATTGATGGCATTGGAACTAAGACAACAATTAAAACTGAGCCAACAGCTCATAATGACCCCTCAGTTGCAACAGGCCATCAAACTGTTGCAACTTTCCCGATTGGAGCTGCTCGATACTATTCATCAGGAACTCGAAATAAATCCTCTGCTCGAAGAGACCCAGGAAGAACTTCCCACCGAACAGGACGCCGAACTCGAGACCCTCACTACCGAAGAGACCCCCTTCCAGGAAGTGCAGCTTTCCGAGAAAATGCGGGAAGACTTTGATTGGGAAGGCTATTTGGAGGAATACAATACAAGTACCCCCGTACTTGTCGAGATCGACCCAAACCAGGAATGGCCCAGCTTCGACAGCAGGCTCACCGAGCCCACAACGCTGGAAGACCACCTGATCTGGCAGCTTAGACTTTCCGACTTCTCGGAACAGGAGCAGGAAATCGGTGCGTGCATAATCGGAAATCTCAATAATGATGGCTACCTGGATGCGACGATTGAAGAGATCACTGAAATGTCCGGGGCAGATCCATCCAAGGTTGAACAAGTCCTCGGCAAGATTCAAAACTTTGATCCAACAGGCGTTGCCGCCAGGGATCTCAGGGAATGTCTGCTGGTGCAGGCAAAAAACATGCAGATTGAGGACAAGCTTGTTGTAAGGATCATAGAAGACCACCTGAACTATCTCGAAACGAAAAATTATACCGCCCTCATTCGCGCCCTCAAGCGCAGTCCCGAAGATGTGAAGGCGGCGGTCGAAATAATACTCGGGCTGGATCCCAGGCCGGGAAGCGCCTTCGACAAAGAGACCGTCGAATACATTAGTCCCGATATCTACGTTTTCAAGGTTGATGACGAATGGGTGATATTGCTCAATGAAGATGGAATGCCCAAACTGAGGGTCAGCTCTTATTACAAAGACGCCCTTGGGGAGGGTGATTCGCTGCCCGCTGAAACAAGGGACTACATTCAGACAAAATTGCGTTCCGCTGCCTGGCTCATCAAGAGCATTCACCAGAGACAACGGACTCTCTATAAGGTGTCACAAAGCATTGTGAGGCTTCAGGCAGACTTTTTTGATAAGGGGGTGGCCAACCTCAAACCGATGGTGCTCAGGGACATTGCCGAAGACGTTGGAATGCATGAGTCAACCATCAGCAGGGTTACCGCCAGCAAGTACATGCACACACCGCATGGGATTTTTGAGTTGAAATATTTCTTTAACAGTTCGATAAATAGCGTCATGGGCGAAGCGGTCGCCTCGGAGAGCGTCAAGGAGCGGATACGGCAGCTTGTCAGAGAGGAGGATTGCTCAAAACCGCACAGTGACCAGGAAATAGTGGACATACTGGAAAAGGAAAATATCAGCATAGCCCGGCGCACGGTGGCCAAGTACCGTGAAATGCTGGGTATTTTGCCATCGAACAGAAGAAAGAAATCTTCCTGGGGTCCTTGAGAGCAACTTTTCGCATTGCTGTTTTTTTAGAAGGATGATGATGCGGATCAAATTATCTTTGCGAAATATCGAGCCTTCAGATCCCCTGAAACTTTATGTTGAGGATAAGCTCGCCAGGGTAAAGAAATACCTTGAAGAACCAATAGAAGCCCACGTCGTGCTCAGGGTGGAAAAATTCCGGCACATTGCCGAAGTCTCCATCGATGCCTCCGGCATTCGGCTAAACGGCGCCGAGGAAACCGATGACATGTATTCAAGCATCGACCTGCTGGTAGACAGCCTTGAGGCACAAGCTGCAAGGAAGGGGAAGGAAAAGGTCAGCCGCCGCAGATCGGGCGGAGGCTCCAGAGAGTCGGTCGGCTTGCATGAACCTGCAGGGCAGACGACGGAAGACGAGCAGGAGCCTCGAGTGATCAGGGCTGAGCAGGTTTACGCAAAGCCGATGCACCTTGACGAAGCGG
>Ga0181539_1004728_pt1 | contig 11502 bp, 12 predicted proteins | sample PEATcosm2014_Bin_46_FD_119767 | JGI IMG/M metagenome (GOLD analysis project Ga0181539, IMG submission 119767) | Peatland microbial communities from MTU Mesocosm Facility, Houghton, MI, USA - PEATcosm2014_Bin23_60_metaG | ecosystem: Environmental > Terrestrial > Soil > Wetlands > Peat | place... | reverse complement strand
TCATAGCCGCTATCCTGGTGCTGATCGTGGTGCTCCTTTTCCTCCAGAGCTTCCGGGCGATGCTTGTTCCCGCCACGACCGTACCGGTCACCCTCATCGGCGCTTTCATCGCGATCGCCGCACTCGGATTCACCGTTAATCTGATGACGCTTTTCGCTCTCATTCTGGCCATCGGCATCGTAGTCGACGACGCAATCGTTGTCGTTGAGGGTGCCTCATACCACATAGAAAAAGGAATGGCGCCACGGGAAGCCACCATCAGGGCAATGCAGGAATTGACGGGACCCATCATGGGAATCACGCTTGCCCTGGTTGCGGTTTTCCTGCCGGCCGCATTTTTCCCAGGCATAAGCGGGCAAATATTTCGCCAGTTTGCGCTCGTTATCGCTTCAACTGCCGTAATAAGTGCCATCAACGCCCTTACCCTGAAACCGGTCCAGTGCGCATTCTGGTTGAAGCCGCGCGGCAAAAAGCGCCCCAATTTCATCTACCGCGCGTTCAACAGGCTTTTTAAATGGATGACCGACGTCTATATGGTGCTGGTTGTCAACATGGTGAAGCGGCCGGTCATGATGCTAATTGTATTCATCATGATCATCGTCGTCTCCTTCTGGCAGTTTTTCAGCCTGCCGAGCGGATTTCTCCCAACCGAGGACCAGGGATTTGGGATTTTGTTTACCCGCCTGCCGGAAGGCTCATCACTGCCACGCAATCGTGAGTTGGCCGCCAAAGTGAGCGCCATCCTCAAACGAGTTCCCGGCATCGCGGCGTGGGTGACAATTGGAGGCTACTCCGTTTTGGATGGGGCAAACAGCGCCAACATTTCATCATCATTTGTCAATTTCCAGGATTGGAAGGTGCGGGGGAGCGCCCTCAACCAGGACGTGATCATAGCCAATTTGAACCGGGAACTGGCGGGACTCGAGGAAGCCCAGGCACTTTTTATCATCCCGCCTTCCATTCGGGGATTAGGCCAAACCGGAGGCTTTCAGATGATGATCGAGGACCGCGGCGGATACCTCGGGCTGAAAGGAGTCGAGCAAGCTACCAAGGCACTCGTAGAGGCGGGAAATTCACAAGCTGCGCTGCGAAATCTGATAACGCCATTTAGCATGACCAGCCCGCAGCTCTACCTGAACATCGACCGAACCAAGGCCGAATCACTGCACGTACCCATGGCAAACGTTTTCGGTGCGCTCCAGGACTACCTCGGGTCATCATTTGTAAATCTTTTCAACAAATTCAACCAGGTATTCCAAGTCTATATCCAGGCTGAAAGCAATTACCGGATGGATCCCAGGGACATAAAGGGCCTCTATGTCCGCAACCAGGCGGGAGGTATGGTCCCATTGGGCACACTGTTGAATGTAGAGCGTGCGGAAGGCTCGGAGTTGATCACCCGCTACAATCTCTACCCGGCCGCAGCCATCTTCGGGTCGGCAGCCCCTGGGTTCAGCTCCGGCCAGGCACTGGGGCAAATGGAACAGCTTGCCGCAGATACCTTGCCTCAAAGCATAGCCTACGACTGGACTTCCACGAGCTATCAGGAAAAGCAGGTGGGCTACCAGGCCTATTTCATTTATGCCCTTTCCATATTTTTGGTCTATATGGTCCTTGCGGCCCTATACGAGAGCTGGAGCTCGCCCGGCGCCGTTATTCTAGTCGTGCCGGTTGCAATCGTCGGGGTTCTGCTCGCTCTCGTAGCCCGCGGATACGACAGCAATCTCTATACTCAGGTTGGACTCATCCTCATGATCGCACTGGCAAGCAAGAACGCCATCCTCATCGTGGAATTCGCCCGTGACATCCACCACGGCGGCATGTCCATCGAGGAGGCGGCGATCGAAGCCACCCGCAGGCGGTTTCGCCCCATCGTGATGACTTCATTCGCTTTCATCCTCGGAGTTGTGCCCCTCCTGGTGGCTTTCGGAGCAGGGTCCGCCAGCCAGCGCGCCCTTGGAACAGTCGTTTTCGGCGGCATGCTTTCCTCTACGCTTCTGGCTATACCGTTTGTGCCTGTTTTTTATGTCCTGCTGGAGCGACTAAGCGAACGTTTCCGGCGGTCGAAGCCAATAACCGACAGCTTCGATTAATTTATTCCCAAATTCTGCCTTTTGAACGCTCAAGCAAAATGTGGAAAGAAGATGGATTTCTTAAATGCACACCCTGACAATGCCCTCTGCGGCCCGCGGGATCGCGCGGAGGAGTGAGCTGCAGCAGGCACAGGAAAAACTCTTAATTATCCCCGACAACAGAAGAACCCGCCATTATTGATCGAGTGCTTTTCCTGGCGGCCTGCCTCGCGACCAGAAGCCTGCCAACCAAGGGCAATGCAACTACAAACACGTTCACGCTAATCCAGCAGATTGGCACCCAGTAGTACCACTTCATTTTGTAACCTCCACTGTCGAAAAGTAGTCCCTTCCCCTGGAGTTGCCTGCAACGGCTAAGGCTACACCACCCTGCTCCGGCAATTTAGCCAACCGGCAAAAATTCGGGCTGGGTTGCCCAATTAGATTCTTTTTAGGCTTGGTAATAGAGCTGCTGAAAACGGATTTTTGCAATTCAAATCGTCAGAAGTTGTCACCCCTTCAAAGCGGCATTTTATACCTCGCTACGGGGCGAAATAAAATACATAAATGCGCCCATCGAAACTTTTGTCCATTCGGAAATTTTTTGCTGCACCAGAATCGGGTATACCTTAACGCTGATTATGCCGCCTCAGCAAGCGCAGCCCCTTATCCGACGATGACCAACCCGGCTTGTTATTCCAACAGGGTGCTAAAAAAAGGTACGCTGGCGGAGAAGAGCCTTAAAATGACCGATGGCTTCGTCATTCCGTATAGGCAGGGTCCTCGAACCTCTTGCCGGTCCGGCAGCCGCAATACTGCATCGCGGGAAAGCTTCATCGCGGATCGAAGGCTCCCTGCCCTCAATGCTTCTAACTCAGATCTGAGAGTGGCGCCCGCACTTATCAGTAGTCAAGCATGCACCTGTGATAGGCCCGGTTGTAGAGATAAGACCAATCATTAGCTGACGCAGCGCCACCACCGAGCGCACCGAGTCCACCGCCAATTGCAGCGCCTGTTCCAGCACCTCTGCCGCCACCGATGATTCCGCCTAAAAGTGCCCCCGTGGCGGCTCCACCCAGCGCGCTGCCCAGGACGTCGCCACCGGGGTTCGCGTAATTGTTGGCGTAGTTCCTGGCATAGTCATCGCAATAGGCGGCGGAATTGGCGAAACTCGTTCCGGTTCCTGTGAAAAACACGCCGGCCGACAAAACAACCATAATCAAACCCCACGTAATAAGGGAATTTATTTTAAATATCATCGATATCCTCCACATCTGCACAATGAGTCATAGTTCGATGCCTTCGCGAGGTTAGCCTGCCACAGTCCAGGATAGCCCCAGTAGCCAATCACCAATGATTCAGGTGAGATAGCAATAATATAAACACTAATGACTTGCTTTCAAACACACTCGGGAAAGCCAAAATGATCGTGAGGTATCAAAAAACGCATGAGCCCCGGACAGAGCATCCGGGTAGGATTGAAGTTAGCCAGGAGAAGGGGGGGGCCTTTCTCCTGGCCCTTCGTGAAGGGTAGATTAAATGGGGATTTAATCTCCGTTAATATCATCGGAAGAACAGGTCTTTGCCTTGAACTAAAGTTTCACGGTTGCCGTTATACCGGTACACGCCGGCAAGCAGCACGATGCAGCAACAAAGGGGAATCGGGACCGCAGACAACACCGGGAAAGCCACCGCAGGCTTTCTTGCACCGGTTGTATGAAGCACTGCGGGCAACCTTTATTTACCTGGTCTTTCTTCGTTTGCCGTTGTGTCGTCCCATTCGTTTTCAAAAGAGAAAGCAATGCCGGGAAACCGCCTGACCAAAATTTTCTGATCCTTCAGTTTTAGAGAATTATTGCCCATCGATATTCTTAGTCCTCTCAAATTGTCCAAAGATTGGGGCAACTTTACACCGCCGTTTGACCGCACTGACAGCTCTCTCAGGTTCTTTAGATTGCCGATAAATGAAGGAAGTTCGTGGATTTCGTTATAATCCAGGCCTAAGTTTTTAAGTTTTGAAAGCTGAGCTGCCTGCGGTGGAACGGCTTTAAGACCATTCCGGCCCAGGTTTAATTCCTCCAAACTCCGCAACTGCCCGATTGCGTTCGGCAGGGTTTTCACCGGCAGAGGTCTCTTTGAACCTGGTCCTCGAGCATCTAATGCGCCATATAAGTCCAGAACTTTCAATCTTTTCAAACGACCGATCTCTTCGGGAATTGAAACATTCATTCGGCAACCGTTTCCGTTATTGAGGATCAATTTCTCTAATTTAACCAACTTCCCGATTTCCTTGGGAAGGTCTTCAAGCTCCTCCAGACAGGCAATTTCCAGGACCTTTAAATTGGTCAATGTCCCTAATCGATCGGGAAGATGTTTCATTTTACGCTCAGAGTGAGTTATGGACAGGGTCGTCACTGCCGCCGGATTTAAGAACGCCTGCTCAAAGCTATTGAATGTACTGGCATTAGCGTGAGGGACCGCAATGAAACATAAGCTGAAAACGACCAGTATTTTCTTCATCACACACTCTCCTGGTTTGCGGAAGGTTTTCCGGCAAAAGAGCAAGGCACCCCTTGCCCGGCAACAGTGGGTTCCCCGGTCAGGCAACACCGGGACCTGAAAGTCAACCGGCAATTTCGGCGAAAACTTCCCGAGCCGGCCTGAAGCCGCCTACAGCCGCCGGAACTTCACGGCAGATGGCTGTCTGAAGCAAAGCTTCCATGATTTTTTCCTCTGCCTGAAGGCTTGATAAGTGCCGGATAGTTGAGTCCAAGGCGAATCGATCTTTACATGCTCAAGTGAAGCAAGGTGATCTCCGGCGGGACGTTAATCCGCACGGGGGTAAATGTTGTGCCGATTCCACGGCTCACGTACAGGTGGGAAGCATTTAACCGGTACAACCCCTCCGGATAGGGGGTCAGAAGGTTAGCCGGGCTGATATCCCCTGACGGCAGACTCAACTTTACCTGCCCCCCATGATAGTGGCCTGCGAGGGTTAGCTGAATCCCATATGCGGCAGCCAGAGGAAAGACCTCGGGCCGATGAGACAGCAGGAGAACCGGCATATGGGAGTCTAACCCATGCAAAGCGGCCTCAAGGTCGGGGTGTCCGGCGCGAAGGTCATCGATTCCAGCCACTGTGAAGGCGCCCTGTCCGGAGCGAACGACCTGATGATCATTGATCAGGAGCCGGATGCGGCACTGCGAGAAAACCGCCTGGATTCGACTTAATTCCCCGTACCAGTGCTCATGATTACCCAGTGTGGCAAAAGTGCCGTATGGAGCGCGGACCCTTGCCATCTCCTCTATGCAGCCCGGGAGAAACTCCATCGAGTTCGATATATAGTCGCCGGTGAGTACAAAGAGATCGGGTTGGAGCGCAATGACCCGATCGGTTAGTCGCCGCATCTCTTCCCTTGTCATGTAAATACCGGCATGGATATCAGTGAGTTGGACAACACGCAGCGAGTGTCCGAAGGACAAGGCAAGCTCCCTGACTTCAAATGCCTTTCCGGCATAGACGGCGCCGTATCCGCAAAGTACCAGGGGTGCTGCGGCTAACCCGCCTAATCCAACTTGAAGAAAGTGACGGCGGGCAGGATTCATGGGGCTGAGTTCCTTGCGGCCGGTGCTGCGAAATATTCGGAAAATCGCCCGGCAAAGTCCTCCTGTAAAATCAACAATAAAGAGCACCAGTGCGGACAGAATCGACCCTAAGCCCCATACAGCCGGGAGATAAAAAAGGAAAAGTCGCTCCGCTGCCGGCGGGGGCGCCCAGGTGATCGGGTAGAACATGATGTATCGGTTTGCGGTAAAGAGCAGGAGAATCGTTATGCCCGCCAGAACGATGGCGCAGGATTTAAATAGATCGGGTCCGGGCAGGGACTTGATGGCCCGTCGGATTCGGATAAACAGATATCCCTGTGAAAGTACCGCAAGGGTAAGACCAATCAGGCGAATGGCCGCGAAATCCATTCCGCGCACCATGTTGGGACTCCGATTACGGCAGGGGTGCAAAGGCTGCTGCGCAGACCAGGACATGTTTCAAACACACTATACTGCAAAAGGCTGAACTCAGGCTATTTATTCAAGCCAGAAATCTCACCAGCCTCCGGTTGAAAAAATCGGCGGCTTCAATATTGCTGAGGTGCATGGCGCCTGGCATGACGGCCAGCTCCGATCCCTCGATCTGCCGCTGGATCGCCTCGGCGGCGCCTACAGGTGCAGTCTCATCCTTTTCCCCGGTGATGATCAGGGTTGGCATGGATACCTTGGAGAGTTCGTGTGAGACGTCAAAGGTGCTGATGGCCAGGGAGCAGCCAACATAACCGGAAACGGGCGTGAGAAGGATCATTTTACGTATCCGCTCGGTGATTTCCGGCTGGTTTCGGCGAAATTCTTCACTCAGCCAACGTTCCAGGGTCTGCTCGGCCAGGGCCTTCATACCCTCGGTTTCCGCCGTACGAATGCGTTCTTCCCAGATCGGAGTCATCTCAGGTGGGACGCGGCCGCTCGTATCGCACAGGACGAGTTTTTTGAGCCGGTCCTGATACCTGCACGCCAGGACCTGTCCGATCATTCCCCCCATGGAGATGCCAATAAAATGAGTCCGCCGGATGGCTAGGTGATCGAGCAACCCGATCACATCGGCAGCCAGCATCTTCATCGAATAGGGTCCCGGAGGGACGGATGAACTGCCGTGGCCGCGTGTGTCGAAGCGCAAGATTCGGTACTCGCCGCGCAGCACTGGAAGTTGCAGGTCCCACAGCTCAAGAGTCGTGGCAAGAGAGTGGCTCAAGGTGACGAACGGCGCATCCGCAGGGCCTTCTAGCTCATAATGGATGACCGCATCATTGACACGAGCCTGCATCTTTCCTTCCTCCTCTTTAGGGTCTATTGCGAACTGGTGGTTAAAAAGGCCGGGCTGAGGGGAATTCGTGTGCGTAATATAGGCGCACCACGGCACGCCCGCTTCTGATGGAGCCGGTCGGGCCTACGTGAAAGAGCAATTTGCTCACACCGGCGTCCGGATGAGGGTTGACATCTGCGGACACCTGGTTGCAAGCAGCAAGCGGGAAGCGTCAGGCAACTGAGCATAAAGACCCTCTGCCCGGCATGATCAGGCCGCCGTGGCAGGCCGATGTCAGAATTTATAGTTGAACCCCACCCGAATAACGTGCTGGGCCGTATCGATGTTGGTCGTATACGTAATTCCGGCAGGAATACCCGGACCGCTATAAGTGTAAGACGACGAGCCGAGGTTGATATAGAGGTATTCCAGCTTGACGCTCCAACAGTTGGTGATCGCGTATTCGTTGCCGGCGCCGGCCGCCCATCCGGCCTGCATCCCCGACGAGGAACCGAGGAAGCCGACGCCAGGTACTACAGGGATGCTGGTGCTCGACGAAACATATCCATAGGCGAGACCACCGGTTACGTAAATCAGGAACCGATCGGCAGGCGTGAAGCCCAGGCGCGCCCGCAGGGTGCCGAAGTAATCGACCTGCTGATTCACGGTGTAGGGAAGACCGCTAAGAATGCTAATACCGGTGCCCGAAGTGTTGGTGCTGTTATAGTTGAAGTCCGTTTCAAGGCCGTAGACGAAACGGCAGACCTGGTAATTGTAGCCGACCTGGCCGCCAATGGTGGCAGCGGTACTTTTCAAGTTGCCCGACTCCGTTAAAATTGGCGCAAAGAATGCAATCGAACCCGTTGGAGTGGCGGTATAATCGGAGTTGTTTACGGCGAGACCTGCGTTCAGCCCCCCGTAAAACCCCGTCCAGTTATAGGTGACGGCGGCAGGATCGGCGGCCCATGCGGAGCCGCAGCCAAGAACCAGCACAAGCAATGCAGTCGCAAAAACGGAATTCCTCATTCTGTCAGGCCGCCGGGGCAGGCCAATGTCAGAATTTATAGTTGAGCCCCACTCGGATAACGTTCTGGGCCGTATCGATTGTGGTCGTTAATGCTGAGCGGGGAACACCAATGGCGCCGACATCGATGTAAGACATCGAGCCGAGGTCGATATAGAGGTATTCGAGTTTGACGCTCCAATTGTTGGTGAGTGCGTATTCGCCGCCGGCGCCGACCGCCCATCCGACCTGCATCTCCGACGAGGAATTGGAGACGGTGAGGTTTCGCAATAAGACGTTAGTGCAGGACGAAACTTGTCCATAGGCGAGACCACCGGTTACGTAAAGCAGCAATCCATCTGCAGCCGTGAAGCCCAAGCGCCCCCGCAGGGTGCCGAAGTAATCGATCTGCTGGTTAACGGTGTACCCCAAAGCAGCGCTGCCAGGCGGAGCCAGCACGAAACCAAAAATGCCGGCGCCCGAATTGTCTGTGCTGTTGTAGTTGAGGTCCGTTTCGAGGCCGTAGACGACATTGCCGACCTGGTAATTGTAGCCGGCCTCGCCTCCAACGGTGAAAGCGGGATTGTTAAAGCTGCTCGCGGTTGAAAACTCTCTCGGATAATCGATGGTATACCCGGAGAGGTTTTTGGCGACACCCGTGTTCAGCCCCGCGTAAAACCCCGTCCAGTTATAGGTGGTGGTGGCAGGATCGGCAGCCCATGCGGCGCCGCAGCCAAGAACCAGTACAAGCAATGCAGTAGCAAAAACGGAATTCCTCATAGCCCCCCTCCATGTTGGCAAATCCGTTAAGGTTATTGGGCCATACGCCCCTTAAGACATAATGTAGTTTGCAAAACGCTGTATAACACAAGAGTTTGTGTATGGCAGTAGAAAAGCGACCGTAGTTTGGAGTTTCTTTAATTAAGAGTCCTTACTAACTCATATTGAATCTTACCTTTTACGCCTCCTCGATCTGGTTGGCATCAATGAGAGGAGGAAAGGCAGGCGAACATGACGCTATAATAGAGTCGAAAACGCCTGAAAGAGATGGCAATAAATGGTAATGGGGCATTTTGAACTAGAGATATGTGCTGTATAATACAATAGGGCTCGTCCGGTCGACTGTTGTGTACAAGAACCGTCTTCATGTAATCCTTTTAGGGTATTTGTCTGTCTTTGTCACTTCTGTTCCCAGGGTGGCACTTTGCGGAGCGTAGGGATCGTGGGCTATCATATGCAGCCCCCTCGTGGCGCCGGAGTTTGCACATGAGCGCCGACAATCCGGACGGTAGGTACCCGTTTGCCGGATGAGCCTCATTATTAGGGAACAATCAATGACTCTGACCAAAGCCCAAATCGTTGAAGCACTCTTCGCAAAAAACATTTTCATAAAGACTCAATCAGCCCAGATAACCGGCACCCTTTTCGAGCCGGAAAATGACAGGAGATGACATGGTTTTACAATTTTTAACCCCCACACATCGTAAAATCAGTAAATATCCATCTGGAGTCTGATAGGGGTAGGAACGGCTCTCGCCGCCCCTCCCTCCGAACCGGACTGGCGGATTTCCCGCATCCGGCTCTCCGGTTAGTGGTTCACCTCGATGAGGGCTGGAGTAAAGCTCTATGGGCTTCTACAAGGCTGTAAAGTCCATGAACCCGAAAGAACCCGTTGGGCCAGCGAAAATGATCATGTCCTCGGCTAATGCCATGGAGCCTTTTGCGTTTGCGCAGGATGCTCCGAAGGCGTCTTCGCACCCATTTGTCCACAATATGAAAGGTGGGTTTGTAACTGTTCTTGAAGTATTCAAACCAGCCTCTCAGAGTGCCGTTGACGTCTTCGATGATCGCGGCCAGACTCCGGCCATTGTTGCGCTTGGTTTTGGATCGTATGGTATCCTTGAGCTTCCTCATACTTTTCGTGCGAGGCCAGCGTGTGCCCCTCTCGAAATGGTAGCCGAGAAAGTCAAAGCCTTCTTCGGGAAAGCCCACGTTCACCAGTCTGGTCTTGTCCGGATGCAGAGTGAGTTCTCGTTCTGTGGTCAGCCTGCCGAGGAGATCGAGAGCGCTACGGGCTTCGGCCTCACTACGGCACAGGATCACGAGATCATCCGCATAGCGGATCATCTCAAAGCCTGCGTCCGCCATAGCTACATCGACAGGGTGAAGATAGAGATTGGCGAGCAAGGGACTTACCACCGCCCCCTGGGGACTGCCTTTCTCGGGGGTCCACAACGCCATATCCTCCAAAATATCTTGTTTGAGGAAGGACCCGATCAGCTCCAACACACGCCCGTCGGCTATATAACAACCGATATCGGCCAACAGCGGACCATGTGGTATGTTGTCGAAGTAGGCTTTTATGTCGGCATCCACCACGTGCGTGTAGCCAGCGCGGAGGAGTCTTTCCACTTCACGCAGTGCGTCCTTGCATCCCCGCTTGGGGCGGAATCCATAACTGTGACTGACAAAGACATTCTCGAAGATGGGTTCTATCACCATCCGCAATGCTCCTTGAACGACTCGGTCTCGCACACAGGGTATTCCCAGTGGTCGCTTCTCCTTGCTACCGGGCTTATCAATGTAGACTCGGCGAATCGGTCGCGGCCGATAGCTTCCTGTGCGCAGAGCTTCGGAAAGCTGTGCGATCTCTTGCGCAAGGACTTTTTCGAAGTCTTCGATACTCTGATGATCCGAGCCGCCAGTACCTCCGTTTCGCTTTACCGCCGCCCATGCGGCGGCGAGGGTCGAAGGCCTCTGGACTTTATCGATCAGGCTGAACCATACGCCTCCCTTCACCCCCTTACCGAGGGCCTCCAGCATGCGTTCCGTCCACACATGACGTTCCACCCACTCCCAATCTTTGGGGCCGGCTTCTCCCGCTTGTATAGCCCCTTCGGGCACTACCGCAGGTTGCGTTTCGTCCTGTGCAGTCTTCACTCATCCACCTTCCTGCACCCCTTTGCTCCACAGGCATTACCCCGTTTCCGCGCTACTATGGGTGCTCTGACTCCTGTCCAGGGGGCTCTTCGTACCATAAATAAGCGCAATGAACACCCACCTTGGCCTGAACAGGTCTCCCTGGTTAACACTACGCGAAGTTCCCTGCATTCCGTCACCAACCACCCTACGTGCCCGATCATCGCTTTTCTGCTGTCCACCCAGCGTGACCGACTTCCGGGACCTGGTCTCCGACCGGCTACTCCAATGCCCTGTCGGGGTCTAGCAAACCTCTGGCAGACCGCGTGCTTTCGCCCGTGTCCCGGTCTAGACTTCACCATAGGTATGAAGGCTCATCGATACGTAAGGCCGAAACGTGTTCGCTTTACTACGGACTGCAAGTTCGCCTCAGGTTGCTCTCCGCCCTGCCTCGCGGCAACGCAGTTACCTTTGGCTATCGGGAGTGGACATCTCCCGAGAGAGGACTTGCACCTCTCAGATCGCGCCTGCTCCCAGGCGCACATACCTCCGGCCAAGCCGGAGGCCTGGAAAACCATGGACCGCTCAAAGCGGTTGGCGGTACTTGATAGCTCCGAGAATATCCGCATGGTCTTGGACTACCGCGCCATCGTCATTCCG
>Ga0181539_1004726_pt1 | contig 11502 bp, 8 predicted proteins | sample PEATcosm2014_Bin_46_FD_119767 | JGI IMG/M metagenome (GOLD analysis project Ga0181539, IMG submission 119767) | Peatland microbial communities from MTU Mesocosm Facility, Houghton, MI, USA - PEATcosm2014_Bin23_60_metaG | ecosystem: Environmental > Terrestrial > Soil > Wetlands > Peat | place... | reverse complement strand
GACGCTTTCTGCTCCACGTGCTTCCCCCAGGTTTCGTGCGCATCCGCCACTTCGGCTTCCTGGCTCATCGTCGGCGCGCGCGACTTCTACCCCTCTGTTTCCAGCTCCTGTGATCGGCGACCCATTCGACCCCGGATCAACCACCGACGCCAGGAGACTGGGAGGTTCTCTCCATCACTCCGCCTCCTACTTCTCCCTGGACCTGTCCCCAATGCGGCGGCCCCATGATCATCTTGGAGCGACTCAGCGCCGCCCAGATCACTTTGCGTTCTCCACCCCTTCCCCTCGCGAGGAACGCATGAAACGCTCGCTCTTATTCCGCGCAAGCTCACGCCCTTCAGCACCAACGCTCTTCGTGTCTCGCGCTGACCCCAAAGTCCTCACGCACCGGTGCCCCGTCGTTTCCTATCGAGGTCGATCTACCCTCCGATCACCTCTTCCGCCTCGCTTCGCTGCCCGTCCTATGCGCCTTTCTCGTGCACCGCCATCCCACCCAACACAAAAGACACGATTCAAATCCCATAGGGTCGCGGCGCGGCTTCGTTCAAACGGCTGTATCGAAAGCGCGCCGTCGGGACCCTTCCGCTGCTCCATCGCTTTTTCACCGGCGCGCTTCCGATACAGCACTAACGTTTATCGGGCCGAATCCGTGGAAGTACCCACTCCTCCTAGCTTCCAAGTGCGTTATCCGGGAGGAATCAGCAGGCGAACGTGGGCTCCGCACTTACGGTTTCGCGACTAGGCAGCCAACTGAACCAGGAACGATATACCCTTCAGCTTTTATCGCCGGTAGGCGCCGATGAAAGATCGGGCGTGCGAGATGTTGGCTCAGTAAACAAATGGCTGAATCACTCGACGCTCCTATCCCTCCCATGGGACGGCAAGGCGCCTATTGCTGCCAGCCACCACCCAGGGCACTGTAGATCTGCACCAGGGAGAGCATCTCATTCAGCCTCGCCTGGGAAAGGCCCAGTTCGGCGGCCAGATAATTGGTTTCGTTGGTCAGGACTTCGAGGTAAGCGGTCCTGCCACCATCGTAGCGCACGTGCGCCAGGCGGGTGGACTCCTTCGCGGCGGCCGCCAAGAGTTCTTGTTGCTCCCGCGTCTCGCGGGTCTTTTGGTAGGCCACCAAAGCATCGGAAACATCCCGAAATGCATTCTGGATCGCCTGCTGGTACGCCAGCAAGGTTTGTTGCTGTTGTGCTTCCGCCAGCCGGACATTGGCCTGCAACTTGCCCGCGGTGAAGAGCGGCTGGGTGACGGAGGCGGCGACATTCCAAGTGCCTGCAGGCTTGGTGAACAGGTCGGTCAAGGCAGCGCTCATGAATCCGGCCGTTCCGGTCAGGGAGATGGAAGGGAAGTAGGCGGCCCGCGCCACACCGATCTGGGCATTGGCCGCGATCAATTGCTGCTCTGCCTCGTGAATGTCCGGACGGCGTTCGAGCAATTGGGAGGGCAGCCCCGCGGGAACCACGGGCGGCCGCGCCTGTTCGGTCAGGCTGCGCCCCCGAGTGATGGGCCCGAGGGTTTGAGCAAGCAGGAAGCTCAGGTAGTTCTCTTCCTGTTCGATCTGCCGCTCGAGATCCGGGAGGGCGGCTGAAGCCACGTAGACAAGCTGCTCCGCCTGCCGTACGTCCACCATCGAAGCAGCCCCGTGATCCGCGAGGAGCTTGGTCAGCCGCAATGATTCCTGCCGGGAGGCAAGGGTGCGCTGGGTAATATCGATCTCCAGGTCGAAGGCTCTAAGCCGGAAGTAGGCGCTGGCGACATTCGCAACGAGGGTGCTCACCACAGCGCGTTTTCCCCACTCGGTCTGGGCCAAATTGGCGCGAGCAGCCTCAGTGGCCCTTCGGTACTTCCCCCAGAAGTCAATGTCCCACGACGCGCCTCCCCCCACCTGCAGATAGTCCCAGCGATAGGCAGGGGAAAAGGGGCTGGAGGGCTCGCGTTCGGTCGTGCCGCCGACCCCCATCCCCGCCGACGGGTATTGATCGGAACGTGCGATGCGGAGCTGCGCCTGTGCCGCCAGAACGCGTTCCGCAGCGATGCGCACGTCGTAGTTCTGCTTAAGTGCCGTCCGAATGAGGGACTGAAGCTGCTCATCCTGGAAAACCGTCCACCATTTGGCATCCCCCAGCGATTCTGGAGAGGCGGCTCCGGGCGCGGCATTGTGGATACCCCGATAATCCCCAGGAATCTCCGACTTAGGCCGCTCGTAATTCGGCCCGACCGTGCAGGCGGCCAGCAGGAGGAGAGCGAGCAAAATGGATAAGTCCTTTGCCAAGCGCATCATGCGTGCGGTCCCCCCTTTGGATCACCGGCACCCGGTGGTGGCGTGGGGTGGCGGTCGACCCGGGAAGAGAGGCCCTCGACCACCGCGAAGGTCACTGGAATCAAGAAGATAGCTATCAGGGAAGCCGCCGACATGCCCCCGATCACCACCGTTCCCAGGATGCGCCTTCCCGAGGCGCCGGACCCTTGTGCGGTCCAGAGCGGCACGCAGCCGAGGATGAAGGCAAACGAAGTCATCAGGATGGGGCGCAGCCTGAGCCATGCCCCGGCCAAGGCGGCCTCGACCGTGTTCTTCCCTTTTTCGTGCTCGAGCTTGGCGAATTCCACAATGAGGATGGCGTTCTTAGCGGTCAGGCCGATGAGCATCACCATCCCGATCTGGGTGTAAACGTCGTTCTCGAAGTGCCGCAGCATGAGCGCCAGAAACGCCCCGGCCACGGCGATGGGCGTACCCAGCAAGACGCTGAACGGTAGCGACCAGCTTTCGTACAAGGCCGCCAGGATGAGGAAGACGAACATCAGCGAAAGCCCGAAGACCGCAGTTGCCGGAACACCCTGCGCGGCTTTCTGTTCCTGAAACGACATGCCCATATAGTCAAAGCCCATCTCGCGCGGCATGGTCTGGGCGAAGACGTCTTCCATGACTTTCATGGCCTGCCCCGAGCTGATTCCGGGAGCGGCGGTGGCGTTGACCTGCGCCGCGTTGTATTCGTTGTAGCGCATAAGGAACTCCGGACCGGTGATGGTGCGCAGGTTGGCCAGGGTACTGAGCGGAACCCGGTCGCCGCGGGGATTGGTGACATAAAATTGGCCTATATTGCTGGCGTCGGCGCGGTAGCTCCCTTCCGCCTCGAGGTAAACCTGCCATTGGCGCCCGAAGCGGTTGAAGTAGTTCACCAGGTACCCGCCCATGAACGTCTCGAGCGTCTGGTACACCTCGGCAATATCCACCTGTTGCCGCAACACCTTCTCCCGGTCCACATCCACGTAGATCTGCGGCACGTGGGCGGCGTAGGTGGCCACCACGCGCGCCAATTCGGGCCGTTTCTGCGCCGCCGCCACAAACCGGTCCAGGTTATCGGCAAAGAAATCCCCGCCCGTCCCCGACCGGTCCTCGAGCACAAAATTCACGCCCCCCGCCGCTCCGATGCCCGGAATGGCAGGCGGCGAGAAGGCAAAGCACGTGCCTTCGCTCACCGCCTGAAGGTCCCGATTCAGCCGCTGTTGGATGGCCGAGGCCTGCTGTTCGGGCGCCCGTCGCTCGTCCCAGTCCTTGAAGCGCACGAAAAAGATAGCGTCGTAGGTACTTTGGGTCCCGCTCAGGATGCTGAAGCCCATAATGGACGTAATAGACTGGATTCCCGGCACCTTCTGGACGATGTCTTCGACCTTCCGCACCGCCGCCCCCGTGCGCTGCAATGACGCGCTGCGCGGCAGGGTCAGCGCGATCATCAGGTAGCCCTGGTCTTCTTCCGGCAGAAACGAAGTCGGCAATTTCCTTCCCATGGCCACGCCCACCACCGCGATCACGGCCAGGAAAAGCAGGCTGAAAGCGGACTTGTGAATGAGCACGCGGGAAACACTGATGTACGCATTCCTCGAGCGCCCGAAGACGCGGTTAAACGCATCGAAAAACCACCCCAGCGGACCGCGGGTGTGGCGGCGCGGCTTCAGAATCAGCGCGCAGAGCGCGGGGCTCAACGTGAGCGCGTTGAAGGCGGAGAAGATCACCGAAATCGCGATGGTCACCGCAAACTGCTGGTAGAGTCTGCCGGTAATTCCCGGAATAAACGCCGTCGGCACAAAGACCGCAGCGAGGATCAGGGCAATAGCGATCACCGGTCCCGAGACCTGTTGCATCGCCAGCAGAGTGGCATCGCGCGGCGTCATCCCCTCATCAATATGGTGCTCAACCGCTTCCACCACCACAATGGCGTCGTCCACCACCAAGCCGATGGCCAGGACCAGTCCGAACAGCGACAGGGTATTGATGGAAAATCCCAGCAAGGGGAAGACGACGAAGGTCCCAATCAGTGAAACCGGCACTGCCAACAAAGGAATCAACGTCGGCCGCCACCCCTGGAGGAAGATGTAGACGACCAGAATCACCAGCAGCAGGGCCTCAAACAGCGTGATCAGAATTTCGTGAATTCCGGCGCTCACCGCCTTGGTGGTGTCCACACCGATCTCATACTCGACGTCTTTGGGCAGGCGCTTCGCCAGTTCTTCCAGCTTGGCGCGCACGCCCGCGGCGGCGGCGAGCGCATTCGAGCCCGGCAGTTGGTAAATGCCGATGGCGGCGGCGGGCACGCCGTGGAACCGCGCATCGAAGCCGTAGCTTTGCGCACCGAGCTCGAGGCGCGCCACATCCTTAAGCCGCAGGGTCGAGCCGTCGGGATTGGCGCGCAGCACGATTTCACCGAATTCCTCGGGCGTCACCAGACGTCCTAGCGAACGCACGGTGTAGGTGAACTCCTGGCCCTGGGGCACCGGTTCGCCGCCGATTTGCCCCGACGGATTGACGGTGTTCTGCGCCTCGACGGCCGCCACAATCTGCGGCACCGTAACCCCCAGCTTGGCCAACTGATCCGGCTTCACCCAGATGCGCATCGCGTATTGGCCGCCGAACACCTGCACGCGCCCCACGCCCGGCACGCGCGAAAGCTCATCCACGTAATTGATGTAGGCGTAATTGGTCAGGAAGTTCCGGTCGTAGGTGGCGTGCGGCGAATAAAACGAAATGACCATCATGGCCGCCGCGCGCGACTTCATCACAATAACCCCGGTCGTATTCACCATGGCCGGCAACTGCGGTGTCGCCTGCGAAACCCGAAGCTGGGTCAAAATCTGGTCGGTGTTGGGGTTGGTCGCGACGTCGAAATTCACCGTCAGCACCGAGTTGCCCGCATTGTCGTTGGTGGAGTACATGTAGTTCATGTAGTCCACACCGCTCATCAAGCTTTCGATGGGAGTGGCCACGGACTCCATCATGGTGCGGGCGTCGGCCCCCGGGTAGATGGCGCGCACCTGAATTTCGGGGGGAATAATTTCCGGAAACTGAGCAATCGGCAGGGTCAGCATGGCCACCGCGCCCACGATGACCATCAAGATTGAAATCACCATGGCGACAATGGGGCGGTTGATAAAGAACTTTGACATTAGCGGCTTCCTCCCGGCCCCGGGGTTTGGAGCGTAGGCGCTACCGTCATGCCATCGCGCACTTTCGAGGTGCCCTCCGCCACCACCGCTTCGCCCGCCTCGAGGCCCTCGTTGATGACCCACAACGAACCGACGCGATCTCCGACCTTCACCTTGCGGATGGAAATGCTGTTTTGCGCGGTCACGACGGCCACTTCGTAGGTTCCCTGCAGTTCCGTCACACAGCGTTGCGGAACCAGAACCGCTCCCTGGCGTACGCCCAGCAGCGCCCGAACGCGCCCAAACTGCCCGGGGCGGAGGATGTTCCCAGGATTGGGAAATGCTGCGACGACCCGGATGGTTCCGGTCTGTGGATCCACCTGCCGGTCGGTGAAAATAACCTGCCCCTTGTGCGGATAAGTCGAACCATCCGCAAGAATCAGATCAAGCGCTCTGGAATCTGCGGCACGCAGTAAATCGCCTGCCGAGGTATTCTTCAACAGCTTGGAGGTGAATTGGAGGTACTCCTGCTCGCTGATGGGGAAATAGACTTTGATGGGGTCGAGCTGGGAAACCGTCGTCAGGACGGCCGCGGGCGAAACCAAGTTGCCCATCTGGGTGGTGGCCATTCCCGCGATCCCGTCCACAAGGGAGAGGACTTTGGTGAATCCAAGGTTCAGTTGCGCCTGCTCGACGGCAGCCTCAGCAGCCTGAATAGCCGCTTGAGCCTGCATTTGCGCAGCCACTTCGGTGTCAAGCTGGCTCTGGGCGATGGCCCGCTCTTTCACCAGGGGCGTGTCGCGCTTCACATTGACGTCGGCCAGATAAAGTTGTGCGCGCGCCTGGGCCAGTTGCCCCTTGGCCTGGTCGAGCACCGCCTGGAACGGCCGCGGGTCGATTTCAAAGAGCACATCACCCTTGTGGACATAGGAGCCTTCCTGGTAGTTCTGGCGGATGAGATACCCGCTCACCTGGGGTTGAATCTGGGCGTTTACGTAACCCTCCAGGGTCGCAACCCATTCGGCGTGGACGGGCACGTCCATTTGGATGGCCTTCACCACCCCCACCGGCGTGGGTGGACCGGAAGCGGCGGACGACGGTTTCTGAACGCCACAACTCACACCCATCAAAACCACGGCCGTGAGCACGGCCAGAATCAGGCCGAAGCGCACCCCGGCTGGCGCTTCACCGAGGGCGGGGGATAATGCCGGACAGGCGGCCGGTGGCAACACATAAGGACTGGATTGTTCTGGCTGGTGCCAAAGAAAAAGGTCTATGCTCATCAAATTCCGCACCCTTTCTTGACCGCATGCGGGACATCCGACATTTTGACTGCCCTTGCCGTACCGCCTTCCGGCAAGCCCCTATTTATAAATCAATTGATTGATACAATTCAATCCCTGTTTTATAATCGACGGCGTGCGGCAGGAGAGCCCGGTGAAACCCAACCGACGGATATCAATCAGAATGCGGCCTACCAGTGACCGCGGCGAGGCCACCCGGCAACGTCTTCTCGAAGTGGCTATTCGGGCCTTCGCGGTGCGCGGCTTCGATGGCGCGCGTACCCGTGACATCGCCGAGGCGGCCAAGACGAACATTGTCTCGATTGCGTACTATTTCGGGAGCAAACAAGGACTTTACAATGCCGCGGCACTGCACGTGGCATCTCGTTGGGCGGCCCACGAGGGACCTCTCATTCAACAGGCACGGACGTCAATGTCTCGCCCGAAAATCACCCACCGTGCGTTGGTCGGGATTCTCTGCACGATGCTGGGTGACTTTCTCAGGCTCCTGCTTGGCCATTCCCTGCCCGACTATTATGGGAGGTTCGTCAGCCAGGCAGCGGCCGGACCTCCCCGAGCCTTTCGCTTGCTAAATCGCCCGCTCGCGCCGCTGCGGGACACCCTGGCCGAAGCCATCGCCCGCCTTACCGGAGAATCCGCAACCTCGCCTGATACTCGAGTGCGGGCCCTGACCATTATCGGGACCTGTGTCTATTTCCGGCGCGACCGCTCCGCCGTACTGCACGCGCTGAATTGGAAGCTGATCGGCCCGAAGGAGATCAGGATGATCGAAAAAGTCATTCGGGCGAATACGCAGGCCATGTTCTCCCGATGAGGGATAGATTCAGTTCCTCCGGGGTCCCACGGTACGCGGTGATGGCGCAAGAGCAAGCACTACGCTGAACCAGAATTGATTTTCCGCTTGTCCGATGGGATCGCACAACAGAGAGTTATCCACGTCGCCCGAGGGCACTGGTCTGGAGTACGGCCTACACCAAGAGGTGCAACTCCTGACTCCCCCGAAGTCCGCATCCCACAAGTGATTTTCAGATGGTCGATACCGCCTCTGGCAGTTTCCGCCTGGGAAGTCACCTAGCCGTCAACTGGCCCGCCGCCTTGCCGCAGCCGGATTTCGGCGTTATCCACCGAAGCGGAAGACGATTCCCGCCGACAACCGACAACTAGCCCCGAATCCCGACCCCCCAACCCCGAGCCCCCAACCCCCACGAGACCGGCCCAAACGGTAGTTCCCCTTCATTTGCCGGAATGAGCAATTTTGACCACATCCGTGAGCCATGCTGAACAGACACGCTCAATGACCTTAGGGTATAAAAATTGTACTCCGAGTTGCCAGCCAGGATCTGGTGGGAGGTGGATGGCAAAACAAGAAAGTGGTTGTGTCTCTCATCCTGTAATTTGTGCTCAGCGTGGCCTCCCATTTTGAACAACAGCCCTTGGTGCGACCGGATTACCAAGGAGGTGTGCCGTGAATGTCAATACATTGAACCGGATGGTGGCGGTGGCTATAGTCAGCTCGGTGTTGTTTGTGGGAATGAGCATACCGACCCACGGCCAGCCACTGCCGCAGCAAGAGCAAAAAAAGGAGCAACCGCCGCAGCGTGCTCAGCAACAAGCGCAGCCGCAACGCGCCCAGCAACAAGCGCAGCCGCAACGCGCCCAGCAACAAGCGCAGCCGCAGCGCGCCCAGCAGCAAGCGCAGCCGCAGCGCGCCCAGCAGCAAGCGCAGCCGCAGCGCGCCCAGCAACAAACGCCGCAGCGTGCCCAGCAACAACCGCAGCAGCGTGCCCAGCAACAAACGCAGCAGCGTGCCCAGCAACAAACGCAGCAGCACGCCCAGCAACAAACGCAGCAGCGTGCCCAGGAGCAATCGCAACAGCGCGCCCAGCAACAAACGCAACAGCGCGCCCAGCAACAAACGCAACAGCGCGCTCAGCAACAAACGCAGCAGCGCGCCCAGCAACAAACGCAGCAGCGCGCCCAGCAACAAACGCAACAGCGCGCCCAGCAACAAACGCAGCAGCGCGCTCAGCAACAAACGCAGCAGCGTGCCCAGGAGCAAACGCAACAGCGCGCCCAACAGGAGAAAGTGGCGCAAGGCCAGAAACCGGAGCAACAGCGCGCCCAGCAGGAGAAAGTGGCGCAAGGCCGTGTCCCGCAACAGCGTCAGCAGCAGCTTATTACGCAACAACAGCAGCAGGTCACGCAGTACCGCCAACGTCTAGATCAGGGGCAGCGGGTGGAACCGCAGCGTGCAGCAGCGCTTCAGCATCAAGGACGCAAGGCGGGGTACCGTTATCAGCAACAGTATTCAGCGCACGAACATGAGCAGCAGATGCGTTTCCAGAACGATCGCCACGATTACAACAGTGATCCCTACTTCTACACGGCTGCGAACTATCGTTACAACCGGGGCGGCCGCTACTACGAGACAAATCAATACGGCGCCAATATTCTTCGGGGGGCCGTGAACAACGGTTATGAGCAAGGCTTCCTCGCCGGACAGGCCGACCGGCAGGATGGCTGGCGTTCCGACTACCAAGACTCGTATGCCTATCAGGACGCGAACTACGGCTACGATGGTTATGATGTAGCCCAGGACGACTACAACTACTATTTTCGCGAGGGTTTCCGTCGCGGTTATGAAGATGGCTACTACGGCCGGCATCAATATGGCAGCTATTCCGGCGGCAGATACATAATCCTGGGCGGCCTTTTGGGGACCATCCTCAACTTGCAGGCGCTTCGCTAAAGACTGAGACAGGGGTGTTCCGTGAATGTCAATACATTGAACCGGAGGGTGGCGGCTGCTTTAATCAGCTCGGTGTTGTTTGTAGGAATGAGCATACCGGCCAACGGCCAGCAACAACCGCAGCCACAGGCGGCCCAGCAGCAACAGGTGACGCCAGACCGTCTCCCCCCACAGCGTCAGCCGCAGCTCACGCAGTACCGCCAACCTGGGGATCAGGGGCAGCGTGCCAAACCGTGGAATACATCCTTGAAAAGGAGCCGTTTTCTCATTCTCAAGTCCCCGGGACGGCACATCAAACCCCTGCCTTCAGTCCCAGCAGATATGTACCCGTGGCAAAATCGTTGGTGAGCAATTTTGACCAGACGGGCGAGCAATAGGGAACTGAAGCACGATTCACTCCAGGATATAAAGAATGTGCTTCGAGGGCTGCGGCTGATTGACATCGCGGCCTGAAAGGTCACAGGGAAAAGGAAACGGAGGAACATATGAATCCAAACAGCAAAGCAGTATGGGCCAGGGTTATCTTCACCCTTCTGATGACGCTGATGTTAGGCCTAAGCCTGATGCCGCGCGCTTCCGCACAGGATCGTGGCGATATTAAGAAGGTGCAGGAGACTCTGCGCGACAAAGGCTACTACACGGCGCCGGTCGATGGCATCATGGGTCCCCAAACCCGTGCCGCTATTCGCCAGTATCAGCAATCTGAAAATCTGCCCGTTACCGGACATCTGGATGGCGAGACGGCGGGCAAACTCGGCGTGGGACCGGAGACGGCAGGCGGCGATTTTAAGGCCTCCGGCAAAGCAGTTGGAAGGGGTGGGGAGGGAGTCGGCCATGAGATGAAGGAAGGTAAGCCCGTTGCTGCAGGCAAGGATATGGGCAAGGGTCTCGGCAAAGGAGGCAAGGACGTCGGTAAGGGGGTCAAGAAAGCTGTCAGTCCCAAAAGCGACAGCGGGGACAAGGAAAATCAGTAGTTAAGCTGATTCCGGGAAGCAGCCGCCGTAGTTGAGTTCCCGGCCATCGCTTGCGTGTTCTCCAGCGAAGTCAAGGGACGCAAGCGGCCCAAGAGGAGGAACTGGCGTCGACCGGACTCGACGTGTGTCATAACATACCGGCTGAAGCATCACCGGCTACGGAAATCGAAACAGCTTAAGTGTCGCGACATGGCTGCCCGCGATGATAAATATCGGGCAGATGCGAGAGGGGGGGGAAATGGCTCCTGACTATGATTTGTCGAAGCTGGCGACCGATCAGGCCGACCTGTGGATTTACCTCCAGGTGGATGCCATTTTCGGCCAGATCATGGCTGATCAGGCCGCGCGCCTGGGATTTCCCCTCGCTCTAGGGCATAGCATCGTTTCGGCCATGACCGAGAAGCCGCAGGCGATATTCAACGATGGGTAACGGGCGGAGCGGACGTATAGGCGCCTGCCTCCGAAAACAAGGAGGGTTTGAATTTATGACTTTAGTGCAAACGCCTTTAGTGCAAGTCTTGATTGCCCTGGTCGTGGTGGGCGTGCTTCTCTGGCTCGTCAACAGCTTTATTCCGATGGCGGGCTCCATCAAGTCGATCCTGAATGTGGTCGTGATCATTGTGGTGGTTGTGTGGCTCCTGAATGTTTTTGGGCTCATGCATTACATCACCAATTTTCACGTCAATCGCGTAGGGTGAGGGTGGTCTATTATTCACAGGGGTGGGCAGGATAGACAGGATAAGAAGACGAAATACAAAATCCTGAATACGCTGCCTCATGTTGCGTTGCGAAAATGCGTTTACCTGTAGCGACGAACCCGGCGCTTTATTCCCATCGATGGACAGGGTAGGCAGGATAAAAGGGCGGAATAAAACATCCTGTCTATTCTGTCTATCCATGTTTGAAATCCTTAAGGGAATTCGTGAATCTGAAAGCCGCTTACGTGCTGTTCAAGAAGGCATGCTGGGCATGGGTGGAAGACGATGCCCCGAGCAGGGGTGCAGCGCTGGCGTTTTATACCGTTTTTTCGCTCGCTCCGGTGCTG
>Ga0181539_1004725_pt1 | contig 11504 bp, 9 predicted proteins | sample PEATcosm2014_Bin_46_FD_119767 | JGI IMG/M metagenome (GOLD analysis project Ga0181539, IMG submission 119767) | Peatland microbial communities from MTU Mesocosm Facility, Houghton, MI, USA - PEATcosm2014_Bin23_60_metaG | ecosystem: Environmental > Terrestrial > Soil > Wetlands > Peat | place... | reverse complement strand
GTCTGCCCGGTGAAGAGCAAGAGCGACGCCAGCCACAAGGCCATCAACATGGCGCCCCAGGCGGCGCTTCGCGAGGCCGAGCGCGACAACTGGGAGTTCTTTGCGGCGCTGCCCGAGGTGGACCGTTCGAAGCTGTCGCACACCCAGGTGAAGGACATTCAACTGTTGCAGCCGCTTTTCGAGTTTTCCGGAGCCTGCGCGGGCTGCGGCGAGACGGCCTACATCAAGCTGCTCACCCAGCTCTTCGGCGACCGGCTTTATATCGCCAACGCCACCGGCTGCTCGTCGATCTACGGCGGCAACCTTCCCACCACACCCTATACCACCAACCCCCAGGGCCGCGGGCCGACGTGGGCCAACTCGCTGTTCGAGGACAACGCCGAGTTCGGCTTCGGCATGAGGATCGCTCTCGACCAGCAGAAGATCTTTGCCGAGACGCTGTTGACGCGGCTGGCGCCGGCCGTCGGCGATGAGCTGGTTGCGGCGCTGCTCGGAGCCTCGCAGAAGACCGAGACGGAGATCGACCAGCAGCGGGAGCGTGTGCGGGCACTGCGCGAGCGTCTGGCCGGCAACGGCAGCTCCGATGCGCGGAATTTGCTGGCCATCGCCGATTCGCTGGTTCGCAAGAGCGTCTGGATTCTGGGCGGCGACGGCTGGGCCTACGACATCGGTTTCGGCGGCCTGGACCACGTGCTCGGCTCGGGCAAGAACGTAAATGTTCTGGTGCTGGATACCGAGGTCTACTCGAATACCGGCGGTCAGATGTCCAAGGCCACGCCGCGCGGCGCGGTGGCCAAGTTTGCCGCCAGCGGCAAGAGCAACAGCAAGAAGGACCTGGCCATGGAGGCAGTCAGCTATGGCTCCGTTTATGTGGCCAGGGTGGCGCTGGGCGGCAACGACAGCCACGTAGTGAAGGCCTTCCAGGAGGCCGAGGCCCACGACGGTCCGTCGATTATCATCGCCTACTCAAGCTGCATCGCCCACGGGTACGATCTGGTGCATGGCCTGGAGCAGCAGAAGCTGGCCGTGCAGTCTGGCTACTGGCCGCTGATGCGCTACAATCCCAGCCTGCGCGAATCGGGCAAGAATCCGTTCCAGCTGGACTCCAAGGCGCCGGCGATCCGCCTCAAGGAGTACAGCTACCGCGAGGCGCGTTACACTATGTTGGCGCGCAGCAATCCGGCGCTGGCCGCTAAACTGCTGGAGGAAGCGCAGGACGACGTGGAGCGCCAGTGGCGGGGCTACTCGGCGCGGGCGGCGATGCCCGGCCGAGGCGAGACGCCGCACATTGCGCCGGAAGAGAAGGCTGAGGATAAAGTGGTAGCTGTGGCTGACGGAGGTGCCGAATGATCGATTTTTCGACGCAGTATCTTGGTTTGAAACTGAGTGGCCCCATCGTGGTCTCGTCCACTCCGCTGTCGGAGTCGCTGGACAACATTCGCCGCATGGAGGACGCGGGCGCCGCGGCGATTGTGCTCTTGTCGCTTTTCGAGGAGCAGTTGGAGCTTGAATCGAAGGCCCTGGACGAGGACCTCTCGCGAGGCACCGAATCCTTTGCCGAGTCGCTCGGCTACCTGCCCGATCTGGACGACTACCGCATGACGCAGGAGGTCTATCTCGAGCACGTGAGGCGCGCCAAGGAGGCGGTCAAGATCCCCATCATGGCCAGCCTGAACGGCGCCACGACCGGCGGCTGGGTTCGCTTCGCCAAGGCCACGGAGCAGGCCGGCGCCGACGCCATCGAGTTGAATACCTACGCGCTGGCGACGGATCGCAGCCAGACTTCGGCCGAGCTTGAGCTGCAGCTTCTCGACCTGGTGGCCGCGGTCACCGAGGCGGTCAAGGTTCCGGTGGCCGTGAAGCTTTCGCCGACGTTTACAAGCCTGCCCCACCTGGTGGCGCGGCTGGAGGACGTGGGAGCGCGCGGCGTGGTGCTCTTCAACCGCTTCTACCAGCCGGATTTCGACATCGAAGCCCTTGAGGTGCGCCCGACGCTGCACTTCTCCACGCCTTCAGAGCTGCTGCCGCGCCTGCACTGGGCGGCGATTCTCTACGGCAATGTCAAGATCGATCTGGCGATTACCGGCGGCGTTCATTCGGCCGAAGACGTGCTCAAGAGCATCATGGCCGGGGCCGGCATCACCATGATGGCATCGGCCTTGCACATTCACGGCATCGATCACATCGGCCGCGTGCTCACCGACCTGCGCTACTGGCTGGAGAAGCATGAGTACGCTTCGCTGTGGGAGACGCGCGGCTGCTTGAGCCGCCGCTCCGTCCCCGATACCTCGCCCTTCGATCGCGGCAACTACATCAAGACGCTCAGCTCCTACAGCCTGCGCCAGACGATGGGAGCGTTCTAAGTCCGCAGACTGTGGGATAACCAACTTCCGGTGAAAGCCGGTCCTCTGTTCAGAAGTGGAAGCGGTAACGCAGTTCCGCCGAGATCAGCCTCGGATCGTTGTAATGGAAGCCGCCGATGGTGATGGAGTTATCGAGCAGGACGCGGTGGTTGGTTGCATTGAGCACCGAGACGGATAGCTTCCAGCGCTCGCCCAGGTTATAGCCCGCGGAAGCCTCGAAGGTGGTGTGGACGGGCAGATAGGGACCAGCGTATGGGCCGTTACTTGCAGGGCAGGAGGTTGGATCGGCGCAGGCCAGGCCGTTCGAGAATCCGGAGCCGAAGTAGACGTTGGTGGAAAACCATGTGTGCAAGGGCAGGTTGGCAGTGAAGCCGGTGTTGAGCGTCTCGCGCTGGTCGTGGTCGAGCGCAATGTAGTTGGGGCCGAGGGCGCAGGCGGGGTCGGGTTGCTGGCCGGGCTGCGGCTGAACGCAGGTAAATCCTCCGAGGATGTCGCCGCGCTGCTGGGCGATCTGATTCGAGTAGGTGAGGTGGAATTGGCCGAAGTGGGCTAACTCGGGCGAACGCAGGGTCAGTTCCCATGCGCGGACCAGCGCTCCATCGACGGCGATGGGGAAGTAGATATTCGATTCGCCGAGGTTGGAGTGGTCGAGGAAGTTATTGACGCGGTTCTTGACGGTATCAATGTCGAGGAACCAGCCCTTGTAGGGAATCTGAATGCCGAACTGGTGCTCTTCATCGCGCTCGGAGGGCAGTGGCGTGAAGGCATCTTCTACAGTGTTGCCACTCTGTTGATTTAGGAAATTGGCGTAGTTGAGCACTGAACTGGAGACGGTCTCCAGGGGTGCGGGCTGGAAGAAATGGCCGTAAAAGCCGCGCAGAACCCAGTGCAAACGTGGAATCTCGACCGTTGCGCCGATGCGGGGATAGATGGCGGACTCATTGAAACCGCCGTGGTAGATGGAGAAGCGCTCGCCGCCAAGCAGGGTGATGTAACGGCCCACTCGCAGGTGGTCTGAGAGATAAAACTCGACCAATGCGGCGCTGGGGCTCACGGATGAAGGCGACACATTGGGGTAGCTTCCGTCGTTAAAGACCATGCCAAATAGATCGTTCTCCGCCTGATAGAAGGTATAGAAGCCAGCCGAGAAGTTGTTTGGACCGGCATCGGCGCGAAGGTCGGCCTGGCCTCCCGCATAGTTCGAGGCTTGATGCCAGGTGGTCGCGACTGGTAAGTCGCTCGCGGACGAGTCATAGTCCGCCTGGTTGAAGTGGTAAAAGGGAGCGGCGGAAAACAACGCCTTAGGCGAAATCGTGTGAACCCAATTTGCAATGACAAAGGAGTCGCGCTCGGTCTGGGCATCGCGCAATCCATACGAGTTGTAGTAACCGCTGAGATACTGCCAGTCGGTCTGGCTGGGGTCGTAAGGTACATCGAAATAATCCTGGCGGTACTGCGCGTTGAGGCGCAGTTGGTCCCTGGGCGTCTGGTTGCGAATGAGGGAGAGAAAGGCGCTTTGGGAGTTGGTGGCGTCGTGATAGATGGCGGCAACGGGCGTGGCCAGGCCGTAGCTGGAGCGGGAGCCGGCGAGGCTTGCGTACCAGGCAGTCGCGGCATTGTGATCGCCGAGTGAGAGCTGGGCTTCGCCGTTGTAGAGGTTGCCAGCGGAGATCAGCAGTTCGCCGTCGCGGTTGCGCTCGAAGCCGTTGCGGGGCAGCACGTTGAAGACGCCATAGGTGCGGTCGCCCACGTCCGAGGCGTAGCTACCGCGCTGGGTTTCAAGCGAATCGATGTCCTTGGGATCGATCTGCGGGCCGACGTTGGAGGCGATCTTGGTATTGGGAATGGCGATGCCGTCGATGAGCCAACCGGTCTGGTGGCCGCCGCGCATGTGCAGCATGTCGTGGGTCATGTAGGCGCCGGGGACGTAGTCCGTGATCATCTCCATGCCGATGGTTCGGCTGGCGCCGGGGGTTTGGTCGATCTCGGCGCGGGTGATGAGGGTAGTGGGGGTGACGGAATCGGAGGCGGAGATGGAAGTCCCGAATCCCTGGACGACAACGGTTTGCGTGGCCGGGGCCACCGGCAGCGGGATGTGCAGGATGGGATTGGTGCCGCTGGCCACGATGAGAGGCTGGGTGACGGTGGCAAAGCCGGGGGCGGCGACGGTCAGCCGGTAGACCCCGATGGGGGTTTGGGGCAGCTCGAATTCACCGGCTGGGTCGGTGGTGGCGCGCAGGGTGAAGGCGGAATCGGCGGCCTGCAATGTGACGGCCGCGCCGGCGATGGGGCGGTGCTGGGGATCGTGGACCACGCCATGGACGGTCGAGAAGACGGTGGCGCAGGCAGGGATGGAAGCGGCCAGCAAAAGAGCCGCGGCAAGCGATGAAGAGAAGCGCATGACGGCACGAACCTCCATGAACAGCCGGGCAAAGGTCACGCTGCGCTGGCTGCGGGGAAGACGCGGCGCTGAAAGAGCGTGGCCGGGGCAGTTGAATCGTTGAAGACAGGCGTGAGCCGGGAGAAAACCGGCTCAAGGCCGCTGGCGTTTCGCGGCCAGCTTGGCCCATCTGCTCAGCCGGGGAACAGACTGAGACCTCGGTCCCTCAAGGAAGGGGCGAAGTTTTCAACGGAGATGTCAGGAGATTTCAGCTCAGGGCTGTGCCGGGAGGTCCGCGGCCGGCGCCGTTGCGGAGTTGGCTGAGGCGGGCGGCGGCGCGTCCGGGAACGGGCGCGCGATCCTGCGCGGCGAGCACCGGCAGCCTCACCGGCGGAGCGGCCAGCGCATTGATCGTCGACGCGGGCGCCGTTGTGTAACCGGGGAAGCAGGGGCAGGTCAAGGGCGCGGTAACGATGGGTTTGCCGGAGGCGGCCTGAACCATCTGCGCGGCTATCCGCGAGGACATTGCACAGTGGTGCGCTCCATGGCGGCGGCAGCAAGGCGGCAGGCGCGAGCCCTCGCCGGTCGGGAGGGCTGCCTCCAGGGGCCCCAGACCGAAGAACACAATCAGCAGAATGGAAAGAGCGCGCCTCATAATCGAAGAGATGCAACAGCAGATGGTTTCGCTGCCGGAATGTTGATTCCGAGGAGGACGCAGCGCGCCTAACCAATGATCGTTCCAAGTAGGTCATGGCGCGCTTGACTCAGAATCGCGCGGTCTGACGAGGCCATTGAGGATCGGGGATCGTTATGAATACGACAGCGGAAGCGACTGCGATCAAGTGGGTTTGGCAGGGGAGGAGAGGCGGCTCACTCCCCTATGCCGATGGCCGGCGATCACCTGAATCTATTTCAGGTTGCCGCTTGAATCTATGGTGATGCCGCCCGGGCCCTGGTTCTTCTTCTCTTCGTTGGCCTTGCGGGTACCCATCGCCTTTTGGCGCCAGTCGTCCGCCGCTGCCACATCGGCCTTGACCGCGGCAGCATCGCCGTAGTCCACATCCGCCTTGCGCCGGTAAATCAGGTTCAGGTAGGCCATGGCATCGTCATAATTGGGCCGGTTCGCCACCGCCTGGTTCAGATACTCCAGGCCCTCTTCCACAAGCGGACCATTCTGCGCCTTGAGTGGCTCCATCACCTGTTTGGGGGCCTTGACGTTGCCCTCACCGTCGTCGGTGATGCCGGCCGGAACCAGCGCCGCCAGCGTATGCTCGTGGGCCTGAGTCCAGTCGATCACGCCAATAGTGTACGCGGCCTCGGGATCCTTGGGGTCCACGGCCAATACCTTTTTCTGCCATGTCCTGGCATCGTCGAACTTCTTGATGCTGAAATAAATACCGGCAATCTGCTTCAGGCTGTTCACATCGCTCGGATCCTTTTGCAGAACCTCCTGGAAGATGCCTATCGCCTGCTGCGCGGTCTGCAGGTTGTCGGGAGTATCCAGTCCGGGGATCACGTTCTGGGCCAGCGCCGTGGCCAGATAGCTCTTTGCCATGGGCAGTTCCGGATCGAGCTGCGTGGCCTTCTGGAAGTGTCCAATCGCCTCTTCGTACCGCTGGATCTTGTAAGCATCCACACCCTTGTTCAACTGGTCGCGGGCTCTAAGTTTGTCGCACCCGCTCATGGAAATCACCATGCCGGCCAAGGCAACCGCAAGTGCCGTAATACGTGCGGGTCCATTCATGTTCGTATCCTTCTCCTTCAGGCGAGCGCCTATCGATCGCATGCCTGGAAACTCATGAAGCTGGCCGCGGGAGGGTGGCTCCGAAACCAGGATGAAAAAATTCTACTCCAGTTTTCCGCCCGCATGAACCGCCTCCGGACAGAACTGCCGCTGCTGGGATAAACCTGAGACGTTGCCGATGCCGATGGCCTCCGCAGGCCTTCCCGCTAAGAAAAAACTGCCGCTGAGCAGCCGGCTACTGGCCAGCCATAATCTTCGGGGTCATCAGCCCAATGTGATCCACGTTGGCCGACTTGCCAATATCGATGACTTCGGCCACAAAGCGGAAGTCCACATTGTCGTCGCCCTTGACGAACATGACGCGCTCCGCGCGGTTGGCATAGATGTCGGTCAGCTTCGACAGCAACTCCCTCTTTTCCACGTCGGTCTCGTTGATCTTGTAAGCCGGAGCCGCGCCGGCGCGGTAAAGAACCTGCACCACGATCGTGCGGTCAGGCGGATTCTGCTGATTCTGCGGATTCTTGGGCGGCTGGGGCACCAGCGCATCCAGACCCTTGGGCGTTGTGGGCACGATGACCATGAAGATGATCAGCAGCACCAGCAGAATATCGATCATCGGCGTAACGTTGATGTCGGAGGAGTACCCTCCCGGGCCCCCACCAGTTGTCATTGACATGGCTTCAAACTCCTCGTTTCCTGGAAATGGTTGAATAGACGGCGCAAGGGCGAAATCACTGACCCGGACTGCCGGCTTCGCGCTTCTGGGTCAACAAGCCCACGTCGTCCACGCCGGCCAAGCGCACGGCGTCAATGGCGTCTTCAACCGCCCTGTACTGCGCTCGCGCATCCGCGCGCACAAAGATCGTTTTGCTGGGCGTGATGGACAGCTTGTCGCGAACCATGCCGCCAAGCTCATCGACGGAGACATGGTTCTGCCCCAGAAAGACATCTCCGCTGCGCGTAATCGCGACGACAATGGCGTCTTCCTTGTCCGCGTCCGGCATGTTGGTCGTGTTGTCGACCCTCGCCATATCGATCTGCACCTTGTTCTGGAGCATGGGGGTGATGACCATGAAGATGATGAGCAGCACCAGCATGACGTCTACCATGGGGGTAACGTTGATTGTCGAGTTGACCTTAGTGCCTTCGTTGCGAACCGTGATTCCCATTTTGAGGCTCCGTGCCTAAAGAATTTTTGTTCCGGATGGCTTCCGGCGCTGCCGTCAATCGCCTGACCGGCGCGAGGTTCAAAGAGGCGGGCAGAAGAGAACCTAGCTCTTCCGCCCACCAAAGAGATTCCCGCTCTTGCCAACAGCCGCTTCGCTTAGCGCCTGAGGTTTTGCTTGATGAAGTAATCGACCAGCTCGCTCGAGGAGTTGTCCATCTCCACGTCGAAAGCCTCGACACGCCCGGTGAAATAGTTGAACGCCATGACTGCCGGGATGGCCACAAACAACCCGAAGGCCGTGGTTACCAGCGCCTCCGAGATGCCGCCGGCGACCGCGCCGATGCCCGAGGTCTTCTGGGTGGCGATCTGCTGGAAGGCGTGGAGAATGCCGATGACGGTACCGAGCAGTCCCACGAACGGCGCCGTGGCCCCGATGGTGGCCAGCACCGCAAGGCCCCTCTTCAGCTTGGCGTGAACGATGGCCTCAGCCCGCTCCAATGCGCGGCCCGAGCTCTCGATGGTCTCCTCGGTCGGCAAGCCGGCTGAGGAACGGAACTCCTGAAGGCCGGCGGTTACAACCTCGGCCAGGTGAGACTTCTTGTTGCGGTCGGCGATCTTGATAGCTTCTTCCAACTTGCTGTCCTTCAGCGCGCCGGCAACCTTGGGCGCGAATTCGCGCGACTGCTTGCGGGCTGCGGAGAAGTAGAGGTAGCGGTCGATCATCACGGCCAGCGACCAGATGGACTCGATGAACAGGACCAGGGCGATGCCGCGAACAAACCATCCCATGTGATCCCAAAGCTGTGGGAGGCTGAAGCCGACCGCCTGGTCTTCCTGGAAGAGGGCAAGGCTGCTGACCGTGTGCGATGCGATATGTGCGAGCTGAGCGAGAATCACTGAATCATTCCTCCTAAGGAGTTTCTTGTGAACTGCGATGGTCCGCCGCGGCGGACGGTTGCTGAGAATGCGGGGTCTTTGCTAATTCGCATTCAGGTCAAAAAGCGAGGCCCCTGCCCAAAAATGCGGGAAGGAACCGAAGGGCAAATCATCCGCCGAGGGTGAAGATCACGTTGACGGTGGTCTCCACTTCCACCGGTTCGTTGTTGAGAAGGTAAGGCCTGTAGCGCCAAGTCTTCACGGCATCCAATGCGGCCTGCTGCAACATCGCCGGACCGTTCACAACGCGCAGATTCTCGATCGATCCGGTCTTGGATATGGTGGCTTGCAGCACCACCGTGCCAGAGACGCGGGCCGCCTTGGCGATGGGCGGATAATTGGGCGTGGTCTTCTGGATCAACATGCCGACCGCCACGCCGGCCGAGATGTTCACCTTCTTTGGGGCCGCGGCTTGCACCTTGGGACCGCTCTGCCCGAACAAGCTGTCGGTTACGCCGCTCGAGGAGCCGCCGAGGCCTTCCATGCCGGCCACGCCAAAGCCTGAGGTGGGCGGCGCTTCCTTCTCGGCCACCATCTTGATGTCGTGCGGGATCCGGGTGGGAGCCGTCAACTGATTGTTCATCATCTCCGTCTGCACGCGAACCGGGTGCACTGCCTCCGGCGGGGGCGGCGGCGGCGGGGGCGGCGGCGGGGGCGGCGGCACGGTCAATTGCGTCAGCATCATGGCCCTGGGCAGCGCCTCAGGATAGATCAGCGGAATGAGGACCATCACCACGAGAACCGAAAGGTTGATGGCCCCTGTCACAAGCATCCATCGTCCACTCTTGCTCTTGATCCTGCCTCCGGACTCAAACGTTGAATCTTCAAACATGGCCAGCCTCGAATCTGATTCTGATGTTGGTAACCTCTAAATTAGACACCGCGGGAGCTTGAAATGTTCCCAATCAAAAGGATTTCAAAAGCACAAACGTTTTCCACTTTATCAGGGCGATGCCTCACTTGCAAAGCATCCGGCAAAACGGACGCAATGTCTGTTCAAAAATGGACTATACTCTGGCGCGCCTGGCCGCCGGCAGGGCCGCGGCCTTGCCTCTGCTTGCCCGCCACTCCTGCCAGGCCACCAGCATCGGCGCGGCAATGGCTATGGAAGAGTATGTGCCAATAAGAATACCGACTACAAGCGCAAATGAAAAGCCCCGCAGAACCTGCCCGCCAAAGATGTACAGCGAAAGCACCGTCAGGAAGGTCAGGCCCGAGGTCAGGACGGTCCGGCTCAGCGTCTGGTTGATGCTGCGATTCACCACGTCCGGCAGCGACTCGCGGCGGCTGAGGCGCAGGTTCTCGCGGATGCGGTCGAAGACGACGATGGTGTCGTTCATCGAGTAGCCCACCAGGGTCAGAATGGCCGCGATCACCGTCAGGCTGATCTCCTGGTTGGTGAGCGCGAAGGCGCCAACGGTGATCAGCGTGTCGTGGAAGCAGGCCACCACCGCGGCCACGCCGTAGATCAGTTGGAAGCGGAACCAGAGGTAAACCAGCATGCCCGCCATGGAGTACAGCGTGGCCAACAAAGCCTGCTTTTCCAATTGCTTGCCAACCGTGGGACCCACAATCATGACGTTGCGCACGGTGAAGGGGTTGTCGTAGTGCGCCTGGAGGGCATCGACAATCTGCTGGCGGCCGGCATCGAGCGAGGCTTCATCCTGCTGCTCCGGCAGGCTGATGAGCACTTCGTTGCTGCTGGGCTGATCGACGGCCTTGATGAGCTGGATGGTTGCATCCTTGATGCCCGCCGCCGAGGTGGCCTGGCGAATCTTGTCCACGTCGGGCGTGCGCTGAAACTGCGCCTGCACCTGCGTGCCGCCCTTGAAGTCCACGCCCAGCGGCACCGGGCTGTGAATGGTGCGCATGTGCATGCCCATTGAAACGATGCCGGCCACGCTGAAGATCATTGAAAAGGCGAGGAAGTACCACTTCAGCCTCAGCCAGTCCACATTTACGCCGCGAAAAAATTCCACTGGTTCTCTCCGCTTCCTGGCGCCGGAGCCGTGACGCTCCAGCGTTCAATTCCTTTGCAACGGCCGATCGGGAAAGCCATTCCAGATCGCGGCCCCGGCAGCCTTGCCGCCGTGTTTCTAAATCGATACCGCTTCCCCCGGCTTCATCCTGTTCAAATGGGCATCGAAGATCACGCGCGAAACGAAGACCGCCGTAAAGAGGTTGGCCGCCAAACCGACGGTCAGGGTGGTCGCAAATCCCCTCACCGGCCCGGTGCCGAAGAGGAACAGGATTGCCGCCGAAACAATGGTGGTCACGTGGGTATCGACGATGGTGATCCAGGCATGGGCAAAGCCCTGGTCCACGGCCGCCGCCGCCGCCTTGCCGGCGCGCACCTCTTCGCGGATGCGCTCGAAGATCAGCACGTTCGAGTCCACGCCCATGCCGATGGTCAGAATCACTCCGGCGATGCCGGGCAGGGTCAGCGTGGAGCTGGAGACGCCCATGAAGCCGAGCAGAATCACCAGGTTCAAGATCAGCGCCAGGTCGGCGTTGATGCCCGAGCCCCGGTAGTAAATAAGCATGAAGGCCATGACCACGAGCATGCCCACGATGGCCGCCGTCACGCCCTGCTTAATGGAATCGGCGCCCAGCGACGCGCCCACAAAACGCTTCTCGAGCTGTTTGAGCGAGGCCGGAAGCGCGCCGGTGCGCAGCAGCTTCGACAGCGCGGCAACCTCATTTGGAGAGAAGCTGCCCCTGATCTCGCCCGAGTCGCGGATCGCGCTCTCGATGGTGGCCACCTCGCGGACCTGGTCGTTCATGACCACGGCCATTCTCTGGCCCACGTTCTTGCTGGTGTAGTCGTAGAAGCGGTCGCCGGCTTCATTAGTCAGCGTAAAGCGGACATTCCGCTGCCCGGTGTTGGAATCCGTACCCGGATCGGCGGAGCGG
>Ga0181539_1004718_pt1 | contig 11511 bp, 11 predicted proteins | sample PEATcosm2014_Bin_46_FD_119767 | JGI IMG/M metagenome (GOLD analysis project Ga0181539, IMG submission 119767) | Peatland microbial communities from MTU Mesocosm Facility, Houghton, MI, USA - PEATcosm2014_Bin23_60_metaG | ecosystem: Environmental > Terrestrial > Soil > Wetlands > Peat | place... | reverse complement strand
GGAACGATATGCTCAAGTCGTCGCATGTCGTGGCACTCGGCATCGCCCTGGGCGCGCTGGCTTTGGCGCATTGCGTCCGCGTTCCTCCGCCCGACGATCTCGCGGCTCCCCCACAGGTCGATGAACTGGTCCAGCGCATCAAATGCGACCTGTACGAGGCGGTCGCGGATCGCCTCGACGCACCCTACGGCTACGAGTGGCTGCACTCCTGGACCGTGCAGGCGAGCCTGAACCTCATCGTCAACGATCTGTCGCAGATCGACCCCGGCGCGACCTTCACGCAGCCGCTGACGACGAAGTCACTGCCGCTTCGCGTGACGAACATGGCGCGGTCATGGAATTTCGGGCTCGGCGCGCAAGCTAACAACACCGCCAGTCGCAATGAAACCGTCACGTTCACGGTCTCGATGAGCGAATTGACGGACCAATTCGGCGATGGCCGACAGAATTGCGATTTCCCGAATTACGTCGATCTCCGCAGCGACTTGGGATTGAAGGAGTGGGTTACCTCGGCCTTGAGCCCGGTCGACGACGGCTATCTGAATGTCGGCTATCACAAGACGCCGAAATCCGGCGCCGGTTCAGTGTCTGTCAAGGCTGCGGTGTCGGACGCCAGCAAAGCAATAATGCAATCGAAGATAGGGCCCGGAATATATGACTGCGACAACCCGAGATCCTTACCTCCGAGACGCGCCGGTCCGCCCAGTCGCGTAGCGATACGCGATGACCTTGGTCTGCTCTTCTGTGAGCTTTCCCACGTCGTCGATCCCACTGAATACGACTTCTCAAAGTTGGACGGCGGGCAGGTCAAGCAAATTGCACAAATCGTTGCCGACATCCACCAGGCCATTCGGGATTTGAGCCTTCTGCACACTCGGGCTGGAGCAAATGTCAGCGCAGCGCTCGAGAGGACCGCGATTGAATTGTCGGTGTTCCTGGACCCGCCAATCGACACGATATCTCACCAAGTCCAATTCATCATTGTTTGGAACGCCAGCGCTTCGCCGAGCTGGACATTACTGCATTTCAAGGGACCGAGTCCGTCGGGCTCGTTGTTTTCGGTGACCCAAACGAAAACGCACACCCTGAATCTCGTACTCGGGCCACCTTCGAGCCCCGACGCTCAAGGCGCGCTCAACGCGCTCCAGATCGGTACTGCCGTCGGCAATGCACTGAGCACTGGCACTCCAGCCGTTCCTTAGCCATACTTCCTGAAGTTGTGCCGACAAAAAGCTCCGCCTGATCGCGGCGCGGATCTATCAACGACGGAGCACTGCAGGAAAGAAAGGGAAGGCAATGGCAAAATCTCGCAAGAAGGGCTCAGCATCTCGCACCAGGATATCACCCGCGAAAGCCAGGACGGCGACGTCAATAGCCAAAAAGGCGGCTCCAAAAGCGAAAGCTTTGGTTGCCGATGCCGTTCCGGCCACCGGCACCTGCACGGTCACCGCGGCCGGCGTTACGGCGATCAGAAGGCATTATACCAAGCAGGCTTGTATTGCATGGGCTAGCGCTATCGGAGGTACCTATCAGTTCGTACCCGACTAAAGCGGATTCGCGCGATGGCGTCGATTGACGATGCGTATCTGATTCATACGAGCGGTCGCCGCCCTACAACCCCGACAGCGACGAGATCGCGACATTCACGCTGCCTTTGGCGTCGGCGATGACGCGCAGCGTATTGGCGTCGTAGACGACGCCGACGAGCCGCAGCTCGTTGACGGCGACACTGGCACGCAAGCCGGGCGCTTGCGCCGCCAGATCGCCGACCGCCGCGGCGATGCGCTTCTTGGCGTCGGCGGCGAACGGTTTGAGGTCGATCACTGCCTGTTCGGCGAGCGTTTTCTGCAAGTACGGCGCGGCTGCCTGCGCCGCCGCGCCCAATAGCCCGAAGGCGGCTTGCGACTGCACGTCGAGCGCCACCTCGGTGAAGCGCAGGATCTGACGGTCCTGATCGAGCGCCGGCCGGCCCCAGACATGCACCGTGGCGTCGGCGCCGACGCTGAAGAATCCGCTTTTCTTGACGTGAACGAGGAGCGAGATCAGGAGCCGGTCGCCCGACGCCGCGATGGCGGCCTGTTTGATGGTCGCCGCGAACGCGCCCTTGCCGTTCTCCGGAAAGGTCTTGCCCACGATCTGCGCGCCGAGGAGCCGGGTCACTTCGGCGAACGGGATGTCGATCGGCACGGCGATATCCACCGTGCCCTCGTTGCCCTGCGGCACCAGATCGAGCTGTTGCGGAAACGGACAGATCGGCTTGGTTTCGTTCGACACGATGCGGGTCTGCGCCTGGACGCCGACCAGAAGCGTGACCGCCGTGGCGCCGATCACCGGCTGCGCCGCGATGGCGCGGACCGGGCGCATTTCGAGCCACAGATTCGGCATGGCTTGTCCCGCTCCCGCCCCGGCGGCGCCGAGCGAAATAGCGCGGCACAATTTGGTCCATTCGCTCCTCGCCGCGTTTTCGATGAACGGATCGTTGCGCAGCCGGGCATCCAAGGCATTCATCTGGTCGCGCACGACGCCGTCGAGCACGGGCTTCACCGCGCTCGCCATGCTGAGCTTGACGCCGCCGATCGGCAGCACGACGTCGACGACATTGACCTGGCCCGCGAGATTGGGCGAAAGCCGCCAGTTCGGCGCGATCGTCGGCTTCGACGTCGTCGTCACCGTGCCGTGGATATCGGTGTGCTGATCGAACGCCTTGCCGGCGAGGTTTTGCACCTGCCGGCCGGCGCTGCCGCCGATGGCATTGCCGACGGCGCCGCCGACCGCGCTGACCCCGGTATTGAGACCGCCGGCGACGGTGCCGAGCGCCTGGAAGGTGCCGGACAACGGCGTGGTGACGGTGAGCACGCCGCGTTGGCCGGCCAGGGCGAGCGGCCCGCGCGAAACGGCGAAAGTGAGCTGGGTATTGGCAAGGAGTTTCGATACCGGATTTTGCGGCTTGCCGGACAGGTCGCGCGGCGCCCGGACATCGAGCGCGTCGCGGATCGCCGTGAGCGCGATGGCCGCAGGAGCCAGCACCGTCGATGTCCCGGTCAGGGGTTGCAGCGGCGGGACCGCCACCAGGGCCGGGCGGTTTTGCTGCAGCGATTTCGCGGCCGGCCAGACCAGATTCATCAAGAGCGTCGCCCCGACGAAGGAGGCGACCAGGACAAGAGCGCCGAAAATGATGGCGCGCAGGCTCATGATGGTACCGATCCCCCGGCGAATCGCTTTTCTGGACCGGCGATACTATGCATTGTGACGCGCGGCGCGCAGCGGCTTTCTGAAAATCAGCGCCATGGCCTAGCGCCCGACGCCGCAAGCGCCTACATCAAGGCATTCCCCCATAAAGGAGCACCGGATGGCCCCGCGCCAGATCAAAATGCCTGTAAAGGACGTTTCCGAAAAAGACAAAGAACCCGACGAGGTGTTTTCGCAGCGCAAACGTCCGGAACGCGGCCGCTATCTGCTCCAAGTCGACCGGCAGACCAAAAGCTCGTACCAGACCTCCGAAGCCGCGCATGCGGCGGCGCTCGCCATCAAGACCGCTTATCCGATCGTCCAGGTGTCGGTCTATGACGGCATCGACAACACCCATACCATGGTGGAAGTCCCGGCGGCGGCGGATTGAGGATTCCTGATCCGCCCCCCCCCGCGGGGCAGGCAGAAGTGAGGACGCCGCGAGCGCCGTTCATCGGCACGGATAGGCGCGCGCAAATGCCCGGCCGGCGAAATCGAACCTGTCGTATTTCACGAGCTCCTCCGGATGCGCCTTGCCATATCCGGCAATCGTCATCGCCAGCATTTTTGGCGTGATCTGTGCGGGAAAGCACACATCCGGCGCGAGCATCCGTTGCCTCGCCGACCATTGTTCGAAGAACGCCTCGTCGGTCCAATTGCCGTAGTTCGGCATCGTCGTCTGATAATATTCGTGGATGCGCGACAGCGCGGCATGCACCGCCACGAGATAGCTGAGGCACGAGGTCGCCTTGGTGAAATCGGCGCCTTTCAGGTCCGCAAGGTCCACGGACGCCGCTGGACCGCACCGCTCATAGAGCGAGGTGCCATCGCTGCGCACCTGTTGCGCCTGCGCGGCGGCGACCGCTAGAAACAATATCGTCGCGGCTATTATAGTGCGCATTCGCTGACCCTCCCTGGAGATCGTCGATCAAGCTCCGCCTGCCGTCGCAACCAAGTTTATCATATCACGCTCCGGCAAGGCGAATACCGACGAGGAAGTGGTTCGCTTGGACCCCGAATTCATCCGCGACCTGTTCGCGCCATTCCGTCCGGTGACGATAAAGCGCATGTTCGGCGGCGCCGGCCTCTATGCCGACGGCTTGATGTTCGGCCTCGTGTTCGACGGCGCGATCTATCTCAAGGTCGACGACACCAATCGCGCGGATTTCGAACGCGAAGGTTCCAGCCCCTTCACCTATACCCGCGCCAAAAGCCAAGGCCGCATCGGTCGCGCTTCGCTGTCCCATTGGCGCCTGCCGGAGCGGCTCTATGACGATCCGGATGAGCTTGCGGTGTGGGCCGGGCGGGCGCTGGCGATTGCGGAACGGAAGAAATTAGCGCCGCGCGGGCGGCCCAAACCAAAGCCGCCGTCAAAAAGGTCGGCACAACGCGGATAGAACGAAATCACGCAACGGGGTTGCAGCAGGCAACCCGCATGAATAGAGCGCGCGCGCCGAGGACGATTCGTCGAGGGCGATTCGTATAGTCACCGTCAGTATAATCACGAGCAATAATGGGGCGGTCTCGCGGTCCGCAACTGCTTGCGGTCCTTTTTACGCTTTCCAATAGCGAAGTTTTCAGACGTGCCGGGCAGAGTGATCGCGCGGGGGCGACAATGATGCCCAACCTTTCACAACCTTCCGACGGCTATTCCATTCCGTCGTCCCCCCGACAAAAGACCGGAGCGCGATCATGATCCTGCAGCCACGAAAGCTTGCAGCCATTGCTCTTTCGAGCGTTATTTTCGCGGCTCCTGTCGTCGATACGGCAGTTGCATGCACACGGACACTTTACTTCGGTGCCGACAACACCGTGATCACGGGACGCAACATGGACTGGGAGGAAGACATGGCGTCCAATCTGTGGATATTCCCCGCAGGGCTCAAACGTGACGGGGCGGCCGGGCCGAAGTCGATTCGATGGACATCCAAATACGGCAGCGTCGTCGTTTCGGGCTACGAGGCCGGCAGCGCCGACGGGCTGAATGAAAAGGGATTGGTTGCGAACCTCCTCTACCTGGCGGAATCGGATTACGGACAGCCGGACCCGAGCCGGCCGTCGCTCTCGATTGCCGCTTGGCCGCAATACGTGCTCGACAATTACGCCACGGTTGCCGAAGCGGTTACGGCTCTCGGCAACGAGCCGTTCAATATGCTGGCGCCGACCTTGCCGAACGGCGCGGCCGCCGCCTTGCATCTCGCCATTTCCGACGCGAGCGGCGATTCCGCCATTTTCGAATATATCAACGGCAAGCTGACGATCCATCACGGCAAGCAATACACGGTGATGACGAATTCACCGATCTACGATCAGCAGCTCGCGCTCGATGAATACTGGAAAGCCATCGGCGGCCTGACGTTCCTGCCCGGCACCAATCGCGCATCCGATCGCTTCGTGCGCGCCTCGTTCCTGCTCGACGCGATTCCCAAAGCGATCGATCGGCACTTTATCGTCGGCGTGCCGCAGCAATCCTATGCCTATCAAGCCGTGGCGAGCGTGATGAGCGTGCAACGCGCCGTCAGCGTGCCGCTCGGCATCGCGACGCCGGACCAACCGAATATCTCGTCCACAATCTGGCGTACGGTGTCGGACCAGAAGAACCTGATTTATTATTTCGATTCCGCCACCCGTCCCAATACCTTCTGGGTCTCCTTGGCGAAGCTCGACCTCAAGCCCGGTGCGCCGGTGCGAAAGCTCACGATACAGAACGGCGAGGTTTTCTCCGGTGAGGTCGCCGATCAATTCAAAAACGCCGAACCGTTCAAATTTCTACAGGCGTCTCAGCCTAAGCCCGCATTGTAGTCAGGGTCAGGCGCTCATCCGTCCGACGGGCTCATCCGGTCTTTCGCAGCCGCAAGACGCCCCTCCGCTTTGACGTGTCGCACCGCCGCCGCCAGGCCGAACCGCGGCATGTTGACATAGACGCATTCGCTCTTGCCGGGCTCGACGAGATAAGTCTCGTGCCAAATCCCGACCGATCCATCGGTCCCGACGGCGCGGTTGAAAGCGGCCCAAGCGGGGAAATGCTGACCCGACCGGTCATGGGCATAAGCGATGAGCTTGTCGAAACTCTCCCAATATTCCTGAACCATGACGACCCGGCCGGACAGATAGATGCGATAGAGCAACAACCCCGCCTCCGGCCTTTTCGACAGCTCCGCCAGCATGCGCGGCATGGCGGCGGCGACCGGAAACCATTTTTGCACCGCCAGCAGCTTGTTGAAGCGCATGCCGATCAGAAACAGCACGACCGGCTTGTCGAGGCGCGCGGTGTAGCGATCGGCGAAGATGTCAGTCATGGCGCGGGTCCTCGGAGTTTGGCGGTTTGAATTATATAGCATTAGAAAACAGGTCGCCCGCGTTGGGCAGAGCAGCCTTGGGCAGCGCAGGAGACGCACAGGGGAAGACCTGAAAATAGAAAGCCGTTCTCGCGACGCATGCGCGCCCGAGTTATGCGAACGCCATCAGCAAAAACGTCCCGCGGAGCGTGATCGCGTCACGCCTGAACCGGCGGTGGAACCGGCTTTCGGCTCGATCATGCTCCGTAGGTTGGGTTAGCCGCGAAGCGGCGTAACCCACCATGGCTTGCGGTGGGTTTCGCTTCGCTCTACCCACCCTACCGAACAAAGAAAAAGGGAAGCGGAACGCCGGCAGGCGCATTTGTCTCAATGATCCGCGCCATACGGGCGCGGCGCCCCCTCCGAATCCTCCCGGCCAGCGCATGATCCCGAAAAGCATGCCCTTGGACTTGATCCGAGGGTGGTGTTCCGGTTTTCGGAACAGATCATGCGCAATCAATACGGGAGGACACGGAGGGGGCTCGCCTGTCGGCGTTCCACCACGGCACTTGCGGCAGCGACCGAACGCCACCGCTCAGCTCCAGTTAAAGCGCTTCCTGGGACGGGACTAGATAGGAACGGGTGTTACCCGCCCCCGGCCGTCCTTCAGTGCAGCGGGTTGCCCCGCGGACCGGTCGTAATGCCGGCCGGGCGTATTGACCCGGAGCCGCCCGGGAGCGGAGGTGACGAGCCGCCGCCCGCGGGAACCGCACTCGCTCCGCCAGCCGGTGTCGCCGGCTGGCGTCCTTTACGGGAGCGAGATTTGGGGAATGTAACGGGACCGGAGACTAATGTCAAGATCACGTCTCCGTTACCGTAACACCCCCCGAAGTCGTCATACGCGGGCTCGACCCGCCTGCGCGGCCGTAGCGCGCGCTGGATCAGGGCCCGTCACGCTTCGGCGGGGCGAAGGCCCGCGTATCCATGCTGAACTTCGGCCTACGCCCGTTTCAAGGCAATCCGCCATGCGCCCCGAGGACGCCGGCGCCGACCGCGACTGCCGAGATGACCAGCACCACCGCGTGAAGTGTCGTCGCCACCGCGAAGGCGCGATTCTTGTCGCGCTGCGCGAAGTCATGAAACAGACGATCGATGCCGAGCGGTTCGAGCACATAGACCATCAGCGCGAACAGCAGCCAGACCGCGACCATGAGGTCGAGCCACCAGAACGACGCATAGCGGAGCCGATCCCAAGCATCGAGCTTGGTGAGCATGTAGGCACCGGACAGGCCGACGAGCAGGATCGAAATGCGGACCTGAGACGCGAAACGCCGCTCGAACGCCTCGAAGGCCGCAACCGCGTCCTTGGCATCGGGCAATGCGCGAGCCTGGGGCAATACGATCGTCGTCACGACGGCCACGCCGCCGATCCAGTGCACCAAGGCCAACACGTGAATCGCCCGCGCCAGCGCGAGACCATCGATCGCCATGGATCGAAGCTCGCACAAAACACCCCGCGGGTCGACGCCAATATCGGCCTTGATCGAGCCTTGCGGCACGGGCGCGGCGAAGCCATATCCAACCCTGTTCTCTCATCATGCCGGGAAAATCCCGACCGCCCGTCGGTCATTCGCCCTCACCCACCCAATTCACCCAGCCGGGAATCCGTCCATGCCGCAATCAATGTCTCAGGCGTCGCTGCCGGTTTTCGAAATAAAACTCAACGCGCTGTCCGCCGTTCTCGACAAGGCGGAAGCTTTTGCCAGTGCGAAGAAGATCGATCCTTCGGTGCTGCTGCATTCGCGGCTGGCGCCGGACATGTACGACCTCACGCGCCAGGTGCAGGTCGCGACCGATGGGGCGCGGCGCGGCTCGGCGCGTCTCGCCGGCGTCGAGGCACCGAAAGTCGAGGACAACGAGACGACGATTGCGCAGCTCAAGGAGCGCATCGCAAAAACGATCGCTTATCTCAAGACGCTCGACCGCAAAGCGATCGATGCGTCAGCGGAGCGCGAGATCACCTTCCCGATCGGCGGGGAAAAGAAGGGCGCCATGAAGGGCGACGACTACCTCAACGACTTCATGCTGCCGAATTTTTATTTCCATTGCACCGCGGCCTACGCCATCCTGCGCCATGCCGGCGTGGAGGTCGGCAAGCGCGATTTCCTGGGCGCCATTCCGCTGCAGATGAGTTGAGGCGGATAGTAATGTAGCCCGCATGAGCGGAGCGACATGCGGGATTAAGCGGCGAGGCTGACCCCGGATTACGCTGCGCTCCATCCGGGCTACGTCCGTTCGCGTTAGGAACGACTTCGTTCGTGTTAGGAAAGACAATGACTAGCGACACCAAAAAACCCAAAGCCGACGCGGCGCCGAAAAAAGACGCCGCAGCGAAGATCACGAGTACGGCGGCTGAAGCCGCACCCAAGGAAGCCACATCCAAGGAAGCCGCACCCAAAGATACACCCAAGCCCGAGGGCGGCGAGACCGCCGCCGCGGCGCCTGCCAGCTATAGCCGGGGCGAGGGCCAAAAACCGGTCACCGCGGCCTACAAGGAAAACTGGAACGCAATTTTCGCGAAGAAGAGCATGAAGAAGAAAAGGCGATAGTACGTGTGCAGGATGACTTGAGGCCGGCTCTTATGCGTTCGTCATGGCCGGGCTTGTCCCGGCCATCCACGTCTTTAGCTTCCGCACCGCCGTTAAGTCGTGGATGCCCGGCACAAGGTTCACACTTGGGCCGGCCAGCGGCCGGACCCGAGAGCCGGGCATGACGGAGCTGGCAGCCCACATGAGCGGAGCGACATGCGGGATTAAGCGGCGAGGCTAGCCCCGGACATCGCTCCGCTCATCCAAGCTACGCTTGCTGCGCTCTCATTCCGCATTGCACTTGTAGTTGCGAGTGGAATATTCCAAGCTCCTCGTCCGCACACGTGGACGCAAACGATGACCCGACAATGCATCATGGCAGGATCGTTGGCCTTGTCGGCCTTGATCCTTTGCGCCGGCATGGGATCGGCCGAAATGGGACCATGCACGCGGGCTGATTTTGATCTCATTTGCGGAAGCGGCGACGGCGCAGCACGCGTCATCATGAAGACGATCTCGCCCTCGAAGCAGATCGCTTTCGCTTGGCGACTTGCCAATCGGCCGCCCACTGATCGGCCTAGAATCGACGATCCCGACCTGGAGAATTTCATCGTTCGGATCGTAGACGGTACGGTTCTAGCGAAGTCCCATGGCGCCTATTGGGACCTCAGTACGAAGATCGCGAAGGCATACCTGATGACCGCTTGGTCCCCGGACAGTCGCCTCCTGGTAAAAGTCGAGCAGCGCGAAACCTGGGCGATCGGCGAACTCTATTCCTTCAGCGATGACGGCGCGGCACTCGGTCCGTTTGATGTCGCCAAGATCATTGTGCCGCCCATGTTGGCAAAGCTGCGCGACGTCACGGATGCGAGCCGGTACGGCCTGATATTCTCCGCCCGTCCCCTCATGAGCGTGGACAATCAGGGGCTGGTCCATGCCGTCGTCCAGACCATCGCGCCCGACGATACCTTGGGGCCGATCAGCGACGTGACATTACAGGTGATACGTGGGCCGCATTCGCTCGATGCGGAACTCGTCTCGATCGTCCCTCATAGCGGCACATCAATATCAGTCATCGTGCACTGACAGCACGTAGCACGTGGCCCGCATGAGCGGAGCGAAATGCGGATTGATCGGCGAGGCTGTCCCCGGATATCGCTTCGCGCATCCGGGCTACGCTTGCTTAGTTGATTTCTTGCACGTTTTCAAAATGCTCTATGAGGTTCCGCAATTCATAGGACCACGTCAAAAATTCGCTTCCCATATGTTCCTTTAGGGCTATTAGCCCAATCACTGCTCTCTTAAACAACGCAAATGAATTGGTGAAGTTAAACCCTTCGTCCTCGTGCAGGCGGATCGCCGCAGTGATCGGACTATCGCCGACTTCAATCGGCTTGTTGGGGTCGACGTTTCGCTCAACTGTTCCGTCGATCTTCTGCAACATAATCTCCGGCGGGAATTTGTAGACCTTCGGATGCGCTAGCTTGTTGCGCACCCTCATTATTTCGCGAACGGTCTGCATTGGTTCCACTCCATAATCGAACGGCGCTCGCCCCGCCTGACCGGAGACGATCCACCATTTTGTTTTGGTGTCCGTCTTCTCGATTCCGTCCCATACAGAAGCTGAGAAAAGACTTTCACCGACCTCATTGATCGCGCTTTCAATTACAACCCCGATCAATAGTTGCGCGATTACGCAGTCCGACACTTCCAGGTTATAATTACGCTCATCTGCCCACTGTTTTGCGCTTCGGATGCTGCCCCATGCCTGAAACGTGATGAGGCCGGTAAGGCCACGTTTTAAATTGTCTTCTTGGGTCGCCATAGTTTTCTCCAGCGACTTACCGCCCGAGCTACGCTTGCTCATAAGGGTATCGTTCCATGAATGGGGATACCATGACCTGCATCATCCAGTGAATCCCGGTATGGAATCGAAGGCCAGCAAGCGAGTAGCCCCCGATAAGCGGAGCGACATGTGGGGTTGAACGTCGAGGCTGCCCCCGGATATCGCTTCGCTCATCCGAGCTACGCTTGCTCAACCCATCCTGACGCGCTTCGCGCTGCGACAAAAACGGCGATCAGCCAATCGGTTCATCCGTTCGCGTCACGCGATCATGGATGCTCACATGCTTTGTCGTTTGCACCCGCTTTGCTGCTTTGGCAATCGCCTGCGCGGTCACCGGATCGTCGGCTTCAGATACCACTTTGCCGGCTCGCTTGATTTGATAGCGCGAACCAATGCCACCAATTCCAGCTCGATCAGACATCGGGATCCTCCGTCGTAACCATTCTCGAATTGAGACCGTTAACGGACTATGTATGAGAGTGGGATAAGACGGCACCCTCGCACCCCCTCACAAAAAGCTCTGCGGATCGACATCGATATCGAGCTTGATGCCCCCTTTGATCTTCGGCGC
>Ga0181539_1004710_pt1 | contig 11530 bp, 11 predicted proteins | sample PEATcosm2014_Bin_46_FD_119767 | JGI IMG/M metagenome (GOLD analysis project Ga0181539, IMG submission 119767) | Peatland microbial communities from MTU Mesocosm Facility, Houghton, MI, USA - PEATcosm2014_Bin23_60_metaG | ecosystem: Environmental > Terrestrial > Soil > Wetlands > Peat | place... | reverse complement strand
TGGAAGGGCGTTTGCCCGTTGACGTCGCCCGGGTTCTGCAGGAAGTGCGGAAGCGCACTTTCTCTTGGCGCCGCCTTCTGCCCCTCGTGCGGAACTCCAGTATATGCTGGACCCCAAGAATCCTCTCAGGCACCTATCAGCGGTGTGGACGCCGTGATGAAGGAGAGCAGCGCTCAGATCTACTGGGTCAGGCGTGTCATCGCCTACGTAATCGACGCGATAATTGTCTTCTTCGTATTGTTGATCTTGGTGGCTATTGCCATAGTGCCTTTCCTCGTTCTCTCGGGTCCTGGCGTCTTCGGTGCAATTTTGGGGAGTGTCTTCACCTTCCTTTTTGGAGTGATTCTGTTCCTGTATTTCGTCGTTTTCGAAGTCTTGGCCGGCGCTTCAATTGGCAAACGGGTCATGGGGCTCAAGGTAGTCGCATCGGGGGGTAGGCCCCCTAACGCGGTCGAGGCTCTGGTCAGAAATGTCAGCAAGCTCTACTGGCTGCTTCTCATCTTGGACGTCATAGTCGGCCTGGCCGTGTCGAAGGGTTATGCCCAGAAGTACACGGACAAGCAGATGGGCACTTCAGTCGTAGATGCCTAGGATTTACGCCCAAGTCAGAGTTGAGCATGTCAGATGAACCGGACCGGAGTAAGAACATGGGGAAACCGGCGTTTAAAGTCAATCCATGGGTTAAGCGAATCCTACGCTAGTTCAAGCATCCGCTGAATTACGGCCCGACAAGCCCAGTGCGTCCACCTACGAGTAGTAAGTGGCCGCGATGCCGCGAGGATGGCAGTCTCAGTCTGGCTACAACCACCAAATCTGACTGAGGTTCGCTTATATCCTTGGCCTGACGCGCACTGCAGCGACAGCAAGTGAAGGCCGTCCTCTTGAGGAAGTCTGCAGCCCCAGGTGTGATCGGCGCAGAAGTTTCGGAAGTTCCCGTTCCCGAGATCGGCACAGGCGAGCTCTTGGTTGAGATGAAGGCGTGCGGCCTCTGTGGCACCGACATCGAGAAGGCTCGGGGCGAATACACTGCAGCCCTGCCGGTCCTCGGGCATGAGGCAGTCGGTGTCGTAGCTTCCGTGGGCGAAAGCGTCGTCAACATTCGGGAGGGAGACAGGGTCTTCGCCCACCACCACGTCCCGTGCCAGGAGTGCTACTACTGTCTTCACGGGAACCAGACTGCTTGCAAGAAGTTCAGGAGTAGCAACATACACCCCGGCGGCTTCTCGGAGTTCTTTAGAGTCCCCCAGTGGAACGTAAGCAAAGGGGGGGTCCTCAGTCTGCCCTCCTTCCTCGGATTTGAAGAAGCCAGCCTGATCGAGCCCGTCGGGTGCTGTGTCAGGGCCTTGGACAGATGCAATGTGAAGGAAGGTGACGCTGTCCTGGTCGTGGGAGCTGGTCCGATCGGGATTCTCCACTCCATCTTGCTTCTTTCGAGGGGCGCCAAGGTGATGATTAGCGAGGTGAGTGAACCGAGATTGCGGTTCGCGGAGAAGTCGAAGGCCGGGTACGTCATCGACGCCAGAAAACAGGATGTCACCAGAGAAGTCAGCGAGAGGACGGCGGGCAGGGGCGCCGACATCGTGATTGTCGCCTCGGGAAGCCCGAAGGCGGTCCTTCAGGCCCTGAAGTCCATCAGGATGGGTGGCCGAATCTGTCTCTTCGGGGTCCCGGCAAAGGGTTCGGTCCTCGACTACGACCTCAGCGAGGTCTACAACTCGGAGGTCTCGCTGGTGCCCAGCTATGGCGCGACCGACATCGATACCACAGCGGCGCTCAGCCTGATTGTGGCTGACAGCGAGAAGTTCAGGTCCGTCATCACTCACACTTTCCCGATATCGGAGTTCGCAAAGGCAGTCGAAACGACCACCTCCGGGGCAGGAATGAAGGTCGTCATTACTCCCTAGATGGCTTAGAACCAGTCACACTTAAAATGCCAGCTCCGCACTCATTGGCCCGTAGGGCGAGGGGTTAACAGTGGACTGGGGCAAGGACAACAGGTTCTCTCGGATTATGAAATCGGGGAAGACCGTCATGCTGGCGGTGGATCACGGGTACTTCCAGGGGCCGACGACAGGGCTAGAGAATCCGAGAAAGACGATAACACCACTTATTCCCTATGCTGACTCACTGATGCTGACCAGAGGGGTCCTCAGGACCTCGGTCGATCCGGGGCAGGACGTCCCAGTGATCCTTAGAGTTTCAGGAGGCACGAGCGTCCTGAAGGACATGTCAAACGAGGGAGTCACCACTTCCATCGAAGAAGCGATCAGGCTCAACGCATCCGCGGTTGCGGTTTCAGTCTTCGTCGGTTCAGAACATGAAAAGGAGTCGCTGATGAACCTCTCTCATCTGGTCGACGAGGGAGAAAGGTTCGGGATGCCCGTGCTCGCGGTGACTGCAGTCGGGAGGGAGATGAACAGAGACTCCAGGTACCTCGGGCTAGCTTGCCGCATAGCCGCAGAGCTCGGCGCTCAAGTCGTCAAGACCTACTACTGTGAGGACTTCGAGAAGGTTGTCGACTCATGCCCTGTTCCTGTGGTCATCGCAGGAGGGAAGAAGCTGCCCGAAAGAGATGCATTGGAACTCGCGTCGAAAGCGGTATCGAAGGGAGCCGCAGGCGTCGACATGGGAAGGAACATCTTCCAGTCATCGAACCCAGTCGGAATGATCAAGGCAGTCCGCGCTGTCGTCCATGAAGGTGCCACCGCCGATCAGGCCATCTCGGTCTTCAACAATCAGCCTAACAGCTAAACCGATCCAAAACAGGCTGGGTGAGGAACATTCCAGTAACCAAGGCAAGAAGCACTTCGGGAGGTCCAATACACCCTCAATCCTCCTTCAGATTGCCCTGCTCGGAGCCTTCGCGCCGAGGCATGCCCAATGAAGCTGATGTTTCCTTGGAACGGTTTTAAGCTCCCGGGGGGGCATCCATACCAGCGTGCAGCCTGAGAGCGACCCGGACAACGGCCGACCGAGGTTCGTAAGGAGAAGCCCACTTAAGCCCGCTCAGAAGCTCTGTCCCCGTTGCCTCCATCCGGTCAAGAACGCGAGCAAGCTCGGAGGCTGGTTAATCCCGATGAGTTACTACTGCGCGAACTGCGGATACACAGGGACCGTCTTTCTCGAGAGGACCTCAAACGAGAGTCCTGGAGAACCTTAGGTTTGGAACCTAGCGTGGAGCCGGCGCCGAGCCTCCTCGGGTCGGCCCTCGCAGCATTCTTCCTGGTTCTGCTTTCTCTGACGGCGCTTCTGGTAGTGCTTTCCTTCCCGGTCGGTGTGTACACGGTCTTCTTCACGCGCTTGTCCGGTTCGACGGCCAGCACCGTCGGGTATCCGTTCCTTTGGCTCGGCCCGATTGCAGTCCTCCTGCCCTTTCAAGTTATGTACGGAGTGGCGTTCATCGCAGTCATCGTCGTCTATGTGGCGATGTTTGTTCTGACCGTCTTCCAGGGGAAAAGCCTGCCCTCCGCCGTCGCCTCGGGACTCAGGAATGGCTACAGAGAATTCCTGTCCAACCGGGCACTCCTGACGCTCGTGGCGATTGGGTTCCTAGTCTTCACCGCAGCACTAGTAGATGAAGTGGTCTCGGCCTTCGGGGCGCCGATTGGGAACCCCTTCAGCGGCGGTGACGACCTGCAGACCTTCGTCCAGTTGACCCTCGCGCCGCTCCGAGAAGAGTTCGGGTTCAGGGTCCTCCTGATCGGAGTCGCCGCTGTGCTCGTCACTCTACCACGACCGAGAACGTCGGTCTTGAAGACATTGTGGCGCCCCTCCGTCGCCTACGAGGGCGTCGACAACAACACCGTCATTCTGGTTGTGATCGGGGCTGCCGGCGCCTTCAGTGCGGGAATCTTCGGTGCCTGCCACGTGGCGTGCGGCGGCGGGGGGTGGGATGTCGGGAAGCTGCCGGAAGCGGTCTACGGAGGCATCGTGCTCGCATATCTCTACATCAGGTACGGGTTCCACGTCGCTGTCTTGGCGCACTGGGGCATTGACTACCTCCCCACTGTGTTCGCATTCTACGGACAAGGGGTGTATGGTATCCCCTGGACGTCGGCCCCAGGGTATCTCCTCCAACAGATTGTCGCGGCGGATCTGTTCGAGGTCTTCGGAATAGCATGCCTACTCGGGGTAGCATATATCGGGGCTGTCAAGCTTCTAAATAGGAGGCGGGATCTGCCCCCTATTCCCACCTGAAGTTCATAAGCCGCGAACCAAGGGGGAACGACGCGGTAGAAATGACAGTTCTCGGCGCTTCGATACTGAAGGATCTCGTGTCGAAGTACAAAGTGATCTATCCGTCAGATCCTGAGGCCTTTGACGGCGACGGCTACGTGCTGACCGTCAGGGAGAACAGAACACTGAACTATTTGGAGCACAGGAACATGGTCTCCCGTGAAATCATCTTCGCTCCTCCTGACTGCGTCGCTCACCTGACTGCCAAGAGCAAGTTCGGGCGGCTCGGACTCTCGTTCCTCAATTCTGTCAAGGTTCACAGTGGTTTCGTCGGGAGGTTGGCTCTCGAACTCGTGAACCTGAGTAACGAGAGGACTCCGATCACAATCAAACAAGGGGACCCACTGATTCACATCGAGTTTCTGCGCAGGGAGGGCGAGCCCTCACCCTACGCCGGCAGATACATGTTTCAGTTCATGAACGACGAGGAGACTGACACCTACGTCAAGATTCTGTCGGAGAATTTTCCAGTCCAGTTTCCAAGAGAGAAACTAGAGCAAAAGAAGATAGAACGACTCGTAAGAGAAGACTGACACCCTAGATGCATAGTAGAGCGCCCCGATGACGAGGCTAGTAACTTTATGCCACAGGCCCCCTCAGGGAAGGTTTAACAGAAAACCTTCACCACTCAACTCCGTTGAGCAAGAAAGCGGTCCTCGCGCGGCCCACAATCCTCCCGAACAGCTTGTACATTTTGTTCTGGGGGAAGAGGGGGCCTTCATGAGGAGGGTCGGACGCTTCCCAGCCCGTGCGAAGTGGAGGTCGTAGAGGTCGTGGTACTCACCTGCGAGGTCTGCGGCAGTCCGATAGCGACCTCTTCCAGTCGCGTGGAAATCGACGGAGCCATCCTGCAAGTCTGCCAGAGATGCGCCAAGAGTGGAAGGCCTCTGATGGGCACTGTGCCAAGGGTTCGTTCCGTCAGGACCCGGCCAGACGTCAGGGGAGGATCGACCGAGTCTGAACTCGAAGTCGACCCCGAATACGACTCGATAGTGAGGCGGGCGAGAGAGAAGCTGGGCCTCACTCAGGAGGCCCTGGGGAGGGCGATCAACGTGAAACCTTCGGTCATAAGCCGCATCGAAACGAAGAAGATGAAGCCCGACCTGATTCTGGCCAGGACCCTCATGCACTACCTGAAGGTGGAGCTTCTCGTTTCCAGCAGCGATCTGGAGTCAACTAGCAGCTTTTTGCCATAGGTTCCGGTTAGCGCCCGGCGAGGTCCGACCCGAAGGGGGTGTCATCTACCTCGGACGGAGCTAGGCAAAAACTCTTAGCCGAGGAGTGCAGGAGCGCTACATGGAACTCAAGGTCTTCGGAAAGACTGGGCGCAGCGTCAGCGAGATCGGCATGGGCACCTACTACGACCCCTCTTGGATTCTTGCAGCAAGACTGGGCTGGAAGAGGGGTGCGGCCCGCAAGATTGAGGCGATGAGGACGGGCTTGGCCGGTGGAGTATCGATGATTGATACGGCGGAGGTGTACAACTCGGAGCCCCTCGTTGCAGAGGCGATTCAAGGATACAAGCGCGAGGACCTCTTCATCGCGACCAAGGTTACCTTGACACACCTTAGGCGCAAGGCATTGTTCAGGGCCCTGGAAAGGAGTCTGAGGCGGTTGAAGACTTCCTACGTGGACTTGTATCAGGTTCATCAGCCGAGTCCTATTGTTCCGATTCGGGAGACGATGGGAGCGATGGAGGAGCTTCTGGAGGCGGGTAAAGTACGGGAGATAGGTGTCAGCAACTTCTCCTTGAAGCGGATGATGGAGGCGAATGCCTCCCTGAAGAAAGCTCAGCTTGCCTCCACGCAGATGAGCTACAGCCTGCTGCATCGTGAGATTGAGAAGGATATAATCCCCTACTGCAGGCGGGAGGGGATTGCCGTGCTGGCCTACTTTCCGCTGGGACACGGCAGACTCGCCGGTGAGAGCGAGAAGCTCCGCGTCTTCTGTGAGAAGTACTCGAAGACTCCTGCGCAGGTTGCGTTGAGCTGGCTGACTTCACAGCCGAATGTCTTTCCGATTCCAAGAGCAGCGAACCCGGTCCACGTGAAGGAGAATCTTGAGGCAAGCGGCTGGAGACTGTCGGCGCAGGACCTGCAAGAGCTTGACAAGATCTTTCCAGGGCCAGCATCAGGTCCTATTGCCTAGAAGCGCGCGCGCGGCAGATTGGAAAGGATCACTAGTAGGAGGGGCCGAAGGAACTGATCGAGCTGGCCTCCCGAAATGCACCACTCACGACGGGAGGAGGCTCTGGAATAGCGCGCGCTCGCTCTAATTGCGAGCCGAATACACTTGAGCGCGGGCCCCACCGGGCCCGTTTACGCGGCGCATTCCTTGTGATAGTTCTTCTTCGTCAGAAATCCTTTCTTCACTTCTTGCCCTGCGGCTATTTCTTTACCACATTTTGCACATACAACCATTGAAATCACCTCGAACGGTAAGGATTGGATGTATTAAGCCTACCTGTCAGGGAAATCAATAAGCAGAGAGACGACGTAAAAAGGCTAGGTTTTCGATCTATTACGTTCTCGCCTAACGGACTTGCGGAGTCGGTTTAGTTCGGCGATTTTTTCTTTGTATTCCTTTTTCTTCTTCTTATTTCCTTGTGCGCGCGCTTGGTCGTACAGCTTCCTCAGTTTCTCTTCTTCTGACGCGTAATCTGACAACTTCGGAAATGGAGTCGTAGCGCCATAGTTATGTCTTTCAGATATGGGTCGCAAAGCTACACGCTGAAGCAGTCCTCCTTATTGTGCAGCGTACTTTCCATACTTGGGGTGTCTTTCGGAAACGCTGTCTGTCATCGCGATTCCGAAGCATGTTCGGGTCGGAGTATTGGTGGAATCCGCTATATCTCCAGATGAACTTGAACCACGCGGTCGATCTGCTTTCCCGCCTTGGTCATCTTGAACTCTATCAAGAATATGGCTTTACGCACCTGAACGGAGTGACGAGGGGCCATACGTATCTGGCGTTCGGTCTCTCCTCTGTATGTCACCTTGACCCCCGACTTGGATTCGGTCTTCGACTTCATAGCTGTTAGACAGAGGCTGTAGATGGTTCCTCTCGAAAAACCCAGCCTTTGATCGATATATTCGAGGTAACCCTTTGAAGTTAGGTGTCCCCCTGTTGCAGCGGAACGATAGCTCATATTGTCCACGTTCGATTTTGATGCTAACCAGTTCAGCCTTCCTTTTCTCGTCTCATATACCGATCAAGCCTTGCATGACCCCACGTTATCGTCCCATTCCTAACCACATTGATATGCTATATATGCTGTCGACTCTTCCGCCTCCGTAATGCCCCAAACGAAGGCAATGGTAAGCATCGAGAACGTTGTCGCTACTGCCTCAATAAATCAAAGAGTCGACCTTGACCTGATAGCCAAGAACTTTGTTGAGGCAGAGTATCATCCCGACCGATTCCCTGGACTGGTCTTCAAACTGAAGAGCCCAAAGGCGACTACCCTCATTTTCAGTACCGGGAAGATGGTCTGTACGGGTGCAAAAACGGAGGATCAGGCAAGAAAGGCAGTGCAAGAGGTTGTCAGGAGGTTGAAGAAAGGGGGGATCCCCATCAAGAACGAGGCAGAAACAGTGATACAGAACATGGTGGCATCGGCGAACCTTGGGGGGAAGATTCGCCTGGAGGAAGCGGCTAGAAAGTTACCAAAATCGATGTACGAACCCGAGCAGTTCCCCGGTTTGATCCATCGGATGCCAGACCCCAGGACCGTGATACTTGTCTTTGCCTCTGGGAAACTCGTTTGCACTGGAGCGAAGAGGGAGGGCGACGTCTACAGGGCAGTGAACAACCTGCACGTGATGCTCGAGGAAAAGGGGCTCATGACTTACTGACCCTCCACGTGACCATAAGTTTCAGAAAGAATCAGTTTCCCGAACCCATTCAGGTTTGGGCCCCCGAGAACAAAGACAAGTGGCCTTCGTAATTTAGAGTCAGCCCCCCGCAACCTAGACATTGATTGATCCTGCATTCGAACAATCGGATCTTCTAATCGATCGACGCTATTATCCTACCGTTTGACTTGTCCATGATATTGATTTGTTGGGGGTGCTTCATGAAGACTACCTTACCCAAGCAAGCTGTCAGCTCCAGACCCTTGTCGCTGCCCAGGTCTTCGGAACTGCCTGAAGCAACCATGTCCCTGAATGCACCTCTGGTCTTCGGTATACCGACGGCCTTGATGTATTTGGCTACTGCTTGACTGTTGTAGAATTTGGACCTGGTATCCTGCTCTTCTTTCTCGTTTGTCATGCTATCTTCCGTCGGATAGCAACATGCTATAAAAAGGCCGCATTCCCCATTGTCCCAAATGAAAAAGGGGTGACGGAGTGATCCTCCGTCCCTTACGGGGAACGAGTTCTAGCTCGTGCCCTGAGAAGCCGTGCCTACTATCGTGGCGTTGGCGAATCTTGGGCCCACTTGAGTGATCTTGATTCGCGCCTTCTCTCCTTGCTTTCCTCCGGTGACAAAGATGACGAAGCCGTCGATTTTGGCCACTCCGTCGCCCCTTCTACTCGATTCGGTAATGGTGACGTCGTACTCCTTGCCAACTTCTACTGGCTTGGGTCCTTCCGACCTAAACCCTCCACCATAACCAGAGCGCCCGTAACCGCCTCCGCGTCCGTAACTCGTTCTTTCATCTCCTAGTGCTTGGACGACACTGACCTGCCGTGCAATTACATGCTATAAAAGAAGTGACTTGCCGGCATGTCGATTCGCAAAGAAAGGGTAAGCGCAGAATAGATGTGTCGTTCTTCATGCGTTTTGACCCCTTGGTCTAAGGCAGGCAAGAACCAACAACGAAGATCTAGGCACTTGGCAATTGTTTCGGTAGCGTAGCCGGCCTATTGAAATAAACCCAAAATAAGCTCTCCAGCATTCTGGGCTAGGACCACTTTCTGGACCTGTTTGGAAACTACGGGGCCCCCACCGGGCCCGAACCTTGAGGTCATGTGGTCTGGGTTACCCAATAGTCAAACAAGCTCTTATTTGGTATCTCATTCAAATGTAGCGGATTCAAAAGAAAGGGGCAGAATCAGACCAAGCACGCACTTAGAAAGGCGCTATAGCGTTTGCTTAGATGCCTAGGGCCGACCGAAGCCCTTTGTACCTGTTCCTTATCGTGACTTCAGTCACCCCTGCTGCTTCGGCAACGTCCTTCTGAGTCTTATCCTCACCTTCGAGGGTGCATGCCACATAGAGAGCGGCAGCCGCAAGGCCCATTGGGTCCTTACCTGCGGAAATCCTGGTCTCCTCGGCTCTCTTCAAGATCTCCAAGGCCCTCCTTTTGGTCTTCTCGGAAAGGCCTGCCTTCGAGGCGATTCTTGAGACGCACTTTGTCGGGTCGACGACCGGCATCTTGATGTCCATCTCCTTCAGAAGCAGCCTGTAGCACCTTGCGATGTCCTTCTTCTTGACGTTGCTTACGGCTGCCAGGTCCTTCAGTGTCCTCGGCGTCTGGGTGTCCCTGCAGGCCGCGTAGAGAGAGGCGGCAATGATGGCAGAAATTGACCTTCCCCTGACCAGCCCCCTTTCTAGCGCCTTTCTGTAGACGTAGGCCGCCTTCTCGACCACGGCGTCAGAGACCGAAAGCTTGTCTGAGAGTCTATCGAGCTCGCTGAAGGCCTGCCTTAGGTTCCTGTCGACCGGTTCATGCACCTGGCTGCGGGAGTCCCACGTCCTGAGTCTCTCCACCGTGGCCTTCATCGAAGCCGAAAGCGATTTTCCAGAGGCGTCCTTGTTCATCCCGCCGATAACGGTCGCGAGCCCCATGTCGTGCATCGCGATGGATGTCGGGATGCCTCCCCTGCTCCTGTCGTCCTTCTCTTCCTTTGAGAAGGCCCTCCATTCCGGGCCGACCTCTTCGATCTTCTCCTTGACGACGAAACCACAAGCGCCGCAAAAGAGTTCTCCCCCAGCGGTGTCGACTAGCATCGGTCCCTTGCCGCATCGAGGGCACTTGTCTAGTGCCTTCTGCAGCTTCATCAACCTCGAAAAGTCCTTGTCGCCCAACATTTCTACCACTAGCGAAATCTTTACAAGGAAGGTCAGCGTGATCGCGTATATATGCGTTGTGGACGAATCTTGGATAATTCAAATCCACATGCAGGATTTGCAGGAAATCGGGCTCTTCGGACCATTTGCAGCCTGCTAACAAATGGTTTCAATCCTGCCCCGATGGGGTCTAAGGTGAAGGCGAAAACGCCATGAAAGGCGCTCAGGGACCAGCCACGCAGCTTCTCAGCCCGATTCTGGACACCTACAGGGGCTCTGCCCTCGCCGTCGTCGGGTGTCATGCTCGAGGGCTCGAGCGCCTTTCATGCGAGCTCGACGTCGTCGTGGTTACAAACGAGAAGCGTCCCAGTTCGACGGTCAGGTTCGGCGAGGTCTTCCTCGACCTCTTTTTCGTGTCCGAGAAGGAGGTCCTGAAGCCCTCGAACCCCGAGCACTCGGTCTCGCTGGCACACGCCAAGACGGTCAGAGACACTTCGTTAATCTTGTCCACCAGCCTGGCTTCTAATCTAGCCGTCCTCGTCAGCTCGGCAAAGAAGAGTTCCAGTCAGAGACTCGCCTCAGCGTTGAAGTCGCTCGGCAGGGCCGAAGAGGCGCTCTCCAAGGGTTCGGCGATTGACGCAGACTATTGGCTGCTCTCCGCAGCGTACGACTACGCCTACTCGCTGCTCTATTTTGGAGAGGTCCCCCCGTCTCCCAGTCACCTCCTCAGCCAGCTCAAGAGCCAGTCGAAGACAGCGCCGAAGAGCTTCGAGTCATTCACGACGGGCGCGGGTCTGGAGAATTCATCGAGGATGAGCTGCGGGTCCAGGCTCGACGGCGTGGCGGTGCTGTACGATGTGCTTGGTGGGGGCCACGAGGGGGCCAAGGCGATCAGGCCAAGGTGGTCGGCCACCCGGCTCGAGTGCGTCAGTTCGAAGGCTCGCGAGCTGAACCAGAGGATCGAACACGCAGAGTGCTACTCGTATCTTGGGACTGAGATGTTGAATGCCCTGAGGCAGCTCATCGAGCGCGAAGGACGGGCCACAAAGACAGGCATAGGTCCTAGTGCCCTTACGACGGGGAAAAACAGGTTGCTAGGGGACAGACTCCTGAAGGAACTGGGCCTGGTGCGAGAACGCGACTCACTGAAAGAGGCACTGGAGCTGGTGAGAGGCCAGGTTACGAGGTTGGCGAGGAAGACCTGAATGTCTAGCTGAGTCTGAATTTCGTTCGACACTTCCTCCTGAGTGGCTTGTAGCCATGCCTTTGCTTATGAGAC
>Ga0181539_1004708_pt1 | contig 11534 bp, 8 predicted proteins | sample PEATcosm2014_Bin_46_FD_119767 | JGI IMG/M metagenome (GOLD analysis project Ga0181539, IMG submission 119767) | Peatland microbial communities from MTU Mesocosm Facility, Houghton, MI, USA - PEATcosm2014_Bin23_60_metaG | ecosystem: Environmental > Terrestrial > Soil > Wetlands > Peat | place... | reverse complement strand
CCCCGCGTCGCTGGCGTAGGTTGCGGCGGTGAGGGCGGCGGCGGCCGCTGCGGCGAGCATGATACGGCTCCGCATCGTTACTTCTCCTCGATGGTCACGATGCGATCGGCGGCCACGTTCTCGATCACCTGCTTTTCGCCGCTGGCGGGCCAGGTGACTACCACCTTGTCCACCTTCGTGGCCGCGCCCAGGCCGAAGTGCACGCGCGGATCGTCACCCGAAAGATAGCCCGACGAGCCAACGCGCTCGCGCTGCTGATGGAGACCGCCGGCGAAGATCTCGATCTGGGCGCCAATGCCGTCGCGGTTGGTCTTCCCGCGGCCCGCGCCCACCAGCTTGAAGGCGATCCAGTGATTCGAATTCGCGGTCACGTTGCGGAGCAGACAGGCCGGCGCGCCCAGGTTCACGATGTAGACGCCGATCTTGCCGTTGTTCTCGAAGTCGGCGAACGCCGCGCCCCGCGCCACGGTCTTCGTCTTCTCCACGTACTCGCCCGCCGTCGAGGAGACGTCCTCGAACTTCCAGTTGCCGAGGTTGCGGAAGACGCTGTGCTCCATCGGAACCATGTGAATCAGGCCGCCGTGAGCGATGAAGAGGTCCTCCCAGCCGTCGTTGTCGAAATCGTATGCGCCGGTTCCCCAGCTTGTGTATTGCGCCGCCTGCTGCGAGATTCCGGCTTTCTCGGTCACGTCCTGGAACTTGAGATCCCCGACGTTTTTCATCATGCGGTTGTACTTCGAGTCGGAGACCCAGAGGTCGACCTTGCCATCGTGATCGAAGTCGAGGAAGATCGGGCCCATGGCCGAGGTGTTCTCGCCGCTCTGCCCGTAGGCGACTCCGGCGTCGACGGCGATCTCCTTGAACGTCCCGTTGTGTTGGTTGTGGAACAGGAAGTTTTCGGTCTTGTCGTTGGCGACGTAGATATCGGGCCAGCCGTCCAGATCGAAGTCGCCGGCCGTCACGCCCATGGCGCGGCTCTTGAATTCGGCGATGCCGGACTTTTCGCTGACGTCGGTGAACGTGCCGTCGCAGTTATTGTGGAACAGCATGTTCGACTCGGGCTCGTAATCGAGCGGTCCGGGGTAGTTATCGGCTGCGTAGTAAGCGCGGTAAGTGGGATCGAACTTGACATAGCGGCCGACAAACAGGTCCAGGCAGCCGTCGCGGTCGTAATCGAGAAAGACCGAGCCGATAGACCAGCCCGGAACCTTTAGCCCGGCTTTCTCGGTAACGTCGGTGAACGTGCCGTCATGGTTGTTGTGGTAGAGAATCACGCGGCCGTAAGCGCTGACGAACAGGTCCATCCAGCCGTCGTTGTCGTAATCGGCGGCGATGGCGCCCATGCTGAAGACGTTGGCGGCTACGCCGGCCTGCTCGGTCACGTCGGTGAAGTGGCCGTCGCCGTCGTTGCGGAACAGGTGGTTGTGCGGCGGCGTGGCGGGCGGCTTGCGCAGGGGATAGGGGTGCATTCCCTTTTCGAGCGGAATGCCGCTGACGACGTAAAGGTCCAGGAGGCCGTCGTTGTTGTAGTCGAACCAGACCGCGCCGCCGCCCGTGCTCTCGAGCAGCGAACCCAGTTTCTCGGCGCCGAAGCTGTGCGTGAACTGCACGCCGGCCTTTTCGGTCACGTCCTCGAAGCGGATGGGAGGGCGCGCCTGCTGAGCCACCAGCAGCGCCAGGAAAGGAATCGGCAAAAGGAGTTTCCAATACCTCATTGGCCACCTCAGTGAACGGGCAAAGTCGTTTTGACCGGCGCGGCCTGCTCGCGCGCACGCTCGCGGTCGCCGTGGCAGTTCCCGCACATCTTGACCGGGTCCGTCGTGCGCAATAGCACGGCGGGCACGGCGTTATCGGGTGCGCGCTCGGGGCCCGCATGGCAGCCCACGCAGACGCGTTGCTCGCCGCGGCGCATCCAGAACCAGCCCTGCGCGGCCCTCACGGTTTTCGAGTTCCGGTCCAGCAGCTCGAAGCGGATCGCGCGCTCGCTAGGCACCTGCACGAAGAAGGAGCCGTCCTTTTCGACGGGCGCACGCCCCAACTCCATGGGCGCGCCGGCGTCATCCTGGGCCCAGACGCGCACCGCCGCGACCACGCCCTCCGGGATTCCGCCTTCGCGCGACGTGTAGACGTTCAGGCACAGAATGTTGCCGCCGGTGCGGTCCCCAAGGCCCGACGGGTGGCGCTTCGAGACCGCGTGCGCGCGCACGATGACCGGCTCGAGCGCGTTGCCGTTCTCCCCTGCCGCAATCTTCTCCGGCGCCGCCTGTGTGTCGCCGATCTTCACGCGGCGGAGCGTGAACGGCGCGCCCGCGGCCGCGCGCCAGGAAACCAGCAGCTCGCCGGGCGCAAGCTCCGCAACCGGTCCCGCGTATTCCCCTTCCGGTAACGCCAGCGCGAGTTCCACGGCGCGGGCCGACGTGAACCGCGCCAGGCGCGCGCCGCTCACGAACAGAATGTCGCCCGAGGCGACCTGCCACGCGGAGTGCCGGCTGTGGCCGTGATCGCATCGCACGGCCTCGACGCCGCTGCCATCCGCGTAAACGGTGTAGACCTCGCGCGTGCCGGCAGGGCCGGACGGATGCGGCGCATCGAACAAAACGCGGCCGTCGAGCAGAACGTCCGACGGGATGTGATCGCCGTAGCCGTAAGTCAGGCGCAGAGGCGTGCCGCCCGCCAGCGGTGCCAGCTCGATCTCGAAGCCGGCCTTCGCGCGCCGCGCATAGACCAGGTTGTCGCCCGGCATGTAGAACGGACGGATGCAATCCTCGCTGCCCGAAGTGACGCGGCGTGGCGCTCCTCCCGCAATGGCCGTCTCCCAAATCTGCCACGGCTCGCCCGGCCTCTGTTTGCCGGCGAAGAGCACGCGCGCGCCGTCGAAAGAGACCGCCGCGTCCGCAGACGCCGCGAAGCCGGGAACCAGCGCCCGTGCCGCTCCGCCTTGAACCAGCATCAGGCGGGCGTCGGCCGGGAACCGCTCGCCGCCTTTCGAGTCGTAGCGTGCCGCCTCCGTGTATACGAACGGCGGCAACGCTGCGCCGGCCATAGCACAGGCAGACACAAAGAGAACACTTAGAAAGCGGACCTTGAGACTAACCACTCCGAAAGATTATAACGTGCTCTGTTTCGAAGCACCTATAATGCGTTTGTACTAATGGTGTTCGTATAGTCCGCCTTGCGCGTCGGAAACAGGCGGAACCGCCTGCCCCACGTGCCACGCTCTTGGTACCCTGAAGCCATCCGCGGAAAGGGGAACGTTCATGACTGACAAAGTTCGCTGGGGCGTCCTCGGGGTCGCCAGGATCGCAACCGAAAAAGTGATTCCCGCGATGCAGCACGGCGCGTGCTCAGAAATCGTGGCCATCGCGTCGCGCGATCTGGACAAGGCCCGGCGCGCGGCGTCCGCCCTCGGAATCCCCAAGGCCTATGGCTCCTACGACGAACTGCTCGCCGATCCCGAGATCGAGGCGGTCTACAACCCTCTGCCGAATCACTTGCACGTGCCGTGGTCGATTCGCGCCGCCGAGCGGGCGAAGCACGTGCTGGTGGAGAAGCCCGTCTCGCTCAACGTAGCCGAGTGCCGCTCGCTGATCGAAGCGCGCGACCGCTGCGGCGTCAAGATAGGCGAGGCGTTCATGGTGCGCACGCATCCGCAGTGGCTGCGCGTGCGCGAACTGGTCCGCTCGGGCGAGATCGGACCCCTGCGCGCCATCGAGACCTCGTTTAGTTTCTTCGGCCGCGACCCGGCCAACATCCGCAACATTCTCGAATTCGGCGGCGGCGGCCTCATGGATCTGGGCTGCTACGCCGTCCAGGTGGCCCGCTACTTCTTCGGCGCGGAACCGACGCGCGTGGTGAGCCTGATCGAGCGCGATCCCGAGTTGCGTATCGACAGCCTCGCCTCGGTCCTGCTCGATTTCCCTTCCGGCCAATCCGTCTTCACTTGCAGCATGCAGAGGTACCCCTTCCAGCGCGTGCAGATCGTCGGCGCCCGCGGCCGGATCGAAATCGAGATCCCCTTCAACGCACCGCCGGACCGCCCCTGCCGCATCTTCAGCGATACCGGCGCCGGAATCCGCACCGAGGAACTTCCCATCTGCGACCAGTACACCATTCAGGGCGACCTCTTCTCGAAGGCCGTCCGCGGCGAGGGCGACGTGCCCACTCCGCTCGAAGATTCCATCCGCAACATGGCGGTCATCGAGGCCATCTTCGAATCCGAGCGCGAAGGCCGCTGGGTCAAGCCTCCGCTATCATAGAATCAGACGGGCAGTGTTATGGCTGAGGGGATCAACGCGTGGCTCCAGGAGGAGCTGTATCAGGAGTACCTTCACGACCGCACCTCCGTCGACGAAAGCTGGAAACACGTGTTCGAATCGAATGGCGAAGGGCGGTCAAAGAATGCTGGGGACACGCCTGCCTTTGGTCGCGAGCCAGCGGCTCCCGGTAGCCAGCCCGGAGTGTCCCCGCATTCTTTGGACGATCTTCAGCCCCTCCGCGGCGCGGCCGCGCGCCTGGCCGGCAACATGGAAGCGAGCCTGGCGCTGCCCACCGCCACGTCGCAGCGCACCATTCCCGTCAAAGTCGCGGACGAAAACCGGACCATCATCAACCAGCACCTCACGCTGGTGGGCCGCGACAAGGTCTCCTACACGCACCTGATCGCGTGGGCCATCGTCAAGGCCCTGGCGAGCTTCCCCAATCTCAACAGCTCGTATGCCGAGCGGGACGGCGAGCCGCACCGCCGCGTCCCGTCCGGGGTCAACCTCGGCGTGGCCGTGGATATCTCCGCCAAGGACGGCGCGCACGCGCTGCTGGTGCCCACCATTAAGAACGCCGGCGCGCTCGATTTCCAGCAGTTTGTTGCGGCCTTCGACGACGTGATCGGCCGCGCGCGCACGGCGAAGCTCACCGTCGCGGACTTTGAAGGCACCACCGTGTCGCTCACCAACCCGGGCACGGTCGGCACGGTCGGCTCCATCCCGCGCCTGATGCCGGGGCAGGGCGCCATCATTGCCACTGGCGCTATCGACTATCCCGCCGAGTACCGTGGCGCCGCGCCCGGGACGCGCGCGCTCATCGGCATCAGCAAGGTCATGACGATCACCTGCACCTACGACCACCGCGTGATCCAGGGCGCCGAATCCGGCCTGTTCCTGGCCAAAGTGCAGGCGCTGCTGGAGGGCCAGGATAATTTCTACGACGCTATCTTCGCCGACCTGCGCCTGCCCTATCAGCCCGTGCGCTGGGAGCCGGATCGTGGCGCATTCGCTCCCGGCGGCGAGCGCGGCTCGCACATTGCGCAGCAGGCCGCGGTCCTGCAACTCATCAACGCCTACCGCGTGCGCGGCCACCTGATCGCCGATCTCGATCCGCTCGGCTCGGAGCCCAGCTACCATCCGGAGCTCGATCCGGCTAAGTATGGCCTCACCATCTGGGATCTCGACCGCGAGTTCGTCACCGGCTCGCTCGGCGAAGCCATCGGCGGCGGCTCTCCGCGGCCCTTCGCCACGCTGCGCCAGATCCTGGAGATCGTCCGCCAGACTTACTGCGGCAAGATCGGGTGCGAGTACATGAACATCCAGGTGCCGGAGCAGAAGAGCTGGCTCCAGCACCGCATGGAGCCGACGGCCAACATCTGGCCGCTCGAGGCCGGCGCGCGCCGCCGCATTCTGGACCGGCTGCTGGAGGCCGAGGAGTTCGAGCACTTCCTGCATGCGCGCTTCGTGGGCCACAAGCGCTTTTCGCTCGAAGGGGCCGAAAGCGCCATGGCTATCCTCGACGAGCTGATGCGGCGCGCCGCCGCGGGCGGGGTACACGAAATGGTCATCGGCATGGCGCACCGCGGGCGGCTCAACGTGCTGGCGAACCTGGTCGGCAAGCCGCTGCGGCAGATCTTCTCCGCCTTCGAAATGGAAGAGCCGCTGAGCGCGCAGGGCTCGGGCGATGTGAAGTATCACCTGGGCGCGAGCGGCGTGCGCACGTTCGAGGACGGCCGCGAGATCGTGGTCTCGGTTTCGCCCAATCCCAGCCACCTGGAAGCCGTGGACCCGGTGGTGGAGGGAATCGTGCGGCCCAAGCAGGACCGGCTCGGCGACGTTCGGCGCCAGCGGGTGATTCCGCTGCTGGTTCACGGCGACGCGGCGTTCGCCGGCCAGGGCGTGGTGGCCGAAACGCTGAACCTCTCGCAGCTCGATGGCTACACCACGGGGGGAACGATCCACCTCATCATCAACAACCAGATCGGGTTCACCACGCCGCCCGAAGAAGCGCGCTCGACGCCTTACTCCACCGACGTGGCGCGCATGGTGCAGGCGCCCATCTTCCACGTCAACGGCGACGATCCCGAGGCCTGCGCGCGCGCAGCGCAACTGGCCTTCGATTACCGCCAGCAGTTTTCGAAGGACGTGGTCATCGACATGTTCTGTTACCGCCGCCACGGCCACAACGAGGCGGACGATCCGAGTTACACGCAGCCTATCCTCTACAAGAAGATTCGCGCGCATCCCTCGGTCGCGGTGCTCTACTCGGAGCGGCTGCTGCGCGAAGGGCTGGCGACCCAGGCCGGGATCGACGCGGTGCGGAAGCGCGCCGCCGAGTGGCTCTCGCAGAACTTCGACGCGGCGCAGAAGGGTGAAGAGGAATTCGAGGTCCAGGAGCTGACGCCGGTTCCGGCCGAAGAGATCGCTGTTGCGCCCAACACCGCGGTCGATCGCGCCACGCTCGAGCGCGTGGTCGCGGGTCTCACGCGGTTCCCGGCGGATTTCCACCTGCATCCCAAGCTGCGCGGCTTCGTCGAGCGCCGCCGCGAGGCGTTCGCCAAGGGCGGGCCGATCGACTGGGCGACGGCTGAAGCGATGGCATTCGGCAGCCTGGTGCTCGAAGGCACGCCGGTGCGGCTAAGCGGGCAGGACTCGGCGCGCGGCACCTTCACGCAGCGCCACGCCACTTTCTACGATTACGAGGACGGACACGAGTACTGCCCGCTGCGCCAGATTGCGCCGGAGCAGGCGCGCTTCGACGTCTACGATTCCCAACTGAGCGAGGAGGCCGTGCTGGGCTTCGAGTACGGCTACTCGATCGGCGATCCGCTCACGCTCACTCTTTGGGAGGCGCAGTTCGGCGACTTCGCCAACAACGCGCAGGGGGTCATCGACGAGTTCATCGCCGGCTCGGAAGCCAAGTGGGGCCAGCCCAGCGGGGTGGTTCTGCTCCTGCCGCACGGCTACGAGGGGCAAGGGCCGGACCACTCGAGCGCGCGCATCGAGAGGTTCCTCCAACTGGCGGCCGAAGGCAACATTCAGGTGTGCAACCCATCGACCCCTGCGCAGTACTTCCACCTGCTGCGTCGCCAGATGTTCGGCGGGCCGGACCGCCGCGGGATGCGCAAGCCGCTGGTGATCTTCACGCCCAAGAGCCTGCTGCGCGACCCGCGCGCCGTCTCGCGCGTGGAAGAGTTCGCGGGCGGCGGCTTCCGCGAGGTTCTGGCCGAGACCGGGCCGATCGAGGCCGGGCAGGTCGGACGCATTCTGCTGGCGAGCGGCAAGGTCTGCTACGACCTGGCGTCCGCGCGCGAGGCGAAGAGAGCGAACGACGCCGCGCTGGTGCGCATCGAGCAGCTCTATCCGTTCGCCGGCGCCGAGGTGCAGGATGTGCTGCAGCGCTATCCGCTCACCGCGGAGGTCTTCTGGGTGCAGGAGGAGCCGCAGAACATGGGCGCGTGGCGTTTCATCCACGAGCAGGTGCAGCCGCTGATCGCGCAGACGCGCCGTGTCCTGGGCTACGTCGGCCGCCCGGCGAGCGCGGCCACGGCGACCGGCTCGCACCGGCGGCACCAGCAGGAGCAGCGCGAGATCGTGGAGGCCGCCTTCGCCCCGTCGGAAACGCGCAGCAACATCCGGGTGATCGGCGGCCGGCGGGCCCGCTGAACCGCCGCCGGGGCTATACTCCGGTTCATGACGGTCGCCAGAGTGCTTTCCATCGCCTGGCGGGTGGCGCTGCTCACCATCCTGCTGCTGGTTTGCTTCATCGCCGCTTCCCTGCTGGCCGGGCTTGACCAGCGGCCGCCCGGTTCGCCGCCTCCGCCGAACCAGGGGCCCGTGCTTCCGCCTCTCCTGCTGTTCTGCTTCCTGCTTGCCTGCCTCTTCTCCTACTTCGTCCTGCGCTCGCGCTGGACCGGGTGGAAGTTGATCGCGGCGGTGTTCGTGGCCCTCTATGGCGTGGGGTTCGTGCTCCTGCAGATCGAGTCCCTGGTATTCCTGCCGGCACAAGTGCCGCGGGACCTGGTGCCGAAGGTCCTCCTGATGGGCGCGATCCTGGGCGCGCTGTTCGCGCCGACTTCCGTGGCCGTCCTCGGAAGACTACGCGGCGCCGCGAACGCCGCCGCGAACCGCCGCCTCGTCATGCCTGCGGGCGAGTGGGCCTGGAAGCTGGGCGCGATCGCGGTCGCTTACCTGGTCCTGTACTTCGGCTTCGGATACTACGTGGCCTGGAAGAACCCCGCGTTAGGAGCCTACTACCACGGCACGGACCCAGGCACCTTCGCGCTGCAGATCCGCAGTCTCTGGGTCACGATGCCGTGGCTGTTCCCGCTCCAGGTGTTTCGCGCGCTGCTCTGGGTGGCGTTCAGCCTGATGCTCATTCGCACGCTGAAGGGCGGCCGGGTGGAGACGGCGCTCGCCATTGGAGCGTTGTTCGCGGTCTGGAGCATCGGGCTGCTGCTGCCCAACCCCTACATGCCCGAGGCCGTGGCGCGGACGCACCTGGTGGAGACGCTATGGTCGAACCTGATCTTCGGCACCATCGTGGGCGGGCTGTTGAGCCGCGGGGCGCGCCAGGATTCTGTATCCTGATGTGCATGGCGACTCCCGTAGCTCACAACATGGTCACGACCGCGTTCACGCTGGACGGTTACCGCATCGTGCGGACGCTGGGCGTAGTCCGCGGCATCATCGTTCGCTCACGTTCCCTGCTGGGGACGCTCGGCGCTAGCTTGCAGACCATCGTCGGCGGCAACATCACGCTGCTGACGCAACTTTGCGAGAAAACCCGCGGCGACGCCTTCGACCTTATGCTCGCGCACGCGGCCGAGCTCGGCGCCAACGCCGTGGTCGGCGCGCGTTACGACGCCACCGAGATCATGACCGGCGTCACGGAAGTGCTGGCCTACGGCACCGCCGTGGTGGTCGAACCGCATGCGTGACCGTAGCCCACGCTGAAGCATCCGGCCCTGGACGAGCCGAGGTCCCTCGTCCCAGTACACCAGTCGATATGAAGAGTCTGAGGAAGGAGCAGAAAAAAGCCGCCCCGCGCGGGCGGGGCGGCTGATGGCTTCTTGGCCTAGTAATCCATGTCGGGGCCGCCGTGGCCGCCGGGCATGGGCGAGGCCGATTTCTTCTCGGGGATCTCGGCGATCAGGGCTTCCGTGGTCAGCATGAGCGCGGCGATGGAGGCGGCGTTCTGGAGCGCCGTGCGGGTGACCTTGGTCGGGTCGATCACGCCGGACGCCACCAGGTCCTCGTACTCGCCGGTCTCGGCGTTGAGCCCGAAGTTGGGGTTCTCGTTGTTGCGGATCTTCTCGGCCACGATGGCGCCTTCCAGACCGGCGTTGCCGACGATCTGGCGCAAGGGTTCTTCGCAAGCGCGGCGCACGATGTCGACGCCGATCTGTTCGTCGCCCCCGGCCTTGAAGCTCACCAGTGCCTTGGCCGCCCGCAGCAGCGCGACGCCGCCGCCCGGCACGATGCCTTCCTCAACCGCGGCGCGCGTGGCGTGCAGCGCATCTTCGACGCGGGCCTTCTTCTCCTTCATTTCGGTCTCGGTGGCCGCGCCGACCTTGATCACCGCTACGCCGCCGGCCAGCTTGGCCAGCCGCTCTTGCAGCTTCTCGCGGTCGTAGTCCGAAGTGGTTTCGTCGATCTGGGCCTTCAACTGCTTGATGCGGCCTTGAATGGCCTTCTCGGTGCCGGCCCCATCGACAATGGTGGTGTTGTCCTTGTCTACCGTGACGCGCTTGGCGCGCCCCAGGTCTTCCAGGCGGACGCCTTCGAGCTTGATGCCGGTCTCTTCCATGATGGCCTTGCCGCCGGTGAGCACGGCGATGTCCTCCAGCATGGCCTTGCGGCGGTCGCCAAAGCCGGGGGCCTTCACGGCGCAGGCATTCAGGGTGCCGCGCAGCTTGTTGACCACCAGCGTCGCCAGGGCTTCGCCCTCGACTTCCTCGGCGATGACCAGCAGCGGCTTGCCGGAACGGGCGATCTGCTCGAGCAGCGGCAGCAGGTCCTTCATATTGCTGATCTTCTTCTCGTGGATCAGGATGTAGGGATCCTCGATGACGGCTTCCATGCGCTCGGGGTCGGTGATGAAGTAGGGCGAAAGGTAGCCGCGGTCGAACTGCATGCCCTCGACGGTGGCGAGCTCGGTGGACATGGTCTTCGACTCTTCGACCGTGATGACGCCGTCCTTGCCGACCTTGTTCATAGCGTCGGCAATCGTTTTGCCGATTTCGGTGTCGCCGTTGGCGGAGATCGTACCCACTTGCGCGATCTTATCCACCGCGGTAACCGGCCCGGTGGAGAGCTTCTTCACCTCCGCGGTGATCACTTCGACGGCCTTCTCGATGCCGCGTTTGAGGGCCATGGGATTGGCGCCCGCAGCGACTGACTTCACGCCGTCGCGGAAAATGGCCTGGGCCAGGATGGTGGCGGTGGTGGTGCCGTCGCCGGCGACGTCGGAGGTCTTGGAAGCGACTTCGCGAACCATCTGCGCGCCCATGTTCTCGAGCGGATCCTTCAGCTCGATTTCCTTCGCCACGGTGACGCCATCCTTGGTGATGGTGGGTCCGCCGAATTTCTTCTCGAGAACGACGTTGCGGCCCTTGGGGCCGAGGGTGACCTTCACCGCGTCGGCGAGCTGATTGACGCCGCGCAGAATGGCCTGCCGGGAGTTCTCACTGTAAACGATCTGCTTCGCAGCCATGAATAATCCTCCTGAAAACTTTAGGCTTTCGCCTGCTTTGCCGCGCCTTCGAGGATTCCGAGGACCTCGTCTTCGCGCATGATTACGTACTCTTCGCCATCCAGCTTGATCTCGCTGCCGGAGTACTTGCCGAACAGAATCCGGTCGCCGGGCTTCACATCGAGCGGAACGACTTTGCCCGTGTCCAGGCGCTTGCCTTGCCCGACGGCGATGACCTCGCCCTCCTGGGGCTTTTCTTTGGCCGAGTCCGGGATGATGATCCCGCCCTGGATGGTCTCTTTTTCCTCGAGACGCTTCACGACGATCCGATCGTAGAGCGGCCGAATATTCATATCAATTCCCTCCAGATACTGGTGTGGTTGATTCGAGTGTCGGAAAAGGATCCGACTTTGGATGCCGGCACCCGTACTTAGTATTAGCACTCTCAGGGCGAGAGTGTCAACCGGTGGCGCGGTCGGGCGGTCGCGCGTGGCGTCACGCGCAAACCGGATCTATATCTGCCGCGATCTCAACAAGATCGGATTTCCGGGTGGCCGCTGGCGGAGAAGCGGTGTGCGATT
>Ga0181539_1004706_pt1 | contig 11536 bp, 9 predicted proteins | sample PEATcosm2014_Bin_46_FD_119767 | JGI IMG/M metagenome (GOLD analysis project Ga0181539, IMG submission 119767) | Peatland microbial communities from MTU Mesocosm Facility, Houghton, MI, USA - PEATcosm2014_Bin23_60_metaG | ecosystem: Environmental > Terrestrial > Soil > Wetlands > Peat | place... | reverse complement strand
TTGCCGCCGGGGATGAGAAGGGTTGATGCCTGGAATTTTGTGGGTCTTCGTCTGGGGGCTGTTCGGTGGGTTGCCAGGGGCGACCTTTGCCACCAGCGGCTCCCGCGTGGAACCGTGCTGGCCGATCAGCGGGCTCCAGGCGACAAAGTGGACCTGCTTGCGGCCGGCGCAACTCCCCGTATGGCTCTGGAGGGCTGCTGACCTCGAATCGGCAATCACCGGCGTTCCACCCGATCAGTTTCTCTTGGCCCTCACCGCCGATCGCGGAGGCGGGGGGCCGACGGGCGGGGGCCAGCCCCCGGTCTTCTCAGCCGCTTCGGTACGATCTGTCGCACAAGCAGTGCCCGCCGGGTAACGCGTGGGCGTCGAGGCCGCCGTCAGGAAATCTCCCGCCCGCGCTCGGGCGCGTAGGGAACCTGCGCAGGCTGACACTCCTCCAGCATCGAGCGAGAGGATATCAGCCGTGATCTCGGGGACGACCGTGGTAGCGGTCATCGTGGCGGCCTTGGTGGCCGCCGGTACGACCTTCGGCGTGATCAAACTCCTGGGCCGGCTGCGCCGCAGGGATGCGGAGTCCGACGCCCGCGAGATCATCCGCCGCGCCGAGCAAGAGATGGAGAACCGCCGGCGGGCGGTCGAGTTGGAGATCAAGGAACACGCCATCCAGCAGAAGGCCGAGGGCGAGCGGGAGCTCCGCGCCCTGCGCGAGGAGATCCACGAACGCCAGCGCCAGCTCGACAAACGCCAGGACGGTCTGGAACAGCAGGCCGAGCAGCTTCGCAAACAGGAGAAGATCGTCGAGGGCACGCAGCGGAAACTGACGGAGAAAATCCAGGAAGTCGCCCACCGCAAGGACGAGATGACGAAACTCTTGGACCTTCAGCGGCAGACCCTCCACGAGATCAGCGGCTTGTCCAGCGACGAGGCCACGCGGCGGTTGATGGCCTTGCTGGAGACGCAGTTGCAGCAGGAGACCGGCGCGATCCTGATGCGGCACCAGCGCCGCCTGGCGGAGGTCTGCGAGGAGAAGTCCCGCACGCTGCTGCTGACCTGCCTGCACCGCTACGCGGCCAGTCATACTGCGGAGACGACCACCAGCAGCGTGGACATCCCCAACGACGAGATGAAGGGCCGCATCATCGGACGCGAGGGCCGCAACATCCGCGCCTTCGAGAAGGCCACCGGCGTGGACGTGATCATCGACGACACGCCGGGCGTGGTGATCGTCAGCGCTTTCGACACCATCCGCCGCGAGGTCGCCAGGCTCTCGCTGAACAAGCTGATCGCCGACGGGCGGATCCATCCCTCGCGGATCGAGGAGTTGGTGGCCGATACGCAGAAGGAGCTGGAGCGGCACATCCAGAGGGTCGGCGAGGACGCCTGCCAGGAGGTCTCCGTCCATGGGTTGCACGAACGGCTGGTGAACCTGCTGGGCCGGCTGCAGTTCCGCACCAGTTACAGCCAGAACGTACTGCGGCACTCGATCGAGGTGGCCTTCCTGTCCGGGATGCTCGCCGGCGAGATGGGCTACGACGGCGCCCTGGCCCGCCGCTGCGGCCTGTTGCACGACATCGGCAAGGCGGCCGACCACGAGGCCGAAGGCGGCCATCCGCAGATCGGCGCCGAGCTGTTGAAACGCTACGGCGAGCGGGCCGAAGTGGTCCACGCCGCCGCCTCGCACCACGACAACGTCTGCGTGGAAAACCCCTACACGACCATCGTGGCCACCGCCGACGCCTGCAGCGCCAGCCGCCCCGGCGCCCGCCGCGAGACCCTGGAACGTTACATCAAGCGGATGGAGGAGCTGGAGTCCATCGCCGCCGATTTCTCCGGCGTCGAGCAGGCATTCGCCATCCAGGCCGGCCGGGAGCTGCGGGTCATCGTCAGCTCCAAGCAGACCACCGACGAAAGCGCTGCCAGGATCTGCCGCGAGATCGCCAAGGCCTTCGAGGAACGCCTCACCTATCCCGGCGAAATCAAGGTCACCGTGCTCCGCGAGTCCCGCTACACCGAACTGGCCCGTTAGGTACTCCAACGTGCGAATGCTTCTGGTCGGAGACGTGGTAGGCAAGCCGGGACGCCAAATCGTGCTGAAGGCCATCCCGGGACTGCGGATCGAGGAACAACTCGATTTCGTGGTGGTCAACGCGGAGAACGTGGCCGGCGGCTCCGGGCTCACGCCGGCCATCTACCAGGAACTGATCGGCGCCGGCGTGGACTGTATCACCATGGGCGACCACATCTATCGCCGCCGCGAGATCTACGCCGTGCTGGCCACCGAGCCGCGGATCGTCAAGCCGGCCAATTACCCCGAAAGCGCTCCCGGCCGGGAGTTTACCGTGGTGCGGGCGGCTAACGGCGACCGCGTGGCCGTGGTGAGCCTGTTGGGACGGGTCTTCATGCCCCCGGTCGATTGCCCCTTCCAGGCCATCGACCGCGTGCTGGGCCGGCTGCCCGGCGACATCCGCCTGGTGCTGGTCGATTTCCACGCCGAAGCGACCAGCGACAAGCAGCTCATGGGCAGATACCTCGACGGCCGGGTGACCGCCGTGCTGGGGACGCATACTCACGTCCCTACCGCCGACGAGCGTATCCTGCCCGAAGGGACCGCCTTCCAGTGCGACGTGGGCATGACCGGTCCGCACGACGGCATCCTCGGCCGCCGCTACGAGCGGGTGATCGAGACCACCCGCACCTTCCGTCCTACCCATTATGACGTCGCCAGCGACGACATACGCCTCCACGGCACCCTGGTCGAGGCCGTCGCCGCCACCGGCAAGGCCACCAGCGTCCGCCGGATCATGATCGATGAGGCCCACGCGGCGCGGCTGGCGATGGTGGCGGAGAAACAACGCCAATCGCGGCTCCAGCCACGGCCAGTTCCCCCTTCTCCCTCCGGCGGATGGCCGGGGTGAGTGGGCTGAGGAGGGGGCAACGGAGGGAGTCCGGAGCCTACAGAAACAAGACCAAGATCCGAAACTCGAGATCCTAGACCATTTTCAATCGGCGAGGTAGGCTCAGTTCATGGAACTCCAGTCTTGCCCGCATTGCGGCGTTCGCGTCGTACCGTGCCAAGATGGCACCTGCCCGTCCTGCAGAGAGAGCATCTACTCGGCGACGAGCGGCCCGGCGGGCGGATCGCGCGCCGCCGAGGCGTCGGCGCCGCCGGCATCGTCCGCCCCCGCGTCGCGCAGGATAACTGCGGGTATGATCTGCTCGGCCCTCTTTTCGGGTGCGTTTATGGGAGCGATCATCTTCTGGGGGTGGGTGTTTCTCGGGGGCCCATTGTCCGCACCTCTCCTCCTTGTTTTCATTCTCGCCGGTTCATTGCTCGTCACCGCCCTTGTCGTGGGAATACAGAGCACGTCGGGCGCGGCGGCCGCGCTCCTCCGCCTATTGGGGATGGGACTCTTCGTGGCCTTTTTCCTCGCAGTGCTCATCCTCGTAATCCAAGTGAATACGCACAAGCCTTACAGCAATCCGCGCTATCGTACTCCTATGCCTCCTCCGACCAGAGTGGGCAGGCCAGAAGACAGTCCGGGGCAATGATCCGTCGTTCGGCCCCTCTGCCTCCTCCTTTCACAGTCGAGTATGGGCTTGCGCCCTTCAACTTATACTCATCAGTGTCGAACGTGAATCAACCGACTTCCGTATCATAAATGTGGGCAAGAGCAAGGCACCAATGCCGGGCCGAATACCGGCTTCGCCGGAAAGAGGCGTAAACGCCCCTCACCCCCTTTGTGGTGCATCCAATTTGGCATTGCAAACGGTGTCCCGCGCCCGCCCGGAAAATTGCCGCCAAGCGATCTTGCGGCCTATACCACTTCTCGCTATCCTCCCCCAACCTTTCGACCAACGTGACGGAAGAAAGCTCGGCATTTCCGCAGAAACTTATCGGATGGCGGCGTCTGGCGGCGGCGGCCCTGGCCGTCGCACTGCTGGCGCCGCTGGTGGTGGCGCGATGTCTGGTGCCCGATCCGCGAGGACTGGGCACGCACCAGCAGCTCGGCCTGCCGCCGTGTACGTTTCGGGTCCTTTTCGGCCGGCCCTGTCCGGCCTGCGGGATGACTACGGCCTGGGCCAACGCGCTGCGCGGCCGGCTGTCGCCCGCCTTGCGGGCCAACGTCACCGGGACGCTGCTCTGCGGACTGGACCTGGCGGCCGTCGGTTGGCTCGGGCTTTCGGTGCTGCGGGGTCGATGGCTGGGCAGGGAGCCCAACCATGACGCCGGCGCCTGGCTGGCCGGCTGCGTCACGGCGGTCATGCTGGTCGAATGGTGCGTGCGGTTGGCGGTCGGTTGAGCGTTCTCTTCTTTGCGAGGAATGACGATGGAACGTCACCCTGCGTCGCGTCCGGGCGCCCTGCTGGCGCTGGCACTCCTGTCGCTGGCCGCGGCCGCCGGCTGCCAAAGCGCCCTCTTCACGGCCATGTACGTCTTCAAGGGAACGGCCAAAGACGCCGACTTCGACGGCCTGAACAAGAAGAAGGTCGTGGTCGTCTGCCGGCAGGCGTCGGGCATGGACTTCAGCGATCCCAACGTCGCCAGGGACATCGACAAGCTGGTCACCCTGAGGCTGGCCAAGAACGGCCACAAGATCGAGCTGATCGACCCGGCGAAAGTCGAATCCTGGGAGGACGAGAACAGTTGGGATGAGTTCGTGACGGTCGGCAGAGCGATGAAGGCCGAAATGGTGGTGGGAATCGACCTGGATAGGTTCAGCATCCGCGAGGGACAGACGGTCTACCAGGGCAAGGCCAACGCCACGGTGAAAGTCGTGGATTGCAAGACGGCCAAGGAAGTCTTCTCCCAGCCCATCAAGGAGTTGATCTATCCGCCCAACCACGTGAAATCCGTCACCGACGTGCAGGAAGCCCAGTTCCGCCGCGAGTTCGAGGAAGTGCTAGCCGACCGGCTTGCCCGGTTCTTCTATCCCTACGATCCCCACGACGACATCGGCCTGGACAATGCGTCCTTCCGCTAGCCCGGATCATTCACGGCCCGAGTGCTTGGGCACATAGCGCATAACACTAGCCCGAAGCGCAAGCGAGGGTCCGTTGTTGTGCGTCCCTCGCTTGCGCTTCGGGCTACTGTGGGGCCGCGAATAATCCGGGCTTGAGATTCAACGCGCGTCGGCGTCCGGTGCCGGCGAGCCGTACGGCCTTGGCGGCTTGTAGGCGTCGGCCTTCTCGATCGCGGCGACCAGCCAGCCGCCGCCCTGCCGGACCAGCACGAATCGCTGGCGCTCGTTATGGTCGGCGAATACCAGCTCCACGTCGAGACCGGCCTCCTCGGGCGAGGGCCCGCCGGCCGTGCTCACGGCGAACCCTTTGACGGCCGCCATCGACTGGCGAAGACTGGCGGAAAAGGCCGCGGCGCCCATTTGCGACCGCGACGACTCGAACGAGCTTCGCAGCGTACCGGTAAGCGTCGCCAGGTAGGCCGGCGCGTCGCCGCGCTGGGCGGCCTCAAACAGCCGGCGCACGGCGTCCTCGGGCGTCGAGGGCAGTCGGCCCTTGCCGCGAAGGGCCAGCGCCACCACCGCCAAAACGAGCACCAGCAGCAGCCGAAAAGCGGTTTGCCTCGTCATGGCCACTGATCTTCGATCACGCCCAGGTCGAGCTTCTTGGCGGCCTCGTCGTCCAATACGATTTTCTTCAGTCGCGGCAGCACTTCCTCGAGCGTTTCCAGGATCAGCCGCCGGGTGGTCAGCTCGCGTCCGGAACCGAGTTGGGCCGCCATGCGGCGGAAGCGGTCAGCCTCGCCGCGGGCCTTTTCCAGCGTTTCCGCGGCGGAGCCCTCGGCTTCCAGACGAATCCGCTCCGCTTCGCCCCGGGCGCCGGGACGCAAGGCGGCGGCGTAGCCTAGGGCCTCGTTGACGGCGCGGTGCCGGTCCTCGCGGGCGGCGATCACGTCGCGAAACGCCTCATCAACCTCCTGCGGCGGCCGGACCGCCTCGAGCGTGACCGAGTTGATCTGCACGCCCAGCCCCTGGCCCTTGCGCTGCCACCGGACCAGCCGCCCTCGGGCCGCGGCGAGCACTTGCTGCTGGATCTCCAGCCGGCCGACGGTAAGCACGTCGTCGACCGCGCGGGAAGCGATCGCCGCCGAGAGCTCAGCCGTTACCAGGTTCTCGATCGCGGCCGGCACGTCGGCCGTGCGGATCAAGTAAGCCTTCGCGTCGAGGATTTCGTACTGCACGACGGCCGAGATCTCGATCAGGTTCCTGTCGCCGGCCAGACATTCGGCGCGGCGCGGCTCGACGGCCCTGCCCAGGTTGCGATCGTCCAGGCTCAAGCCGATGCCGACCCGCTTCTGCTCGTAGATCTTCAACCGGGTCACGCGATCGATGCCCCAGGGCAAGCCGAAGTGGATGCCGGGGACGCTGAGCTCGGGCAGGATTCTGCCGCAGCGCCAGACGACGGCCCGTTGACTGGGCTCGACGACGTAAACCCCCGTCGCGGCCCAAACAACCAGCCCAACCAGCGCCAAGAGCCAGACGTTTGGCCACCGGTCCGGCTGGCCGCGGCCGTGCCCGTGCTCATGCTCATGAGAGCCCTCCGGCTCGGCTCGACGGTGCATGAGGTCCTCCTTGGGAACTAGGGCGGCGACGAGCCGGGCTTCGATGGTACTTCGGCCAGCGGCTTTGCAGTGCGCGGATCGCCGGCCGTGGGACCGCGCGACAGGTACTTGAGCAGATCCGAGTCGCCCGACAAGAGGATCGTCGTCTTCTCGTCGAGGATCTTCCGATAGGCTTCCAGCGTTCGCAGCAGATCGAAGAACTGGGGGTCTTTCTGGTGGGCCTCGCTGTAGGTCCGCGTGGCCTCCGCCTCCGCCTTGCCGCGGACGATCTCCGCTTCGGCATACGCCTCGGCCAGGATGACCGTTTTCTCCTTGTCCGCCGTGGCGCGGATCTTCATCGCCTCTTCGCTGCCTTCCGACCGGTAACGCTGGGCGATCCGGGCGCGCTCCTTGCGCATCCGCTCGAAGACGCTCTCGCGGACCTGGTCGGGCAGGCCGATCCGCTTGATCTTCACGTCCACCAGCGCGATGCCGTACTGCTGGCGGGCGTCGTCGGCGCACGGCCCGGCGACGCCCTCGACGAGGCTCTCCAGGCGCTGCTTGTTTCCGTCGACCGACACGAGATTCTCCAGCGGGCTGCGGCTCACGGCCGCCGCCAGCTTCGACCATACCATGTCGTGGATCCGCGAGGTCGCCCCGGCCGGATCGCCGACGGTCTCCAGGAACCGTTGCGGGTCCTCCACGCTCCAGCAAACGAAGACGTCGAGGTCGATGTTCTTCTTCTCGCTGGTGAGAAACTCGGCGGGACGCGGATTGTAAATCTGCACCCGCCGATCGATCGCCAGCGACGATTGATACGGCGGCTTGAAATAGAGGCCGGCTTCGCTCAAGGTCCGCACCGGGCGGCCGAACTGCGTGACGATCACCTGCTGCGTCTCGTCGACGAACAACAGCGAGCGCCAGGCGACAACCAGCACGGCGCACAGCAACGCGACCAGGATCAGCTTCTTCACGGTGTCTTGTTTCCCTTGAGTTCCGGGCTGTCGGGGTTGGAGTCGAGGATGGCCGGCGGCAGACTGGCGGGCGAGTCGAGCCCTTTGCGGCCGAGGTACAGGGCCCGCCGGCCGCCGTGCGGGGCGTCGACGATCACCTTCCGCTTGCCGGCCAACGCGGTCTCCATGGTTTGCAGGTAGAGACGCAGGGCGGTGACCTTGGGCGCCGCCGCATAGGCGGCGGCAACTGCCAGGAACCGCGACGCGGCCGCCGCCGCCCGCCGCGTCCGATCCGCGGCGAACCCCTCCGCCCTGGACCTTTGCTCGGCCGCCTGGCCGCGAGCGGCGGCCCCGGCCTGGTACTGGTACGCCTCGGCCTCGTTGATGCGGGCCTCCTTCTCCTCCATGGCGATGGAAACATCGCGAAAGGCCGGCACGACCTCCAGCGGCGGGTGAATGTCGCCGAAACAGACCTGCTCAACCCGCAGACCGACGGCGCAGCGGTCCAACGCGGCATTCGCCCGGCGCACGACGGCCGCGGCGATCTCCTGGCGCGAGTTCTCCAGCAGGTCGTCCGCCTCGCGCCGGGCCATCTCCGCGCGGAACGCGGATTGGCTTTCCGCGCGGACCAACTCATCCCACCTGGCGGCCGGCTCCGGCTCGCCGGCTCCCAGCTTGAACAGCGCGGCCTCGGGATCGGCAACACGGTAGTGGACCACCAGGTTCACGTCGACCAGGTTCTCGTCGCCGGTCCAGACGTAGGATTCCTCGGGCACGGGCGAGTATCGCCCGCCGCGATGCTGGACGTTCCATTCATAGACCGCCGGCTCGGGCGACTCGCCCGGCGTGCTGCGGAAACCGATCTCCACGCGATGCGTCTCCCCGGGCCGGATCACGTAATGCCGGGCCAGCGGATAGGGCAAGCGATAGTGCAGCCCGGGCTCCTCCAGCGGCAAGACCCGCCTGCCGAATTGCTGGACCAGGCCGAGTTCGCCGACGCCGATGATGTGCACTCCGCCGGCCAGATAGGCGATCGCCGCGGCCGCCGCGCCGATGGCCGCGATCCGCCAGCGGCGCCGCTCGATCCCGCGCCACGAATCAGCGAGCCGTCGCCGCCAGGCGCAAAAGTCGACCAGTAACCGCAGCGAGTTCAGCACCACCGCCAGCGAGCTGATCTGGTGGACGACCGCCGCGGTCACCGGCGAGATCCATCCGCTGGAGGCGGCGGCGACGGAGGCCAGGTTGAAGAGAATGGCAAAGGCGACGACGTTCTGACGGATCGTCCGCAGCACCCGCTGGCCGCAGGCGACGGCCTCGGCCAGCTTCCGCAGGTCGTCGCCCACCAGCACCAGGCCGGCCGACTCGATGGTCACGTCGCTGCCGATGTCGGCCAGGGCCACGCCCACGTCGGAGGCCACCAGCGAGGGCGCGTCGTTGATGCCGTCGCCCACCATCGCCACCGGGGCGAGCGTCTTGCGGAGCTGCTCGATCCACTGGGCCTTTTCCGCCGGCAACAGTCCGCAATGAAATTCGGGGATCGAGAGGCGTTGGGCGACCGTTTGCGCCGCCGCTTGCTGATCGCCGGTGAGCATCACGACGTGCCCGATGCCCAGGCGCCGCAGATCGTCGATCGCGGATTGGGCCGACGGCCGGATCGTATCGCCGGCGCCGACGGCGGCGACCACCTCGTCGCCCACGGCCAGCAAGGCCAGCGTATGTCCCTCGCGGCGCATCTGCTCGATCCGCGCGCCCAGGTCGTCGGGAACCCGCGCGCCGGCCGCCTCCATGGCCCGCGGATTTCCTACCCGCACGGTTTGAGAATCGACCCTGGCCGTCGTCCCCATACCGGGCTGCGAAAGAAAATCCTCGGCCGGCGGAATCTCGATTCCCAACTGTCGCGCATGGGCGACCAGCAGCCGCGCGACGGGGTGCTCGGAATATTGCTCGACGGCCGCCGCAAGCCGCAGGGCGGCCGCCTCGCTAAAGCGCGACGCCGTTTCGATCCGCTCGATGCGAAGCTGGGCCAGGGTGAGCGTGCCTGTCTTGTCGAAGACCACCCCCTTGAGCCGGCCGAGGCTTTCCAGCACGGCGCCTCCCTTGACGAGGATTCCCCGGCGGACCAGGAAACCGATCCCGGCGGCGACCGCCGTCGGCGTCGCCAGCACCAGGGCACAGGGACAGGCCACGACCAGCACCGCGACGCTGCGCGACACGTCGCGGGTCACTGCGAACGTGACGGCCGCCGCTGCCAGGACCAGGGGAACGAAATAGCCGGCGTACCGATCCGCCAGCCGCTGGACGGGGGCCTTGGCCGCTTCCGCGTGCTCGACCAGATGGATGATCCGCTCCAGCGTCGTGTCATGGCCGAGCCGTTGGACGGCGAGCTCCAACGCGCCGTGGGTGTTCAGCGTGCCGGCAAAGACCTCGTCGCCGACCCCTTTTTCGGCCGGCAGAGACTCGCCGGTGATCGGACTCTGGTCGATCCACGAGACGCCGCTGGTGATGCACCCGTCGACCGGGATTCGCTCGCCGGGCCGAACGATCACCACGTCGTCGGGTCGAACGTCCGGGACGTGGACTTCCTGCTCTTGGCCCTCGCGGCGGACCCGCGCCGTATGGGGCCGAAGTTCCAGCAGGCCGGCGATGCCCAATCGCGTGCGGCCGATGGCGAACTCTTCCAGCGACTCGCCCACCAGCATAATGAAAATGACCTCGGCGGCGACGAGGAACCAGGACGACGGATCGGCCCCGCGCCATCCGACCCAAAGGGCGGCCATCGCGGCCAGGGCCACGGCCAGGTCGGCGGTGATCTTGCGGTGCAGCAGGCCGGCGACCGCGGCCGAATAGGTGGGCAAGCCGCCCACCAGCGCCAACAGCATGGCGAGATCGAAATCCCAGATCGATCGCAGGGCGCCGGTCACGTAGGCCAGCAAGCCGGCCCCCACGCCCAGCGTGAGCAGCAGGTGACGGCGGTGCGAATCCTGGAAGAAACCGGCCAACGTGGGTGCTCTCTTACGGAGTAACCGTTCCCGGCCCCTAAAGCAGCAGGCCTAAAGTAGCAGGCACACTCCGTGTGCCGTCCGCCCAAAGTTGAAGCGGCACGCACGACAGGCGCTGAGACCCGTCCCGACGTACACACGACGCGTTCCGAGTCAAGAACGTCGTTTGAGGGCGGACGGCACGCGGAGCGTGCCTGCTACTATGGCCATCCGCCCTTTGGGATGATAGGGTGCCGTCTCATCGGCCGTCAAGTGGCCGGTCGGCAGTTGCCCCATTGTCTTGCGACCATAGCAGCGTACTATTAAAGGGCCTACCCTGAGGTGGCGGCGGCAGACCCACCCCAGACCCGGAAGCCCCGGCCCCGCGTGCCCTCGGTTTTGGAGCCCTTAACGCATGAAGCTCCCATCTCTGCTTGCGTGTTGCCTTGCGCTGGCGGCCCTTCTCTTCCCGCTTCGTCCGGCCGTGGCGGGCGACGCCGCGGCGAAGGCCGTCGAGTTCAACCGCGACGTGCGGCCCATCGTCTCGGAAAATTGCTACCATTGCCATGGTCCCGACGCGAAGCATCGAGAGGCCGACCTGCGATTGGACGTGCGCGACGTCGCCCTGTCGGCCAAAGCCATCGTTCCCGGAAAGCCGGACCAGAGCGAGCTGGTAACGCGGATCTTCAGCCAGAGCGCCGACGAGGTGATGCCGCCGCCGGCGTCGCACAAGAAGCTCACGCCGCAGCAGAAGGAACTGCTGAAGCGTTGGATCGCGGAAGGGGCCGCGTACCAGGGGCACTGGTCCTATATGCCGCCCGCGAAGCCGAACGTCCCCGCCGGCGTCGACGCGGTGGACTACTTCGTCCAGCAGCGCCTGGCCGAGGCGGGGGTGAAGCCGTCGCCCGAGGCGGACCGTCGCACCTTGATCCGCCGGCTCTACCTGGACCTGGTCGGCCTGCCGCCGAAACCGGAACAGGTGGACGCCTTCGCGGCCGAGCCCGGCCCGCAGGCCTACCCGCGGCTGGTCGAGCAATTGCTCGCCT
>Ga0181539_1004703_pt1 | contig 11538 bp, 11 predicted proteins | sample PEATcosm2014_Bin_46_FD_119767 | JGI IMG/M metagenome (GOLD analysis project Ga0181539, IMG submission 119767) | Peatland microbial communities from MTU Mesocosm Facility, Houghton, MI, USA - PEATcosm2014_Bin23_60_metaG | ecosystem: Environmental > Terrestrial > Soil > Wetlands > Peat | place... | reverse complement strand
GAGATCCGCGTCATCAAGAACTTCGTCAACTGCGAGATGTATCAGCCGGACCCGGAGCGGCGGCGGGCGGCGAAGCTGGCGCCGGCGGGCGAGAAGGTGCTGATCCACATCTCGAATTTCCGGCCGGTGAAGCGGGTGATGGACTGCATCCGTATTCTCCAGGAGGTGCGCCGCCACGCGCCTGCGCACTTGCTGATGGTGGGGGACGGACCGGAGTGGGGGCCGGCCGAATCGCTGACCCGCGAGCTGGGCCTCGAAGAGCACGTGACGTTCATGGGGAAACAGAGCCACGTGGAGCGGCTGCTCCCGCTGGCGCACGTGCTGCTGATGCCGAGCGACCTGGAGTCGTTTGGCCTGGCGGCGCTCGAAGGGATGGCGTGCGGCGTGCCGCCGGTGGCGACCCGCGGCGGCGGCCTGCCGGAGCTGGTCACCCACGGCGTGGACGGGTTCCTCGAGCCGGTCGGGGACATCCAGGCGCAAGCGGCCCGGGTGATCGAGTTGCTGACCGGCGACAGGCTCTACCGAAGCATGTCCGGAGCGGCGCGGCAAACCGCCGAGGCACGCTTCTGCTCCTCGCTGACGATTCCGCAGTACGAGCGCTACTACGAAGAGGTGTGCGGCGCGGCGGGGACGGCGGATCGCGCCGGCTGATTCGGCCGGGGACGGATCGCTATCCGCGCGCCAGCCGGCCCAGCGTGCGCAGCGCTTCATCGAGCCGGCCGGACCAGGGATAGCCGCAGTTCAATCGGCGCCCGGACGCGCTGCCGCGGCTCGATGGAACGACGGAGGATGACGTGGAGCGCAGCCTGGACGCCATGCTCCGGGTGGCACGTCGCGTGCGCGCCGCTTCCGCTTGAGCCGCGCCTATCGGCCGCCCGCCTTCCGGCGCCGGGCCGAGGCACGGAAGCGGGCGCGCTGGGCCGGCGTCATTTTTTCCGTCGCATATTGAAAGATCAGCCGGGGCGAGTCGTCCTTCCATTCCCTCAGAAACGCCTCGGCGGGCTTGGGGTCCTGCTTCCAGGCCTCGCGCAGGAACCAGCCCAGCCCTTGCTGGACGACCCGCTCCGGGTCCAGCATGAGCGGGCGCACAAACTCGAGCAACGGGCCAAGCGGCGGTCTCGCTTTGAGCAGCCCCAGCATGGAGACCGGAACCGCCCGGCGCTGGTACTTTAAGTCCGAGTCGCGCCAGCCGCCCAGTTCCTTCAACTTGATGCGGCCTCCGGCCAGGAGCGGTGCGATGACCTCGCCGCAAAGCACGTCGGTGTGGCCCCAGTTACAGATGCCGGCCCGGAAGTACCGGGCGAGGCGGGCGGCCATGCCATTGTCGAACTGATCGCGCAGGTCCTTGAGGAACCGGATCGCCATGCTGGCTTCTTCATACTTGCCGCTCGAGAGCAGGATCTCGCCCGCCTTCGTGAAGCCGTCGAGCCCCAGGCTGCGGTAGCGTTCCGTCCACTCGCGCTGCTTCTCGTTCCAGAGCGGGTTGTCTTTGTCGAGAAGGCCCCAGGAGTCGTAGCCCTCTTTGAAATAGCGGGCCCAGGCCTGAGCCTTCGATGGGTCCTGATGGGCCACGCAGTAAGCCCGAACCTCCGCCGCCAGCTCTTCCGGCGTCATTGGGCCCCGGCCTTGGACCAATGAGCGTGAATGATCCGCCAGCCCTCTTTCCGGCGTTGGAACACCTGGGTTGAGCAATAGCGGCGGAGCGTGGTGCCGTTGCGGAAATCAAAGTAGGACGTCAGGACCGCGATGTCGCCGCTGACCTGCACTTTCGGCTCAATGATCTCATAGCCGTCGAACAGGGGCGTGCCTCGGTACTTCTCGAAGAACTCCCGCACCGCCGGAAGGCCGTCGAGCCGTTTGTCGACCCCTGCATGGATGTACGTGATGGTAGCGTCCGAGATTGCCAGGTCGCCGTCCGGGTTCCCCGTCATCCAGCCGTCCATCGCCCGGTGCTCCAGCGCGAGGAGCTGCCGCGCGATCTCCGCCTCCGAATCCGCGGCCGCCAGCGTGCCGCAGAGCGCTGCCACGGCAGCCCAAATTCCCATGATCTTGATCAAGTGCTCACCTCCACCACATTAGACAACGGCCGGGGGACGCTGTGACAGCAGCCTGGTGAAAATTAGGCGGGTGGTCTACCCCAGCGAGACGCCTTCGAGCGCCCGGCGCAGGATCGCCGCCTGCTCGGCCGGCTCGTAGAACGGGTGGTTGCGGTACACATCGGCGGCCACCTTCATGTAGGCGTCCGTCAGCTCGTCCGCGCGGTCATCTGCAACCTCTCGGACCTTGCGCTGGCGTTCCGGCGTGAAGCGCAGGTTCTGGGGATCGACGAAGCCGCCCTGAACGAACGCCTGGGTCTTCCTTGCGCACTTGCAGGAGTTGGAGGGATCAACCAGGCTGCAATTGCCGCGCAGGTACTCGTAGAGATCGCGCCGGGCGCGCGCGAGGATCTGCCGGAAGTTGACGGGCGTGACCTCGGCGATCTCGGCGCCGGCCTCGTCGCTCACCCCGAAGATCTCGCCCAGAATGAAAACCAGCCGCTGCCTGCCATCGAGGCACAGGAGCGTCCCAATAATGCAGTTGAGCTTCGTCTCCTCGATCAGGATTTCGACCGGAACGGGAATTGTGCGCGGGTCGGGGAGATCGAGGTCGGGAGTACGCGCCAGCCCGGCGGCGGCAATCGGGAACGAGCATACGGGCTCGGACACGGCCCACTTGTCCTTCTTCAGGTTCAGGATGTGATTCACCGCGATCCGGTAGAGCCAGGTTCGGAACCGGCTCTCGCCCCGGAATGCGGGCAAGGCTTTCAGGACCTTGATGAGGATGTCCTGCGTGGCGTCCTCGGCGTCGGCATGGCGGTACAGCATGCGGAGAGCGATGTTGAATATCCAGGGCTGATGGCGGGCCAGGAGGGTCTCGAGGGCCTTGCGGTCGCCGGATTGCGCGCTCGATACCAGTTCCTCATCGGGCGGCTCGGCGGCGGTCTCCGAAAAGGGATTGTGCATGGCCTCCGTCAATCTACCAAAAAAGGAACCGCCTCGCTCTGAGCCCGGTAATGGAAGTGGATGATGAACCGGCAGCGGCTTCGCAGGACCCTGGTGGTGGCGGGATTCCTACTCTTCCAAATCAGGCTGCTGCACCTCTTCATGTCGCCCGTGCTGCCCATCGTCGCAGCGTCGCGGGGCGTGGTGGCGGCCAGCGTAGTGACGTACGGCGTTCTTTTCCTGGCCTCCCTGGTTCTTGGCCGGGCGTTTTGCGGCTGGCTCTGCCCGGGGACGGCCATGCAGGAACTGGCCTATCTGGTCATCAAGAGGCCGGCGAAGGGCGGATGGCGCGACCGCATCAAGTATGTCATCTGCGGATTGTGGTCGGCATCTCTGGTCCTGGCGGTCCTCCACGCCGGCGGGTTACGGGAATTCGATCCATTCTTCGGCACGGGCGCCGGCGGCGGCCCTCCGCGGCTCCTCCTGCACTTCGGCGCGTTCCTGCTCATCCTGCCGCTGGCGGCGGCGTTCGGCCGTTGGGCTTCGTGCCACTACCTCTGCTGGATCGCCCCGTTCCTGGTGATCGGAACCAGGATCAAGGACGCCTTCCGCTGGCCCTCGCTGCATCTGCGGGCGGATCCGCACGCCTGCCTGGCCTGCGCCACCTGCAACGGGACCTGTCCCATGAGCCTCGACGTGAGCGCCATGGCCGTCCGGGGCTCGATGCGGAACGACGAGTGCCTGCTGTGCGGCAACTGCGCGGACCATTGCCCCTCCGGCGCCATTCACTTTGCGTTTGCCAGGCCGCGGCGGCCGGAATAAGTCAAAGGACGGGGCATTATTCCCGGTTTGTGGCCCGTTTGGCGACGCCCGAAAAGAAATCCCTTGATTTTCTATGCCGTTATGGCTCACAATTGCGCTGCATAGGGTCCCGGGTCGAATCGGGGCCGCGGACCGAGAGCCATGGTGCAGGAAATCCTCTGGCTGCGGTGTCTGGCTGTCGCAGCGCAAGCGGTGTGTCTTGTTGCGCTTGCCAGGCGCCGCCTGGCGCGCAGGTACCCGGTCTTCTGGGTGTTTACGCTGTGCGGACTGCTGCAATCGGTCTGGGCTCTTGATGGGGAGGAGGCCGCCGCCTTCCGCTGGGTTTTCGCCGTGATTTGCGGCGCCGTGGCGATCGAGGCGTGCCTCGTTCAGGCCCGCCATTTCAGGAGCCTGTTTTCGTTTGCGGTGGACGCGATTCTGGCCTTTATAGTGCTCGCCGCCGCGCTGGGCGGGACGATCTGTTTGACCGGCGCCGACGTCCTGCGGGACCCGGGGCCGGTGATGCTCATGTGCGCCGGCTGTTGCGTGTTGCTGATCCTTTCGACGGCCTTCTTTAGCACTTTCCCGGTGACCATGAGGGCGAACGTCCGGTGGCACGTTCTGCTGCTGCTGATACTGCTGGCCGGCCAAGCCGTGGCGGCGGCCCTGGGTTCGCTGGAATCGGCCGATGGGCACGTGGCAGCGCAGTTCCTGGCAGCGGCCTGCCCGCTGGTCTGCTACACGCTCTGGAGCATCAAGCTGGTCCCTTCGGGCGAGTGCTTCCTGCCTCTCTCGGAGATTCCGGCCGAGGTCCTCGCGCGTCTGATGGCGCAGGAGCCGCAGGCGCCGGCGCCAGCGGCTCCAGAGCCTCCCCGCCGGCCGCCGGCTGCACGCGGAGGCTCGGGGCCGCGTCTCCGCTGGACGGCGGGAACGGCGCCGCCCGAGCGGAAGCGGGAAGCCTGAAACAATTCTTGTAAACAATGTTTCACAGGGCCGCGATCTGCGGTATCCTGGCCGGAGATGGCGGTCCAGACGTACGCGGTGTACACCCGCTGCAATCAATGCGGCGTTTACGACAGAGATCCGGACTGGTGCGCTCTGTGCGCGCGGCCGAAGGAGGGCCGGGACACTCCGGGGTGCCAGCCCCCCCGCGTGAGCGGCTTCACCCCAGGGGCGCGGAAGCGATCGGGGCGGAGAATCCAGGCCGAAGCGGGCGTCCGGCTGTAGCGGAGCTCCTGGTCCACGGCCGGCCCCTGGCTGGCCGTTGTCGCGCATCGCGGCAGGTTTGATTCTGCCCCGCTGGTCCCCTATACTGGGAGTTCCGGGTTCTGGATGTCGGCGTGTGCCTGCCTGCCCGGAGGTTCCTATGGTCTACGGCCTATTGGTTTTCGTTCACATTGTGATTTGCTTCTTTCTGGTGATTGTGGTCTTGCTGCAAAGCGGGAAGGCCGCGGACCTGGCCGGAGCGTTCGGCGGCATGGGTTCGCAGACGGCTTTCGGGCCGCGTGGCACGGCGAGCCTTTTGTCGAAGCTGACCAGGATTGCGGCGACGCTGTTTATGATCACGTCGCTGACTTTGGCGATCCTGGCCACGCGCGGCACCGGAGGGCGGGGGACGACGGTTCTCGAGGAGCTGCCCCGCGGGTCGCAGCCGGTGCACTCCACGCCGGCCCAGTCGCGGCCGCCGGTGGGCGCGCCTGTGCGGGTTCAGTTGCCTGCGTCGCAGGGCGGTAGGTCGATCCCGATCCAGGTCCCGCCGGCGCAGAAGGTTCCACCCGCACCGGCGCAGCAGGCCCCGGGCGCACCAGCCAAGCAGTAGAGCGAGATTCACCTTGCGGAGGTGGCGGAATTGGCAGACGCACTAGCTTGAGGTGCTAGCGGGAGCAATCCCGTGGGGGTTCAAGTCCCCCCCCCCGCACCATTGATTCTGAATGGTTTAACGAGGCCGCCCGGAAACGGGCGGCCGTTGTTTTTGGCGCGCTGCAACGGTTGCTGTTAACGGTCTGGGGTTATAATGCCTGCATGGGGAAGGCAACCTACGGCACAGGCACCCTTTTCAAGCGCGGACGCATCTGGTACGTGTCCTACTACGTGAATGGAAGGCAGGTTCAGCGGTCGTCGCGATCCACGAACCTCCAGGATGCAAAGCGTCTTCGGGACCAGATTCTCGGCAAGAAGGCGCGCGGCGAGATGGGCGATGCTGCCGCCGAGAAGATCACCTGCGGCCAGTTGCTGGACGACCTCCTGGAGTACGGCAAGTCGAACATCAAGCCTTCGACAGCCCGGATGTGGGAATGGGTGATCAAGGCCAACATCCGACCTTTCTTCGGTCACCTGAAGGCCGCCACTTTGACAACCGACAAGCTCACGGGATACCGTCGCAAGCGGTTGGCAGAAGGCCGGAGCGAGGCCACCTGCAACCGCGAGCTCTCCATCCTGCGAACGGCGCTGAGCCGGGGGCGGAAATGCACGCCGCCGAAGGTGGCCGCCATCCCCCACTTCCCCATGGTCGCCGAGACGAATGCGCGCCAGGGGTTCCTGACCGATGAGCAGTACGAGAAGCTGCGGGACGCCCTGCCTGACTACCTGAAGCCGTTGTTCGTGACAGGCTACTTCACCGGCGTGCGCCTTGGCGAACTCCTAGCGCTCCGGTGGAACCAGGTCGATTGGGAACAGGGCTTCATCACCCTCAACGCTGAGGACACGAAGAGCGGCTACACGCGGGCCGTACCAATCCTCGACGGCGACATGAGCTCCTGGCTGTCGTGGGCCAGGGACGGCGCGGATGGCTGCCGCCACGTCTTCCACAACGGAGGAGAACGGATCAAGGAGTTCCGGACCGCCTGGCGTACCGCATGCAAGTCTGCGGGCATTCCTGATCTGAAATTCCACGATCTGCGCCGGACGGCGGTCCGGAACATGCGCCGCGCCGGCGTTGCCCAGGTCGTTCGGATGCGGATCACGGGCCACAGGACCGACTCCATGGAGCGGCGCTACAACATCGTCGATATCGAAGACATTAAGTCTGCAAAGGAACTGATGGAACGAATGGTCGTGCACGCCGACGAACCGACGGGCTGAGAGCCGATCCGTCGCCCGTGCGTCGAGTTCAAGGTCCAGCGTCCAGATGGGTCGGCGGTCGCTAACGTTTGTCGATCCTGATCAGGCAAACTTCCCAGAAGAGGACTTCGAGACAACCGGGCCGGCGCCAGAGCATCAGTTCCGCGGTTTGGGCGTTATACGGGCAAGTGGCACCTGAGCCGGTTTCGGAGACCTCTCACTAATCCACCCAGATTGTGGGGACAGTCGCGATCGAGATCTATCACAGGCACCGATTCTATTACCATGTCTGTCGGTTGGGAGTAGACTAAATGTCCGAGAGAAGACATCATGGAAATCCATGCGGATGTGAGATTGTTGGTCGCGCTACTTGTCCCCCTGGTCGCCGCTCACGCGGGCTCTCCCGACAGCGATGCACTGGTCTCCAAGTACGAGAATAAGTTCGCCGTGGTGCTCAAGGACGGCATTAACACCTGCCTGCACCGAAGTACCGGTGAAGAAATGGCCCGTGCCATGGGCGGCATCCAGCCCTCAGGTCTGCCCGAAGGCGGATCCATGTCTTCGATGATCATTGACCAGAACGGTCGCGCCGTGTACTGGCCGGGTAACAGCCTTCAGCAGGCCCTCCAGAACTGTCAGTTGGATCCCCTGCACAAAGGTGAAATCGTGAAGCTGATCCACGTAGGCGTGGGTTACGGATATCTCCACTTGCAGCTCAAAACCACTTCGCCCCACACCGACACTCGCGGCGTGGGAGCCTTTGAGCACCATGAACTGCATGGTGGAGACGTGATGTTGACCATCATGCCCGATCAAGTACCGGTCGTCGGGAAACGCTTCCACAAAGGCCCCGGGGTCAAGAGCCCAGAGGACCGTGCCGCCATCGAGGCTCTTGTCGGTGGCTGGCTCGCTCTGTTCGATACCGCCGAGGCCGCCCAAACCGCCCAGATCGGCAACACCGCCTCCGGCATCTACGTGCGTCAGGTAAAGGCCGGCATGTCGTTTGCTGAAGTGGAGGCAGCTTTGGGCCCGCCCGAAACCCGCGTGGATCTGGGTGAAAAGGTACTCTACAAATACAAAGACATGACCACCGTCGAATTCCACGACGGCAAAGTAACCGACGTACGCTGATCAAGCTGCTTTGTCGTTACGAGGCCCTCCTGAACGCCGCGTTCACGAGCCCACTATCCGTGGTCGGCCGCAGTGCTCATGCTGATCGCGGTACCCGTGAGCCAAGCGAGGTTTCCGACGAACGGCCATACCGGAAACTACGATCAAGGCCACTTGGCGTGTAGTCCCCGACTCGTTGATTGGCTGGAAACGTTAGATCCCTATCGGAGGTGCTCCGGCGCGACAGCGTTCGGGCGCGACAGACACTCCAGGCCGGGGCACTTTCGATAGGGCCGTTTGAAGGAAGCCGCTGGCGTTTGCGGCGAACGCGGCAGACTATGGGTATTGAATCGAATTCTGTTTGTAACACACAGAATGCAAGGGACTTCGGCCCGGACCCACGAATCGTTCGAAATCGCCGAAAACGAGACGCACGGCGACCGCGGTATCGCACGCGTAGCGTCCGCCGCGCCAGCGGCTTAGTTCAAACGGCGTTCGGGGAAAGCCACGCCGGATTACGAACGAGAAGTCGGTCTGTGTCCTACCAGGAAGACAGGGGGCGGCGCATCTCGAACTCCTGCACAAGCTGACCGTCAGCGACGCGCGGAGCGTTTCAGATTTTGTTCGCCTCAATCCACCGGTCGAGGTCGCCACGGTCCACGTGGACGCGGCGGCCTCTTCGGACCACCACGAGTTCCCGCCTATGGATGAGATGCTGAACCGCCTGCTCGGTTCTGCCGATGTACGCAGCCGCCTCTTTGACCGTAAGGAGGCGGGCCGGAGGTCTCGTCGCGCGACTGTCGTGCTGGATTTGAGGAACAATCCTGGCCGCGAGTTCCGCGGCTAGGGCCGCCACGAACCTGTCGTCAAACATCGCTCACTCCCTTTCTCTTTCGGGCCGGCTATCGCCCACGGGCCCCCTCTGGCTCTGTCGCCAGTTGCTGTGAAGAGGCAGCCTTCGCAACGGTGTGCTCGGCGTAGTAACGCGGGTTGGGTTTGTCCAGGCGGAATCGCATGATTTCCTCGACGACTTGTTCTTTGGGGATGCCCCGGCTGAGGGCGCGCTTGGCGTAGGCCCAGTCGCGCTCAGACTGAGTGACGGCGCGGCCCGCGCCTGCAGACTGCTCCGGATAGGCGCGGGTGGTCGAGGCCACGTGGGCGGCCTCCTCTTGGCGGGTCGGGAACCGGTCCGGCGTCGCGGTCTGGCCAGACAGCTTTTCGGCCCGGACGTAGTGGGGCTGCTGGTATTTGTGGTTGTAAAAGCCGGGGAGGCGGAGGACGCGAGCGCAGTCGGTGGCGGCGGGGTCGGCGGCCGTTTCCCGCGCCAAGCTGCGCTGTAGGCCCTCGGCTTGGTCCTTCGTGAATCCCTCGGCCTTCCAGACGACCTGGTATTTGCCGGGCGAGGTGTTCAGGACGTAGTTCGGCCTGGGCACGTCCTGGCGATCGAGAATCGCTTTGAGGGCATCTGGGCCGGCTTCATCGAGGTCCAGGTAGACGTGGCGGACTTGGTCGATGTCGGCCTTGGTTCGGCCGCGGGCGCCGGGCTGGAGGCTGTTCATGCTGACGTACACCTCGTACTTGGCGGCGTTCATGTGGCGGAGCCAGCGCTGGAATTCCTCGCCGGCGATCTTGTCGGCGGAAGCGATTCGCTGGACCACGTCGCCTTTGTGCTTGTTGACTAGGACGACGGCCAGGCGGTCCTCGGGCCGGAAGTTGTCGCGGATGTAGTCGCGGGCGGCGTTTGAATTCGGCATGGCTCAACCTCGCTGGTAGAGAGTCCGGAGATCGTATGTGTCCTGTTCCGGGTTGTAGCGCTCCAGCTCAACGAGCTGGGAGACATACCGTTTTCCCTGCCTGCGCTCGATGTGGAGCAGGAGGTTCAGGCATTCGGCAATGTTGCTGCGAACTGCCTTGTAAGGGAGCTCGACAGTGCTTTGCAGGACGCAGCTTGTGAAGCGCTGAATAGCCTGTTGCGCGGAGTTGGCGTGGATCGTCGAGAACGACCCGGAATGGCCGGTATTGAGGGCCTGAAGCAGGTCGAAGGCCTCGCCGCCGCGAACCTCGCCCAAGATGATGCGGTCGGGGCGGTGGCGGAGCGTGGCTTTCAGCAGATCGCGGATTGTGACGGCAGGGACTCCGGGCTGCTCGCGTCGGGCCTCGAAGCGCACGAGGTTTTGCTGCTCAATTTGGATTTCGGCGGTGTCCTCGATCAGGACGATGCGGTCCGCCGGTTCGATGAACCGGGCGAGCGCGTTCAGCATCGTCGTCTTGCCGGTTCCGGTGCCGCCGGAAATCAGAATGTTCAGCCGCCGTTCGATGGCGTCGCGCACCCGATCGAGCACCTCGGATGGCAGGGCGCCGATGCGAACCAATTCCTCGGCGGTGAAGTGCTTGGTGTGAAACTTCCGAATGGTGAGCGTCGTACCCTGGACGGCACACGGCGGGAACACGGCGGCGACACGGCTCCCATCCGGCAGGCGCGCGTCAAGAAGCGGCTTCTCCTGGCTGATTTCGTCACCCAGGATGCGGGCGATATTCCGGATGGCGACCTGCAAGCTCCGCTCCGTGAGCGGGGCCTCGAGCTGGACCGGCGCGACGAAGCCTCCGCACTCCACGAAGACCCGGTCCGCACCGTTCACCATGATTTCCGAGACGGACGGGTCCATGATGAGGTGCTCGATGGGCCGCAGAAACGGAAGGATCAGGTCGAAGCTCATCAGATCAGTCCTTGTGCGAGCTGCTCGAAATAGCTGAGGTTCGCGTCGACGTAATACGGCTTGAGGTAGCAGTAGCTGGGCGGCAGAGGATTCAATCCGTCGTAGGCCAGGACGATGGATTGGGCGTTCTTCAGCTCCGAGAAGATCTTCGCTTCGAACACCGGGTGCATCTGCGCGCTGTAGCTCTTGCTGGCGGTGATGGTGGCTTTCTGCGCCGCGGCCCGCCCGGTGAGGACGCTGACCCCGGCATTCTGGCCGGTCTCGGAGAAGGTATAGTTCACCTTCAGTTGCTCTTCCCGGCCGCACATGTCGCTGGCGGTCTTGGCTGAAAACTCGCAGGAGAGCGCCAGGAAGATCTTGGTGCGGAAGGTCTGCAGCAGCGTGCGCCACGATTCGCCCTGAAGCGTGGATCGCAGCGAGCTGATGCTCTGCGTGGCCACGATGGGGATGCAGCGCGCCTGGCGGGACAGGCTGAAGAACTTCTCGTCGCCGCTGGGATCGTTCTGGCCGCACGTGGCGAAGTTCTGGTACTCGTCGCACATGAAGACGATGTCCCGCCAAGGCGTCGAGCCGTCCGAGGTTTCGATCTTGGGAATGCGGGTGAGGACGGCCCGCTGAAAGTCCTGCTTCAAGAGGGTGCCGAGCACCATGGCCAGGCCGGGATTCATGGCCACCGGGAAGTTGAGGCAGACGACTTTGCCTTGCTCGATCAGTTGGGCGAATGGAGGCAGCGGCGCACCGTAGCGGCCGTCCTTGTTCTGGGCGGGGTCGTAGCACTCCTTGGGCGGGCAGAATGTCCGCTTCACATCGGGGTTATCGTCGAAGAGCGAGAGGAAAACGGAAATGCCTTCGACAATCGAGGTGCGGAG
>Ga0181539_1004700_pt1 | contig 11541 bp, 8 predicted proteins | sample PEATcosm2014_Bin_46_FD_119767 | JGI IMG/M metagenome (GOLD analysis project Ga0181539, IMG submission 119767) | Peatland microbial communities from MTU Mesocosm Facility, Houghton, MI, USA - PEATcosm2014_Bin23_60_metaG | ecosystem: Environmental > Terrestrial > Soil > Wetlands > Peat | place... | reverse complement strand
TTTTGCTTTTGTTTTGCGCGACCAATGCCTCGCTGGCGCTGCTCTATCCTTTTTCCCTGGCGCGCCTGCTGCTGGTGACAATTCTTTACGCGCTGGGCACGGGGGTGATGCTCTATCTGCTCTTTCATCCGCGCAATCAGTGGTTGGTGGCCAACCGTTCGCAAGTTGAGGGGAAAGACTGCGTGGCCCTGACCTTCGACGATGGACCGGACCCGGTGGATACGCCCCGGCTGCTCGACCTGCTGCGGGAAAAGAATGTGAAAGCCACGTTCTTTGTTGTGGGCCGGCGCGCCGAGCGGCATCCGGAGATCGTGCGCCGGGCCTGGGAGGAGGGACACCTGATCGGCAATCACACCTGGTCGCATCCGCCGCTCTTCTGTTTTCTCACCCCGCGGCGGCTGCGCTCGGAGATCGAGCGCGGCGCGGAGTGCATCGGGCGCATCTGCGGTGTCAGGACGCGCTATTTCCGTTCCCCCATCGGCCTGCGTCATCCCCTGCTGCGTTCCGCGCTTCAAGAAGCAGGGTTGGAGTACATCTCCTGGCGCATCCGGAGCTGGGATACGATGATCCAGGATTCCAGTTTTCTCGCCCGCCGCATTCTCAGCAAAGTGGCCCGCCGGGACATTATCCTGATGCATGACCGTTTGCCGAATGGCGCGCAAGTCATGCTGGAGGCCCTGCCCGGGGTGATCGACGAATTGAAGGAGCGCGGCTTCGAGTTTGCGTTGGCCGGCTCCCGCGAGACCGCCCGCGGCGGTGCTGAATCATGAGGGTATGCGCGCTGATTCCCGCATTCAATGAAGCCTCGCACATCGCCGGTGTGGTGGAAGGCGCGCGGCAGCACGTTGAATCGGTGATCGTCATTGACGACGGATCAAGCGACGGCACCGCGGAACTGGCTCGGAATGCCGGGGCGTTCTGCATCGAATCGCCCGCGAACCGCGGCAAGGCAGCCGCTCTGCGCAGCGGCTTCACCCATGCCCGCGCGCAGGATTTCTCCCACGCCATCACGCTGGATGGCGACGGCCAGCATCTGCCGCAAGATATCCCCGCCCTGCTTCGGGTTGCCCAGGAGACGGAAGCGGACCTGGTGATTGGCGCTCGCTGCTTCGACCGCGCGCTGATGCCGCGCGCCCGCTACTACTCCAACACCATCGGCAGCCGTTGGGCTTCGGCGCTGGTTGGCCGCGAGATCAAAGACAGCCAGAGCGGCTTTCGGCTCTTTCGCCTGGAAACACTGAACCGCGCCAAACTGCGCAGCCAGCGCTACGAATTCGAGATGGAATCGCTCATCAAGTTGGGCCGAGCGGGCTGCATCATCGCCCACGCGCCCATTCACATGGTTTACGACAACGGCCAGTCGCGGTCCAAGATGAAGCCGGTGCGCGATACGGTGCGCATCTGCCTGTGGTCGCTCGCATTTCGCTTTCTGGGAGCTTGAGATGAGCCGAAGCCGCCGGAATTGCTGCATTGTCGCGCTGTTGCTGGCGCCGTCCCTGCTGGCCGCGCAATCGGAAGATCTTCTGACTCGCATCTGGAACGGCGTGCAGCAGGCGCAGGGCAAGTTTACGACCGCCTGCGGCAGCGTGGTCGAGACCCGCACCTCCAAGTTGATGGTCAAGCCGATGGTGCTGCGCGGCAAATTCTGCGCCGAAGGCATGACGCGCTTCTCGCTGGAGTACTTCGCGCCCAACGACCTGCGCATCCGCTTCAACACCGACTATCTCAACGTGACCGGCGGCGACGGGAAGACCGAGGTTCTGGAGATCGGCAGCGGCGTTCGCCGCGCTCAGTCGGCCTTCAGCCGGGATACCTCCATTGAGGGACTGAAGAAGAACTTCACCATCACCGCCGGGGAGAACAGCCGGGAGTACGAGTTGAAGTTTGTTCCTCGCAGCGAAGCTTTTCGCCGCCGCCTGAATTACCTGGTGGTGAAGCTCAACAAGCGCGACTTTCTGCCGCGCTCGCTGGAGGTGGACGGCAAGAGCGGGGTTAACAGCGTCTTTCTCATCGACTTCACCACGCTGAACGCCAAGCTGCCCGCCAATGCCTTCGAGGTGTACAAACCGAAATGATGGAGCGAAACGAAATCGAGAAGATCATCCCGCATCGTCCTCCCTTTCTGTGGATCGACCGGGTGGAGGAGTTGGAGCCGGGGGTTCGTTGCGTGGCGCGGCTCTCGGTGGATGCGGAGAATCCCCTCTTTGCCGGACATTTTCCCGGCCGGCCGATTTTGCCGGGAGTGTTGATGATCGAGGCGGTGGCGCAGACGGCGGCGGTGATGATGGGCTCGGCCACTCCCGATGCGACGATGGGCTCGGCGCTGCTGGCCGCGGTCCATCGCTTCAAGTTCTTCAAGCCGGTGGCTCCCGGCGCGGAGCTGCGCATCGAAACCACCAGGCTGACTCAGGCCGGAACCATGGCATGCATTGAAGGCACGGTCAGCGTGTTGGGGGAAAAGGTTGCGAGCGGCGAGTTGTCGGTTGTATCCGGACGGTAAGGAGCATTCCAGGAAAAGGTCAAGCAGTGCCGCAAGGACTGAAAGCATCAATTCGAAAGGTCGCGACCACCCTGCTGACCGAGGGGCTCGACCCTGCTTCGGCCGCTGCTGCCGTCTTTTGGGGAGTTTTCATCGGCATCGTGCCGATCTATGGCCTGCAAACCCTGGCCGCGTTGGCCCTGGCATTTTTGCTCCGGCTGAACAAGCCTCTGACGCTGGCCGCCACCTTCGTCAATAATCCGCTTCTGCTGCCGCCGACTGTGGCCGCCGCGGTGGAGCTGGGCGCCTTTGCGCGCCATGGATCGCTGCTTCCCTGGCGCCAATTGATCGGCCTTTCCACTGCGCAAGTGAAGGAGCAGCTCTTCTCGTGGGTGCTGGGCAGCCTGCTCCTGGGTCTGCTGGCGGGCGGTGCGGCGGCCATCGTCACTGCGGCCGTGGTCTATTGGACAGCGCCTGCGCAGCGCGGCTTGCGCGCGCGCATTCGCTTCGTCAATCGCACGTTCGCCGGATGCGCGCAATTCGACCGGGGTTTTGTCCGCTGGAAGATGCGCCTGGACCGGATCTTTTCCCTGCTGGCCGCTGAGGATCTGGGCTCGGGAACGGTGGTGGATCTGGGTTGCGGCTACGGCATGGCGCTGGCCTTCGCGGCCTTCGGCGAGCGCGGCCGCCGCCTGGCAGGCTGCGATCTGAATGCCCACCGGATTGCCGTGGCCGAAGAGGCTCTGCGCGGTTTCCATGCCGAGGCGAGCATCAAGGACGTGCGGGAGTTCGCGCTGCCTCCGGCCGGCCTGATTCTCATCCTGGATGTGCTGCAATATCTGTCGCCCGAGGAACAACTGGCGCTGCTGAAGCGCTGCTGCAAGGCACTGGAACCCGGTGGCCGGCTGATCTTCCGGGTGCATGACCGCGAGCGCGGATTGTGGACCGCTCTCACGCTGGGCCTGGACCGGCTGATCTTCTCCTCTGAGCGTGTCGGCGTCCGCCCCACGATCCTTGAAGCCGCGCAGTACCGGACCGCGCTTCAGGAGGCCGGCATGGCGGTCGAGGAGCGCCGCTTCCGCAATCGTCTTCCACTGGCGCACATTCTCTTCCTGGCGCGCCGTCCCGCCGCGGAGAGCGCGCTATGATGGTTCGCTTCATGCGTGGGCTGGGACGGCTGGTAATCGGCCATCCGGGATGGGTGGCGGGAGTCGCACTCGCCCTGACCCTGTTTCTCTTCGCTAACATCCACAACCTGCGCACCGGAACCGAGCTGACCGATATGTTCGGCAAAGACGATCCGCAATGGCAGGCGGCCAGCCAGATCGGCAAGGAGCTGGGCTACGGCAACCAGCTTTTTGTGCTGGTCCAGGCACCGCGGGGCGATGCCGACTCGAGCGATGCGATGGAAGCGGCGGCCGACCGCCTCACCGCCGAGATGGCCTCGAGCGGACTCTTCAAGCAGGCGCGCAGCGGGCTCCAGGAAGAAGAACTGCTCAACCTGGTTCGGCTTTTCTCCTGGCACTTTCCCGCCTACGCTTCGCCCGGCCAGAGCGCGGCGCTGGCTGACCGGCTGGAGCCCAAGCAGATTCATCAGAACGTGCGCCGCGCCGCCACCGAACTGGTCACGCCGTTCTCCACCCTGGGCGCGGATTACTTTGTTGCCGATCCGCTGGGCCTGGCGAGCGTCACGGCAGGAAATGGCGAGGGCTTCTCGCAGTTCTCCAGCTTCGACCTCTCCTGGGGATCGGGAAACCGCTTCTTCAGCCGGGATCACACGGCGCTGCTGATCATCGCCGAGCCGCGCGAGTCGGCGGTGGACTACAAATTCGCCGAGCAGATCATGCAATGGACGCGCGCCCACATCCAAGGCATCGAGAGCGATCCGGAAATTCGCGCCGCCGGGGTGCGCGCCATCCCCGCCGGCGCTTATGCCTACGCGGAGCAGGACCACAAGTTTATCGAGAGGAATATCCGCCGGGTCTCGCTGGTGGCGATCATTGGCAGCCTACTGCTCTGCCTGCTGGTCTATCCCAGCGTTCCGCTACTGCTGCTGTCGCTGCTGCCCACCAGCCTGGGCATTCTCTGGACCACGGGCATTGCGAGTTACTATCCCGGAGAAGTGAATCTGATCAGCCTGTCGTTCATCGCCATTCTCGCGGGCCTGGGCGACGATCAGGTGGTGCATTTCTTCAATCGCTCGCCGCAGGAGTGGGCCGAGGGAGGCAATTTCAACGCAGCCATGCTGCGCACCTTTGAAACCACCGGGGTGAGCATCGTTCTCTGCATTTTGACCGCGGCCTCGGCCACGGCGGCGCTGGCCACATCGAGTTTCAAGGCGCTGGCCGAGTTTGGCTTCATCCTCACGATCGGCATGTTCATGATGATGATTCACACGCTGCTGACGGTGCCCGCGCTGATGCAGTTGTGGAACCGCTACATCCGGCCATTCGCGCCGCAGGGCATCACCTTCCGTTTTCTGCCCGCCCTGGCGCGCAGGTCGCTCAACTTTGTGGGCCGTCATGCCCGCTGGGTGGTGGCGGTTGCGGCCGGTCTCTTTCTGCTCTCCGCGCTTACGCTGCCCACCATCAAGATGGGCGGCAGCTTTGCCGTCATGGGCGACGCGGGCAGCCCGGCGGTTGAGGCACAAAACCTGCTCTCCGCCAAGTTCGGCATCGAGGGCAGCCCGACGCTGCTGCTGATTGCCGGCAGCGAGGAGGTGGTGCTGCGCCGCAGCGAGAATCTGACCGCCGGCCTGGAATCCTACCGGCAAAGCGGCGTACTCAAGTCCGTCTTCGCTCCCACGCAGATGCTTCCCTCAGTCGAGGCGCAGAGGCAGCGGGCTGCTGCACTGGCCCACATCGACATGAATGCCTCGGCCCGCGCCCTGGAGGACGCGCTCGGCGAAAATGGCCTGCGCATCGAGCCTTACCGGCCCTACCTCGCGCAACTGCGCAAACTGGGAAAAGGCACGGAGCCGCTCACCCTGGAATCGGCCGCGCCGTACCTGCCTGCCGGCCTGCTCGACGACAGCCTGCGCAAGACCAGGGACGGCAATTACGTCGCCGCCATCGCTTTCTATGCCGCCGGCCCCAATGCCCATGAAGTGATTCCTGACGTGGTGCTCGACTACTGGCGCAAGCAGTATGGGCCCTTCGTGGAATTCTCCTTCGACAAAATCAATCGCGACTTGCAGAGCCAGGTGCTGCGCGACAGCCGACGGGCTTTGCTGTGGACCGCCGCGGCCATCGTGTTGATCGTCTATCTTACCTTCCGCAAGTGGCGCACAACTCTGCTGGTGCTGATGCCGATCGTCTTCGCCATCGTTGTCACGTTTGGCCTGCTGCGGCTCATGGGACATCCTTTCAGCTTCATGTCCGTCACGGCGATCCCGCTGATCATCGGCATCGGCATTGACAACGGGATTCATCTGGTGCGCCGCTATCTGGAAAGCGCGTCCAACAACATTCTCGATGTCGCCAAGGCCTCCGGCGCGGCGCTCATTCAATCCAACCTGACCACCATCATCGGCTTTGGCGCGCTGCTCGCCGCCAGCTTTCCCCCGCTGGCCGAGATGGGGCTGGTCACTTCTCTGGGCGTTGCCCTCACTCTGGCCGGCGGCCTCTGGCTGATTCCTGCCGTGATCTTGACCGGCGGAGGAGGAAAAGGAGAATCGGGCGAATGCCGCGCGGTATCTTGCGCAAGATCACGCACAATGCAGGGCAATGACATGAACCGCGGATTGGGATAGGGAAGGTCACTGGTGGCGCCCCGGCGGCCTGCTTGCTGGTCAAAAACGAGTCCCAATGGTCGTGGTTGCTTGATTTCGGAGGAATCCGGCGCCTTGACCCGCCTTTCCGAACCCATTTCAGCTTGGCAATGAATCACATCGAGGAGAACAGTGTTTACGCGATTACCAAAAAATCGTTGACAAATAACGAGGGTCATGCTACTTTCCTTGCTAATTTACAAACAACCATTGTGGCAGTTAACCCTCAACCTCGAAAGGAGAGCTTTATGCAACGTCTTTCGGCCATTCTTTTGGTGATGGCATTGATATTCACTTATCTACCATGCATAGCCCAAGACCCGGTACCATTCAACTCGTTGGCTCACATGGCGGCAGTGCAGCCGAGCCTGGCTGAAGTCCGCGCGATGTCAGACGGACAGTCAAGCCCGTCGGGTCAGCCAGCCAAACGCAGCCATTGGACCAAGGGTGGAAAGGTCATGACGTACATAGGTATTCCCGTGATGGCAGCCGGTGGCGCCATGCTCGCCTATGGATTGAAGAATGGCAACAGCACTTCCTGCAACGGCGGCACCTGCGTCTCCGTCGAATGGAAATGGACGGGAGTTGCCTGGCTGGGAGTCGGCGGAGCTTTGACAACGATCGGGGTCACAAGACGCTCTTCGGAATGAGCGCTGCCGCGGCCAAACGATGGTCTATGGCATTTTTCGGAAACTCTGTATCCAGGGGGTGCGGCTGCAATGTCGATGCAGCCAGCACGAGGGGCGGTCGTGCCCATTTCTGTAGGAACGCTGGATTTCCGATAGATGGACTATTTGTTCAACTCGACCTCCCATTTCAGACTCGCGCCGGTTGCTGGTTTCTCATGCCAGCAACCGGCCAACTGATTGGCCAAGGATGGGGGGTATTGGTAGAATGGGCGCCTTCCTGTCTGGCGAGACCTCCGTCAGCTTGTGGACTGCCTTGACGAACCGCGGGGGAAGCAGGGCCAGCGCTTAGAATCGCCAGCAAAAACGGGATTCATCTGGTGCGCCGCTATCTGGAAAGCGCGTCCAACGGTATTCTCGATGTTGCCAAGGCCTCGGGCGCGGCGCTGATTCAGTCCAACCTGACCACCATCATCGGCTTTGGCGCGCCGCTGGCTGCCAGCTTTCCCCCGCCGGCCGAGATGGGGCTGGTCACCCCCCTGGGCGTAGCCCTCACCCTGGCCGGCGGCCTCTGGCTCATTCCAGGCGTGATCCTGATCGGAGGAGAAAGACAGGCGAATACCGCACTATTGCGCCCGTGAATCGATTTTCGCCTTTTCCTTACATTGGAATGCACGGAACTCAAACACGGCTTGAGGGCTTTCGTGTAAACTTTACGAAACCGAGACTTGGCATTGGAAGGCAACCATTGAACACATTCGTGAGCGACATAACCATCAACACAGTCGCTTCCCTGTGCCCCCGCTGCGGCAAGCCGTCCCTTGCGACAATCTTCGATCGCGAAGGGAAGGTCTACCAGCGCTCGGAGTGCCCCTGTCACGATGCCAGCGAGGATCTGATCTTCTCCGATACGGCGCTTTACCGCAGGCTGGAAGAGTGGAACAGGCTGGTTTTTCCCGAGTACGACACGGCACTTGCGCCATCCGCTCCAGGCTGCTGCACCACCGAAATGGGAAGCCAGAACGAGCCGTGCCTGGCCGTCATCGACATCACCAATCGCTGCAATTTCAAGTGTCCCGTTTGCTTTGCCGAGGTCAATGGCAAAGGCAGCCACTACTTCTTAGAGATGGAAGTGGTGGTTAAGATGCTCAAGGCGCTGCTGAACCGGCCCGTGCCTTGCCGCAGCGTTCAGTTCTCAGGTGGAGAGCCAACGCTGCACCCCGACTTTCCCAAGATCCTCCGCGTTGCCCGCGATCTTGGCCTCACCCATCTTCAAGTGGCCACCAATGGCAGCCGCTTCGTCGATCCGGAGTATGCAAAGCTCTGCGAAGAGTCGGGGCTGCATACGCTTTATCTGCAGTTCGACGGCATGAACGACGAAGTCTATCTGAAAATGCGCGGCCAGCGCCTGCTGGACAGAAAGATCGCCGCCGTGCGCTCGATCGAGCAGACGAATATGCGGCTGGTGCTGGTGCCGACCATCATGAGCTCGGTCAACGCCGATCAACTGGGACCGATCTTCCAATTCGCCCTGGAACACAACAAGTTCGTCACCGGCATCAGCATTCAACCGGCCGCGGATGTGGGCCGCATCGCGGTGACGAACAACGGCGCCGAACCTTTCAACCTAGCCACCATGGCCCGCGCATTCGGCGAACAGACTGGATTGACCCGCTTTCCCGACGACTGGTTTCCGCTCAACTCCATCTCGCTGCTCAGCCGGGCCATCGAGCGCGTGCGCAATGAGAAGACGCATCCGCCCCTCAGCGACGCGCATTGCTCCATTGGCACCTTTTTCTACGTGGACGACAACAACAAGCCGTCCTGCCTGAGCAGCTTTTTCGATCTTGACCGCTTCCTGCGCGGCATGGCGAAGATCAAGCCCGATGCGGAGCAGGGCGTGATCCGGCGGCAGATCTCCAGAATCCGCCAGTTCGGCCAGTTGTCGCAATGCCTGGATCTGCGCAAGACCCCTTCCGGACTCACCTTCCAGCGCCTGCTGCGCAGCCTGGACTCATGGGAAGACAAGCATGAAGGCCGATCCGAAGGATGGGCCCAGCGTGGCTTCAACGGTATCTTCGTCGCGGGCATGCACTTTATGGATGCGCATAGTTACAATCTGCGGCGTCTCAGTCGATGCATCATCCAGTATGTCACCACAGATGGGCTGCTCATTCCATTCTGCAGTTACAATGCCGGAGCGCGGCTCCGCGATAGCGAGGAGTCGATGCGCATCGCCAGCCAGCTTCCGCATGGGGTCATTTCCCTTAACGCCGCGCAGGCTGGCTAGCTGGCCGGCTGGAGCGGCTCTCCGGCTTGTGCGGAGTTTCCGAGTATGTGCGGTTTGCCTCTCCGGCAACGGGCGAACGGCTCCAGCTTTTCAACTGCCTCCAGGGCCGGTGGTCCCAAATGATGATGAGTAAGCCGATTCTCACTCCAACGCTTGATTCCTTCAGAAGGTCAGGCTTGCAAGGTATCGCCGTTCTCCTGCTTTTTTCCGGTTGTGGGCTGGCAATAGCGACGGCGCAAGCCGGTCTTCCCCCGGACCTGGTCTCGATTCCCGCGCCGGGCGGCCAAAGCCTTGGCCCGAATCTGGATGCGAGCCTGCGCGCGGCCAGCCAATGCGGCGTGGACTCGCCCATTGTGCTGCCGAAGGTCGTCTTTCCGATCAGCGCCGAGAGTGACTCCGGCCGGCAATTCGCCGAGCAGGCTCAGGCCGTCCAGAACCTGCCGGCGGGCGCGCAGGTCTGGCTGGAAATCGCGGTCGATCCTGGCGCAATCACCGGCCAGGAGACCGAAAAGCAAATCACCGAACAGGTTGACAGCTTTCTGAAGCAGGCGCCTCTTTCCGCCCCCGCGGTTCGCGGAGTGCTAGTGGAACCTGGAGCGCCGCGGACGGCTCCCGATCTGTTTGTCTTTGCGCTGCTGCGCCTGGCGGTTCAAGCCAAGTCGGCCAACCCCGCGCTGCGGCTGGCTTTTGTCTTCCCTGCGGGCTTCATCGGCCAATTCGGCGATGCGGTCAAGCGGCTTGCCTTGTACTCCGATCTGCTGGGCACGGCCGACGCGCCGGGGTGGCGCTCGGAGGCCGGCTGGATTGCAGCAAACGCGCTCAACAAGCCGCTCATCCTCAAATTGGAGAGCTCCCCTGCCTCGACAGCATCGTATCTCTCCGCGGCGCTGGCGGCCTCCGGCTCGACGGTGGAAATGCTCTGGTCCACGCCGCCCGATGCCGGAACGGTCAATCGGCTCTGCGCTGCCGATAGCTTCCTGGCGCATTCTCTTCCCGCCAGCCTTCTTCGCCTGAATGACAAGGCGCTGCCTTTCACGCTCACGGTGGACGGAGCGGAGAGCGAAGGCGCCGGCTGGTTTGGCGGCGGGCAATCGGGAGATATGGTTGCGCTGGCGCCGGTGAATGGCCTTCCCGATCATCCCCGAACGGTCACTCTGCAGGGCACCGTCAAGTCAGCCTACGAGATTCAGTGGTTCGACGCGGAAACCGGAAACCGCATCCCGGCAAGCGAGCCGGTGAACAGCACCATGGGCCTGACCGCAACCTGCGCGTGCCGTAGTCAATTCGTACTCGTTGGCATTCACAAAAGGAGCGGCAGCGAAACCACGGTGTACAACCAGGTAGAGGTCAAGGGCGGAGTCGAACTCAGCGTCGAAGAGATTATTGCCCGCTGGCAGCAATATCGCGAGGAACAGAAGCGGCGGCTGGACAATTATCAGGCCTTCAGCTTCATGAACCTGCACTTCGAGAGCACCAACGTGGCCCAGGCCTTCGACATTTCCATGCGCCTCAGGCAGTTCTTCGAGCGCGGCGGCAAGATGGAATTCGCGCAGACCGAGTTCTATGTCAACGGCGTTAAATTCAGCAACAAGCACGAGTTTCCCCTGCCCCAGTTGGAACCGGAGAAGGTTCTGACCCAGCCGCTGGAGCTGACGCTGAACGAACGCTACACCTACAGACTGCTGGGCACGGAACAGATCGTCGGCGTCCAATGCTATGTCGTGGGCGTGGAACCCAAGACGCAAGACGAGACGCTATACAGCGGCAAAGTCTGGATCGACGGCCTCAGCTTCCGCGAGGTGCGGCAGACGCTGAGCCAGCGCGGCGCCAAGAGCAACATCGTGGTCAATGTCGAAACCCAGGACTTCGCCCTGGTAAACGACGGTCAGGGTAATCACTTCAACCTGCTTAGCTCCATCTCCGCGCAGCAGACGCTCAATGCCGCGGGACGTGATTTTCAACTCCAGAGAACATTGAAGTTCTCTGAATACGCCATCAACACGCCGCACTATGCGGATGATCTGACAGCCGCGCATCGCTCCGACGCGCCCATGTACAGCGAGACCGACCAGGGACTGCGCGAGTTGAAGATCGTCAAAGGGGAGCGCGTCTTGCAGCAGACCAGCGATAAGCGCATCGTCTCCCTGGTGGGCGGCGCCATGTACGAGGGAACCTTCAATTTTCCCATTCCCATTGCCGGCATCAGCATGGCAGATTTCGACTATCGGCACAGCGGCGCGCAGCTTTCCACCTTTTTTGCCGGACCCATCCTGGCCACCGACCTCTCAAAACAATACCGAACCAAGTATCGCCTGGCAGCGGATTTGGCGCTCTCCGCGCTGCCCGGCGAGGATCGGATGTACAACGGCGATGCTGA
>Ga0181539_1004698_pt1 | contig 11545 bp, 6 predicted proteins | sample PEATcosm2014_Bin_46_FD_119767 | JGI IMG/M metagenome (GOLD analysis project Ga0181539, IMG submission 119767) | Peatland microbial communities from MTU Mesocosm Facility, Houghton, MI, USA - PEATcosm2014_Bin23_60_metaG | ecosystem: Environmental > Terrestrial > Soil > Wetlands > Peat | place... | reverse complement strand
TCCGACCGTCACCTGGCGCTGGCCATCCGCCGGCTGACGCGCATCGCCGGCAAATCCGCCGAACAAGTGGTCAATCTGGAAAAGGACGACGACGTGTTCAACTACCCGTGGCTCTACGCCGTCGAAGTGGGCCATTGGGAACTGACCGACCAGATGGTAAAGAAGTTTCGCGAGTTCCTCGATCGCGGCGGTTTCTTTATGTGCGACGATTTCCACGGCGACGACGAGTGGAATGTTTTCATCCACTGTATGCGGCGCATCGAGCCCGATCGTCAGATCGTCGACATTCCGGACAAAGATCCGATTTTTCACACCGTCTACGACTTGGATGACCGCTACCAGGTGCCCGGCATGCAATACACGCAAACGCATAGCATCTGCGAGAAGTGTCCCACCGACTGGTTCCACGGCGCCGACGGCGCGGGCGGTTCCGGCGGCCACTTTCGCGGCATTTATGACGACAAGGGCCGCCTCATCGCCGTCATGACCCACAACAACGATCTCGGCGATTCCTGGGAGAACGCCGACGAACCCACGTATCCCGCGCGCTTCTCCGCCCTCGGCATCCGCATCGGCGTGAACTACATCGTCTACGCCATGACCCACTAGGCGCGGCTTCCTCGGAATGCCCAAACTCCGTAGCCGGCCGAAGCCCGGCAAGCCCGGGCGCAAGACTCTTTCACTCGGCGGAAATGTGAAAACTCTAGTAGTGACAGGGTCGAAAAAGTGGGGCAGCCAATCCTGGCTGCCGCCGTCTTTCAGGCGGCGCGACCCACTGGAAGGCGGTCCCCAAGCATCGAGCTTCCTCACACTTTTTCATGAAATTTCGCGGGCCGAAGCCTGACTTCCACAATTCCCGCCGCTTCGAAAATCTTTCGAACCAAATCCCACCGCCTGCGTTGTTAAGATTGTAGGAGGTTCCCAAATGGACCGGCCTGCCACTCCCACTCCCGCCACCGCCCGCGATGTCATTCTCGAAATCGTGCGGAATATGAAGGAGGGGCTCGAGCCGCTGCACTATTCCACCTTGGCGCCCGCGGTTTATCACGTCTACCTGCATCCCGACGATATGGAGCGGCTGCGCGCGATTGTGCCGCGCATTATCGAGGAAGCGCGGCGCGCTCTCGACGCGGAAGTCGACGCGCTGAACGGGCCGTCGATCGTCGAGCGTCTCAAGCTGGCGAAGCGTGCGTCGCCCAAAGTGGCGGCGCCGGACGGCGGATGGCAGATCCGCATCCTGGAAAACACCGACGACGAAGTGGCCGCGGGCGACATCCTGATCTACTCGGAGCTGGCCTTGCCGGTGAAAGCGGAGCTGGGCGCCGGGTCGATGACACGGCGGATCGCCACGCGAAAACTGGGCGCCACGCAGGTGACGAATACACCGCAGGCGATGCCGCCCGCGGAGGCGCCCGCCGTGGAATCTCCCGCGCCGGACGATGGCGCTTTCGCCGTGATCGAGTATGCCGACAATTCCGGGCGGAAAATCTTCCGCATGACCAAGGATGAAATCGTGGTGGGCCGCGGAGGTCGCGATTACTGGACCGACATCAAACTGGACACCCTGCCGGACGTTTCGCGCGAGCATTTTCGCCTGCGGCGGGATGCGGCCAGCGGAAACTTTTTTCTGAAAGACCTGAGCCGGCTCGGAACCACCATTGACGGGCAGGCTGCGCCCTCCAGCATCGATTTCAGCGATGCCGGCAAGCGCGACTTGAACGTGGAAGCCCCGGTGCCGGCGCAGGCGCGGATCGGCCTGGCGGGAGTGGTATTCCTGGATTTCCGAAGCACCCAGCATGGATAAACCGAAAATCAGGTTCGCGGGAGCGAGTGACGCGGGGCGGGTGCGCCGGAATAATGAAGACGCCCTGCATCTGGACGCGGAGCGCGGCATTTTCCTGGTGGTGGACGGCATCGGCGGGCAGGCCGCCGGCGAGAAGGCGGCGGAGATCGCCGTGGGGAGGGTGCGCGCGCGCCTCGAGCGGCAGACGGGCACCGTGGAGCAGCGCATCCGCGAAGCCATCACCATGGCGAACAACGAGATTCTGGAGGCGGCGCGCGGCAATCCGGAATGGGAGGGCATGGCCTGCGTTCTGACGGTGGTGGTGCTCGATAACGGGTCGGCGGTGGTGGGCCATGTGGGCGATTCGCGGGCCTACCAGATCCGGCGCGGGCGGATTCAGAAAATCACCCACGACCATTCGCCGGTCGGTGAGCGCGAGGACAACGGCGAGTTGAGCGAAGCCGAGGCCATGCGCCATCCACGGCGCAACGAAGTGTTTCGCGACGTGGGGTCGGAGGAACACGCGCCGGGCGACACCGATTTCATCGAGTTGCAGCGCATCCCGTTCGAGCCCGACAGCGCGCTGTTGTTGTGCAGCGACGGGCTGACCGACCTGGTGGGGTCGAAGCAGATCCAGCAGGCAGTCGAGCGCCACGCCGGCAATCCCGAGCGGGCCGTCGAAGAACTGATCGGTGCGGCCAACGACGCGGGCGGCAAGGATAACGTCACCGTGGTGGTGGTCGAAGGGGAAAATTTCACGGCCGGCGCCGCGGCCGCACCCGCCGTCGCCGGCGGCGACTCGCTCGGCCGGGCCTTGTGGTTTGTGGCGGGGTTGGCGCTGGCGGCGGCGGGCGCCTGGTTTTCGCGGAGCCTGTGGGTTCCCAAGCCGGTCGTCGAGCACGCGCGCGTGCTGGCCGTGGGCCGCGGCGCGGCGTATCCCACCATCGCGGCGGCGCTCGCGGCGGCCCGCGCGGGCGACACCATCGACGTGGCGGCGGGAGAGTACGCCGAGCAGGTGCATCTCGAGAGCGGCGTGACCGTGCGCAGCCACTCGCCGCGCGCCGCCATTCTGCGCGCGGCGCCGCTGGCGAATGGGCCGGCGGTGATCGCGGAGGACGTCGTGGACGCGCGCCTGAGCGGGTTCCGCATTCTGGCGGCCAAGGACATGCCGATCTCGACCGCCATCCTGCTCCGGAATTCCAGCGTGGAAGTGGATGACGTCGAGGTGGACGGCGCGGGAGTGGGCGTGGAGATCCGCGGGACCGCCAGCCCGGTGCTGCGCGCCAACGCGATTCACGATTGCTCCAACGAGGGCGTGCTGATTCTGGGCGCGTCCGAGCCTTGGATCTCGCACAACGACATTCGCCGCAACAAGGGCGCCGGCCTGGCTGCGCGGGATGGCGCGCGGCCGGCCATGCTGGGCAACGTTTTCGAGAAGAATGCGTTTGAAGTGCCGGAGGACATGAGGCAGACGGTCCTGGACCGAAATACTTTTTTGGATTCGGGAGCGGCCTCTAAGAAGGCCGCCTCGCGGAAAAAAGAATGATCGCGCCGGCGTCGCGCAAAATCGGGAAGTATGAGATCCTCCGGAAGCTGGGCCGCGGCGGCATGGCGGACGTGTACCTGGCGCAGGATACCGAATCCGGCCAGACCCTGGCGCTCAAGCTGATCGAACACAGCACGGACTCCGACACGCGCGACGCCATCGCGGCGGAGATGCGCGGGGCGGTGTTGCAGGAACGGCTGGCGGCGGTGGATCCGCGGGTGGTGCGCGTCTACGATGCGGGCGACGTGGATGGCTTCTTCTTCGTGGCGATGGAGTACGTCGATGGGCAAGACCTGGCGGAGTTGATGCGCCGGGGACCGCTGCACATGGAATTCGCGGCGGACGTGGCGGAGGCGGTGGCGCACACGCTGGAGAACGCGCACCAACTGGAAGCCACCATCGACGGCAAGCGAATCTGCGGCATGGTGCACGGCGACATCAAGCCGAAGAACATCCGCATCGACGCGCGCGGTGAAGTCCGCGTGCTCGATTTCGGCATCGCCAAAGCGCTCTCGCTCTCGCGGCGGCTCACGCGCAACGAGTTCGGCAGCGTGCCCTACGCATCGCCGGAGCGGCTGGAAACGGGGGCGGTCGACGCCGGCTCGGACCTGTGGTCGCTGGCGGTGATGCTGTACGAGATGGCCACCGGGATGCAGCCCTACCACGCCGATTCCACCGAGCGGCTGGAGCGTATGATCCGTTCGCGGATTCCGCCGCCGCCGGCGCCCGACCCGTGCCCGGAAGCCGTGCGCAGGATCCTCATGAAGGCGCTGGCCTCGGCGCCCGAAGCGCGCTATCAGACGGCGCGGCAGTTCGAGGAAGATTTGCAGGCCTTTCGAGCCGGTCGGCCGGTGAAAGCGGCGGATGAAGACCTGGATGCTACGCGGCGGACCTTTCGGGAAGACCGCGACGAGACGCGCCGGACGGGTGCGGCCGATGCCGGCGAGGCGCCCACGCGAAAGTCGGCGGCGCCGGTTGCGGCGCCGGCCGTACAGCCACTGCCGGCCGCGCCGGAGAAAACGCCAACTGAGCGTGGCGAGTTGTTTTATTGGGGCATGCGGGCGCTGGTGGCTTTCGCGCTGCTCGCCATGGTGGGCGCGGCGTGGGAGGCGGTTTCGGATATTCGCCTGTATCAGCGCGGCAAGGAATTCGAGCACGACGTGGCGGCCGAACAGCTTACCGACCCGAACCAGATCTGGGACCGCTGGGCGGAACTTTCCCAGGGCCACTCGTCGTCCTTGTTTCTGCAAGGGCCGCGCCACGCGGTGGAGCGGAAGTTTGTGGCGTCCGCCGACCACGTGATCGATACCTACCGCAACAACGAAGCGCAGCCGGTCTATGAGGCGGACTGGCTGCGTGCCCGCACGATGCTGCTGCACGCCCTCTCGGCGGACCCGGACGACAAGATGGTGCACGGCAAGCTGCGCCTGGCGGAAGGCCACCTGGCGCGCATCAATGGCACCAGCCACAAAAGCGCGGCGGAGTTGAACCTTGCGGTGGAAAAGTTCGCCGAGGCGCAACAGTACATGCCGCAATCGCCGGACCCGGCGCTGGGTTTGGCGCGCGTGTACGTGTACGGGCTCAAGGATATCGACCGGGCCGCGCAAGCCTTCGACCAGGCGGTCAATCACGGCTACAAGCTGGGGAATCGCGAGAAGTCGCAACTGGCCGATGGATACCGCGAGCGCGCCGACCGGCTCTGGTGGGATTCGCGCAACGTGCGCGGCCTGCCGCAGGAAAGAGACCAGATCCAGCGGGCGGCGGACGATTACAAGCGGGCTTTGGACTTGTACCAGCAAAGCGCGCCCTACGGAAACGCCAACGCGCGCGTGGGGCAGGTGCAAAGCAGCCTGGATAGTGTCAACACGCGGCTGGCGGAGATCGAGAAGGAAGCGCAGGCGAGTGCGGCGCCGGAGCATGGGAAGGTGGCGGGAGCCATCATCGGGCTGATCGATGCCCTGCGCGGCAAAAAAGGCACCGGGCCGGGAGGATAGGAACATTAGGATACAGGCCATCGTTGTGGGGCCGCAACCAAGCTGCGTGGTGAGAGTGGGACAGACGATCGGTTTTTGTCGTCTGTCGGGCTGCCGCGCTTTGTCGAGGCATGACAGGCCACAAATAGCGATGGCCTGTCCCACGAGGAGCACGAAATCTTCGCAGGGAGACGGCGCTAAATGGCGGTGACGCGAAGCACGGCGGCGGGACGGCCGCAAACCAGGCGCGCGGGCAAGCGCTGGCGGAGCAGGGAACTGGTGGGATTGCTGCTGGCGGGTGGCCTGGTGGCGCTGGGGCTGCGCCTCGTCTACCAGGCCAAAGCGCCGGGCTTGGCCGACGCCGCGCAGGGTCTGGCCGGCAAGCGGTTGCTCAACCTCAACGAACTGGGCGCACGCGAAGACCTGCTGCCGGCGCTCGGCATGATCGCCGACGCGCATGCGCGCACGGAGGCGGCGCGCCAAATCTACTACGCTTCGGGCTCGCTCGCGAATGTCGGCGCGATCGCCCGGATTCGCGGCCTGCTCACCGCCGATCAGTTCCGGCAATTGAAGCCGCTTTTCGTGGTTCGCCGGCCGGAACGCTTTGAGAGCGCCTTCTACCGTTGGGCGGTCGCATTCTTCCTGGCGTTTCTGCTGGTGCACGTCTGGTGGAGCGTGCGCGGGTTCGGCGGCGACCAGTGGCTGCTGCCGGCCACCATGCTGCTGGCCGGCGCGGGCCTCATCCTCATGATTGCGCTTCGCGACCCGGTGCGCGATACGCTGTTGTTCGCCGGTTTTGCGCAGGGCGTGGCGGGTGGATGCCTGTTGCTGGCGGTCGCCAGCGGACTGAATTACGAGCGCCTGTTGGGGAAGCTGAGCTTCGTGCCGCTGCTCTTGAGCTTCACGCTTTCCGCCATGCTGATTCTGTTCGGGTCCGGGCCGGGCTCGAGCGACGCCAAAGTGAACCTGCTGGGGTTCCAGCCGGTGGAGATCATCCGCCTGTTGCTGGTGCTGTTTCTGGCCGGGTATTTTGCGCAGCGGTGGGACGTGCTGCGCCACGCGCGCGAAACGCGGCGGCGCCTGGCGCCGTTGACCAAACATCTGGATATTCCGCCGCTCGAGTACATCGTGCCGGTGGCCGTTTCGGTAGCGCTCTCGGTGGTCTTTTTCTTTCTGCAGCGGGACATGGGACCGGCGCTGGTCTTCGCCTGTCTCTTCCTGGTGCTCTACGGAATGGCGCGGCAAAGCGCGGTGGTCCCGGTGGCGGGCATCGCGCTGGTGGTGGCTGCCTTCGCCCTGGGCTACTGGCTGGGCGTGCCCCACACGGTGGGCGAGCGCGTGCGCATGTGGCTCTCTCCGTGGGACAACCTGGTACACGGCGGCGATCAACTGGCGCAATCGTTATGGGCCTACGCCACGGGCGGGACAGCCGGCATGGGAACGGGGCTCGGCGATCCGCAAGTGGTGCCGGCCGTCCATACCGACCTGATCCTGGCGGCGCTGGCAGAAGAGTGGGGCTTTATCGGCGTTCTCGCGGTGTTCGTTCTCTATGGCGTGCTGGTGTGGCGGACGCTGCGCGCGGCGGTGCGCGCCCGAACGGACTACGAATGCTTTCTGGCGGTCGGACTGGCGGCGGCCACGGCGCTCGAGATCCTGCTGATTGCCGGCGGCTCGCTGGGAGTGGTGCCGCTTTCCGGAGTGGTGACGCCGTTCCTGAGTTACGGGCGCACCGCCATGCTGGCGAACTTCGTGGTGGTGGGAATGGTGGCGGCGATTTCGTCCAGGGCGCAGCAGGAGCCAAGGCCCGCGGCCAGACCGGTGCCGCTGGTGGCCGCCGTCTTCGCCATTGGCGCGGCCGTGGTGGTGGCCAAGGCGGGCTACGTGCAAGTGCTGCATAGCGACGCCATCATGGGCGCGGGAACGCTGGTGACGCAGGCCGACGGCGCGCGGCGCTATCAGTACAACCCGCGGCTCCAGGAGGTGATGCGCGATATTCCCAAGGGCGCCATCTTCGATCGCAACGGGCTGCCGCTCGCCACCAGCGACTGGGATGTGCTCGAAAAGCATCGCGCCGATTACCAGGCTCTGGGAATCGATATCGACAAGGCCTGCCCGCGCGGCGAAAGCCGCCACTATCCTTTCGGCGGGTTGATGTTCGACCTGCTGGGCGACTTGCGCACGCGCGAGCGCTGGGGCGCCACCAATACCTCGTTCGTGGAGCGCGATGAGGCGCGGCGGCTGCGCGGTTACGACGACCGGCCCACGCTGGTCGAGGTGAAGAATCCCAGGACCGGCAAGATCGACAAGGTGCTGCGTTACGATTACCGCGAGCTGGTTCCGCTGCTGCGGCATCGCTATGACCCGCAAAATCCCGAAGTGCGCAAGGTGCTCGACCGGCCTCGCGACGTGACCATGTCGATCGATGCGCGGCTCGAAGTGAAAGTTGGGGAGATTTTGCGCAACCAGCTCAAGCAGGCCGGCAAGGATAAAGGCGCCGCCGTGGTGTTGGACCCGGCCACCGGCGATCTGCTGGCGGCGGTGAGCTTTCCGCAGCCCGTGCTGAATGGAGTGCCGCAGCCGGGCCAGGAGGCCAACCCGTGGCTCGACCGCGCGCGCTATGGGCTGTATCCGCCGGGCTCGACCTTCAAAGTGGTGACGGCCATGGCGGCGCTGCGCAAGGACATGCAACTGGCGCATCGCACTTACCAGTGCATCCGGCTGCCCGACGGGCGCGTGGGCAATTACATCAAAGGCTCCAGCCGTCCGATCCGCGACGACATCCAGGACCAGGCGCCGCACGGCACGCTCGACCTGGAGCGCGGCCTGGTGGTTTCGTGCAACGCCTACTTCGCGCAGTTGGGCGCGTACGACGTGGGCGCCGATGCGCTGTGGACCACCGGCAGCGCGCTGGGCATTCAGACGGCATGGCCCAACCGCGCCGACCAGTTGAAGAAATCGCTGCCGCAATCTTCCTATGGGCAGGGGCAGGTGGTGGCGTCGCCGTTCCAGATGGCGCGAGTGGCGGCCACGGTTGCCAGCGGCGGCTCCATGCCCCAGGGCCGCTGGATTACGGACGAAACCAACACCCGGACCACCGAACCGCGCGAGGTGCTTTCGGCGGATGCGGCCGCGCTGCTGGGCCGGTTCATGCGGGAAGTGGTGACGGCGGGCACGGGGAAACGCGCCGGCGCCGCCTCCGTGCCGATGGCCGGCAAGACCGGCACCGCGGAGCTGGCGGACGCTCCGTCGCACGCCTGGTTCATCGGCTTCGCGCCTTACGGGGCGGGAACCCGGAAGATCGCCTTCGCCGTGCTGGTGGAGAATGGAGTCTATGGGGGAACCAATGCGGCTCCCGCCGCGGCGGAGATTGTCAACGCGGCGGCCAAGCTGGGCCTGTTGCAGTAAGGGTTCGTCATGAGAAGAATTTTTCCGATCGCTGCGAAGATTTCGTTGTTGGAGGGCGGACCCCCTGGTCCGCGCGGGACGCCCTCGTCCCGCAGTCGGATCAGCGATATCAGCATCATGCAAACGACAGCAGGCCGACGGGGGCGTCGGCCGCGGACCGGGGGGCCCGCCCTCCAGGTTGGGGGCGGACGTCTATGAGCCTGTTTTCGAAAATCGAAGAGAGCATCGAGCGCGGCTTCCGCAAGTGGACCGAGCGGATGTTCGGGCCGGCCGATTCCGGCGAGCTGTTGCTGGTGCATCGCGCCATTCTGGAATCGATCGCAAGCCGGGTCCAGACTGTGGCGCGCGGCAAGCGCGTCTTTCCGTACGGGCATGTGACCGTGACGCTGGTCTCGGCGGACCCCGACCGGCGCGCGCTCTACCAGACGGCCTTTGGCGAAGGCGGGCGCCTCGAGAGCGATGTCATCGAGGCCCTGGATGGCGTTGAGTGCGAGACGCCGCGCGGCTTCGGCGTGGAAGTCAAGACGTCGGAAACGGGCGAGAAGAACTTCACCATCGAGTATGCGGTGGAAGCCTTGAAGCGGGCGGCCGAGCCAGCCAGCGGCGCGGGCCGGTTGATCGTGGTGGCGGGGAAAACGGCGCGGGGCGAATACGCGCTGGAGAAGGCGCTTACGAATCTGGGAAGGATGGCGGAGTTGACCGATACCGAGCATCGCGTGGTGCGGCGCAACGACGTGGTCTTCGAAGAGGGCGGCGACGAGCGAAACGCCACGGTGTCGCGGCGGCACGCGCACATCCGCCTGGATGCCGGCGTTTACCGCCTCTGCGACGATGGCAGCGAGTTCGGCACGCGCGTGCTCCGCGACGGACGCGCCATCGAGGTCCCGGCGGGAAACCGGCGCGGCGAACGGCTGAGGGCGGGCGACGAAATCTTCCTGGGGCGGGCATGCCTGCGGTTTGAACGATGAGAAAGCTCGCCATGCTGGCCGCTATGCTGCCGGCGGCGCTGGTGGCGCAGACGAATTTGCAATTCCAGCAGGGCGACGCGCTGAACCCTCCGCCGGGATGGTTCGTGCTGGACGCCGTCGAAGACATCCAATACCTGGCGGAATGGCATGCGAGCTGCCGCGGCGATGCGCCATGCGCCGTGCTGGCTGGTCCGGCAACGGCGACCGCCGGGAGCTCGGGTAGTCTCTTGCAGGATTTCGACGCCGCGCCCTTCCGCGGAAAACGAGTGAAGCTGCGCGCATGGATCAAGATCGAGGCGGGCGCGCTGGGCGACCGGGCGCACATGCTGCTGCGGGTGAACCGGCCGAACGCCGGAAGCGGCTTTGCGGACTCCACGGAAGACCGCCCGATTGTCTCTTCGGAATGGAAAATCTACGAAATCCGCGCTGACGTGGCTCCCGACGCCGCAACCATCCGCATCGGCGTAACGCTCTACGGCCGGGGACGGGTGTCGGTGAGCGCCGTCGAGTTCGCGGAGGATGCGATTACGCCCGCCCAGGTGGCGGAGGCGCGCGAAGCCATTCAGAAGCGGTACGCGCTCCTCGATGCGGCGTTCACCCGCGGCGACGAGCGGGAGGTCGCGAAGGTGGTGCTGCCGGACGCGCAGATGGCCGTGGGATCGGTTCGCGAGCCGCTTCTGGCGGCGATTCAGGGCGAGATGCAACAAGCAGCCAGGCTGGCGGCGCGGACGAAAGTCGTGTCGGCGCAACTGGACGGCGCCGATGCCGTCGTGATGGTGGAGCGGGAGGCGGCCGATCCGTCTCCCGGCGGTAAACGCCGCGTGGTGACGGTTCACCGCGACACCTGGAGCCTGGTGGAGGACGCCTGGCGCTGGAAGGAATCGATCGAGCTGGCTTACCACTGGGTGCTGCCGCCCACCGGCGCGGCGGTGACGCGGGTGGTCGCGGCCGAGTTGAAAGCCCACGCCAAGCCGCTCCAGACCGGGCAGCCGGGCGAGGAGTGGGCCCACCTGGAAGCCTTCGGAGTGGCCGTCGGCGAAGCGCGGATTGTGGCGCTGGGCGAAGCCGCGCGCGGCACGCTTGAGTTCACCGGGCTGAAACAACGCCTGGTGGAGTACCTCGTGAAAAACAAGGGATTCACGGTGCTGGTGGCCACCAATCCGCGGGACGCTGCCGGGGCGTCGGAATGGCTGAGCGCCAACGCCCCTGAAGCGGCGTTCGTGGCTTTCGATTCCTCGGGCGCGCAGGATATGGCCAATCGTTTCGCCAAGCTCATCGACACCACTTACCCCAAGGCCAAGGTCATTCTGTGGACCGATAACGGCCACGCCCGATTCGGCGACGAAATGGCCGACAAGGGCATGGGAGAATGGCTGCGCGAGCGGTACGGGCGGAATCTCTACGTGGCTGGTTTTGCCTTCCGCCGCGGAGAAGTGCGGGCGGTGGGAGTGGACAACGGAGATTCCAGGGGCTTGGGCATGTGGACCGTGCCGCCGTCGCCGGAAGGCTCTGGCGACGCGGTGTTGAGCGCGGCCGGGATGCCGGCCTTCTTCCTGGATGTCGCGACCTTGCCGGCCTCCGGAACCCTGGCGCGCTGGCTCGCGGATGCCCACCTGTTTCACGATCTGGGGGCCTATTGGGTGGTGCAGGATCCAAATGCCGCCTTGCAGCCGGCCGAAATGCGGAAGCGCTACGATGGATTATTTTTTGTAGAGGAACTGCATGGCGGGCAAGGGCTTCGCCCTTGACTGGAGTTTGGCCTTTCACTAGACGAAAACCATTTCTGCGCCTTTTTGTTGTAATCTGGCTGGTTTTGTGTTATCTAGTTATATAACTAGATAACAGAAAGGAGCCTTCTTCAACATGGGTT
>Ga0181539_1004694_pt1 | contig 11550 bp, 11 predicted proteins | sample PEATcosm2014_Bin_46_FD_119767 | JGI IMG/M metagenome (GOLD analysis project Ga0181539, IMG submission 119767) | Peatland microbial communities from MTU Mesocosm Facility, Houghton, MI, USA - PEATcosm2014_Bin23_60_metaG | ecosystem: Environmental > Terrestrial > Soil > Wetlands > Peat | place... | reverse complement strand
GAATTTTACCACCACTTGAGGTCGAGAAGTGGGCGCCACAGGGGCACCGAAAAGGAAGCGGACAGGTTCGCGGTCGAGTTCATAAGGGCATACCAGAGGCTGGTTCTCGGGGATTCACGCACCGCCCAGAGGTGATAGGTCGTCGCCCAAGATTCCGCTACAGGCCGACCGCCGACCAAATGTCTTCGTCATTCTCAAGCTCGGTGAACCCACACCTGTCGCATCTGGTTCCCCTAATCGTCGCTGTCTTGCCCCCACTCCCGACTTGGCGCTGGTACTCCAGGAGCTGGCCGGCATGACACCTTTCGCAGATCAACTTCGACAGGCAAGCTCGTTCGCGTATTAATGTCAGTCGTAGAGCAAAGGTTTAGGGGATTCCGCGTGCAGGACGCGGGCGCCAAAGATCTTGAAGCGGATAGCCTTGAGTTCGCCGAACGCACAGCTGGAGGAGTGCATCTTCTGCAGGATGCTGTCCAGAAAGGCGCCCTCACACATCGTCTACGAAGACGCGAAGTATTTCGCGTTCCTCGACGCCTTCCCCTTCTCTAGGGGCCACACGCTCGTCTGCCCTCGAGAGCACGGCGAGACCATCTGGGACATGAAGGAGACTGACATCGCTGGGCTCTTTCAGACTGCCTCAAGGGTCTCTAAGGCAATCGTTGCCGCCGTAGGCGCCGACGGGTTCCGGTTCGTACAGAACAACGGGGAGGCTGCAAACCAAGTGGTCGCCCACGTGCACGTCCATGTGATTCCAATCAAGCTGGAAGACAGGGAGAGGTTCACAGGTAGGAAGCATTTCTCACCCGAGGAGATGCAGGCGACCGCCGAAGCCATCAGAACTGAAATGGAGCGTAGCTGAAATCCAGCGTCAGCTAACGAAGATTGAGATGGAAGTGATGGCTGACGATGTGTCGTTACCAGTGATTAGGTATACGGTGTAGACGCCGGCGCCGTAGCTCTGGATGAAATCGCGCAGGGAGAAGGTCACGGCGACCAGGTTGGGAGCGAGCGTCCATGTGTCGGCGTAGACGGTCACCCCTTGCTCGAAGGTCTGACATGTGAAGACGCATGGCGGGAGGACGCCTCCCACCAGCGATCCCGGTCCGTATTCATGCGGGCCGCTGTTGAGTTGCGTTGCTGTTTCGGGTGAAGGAGTGCGATCGTAGGTGACGTAGACGGCGTTGGCTGAGAGCCCTGCTTCCAGAGGAGTGCCTGTCATCGTGACGTAGTAGGAACTGGAGACCGAGAAGTTAAGGTCGATGTAATAGTTCTCGAAATCCTCGACGAAGTAGACCCTCGTGCTGTTAAACGCTACTCCGATGGAGACCCGGTTGTGCAGGCTCGACAGGATATTGTATCTGTGCCCGTTGTTGCAGCACTGGGAGTCGTCGTACATCATCGTATACTCGAGGGACTTCAGCGCGCCCTCGACAGACGCCGTGGAGGTGAAGTACGGGAGTCCAGTGTAGCTGTAGGCTATGTTCTCCTCGACCGCGCCCCTCCCTCCGAGAAGCGTGTACCGCATGTACGGCTTGAAGCCCTGAGTGTCGTTGTGGCTGAAGTAGCCGTATCGGAGCATCGAGTCAGCGTGTTGCTGGGCGACATTGATGTCGCTCAACGTGACTGCCCCCAGACTGTAGTTTGCCCGGTCGTTGTTGATGAGGCCTAGAGCGTAGGTCGAAAGGACATCGTGGTCCGATGGATAGGAGATGTTTGCAGCCCCGTTCTGGATCAGCGGCGAGTAGATGGTGTAGTTGAGGCTCTCTGTTGAATTGATTCCTGTTGCCCCGGTAAGAGACGACGCCAGTCGGGAGATCAGGTCCGAACCTTCCTTCACGAGCGCGGGCACTTGAGGCAACACCAAGACCCAGGCCGCGATGAGGACCAGCGCCACGAGGAGGAGGGCCACAGTCCCGTGGGACTTGGGCACAGGCTCCGCCGCCGGCCCCTCGCTGGGAATCGACCTCCGGCCGCTTTCGTCGATCTTCATCTGTAGGATCGTCTAGTCCCCCAGATATTTCAGTCCCACAGAACGGGAATCTGGACTCGTGTTCAAGAACAAGGGTCCAACCAGACAGCCAACTCCTTGGCCACCTTCTCCTACTCCGGACGGGTCAGCCCAGGCTTCTCGCTCCGTGGCCTCATCAACCATCAGGTCGTGCCTGGTCAACGGAAACCTATCATGGTCGCAGGGACCGACGCGCTTGCGAGCGAAATGGTCGCGGCCTCAGTGGGCCACGGCCATTGCCTGCTCTTTCGGATGTATCTGGAGCTCTACGCGCTGAGGTCTTCCTGTTGGCGCTCACTCAGGACGCCTGCAGGAATTTCTGGGAAGCTCTCTTCCATCCTCTGTTCCGCAACCGCGGCAGCCTCCTCCATCACCTTCTGCGCGTCCTCGTTCGCTGCGCCGAAGTTGAGAGAGAGCCCACCTGTGGTGCTGGCGTCGACGAGGACACTGCTGAGCAGCCCGGAGATCTCTCCGATTTCCCTGTCTGCTTCTGGAAGCGCGGTCCTTAGGCCGTCCTTCATGCTCCTGATAACCGAGACGGCGGGGGCGAGCGTTGTGGCGATTTCGCCCAAGTCAGTGATTGTTCCGAGTCTTAGTGAAATCTGCTCCAGCGCGAGCTGGGCTTGTGTCACCATCTTGCCCATCTTCCTGACTTCGGTCAGCTCGTTGGCGTAGACCGCGGCGTGCTGCGTGTCATGCTTCGCAAGTGCCGTGACTACGCCCTTGAAGATGGTGGAATCGCGTTGCTTAATCCTGTCAACCGCGCTGTCGAGCTGCGAGATCAGAACCCTAATCTGTCTGTTGGCCTGCTCAATCTGTGATTTCAACGGCGTCGGGGTGCGCAATGTGTCGCGGAACCTGTCCATCAGGCCCGGACCCTGGTCCTTCCTCTCCCACTTGTCTGCGAAACCCATGCTGGGTTGAGTGTGGGCCCGCGGTTTCTATATCCCTCGGGCTCTAATCCAGATGCCAGTTTGAACAAAATTAGTTGACGTGGGGAAAAAGGCGTGCTCAAATGGTGGGGGGGTCTAGGCTCGAAGTCAGCTCCGAGACCATCCTCAGACTGAAATAGAGTCTCCGCGAACAAGCTGAGGCATTGATTCTTCAGGGCGGTCTGGCCTACCTGACATCCGAGGAAATGGGGGAGGCAGATCGGGAGGCCATCAATGGATTCGGAATCGATGTTCTCTCGCTGATGGAGAACGCAGGGACGGCGGTCGCCACTCTCGCTAGACTTCTCCTAGATCGCAGTGTAGTCGGAAGGAGGGTAGGTGTGCTTGTGGGGAAGGGTAACAACGGAGGAGACGGTCTCGTGGCTGCGAGGCACTTGCACAACTGGGGAGCCGATGTCAGGATAATGCTGAGCGATAGGGAGGCAATCGGCCAGGTCCCTTCAAGGCAGTTGACCGCCATCGAGAAGGCCGGCGTGCCAGTCTATGGCACGGGAGGGTCTCTCGCAGGTTTCGACCTAATGGTTGATTCCTTGTTGGGGTACAACTCGAAGGGGGACCCACGTGAACCGGTGCGCGGTATGATACTGAATGCTAACGCCTCTGGAGCTCCTATCCTTGCAGTCGACATCCCGTCCGGCCTCGACACGACGGCTGGAGTGCCCAACGACCCGTGTGTGGTAGCAAGGGCCACGCTCACTCTTGGATTCCCGAAAACTGGTTTTCTCAACCCGAGATGCAGACGGTACGTAGGCCAACTCTACCTCGGGGACGTCTCTTTACCGCTCGAGATCTACAAGAAACATTCTCAGAGCGCGACGCTCTTCGAGAAGGAATTAGTCGTCAAGATCTGGTGATGTTCGCGGGGATATCCGCATCGCGAGCTCTACGCTCCGTCAACAATCCTGATGTACGCTTAAAACCCGCGTCGGGGACGAGTGGGCGAATTGATGAGGAAGGAGCCCATCCGGGACGAGATGAAATGCCCGAAATGTGGTAGGCTGGAATTGAGAGAGACCGGGGAAGGGGTGAAGTGCAAAATCTGCGGCTACACGCTCTCGCCAGGTGAGGGAGACAAGTTCAGGCTTTTCCAGCTCCTGAAAGAAGAAGCGAAGAGGAACAAGTAGAGGACACCTCGTAGCAGACCCTCCAAATCTCGATCGGCGTGACGAAGACCAAGACACTCCGGACACGGCGGACGAGTTTCGGCAATCGTTTAACTGGGCGAGCGGAATCGGTGGCCGGAGCATGTCAGTAAAGGTCAGCCCGATTTCGCGCTTTGTGTCACTGCTGATAATCGTGATTGGAATCTTCACCCTGCTCGTCGGATGGGCGACGGGGATTCTGGAAGACAGCATAGCGGGAATCGCGTTCATCATCCTTGGAATCGTCCTCTATAGACTGCTGTACAGGTTCGATGGGAAGGTCCAACAGCCAGTGAGAGACAGGTCTCAAAATAGGGAATCCAATCCTGCTGGACTCCTAGACATTCCTTTCTGTCACTCAGAGGCCGTAGTCGAGGCGAGCCCTCACTGGAGAAAGCAAGTGGTTCTCGACGTCGCTCTTGACGGCTGAGGCCTTCCTTCTCTTCGCGAGGCCATACCCTCCTCCCCCCGCTGTCCTGATTTCCACCTCGTCCCCGGCCCTCAGGACGAGCGTTGACTTGCTCGAAACTTTGGTCGACCTTCCGCCTCTGGTCAGTATGACCTCCGTTCCCTTTCCCGGACGTCCACCGAACAGTCCCCAAGGCCGGTGCCTCTCCCTGTCGGCGAGGACAGTGAAGGTCGTCCGGTCGGCTAGTGCCATGTAGGAGCGGACCAGGCCTGAGCCCCCCCTGTGCTCGCCAGCGCCCGAGCTGTCGGGTCTGAATTCGTACCTCGTCATCCTGATTGGGAGAGAGCGCTCCAGCTCTTCTATCGGAGTGTTCATCGTGTTGGTCATGTTGCATTGGATTCCGTCGATGCCGTCCATCGTCGCCCTGCCCCCCAGCCCGACCCCTATCGTCTCGTAGAAGGCCCACTGGAGCCCCCGAAACTTCCCGCCGACCATGATATTGTTCATCGACCCGCCCGACGCGGCAGGAACGGCGAGAGGGGCGGCCCCGGCGAGGGCCCTGAAGAGGACGTCAGCATTCCTTTGGCTCGTCTCGACGTTTCCACCTCCGACTGGATGAGGACGCTCTGGGTTGAGCAGGCATCCGCTGGGCGCTGTGACCTTGACAGCCGCGAACGCCCCGTGGTTGGCAGGGATGTCGTCTCCTAACAGACACCTCAGGACGAAGTAGGCCCCCGAAAGCGTTACCCCGAAGACGGCATTCAACGGATAGTCGACCTGCCGGTGCGTGCCCGCATAGTCGACCTCGACGCCCGTTGTGGAGACCTTGACCGACGCCTTGAGCTTGAGCTCGGCTCCGTCCAGCCCTTCCAGGAAGTCGGATGCCGTGTAGGCGCCTGGAGTCAGTCGAGAGATTCTCTTCTTCGTCATGGATTCGGAGTGCCTGAAGGCCTCGGCCGCGGCAAGCTCGAAGCTCACGACTCCGTACTTTGAAATCAGGTCGCCGACCCGCCTGGTGCCCGTGACATTCGCCGCCACCTGCGCCCTGACATCGCCCCTCCTTTCCTGCGGAGTCCTCGAGGCCGAGGAGAGCCTCTCGACGGTCCGTTCGAGAATCTCAGACTTCTTCATCAGGTAAGCCGGTTCCAGGACGAACCCTTCGTCGAAGAGGCTCCTGGCGTCCATCGAGATGCTGCCAGGAACCTTCCCTCCCACATCGGAATGGTGGGCCTTGTTGACCACGAAGGCGGCGAGCTCACCTCCGTGGTAGACGGGAGCCATTACGGTGACGTCGTTCAGGTGGGTGCCGGTGACGTAGGGGTCGTTGGAGACGACCATCGAGCCGTCGTCGAGGTCGAGCGCGTCCCGCCTGCAGGCTTCGATCATGTTGTTCAGCCCCCAGGGGAGCGAGCCGAGGTGGACCGGGATGTGCTCGGCTTGGGCAAGGAGCCTGCCCCTCCTGTCGAAGATCGCGGCTGAATGGTCCATGCGCTCCTTGATGTTTGGAGAATAGGCCGCGTTGCGGAGAGCCAACCCCATCTCCTCGCTGGCGTAGAGGAGAGAGTTGCTAATCAGCTGCAGCGTCACCGGGTCGGTCGTCATCTTTCCAGCCTCGTCCCGAACTCCTCAGCCCGCCAGGTCCAGGATGGATTGACCACGAGTGTGGAATCGTATTCCTCGATAATGCAGGGGCCACGCCCACTGTCGCCTTGAAACATTCCCTCTCTCGTGAAGACGTCAACCTCTTGCGTCGTGCCGCCGACCCACGCCTTCCTCGTCGTGGGTTGACTTGGCCGACTGACCCGTTTCTGCCTCAGCCCTGCCGGTTCCGGCCCGACGACCCGAGCCCTGACCCCGATGTTGACTATCTGCACGGGATCGGGAGACGAGTATCCATAGAGGGCCTTGTGTCGCATGTCGAACCCCCTTCTGACCCCGCCTTCCCCGCCGTATGGCAAGAGTAACTCGTGGGACTGACCGAGGTACCTCGCCTCCATGAACCGCTCAGTCCTGTACCGCCTGAAGCCCTCACGTTCCATCTCCCTCTGCGCCTCGTCCTCGAGCTCGTCGAAGCGTCGCTTCAGAGCCTTGGGCGAGTCCATCACAGGCGCCGAAAACGACCTGGTCAGGTCCCCCACGATCAGGCCGTAGGCCGAGAATAGCCCGGCGTGAAGGGGTACGATGATCTCCCCGATTCCCATTTCATCCGCGAGGTCACACGAGTGTATGGGCCCGGCGCCCCCGAACGCCACCATGGTGAACTCCCTGGGGTCTCGCCCGCGTTCGACGCTCACAATCGAAATGGCTTTCGCCATGCCGTCGTTCACGAGCCTGATCACCCCCTTCGCGAGTTCGGCCACGGCAGACTCTCCCCCTGCCGACAGCTTCCTGAGCGATCGTGTCGCAAGTCTCACGTCTATGGGCATTTCGCCCCCGAGGAGATGACGCGGGTTGAGCCTGCCCGTGGCCACGTTCGCATCCGTGACGGTCGGCTCTTTTCCCCCGCGCCCGTAGCAGGCGGGACCAGGGTCTGACCCCGCGCTTTCGGGTCCGACCTGGAGCTGGCCTGCCTCGTCAAGCCAGGCGACGGTTCCGCCGCCGGCGCTGACCTCGGCGATGTCGATGAACGAACCCCTGACAGCGTAGCCGCTTCCCCGGATCGACCTTCCGCTGTGGGTCCTGCCTGCTGCCTCGAATTCCCGGGTTATGTCCGGGTCACCGTCCACGACCGTTCCTGCCTTTGCGGTCGTCCCGCCCATGTCGAAGGTCAGGACCTTTCTCAACCCTAACTGCCGGGCCAGCTTGCTGGAGGCGACCACCCCGGCGGCCGGTCCTGATTCAATCGTCATGACCGGGCGAGCTGAAGCTGTTGCAACCGTGCTCACTCCTCCGTCTGAGTTCATCACGTAGACAGGAGCCCTGACTTTCATCCTACGGAGCGAAGCCTGAAGGCCAGAAAGGTAACTCGCCGTCATTGGTGCAAGGACGGCGTTGACGACGGTGGTGCTAGTCCGCTCGAATTCCCTGTATTCCCTGTCGACTTCGCTCGAGATGCTGATGTGGCCGCGGAACCCTTCGTAACGAAGGACCTCACGCATGAGGCGTTCGTGCTCGGGATTGACGTACGAATTGAGGAAGCTGACGGCTACCGAATCGAATCCACCTTCGATGATTCGCTTGGCGACCGACCCCGCGTCGCCATGGGTCAGGTCCTCGAGGACCGACCCGTCGGCCCCGACCCTGCACCTCACAGTGAACCTGTGCCTGCGTTCCACAAGAGGTGGCGGTCGTCTGGTCCCGAGGTCGTAGAGCTCGGGGCGCCGCTGCCTCCCTATCTCCAGGACGTCCCTGAACCCATCGTTGGTGACGAGTGCTGCTCGCGCCAAGCCGAAATGGGTCAGGAGAGCGTTTGTGGCCATCGTGGTGGCATGAGTGAAGAGCGAGATTTCGTCGGGCTCAGTCGCGAGTTCTTTGAGACCACTCTCGATGGCCAGGGACGGGTTCCGAGAAGTCGGGAGCTTGCGGACCTCGAGAGTTCCCGTGGCGCCATCGAAGGTTATGATGTCGGTGAAGGTACCTCCTATGTCCACACCGACGGAGACATGCCCTCCCGGCCGGGGCTTCGCAACATGGGAGCCGACTCCCGCCCGCGTAGGAGCGTCTCGACGAGAAGGGAGGTTCAACAGTTGGCGCAGCAGCAAAGATCTCCCGAGCGTAATTAACGATTGTCTGTTTATACGACCACCTCGAAACGGGTTCAGGGCAGAAAGTGCTCGACGAGTACAAGGGGATTCCGCGGGAGGCCAAGCTCCTGGTCTACCTCAGCTTCCCTCCTGGCCTGGCCGTAGGTTTCATCTACACGGACCTGTCCTACTTCCTGCCAAAGGTTCAGGGGCTCCTTCCATTCTGGACTGGAGTCACAATCACCACCATGGGCGTGACCGTTGCGGCGACATGCATCCCGCTCGGGATTCTGGCAGACAGGTACGGAAGGAGGAAGATGCTGATTCTTGGGAATCTTTGCGCCGGCATAAGTCTCCTCGGCTTCGCGCTCATGAAGAGCCTGCCGCTAATCCTGCTGACCGCAGTCGTTGAGGGTTTGGGAGAAGCTTCGTTCGCCGTGTCGTTCAACGCGCTGCTCGCCGACAGGGCGGGAGACGAAAAGAGGACAGCGTCTTTCTCACTGGGAGCTCTTCTGAGCTGGATTTCCGGAGCGATTGGCGCCTTCGCGATTTCTTCGGTGGTTCTCATCGAGAAGTTAGGCCTGAGCATCAGTCAGGCCCACGTCGCCCTGTACATAGTGGTAGCCCTCCTCAGCCTGTCGATTACGCCTTTGATCCTGAGGGTCCATGAGACCAAGAGACCGGCCCTCGGACAGCGCAGACCGATCCTACCGCGCAAATCCAGCAAAGTCATCATGAGGTACACTGTATACAGCTTAGCAATCGCGCTGGGCGCAGGCCTCTTCGTGCCTCTGATGGCTTATTGGTTCTCGGCGGCATATGGAATTCCTGACACTGTGAGCGGGCCGCTCCTCGGTGTGTCGAGCATCCTGACCGCGTTTGCTGTGCTCCTGGCGCCCCGCCTCGCCAAGAGGCTGGGGCACGTCAGGGCAATAGTTGCGACGCAGGCGTTGTCTACTTTCTTCATGGTCGCGGTCCCGTTGTCGCCGACCTTCGCGATTGCAGTCTCGCTCTACACGGTAAGGGTCTTCCTGATGAACCTCTCGAACCCCCTGGGGCAATCACTCCTGATGGGGCTGGTCTCGCCCGATGAGAGGGGCATGGCTTCTGGTGTAACCGCTGCTCTATGGAGGCTGCCGAACTCGCTCAGCACCACCGTAGGCTATGTTCTGATTGGGGACCACCTCCTGGCCCTGCCCTTCTACATAGCCACAGTGTTCTACGTCTTCTCTATCACAGCATTCTGGTTCATGTTCAAGGATGCGAGGCTGCCCGAGGAGGCCGTCTCGCCTGCTCAGGTCCTGACCCAGTCGTCGAGCTTCGATGGCTCGGAAGAGATGCGCTGAAGGTCCGACACGCGCACACCAACAAGCCTGAAGGCCCGCCCCGTCGCCTCGAATTCGTCAAGGAGCGCTCCGACGATCTCGCGGAGGGCCTCTTCGCTGTCCGTGTGGCTGACGAGAGTCTTTTCCCGAGTGTGAGTCTCGAAGCCCTGGAACCTGATTTTGATGCCTGCGACCCTGTAGGCGAGCCTCGCAGCCTTCACCCGCCGCACGAGCTCCGAAGCAGCGTCTGCAGCCTCACGTTTCACCGTCGGAAAATCACTGATGTCGTCCTTGAAGGTCCTCTCGACGCTGAGGGACTTCGGCATCTCCTGCTGCCTCACCTCAACACTCTCCTCTCCGTGCATCACCCCCCAGAGCCAGACCCCGTTCTTGCCGAACCAGGAAAGGAGTTGCTTCCCTTCGAGCTTCTGGAGCTCCCCTATCGTCTGGATGCCCTTCCCCTTCAGGAACTCCTGCGTCTTGGGCCCTATTCCCGGCACCACGCCGACCGCAAAAGGGGCAAGGTAGCCTGCAACGTCATCGAATGGGACGACTGTGAGGCCATCTGGTTTGTTCCTGTCCGAAGCAATCTTCGCCGCCGACTTGTTGGGAGCCACTCCGACCGAACATGTGAGACCGTGCCCTTCCTTGACTGCCCTCTTGACCTCCAGGGCGACTTGCTTCGCCGAATCCGCGTCTGGTGCCTTGCTCGAGACATCCAGGAAGACCTCATCGATGCTCGCCTGCTCGAACCTGTCGGCAAAGGCCTTCAGAGTCACCATGACCTCCTCTGACACGCGCTCATAGAGACCCCAGTTGGGCCGCAGGTAAGTCGCACTCGGGCAGAGCCTGTATGCCTGGGAGATCGGCATCCCGGACCTCAGACCGAACTTCCTCGCTTCGTACGAGCACGCTACTACGACACCTCTCCCCCTTCCCCCCTCAGGGTCGGCGCCTACGACCACAGGCAGTCCCAGAAGCTTCGGGTCTTCCCGGACCTCGGCCGAAACGTAGAACGCGTCCAAGTCGACGTGGAGGATGGACCTGCGCTCGTTCGGCATGGGCTAGCTACACCCCGAAAAGGGTCCGTTGCTCGCCACCCTGAGCATTCCAGTCGAGCTCCATCAGGCCGAGCAGCCTGCGAAACTCGTTGCTCGATTCCGGGCTGAACCCGGCGAAGTGGTTGTTGAAGAAGACGTAACCAGATTCGAACTTCCCAGATGTCTCCTGGACGATGGAGGCCCAGCGTCTCACGTCCTCGGACCGGTCCTTCTGGATGCCATTGAACTTGGTCAGCTCCCTGTCGCCGACCATCCTGAGGTAGATGAAGTCAGCAGTCACTTCTGGCGGGGTCTCCAGGTACTGGTTGAGGGACCAGACCATGGCGATGTTGCTCCGCTTCAGGAAGGCGTAGACCTCAGGAGTGAACCAAGACCTGTGTCTGAACTCGATCGCGTGTCTGAACTCTGGGCTCAGCTTGGAGACGAATTCCTTCAGGACCTCCATGTGCGATTCGAGCTTGATCGAAGGAGGGAGCTGGATTGCGATTGGGCCGAGCTTCTCTTTGAGCTTGCTTACAGTGCTGTAGAAGTGGAGCAGGGTCGAGTCTGAATCCTTCAGCTTGTTGTCGTGCGTGATCTTCTTCGGGAGCTTGGGGGAGAAGAGGAAACCCGCCGGAGTGCTGCTCCTCCATTGGTCAATCATCGAGGCGTTTGGAATCCGGTAGAAGCTGGAATCAACCTCGACGCAGTCGAAGACCTTTGAGTAGAACTTGAGGTAGTCCTTGGCTGCCATGTCCCTGGGGTAGAAGGACCCCAGCCAGTCTTTGTAAGACCAGCCGCTGCACCCGACCCTCAGCCTGTCCAGGTCCAACGAGTAGGAAGCCGGCCTCAAGGCCGATAAACGTTGAGCTGCGTTGAATAACTGAGTCGGTAACGAGCCTCTCCTCTGGCCTCGTCCTCCGACCTACCCGTCTACGCCTTCACCGACATGAACGTGTTGTACACGGACGCCTTCAGGAGGAGCTCGTT
>Ga0181539_1004693_pt1 | contig 11550 bp, 11 predicted proteins | sample PEATcosm2014_Bin_46_FD_119767 | JGI IMG/M metagenome (GOLD analysis project Ga0181539, IMG submission 119767) | Peatland microbial communities from MTU Mesocosm Facility, Houghton, MI, USA - PEATcosm2014_Bin23_60_metaG | ecosystem: Environmental > Terrestrial > Soil > Wetlands > Peat | place... | reverse complement strand
CGGTCGCCCTGGCGTGCGCCGGCGGCGGGAACAATCGCCGAGACGGTCACCAGGGCCACGTTCTTGGCGTCTTTCAGCTCGGCGGCGCCGCCCTTGCCCAAGGGATCGCCCAGCAGTTGCATCGCCGCGGCCAGGCTGCGGATCGTCGGCAGGTAGTTGCCGCCGTCGCCGCTGCCTTTCAGCCCGACCACGATCCCCAGTCCTTGCAACACGTTCTCTTCCTGTCCCTTGATGCGGCAGATGCTCGCCAGGGAGGTCGCCGCGCGGGCCGGACCCGCCACGACGGCCAGACCCATGGCGGCCAGACAGGGCAGCCAGGCAAGCTCGCGAATCACAGCACGCCAACTCATAAAGTAAACCTGTATTTCCTGTAATTTAGGAACCGTGGGTGCCATGCCCACGCTTGCCGTGGGCATGATCTGGTGGCGGACATGCTTGCTGTCTCGCTACGCTCGCCTAGCAAGCATGGCACCCATGAATTACCATCGGAACGAGCTACAAGATTAGAACGGGGCGTATTTGTCGAGGAATTCCGTGATGAAGCCGCGTTTGTAACCGTCGCGGACCTGGCCCGTCTCGCGTTTGACCAGCCGCATGTCGGCGATGTTCTCGCTGGAGACGCTGTTGTTGGGCCCCACGTCCTCCGGCCGGATCGACCCGACCAGCGACACTTCCCAGTTCATTTCGTTGACCGCGATCGTGCGGCGGCCTTCCAACACCAGCGTGCCGTTGGGGCGGATGTCGACCACGTGGCAGGCCAGCTTGAACTTCACCGATTCCTTGCTTTGCAGGTCCGCGTTGGCGCGGTAGGTATTGTTCACCGTGCCGTCGATATTGGGCGAGCCGGCGGTCTGCGGATCGGGCTTGATGCCGAAGCTGTTCGGGCTGGGGATGATCCAGCTCTTCAGCGTCCAGTTCCCTTCGGCCTGCCGCTGCTGATCGATCTTGCCGCCGCTGATCACCGAGGCCATCTCATTGACGTTCACCGTGATCAGGTCGTTGATGTGGATCTCCCGTTTCGGCTCCGGCGACTGGTAGGTCCAGGAGACCTCGCCGAGGCTCAGCGGCCGGCGCTGGTCCGGATTGCCGAAAAGGCTCGACGACTGCGCCTCCGCCTGCCGTTCCAGCCCGCCCAAAGCGGCCAACAGCAGAACGAGGCGAAGAACACGTTGGGTATTCATCTCAGTGGCTTGTCTCCCAGGTAGGGTGGGCATCGCCCACCGCAACAGCCCACGTAGGTCAGGCACGGGCGTGCCTGACAACATCAATCCCTCGTCTTGGCCGGTCGTCAGGCACGGGGTGCCTGACCTACTGACTGACCTGCTTGGCTCGGTGGGCGGTGCCCACGCTGCGGCTCAACGCCGGATCACGCTTTCGTCCAACGGCCGGGCGGCAAAACCGGAGAAGTCGCTGGCGGCCGCCTCTTCGGAGTGCATCGGCCGGGCGTAGACCTCGACCTCCTGCACGTCGCACACCCGGGCGTAATACGGTTTGCGGTCCTGCAGCGATTCCACGGCGATCAGCTCGCCCACACTTCCTTCGTCCCTTGCCCGGGCGATGGTCTTCACGCGGATTCCCGAGGTCCGGGCGTAGACCGTGACGATCTCGCCGCGGCGGACCGCCAAGGGCGCGTGGACCATGCCCCGCTCCAGCACCTTTCCCGCGGCGATGGTCTGACTGGCTTCCTTGCCGGCGAGCTCCTCCAGCGAGTGGATCGCATTATCGGGCGCCTGGCCCGGCTCGGCCTGTTGCAGCTCGACGTCGGTCGGTCCGATGGCCGTTCCCCGGGCGATGGCGCGGGTGGCGACGACCACGGCCCGCGGCATGGCGACCCGGGCGTCCACGGCAATTTCCACCGTGCCGTCGGCCGTTGTGACCGCTAACTGGAAATGTTGCGCGCCGGTCCAGGGGGCGGCGCCGCCGCGCACGTTGATTGCTCCGCCGGCGGAAGCCACGAGCCGGGCCTGACGCGGATCGAGCGTCACCTCGGTGTGCCAGCTTTCGCTCCCCGAGACCTGTTGCCGCAGATAGCCGGCGATGGCGTCGGCGGCCTGACGTTCGGCCGTCTTGACCGCGGCCGCGGGCAAGGGTCTGGCGTCGGCCGTCGCCGCGGGGCCGCCGCTGAGCACGGCGGTCTGGGCCGCGCCGGAGAACCGCTGTTCGGCCAGGTTCACGCCGCGCATCAAGAGCAGGTCTTGGATCTCCCGCAGCCGCAGGAAACGTTGCCCGCCGGCCGGCGCGGGAAACAGCTCGATCGCCGCCAGGCGGGCCCGCTCGGCGGCGTCCTGGGTGAAGATCTCGGCCACGTCGCCCAGCGTCACCACCGCGCCTCGCACGCGGCATTCGCTGCGTAGTTGCAGCTCGGCGGCGCGGCCCGGCGCGGCCGGCAGGCCCGGGGCGACGCTCACGATCAGCACGGCGGCAAACAGTTTCATGGGTCCTGTCACGACTGCCTCCGCAGGTTGGCGATCAATTGCAAGATCTGGTCGCTGGCGTTGATCGCCTGCGAGTTGAACTCGAACGATCGCTGGGTGGTGATCAGGTCGATCAATTGCGTGACCGGCTCGACGTTGGAGGCCTCCAGCATGTTCTGCTGCAGCGTGCCGACGCCGTTGGTGCCGGGCGTGTTCTGTTGGGGCGCGCCGGAAGATTCGGTCTGGGCATAGAGGTTGCCGCCCAGGGCCAGGAGTCCTTGCGGGTTGATGAAGGTGGCCAACTGGATCTGCCCGACCTGGTTCAACTGCGTGTTGTTGGGCTGCTGCACGGAGACCTTGCCGGTGTCCGAGATGACGACGGCCGTGGTGTCGACGGGGATGGTGATGTTGGGGTCCAGCAGGCGTCCCATGGTGGCCGAGCCGACGACGAAGGCGCCGTTGGAATTGACGGAGAAATTGCCCGCCCGCGTGTAGTAGATCTGGCCGCTGGGATCGGTCACCTGGAAGAAGCCGTTGCCTTCGATGGCTACGTCCAAGGGGCGGTTGGTCTGCTGGAGCGTGCCCTGGGTGAGATCGGTCTGCGTGCTCTCGATCCGCGATCCCAGCCCGACGGCGATGCCGGTGGCCGTGTATTGGCCGGAGGCCGCCTCGGCGCCGGGGAGCTTCTCGTGGCGATAGAGGAGGTCCTCGAAATTGGCCCGTTCTCCTTTGAAGCCCGTGGTCTCCGTGTTCGCCAGGTTGTTGGCGATCACGTCGAGCTTAGTCTGCAAAGCGGTCATGCCGGAGGCCGCTGAGTAGAGTGCTTGAATGCCCATAGGATGGTCTCACTTACACCATTGACGACCGGCGAAGGCTCAGGCCTGCATGAGTTTGTTCAGGTCGCTGAGCATTTGGTCCTGGGTTTGCATCATGTTCACGTTGGCCTCGACGGCCCGCGACGCTTCGATCATCTCCATCATCTCCGAGGTCGGCTTCACGCCGGACTGCTCGAGATAACCGCTGACCACGTGACGGCTGGCGGCCGGCAGCGGGCGCGGGTCGGCCAGCGGGCGGTAGAGGTTTTCGCCGGCGTTGCTCAGGTCGCCCAGCGATTCCGGCCGCACGAGGGCCAGGTTCTGGGCGTTGCCCTGCTGCCGGATCGTACCCGAGCCGCCAAGCTGCCAATCGCCGGCCGAGGGATCGATGGTGATGGGACTGAGATTCTCGCTCAACACGGGGTAACCCTGTTGAGTGACGAGCTGGCCGCGGTCGGTCAAGCGAAAGTTGCCGGCCCGGGTCAGGTAATGCTCGCCGCCCTTGTCGACGACGAAGAAACCCTCGCCGTCGATGGCCATGTCGGTAGGCGTTTTCGTATTCTTCAGCGGGCCGGGAGTAAAGTCGGTCTTGCTGGGGACCATCTCCACGCCGCCGCCGAGGTCGTTGATCGAGCCGCTGCCGGCTTGCGCCTGGCCGCGCTGGATCGCCTCGGCGAAACGGGCCTGGAAAACGGCCAACTGCCGCTTGAAACCCACCGTGTCGACGTTAGCCAGATTGTTGGCAACGACCTCCAGACGCCGCGACTGCGCCTGGGCTCCCGCCGCCGAGAGGTACATTCCGTAGGGCACGGCTCGCTTGCCTGACGCTCGAATCGCTCCCCTGCGATGGTTCGCCGCGTCTTAGAGCAACCGCCGTGCCAGAGCCGCGACGCGACCCGGCCGCCGCGGGGGCTCAAGGCTGGAAGCAGTTGCGGCGATCCGACTTACGCCAATCGCCCTGCGCCGGCTCCCGGCAGCCGCCCCGCCAAACCACCCGCCGCAGCAGCGGTTCTCGCCGACCGAACGGCAACTTCCGCCGAATTCTTTATCGCCGCCCGGCCGGGCGATACAATGGAACCTGCGCAACCAGGAGGGCGACTGATCGCCTGGACGCCATGCCGCGAAAGCCCCGGGGATTCACGCTCGTCGAGCTGCTGGTGGTGATCGTCATCATCGGCGTGCTGGTGGCATTGTTGCTGCCGGCGGTCCAAGCCGCCCGGGAAGCGGCCCGCCGCGCGAGGTGCGGCAACAATCTCCGTCAGCTCGGAATCGGTCTGCACAACTATCACTGCGTCTACGACTGCTTTCCGCCGGGATACCTCGCCGATGCGAACACCTATAAGGCCCCGCACTGGTCCTGGTCCACTGCTCTCTTGCCGTATCTTGAACAGCAGCCGCTGTATGGCGTCTTGGGGGTTGGCACGCTGACGTTCGGCAACGGCGCGAGCATGGCTCCGCCCTCCCCGGCAACGCAGACCCCGCTGAGCGTCTTTACCTGCCCGTCGGACACCGGGCCCGCGCTGAACGCGTCGAAGGGCGGTCACGCCAAATCAAATTATCGGGCCATCCTGGGATCGCAAGGCTCGACGACTGACAACTACACGACCATAACCACCGCAAACGGCGTCTTTTACCTCAATAGCTGCACTACGACCACGGCGATTACCGACGGTACGTCCGTTACGCTCGCCGTCGGAGAATGCTCCCTGGATCCCACCGGGCAAACGTACATAGGGACTCTCTGGGCCGGCATGCGCGGCAGCGACAGCCAGTACGTCTACACCAGCGATGCCATGTGGTGGATCAATTCTGATCCCTTGTACTGCATCAATGGAACGGCGCCCCAGGCCTTCAGCAGCCGCCATCCGGGCGGCGCGCACTTCGTCTTCGCCGACGGCTCCGTCCATTTCCTCCAGGAGTCGATCGACGGCCAGACCCTGGAACGGCTGGCGTGCCGCAACGACGGCCAGCCGGTCGGGAGCTTCTAACGTACCCCCCTCCCTCCGGGAGAGGGAAGAGGCTAACTGCCTTGGAGCCCCGCAAAGAATGCGGTAAGATACTATATTCCCCCTAACCCCTTACACTGACTATGGCACCGATGGCGGAAAAGCGCGACTACTACGAGGTCCTCGGGCTGTCGCGGACGGCTTCGGACAAGGATATCTCCGATGCCTACCGCAACGCAGCCCTGAAGTATCACCCGGACCGCAACCCGGGCAATGAGGAAGCGGTAGTCAAGTTCAAGGAAGCCGCCGAAGCGTTCGAGGTCCTCAGCCACGCGGAGAAGCGGGCCCGCTACGATCGTTACGGCCATGCGGGACTCGCCGGCGCCGGCCAGGCGCCGGAGTTCCGCGACGTGAGCGATATCTTCGAGGCCTTTGGCGACATCTTCGGCGAGGGATTGTTCGGTAACCTGTTCGGCGGACGCCGCGGAGGTGGGAATCGAACCAGGCGTGGTGAGGACCTCCGCTGCGATCTCGAGATCGACCTGTTGGAGGCCGCCCGGGGCGTCACCAAGACCCTCCATTTCCGCCGGCACGAACGTTGCAAGACTTGCCACGGCTCCGGCGCCCGCCCCGGCGTTCCACCGGAGACGTGCCGCTACTGTGGAGGGCGAGGCCGGGTGGTACAGTCGACGGGGATTTTCTCGTTGCAGTCGACCTGCCCCTCCTGTCAGGGGCGCGGTACCGTGGTCCGCGACCCGTGTCCCGATTGCCGAGGCGGCGGTTATGTCCAACGCGAGGTGGCCCGCGAGGTCAAGGTGCCCGCGGGCGTCGACAACAATATGCGGCTGCGGCTGGCGGGCGAAGGCGAGCCGAGCCCCAACGGCGGGCCGCCGGGCGACTGCTACGTCTTTATCGGCGTAGCCGAGCATCCGTTGTTTCAGCGCGACGGCGACCACTTGATCTGTCAGATCCCCCTCGGTTATGCCCAGGCGGCTTTGGGGGCGACCATCGAGGTGCCCACGCTCGACGGTGCCGAGGACCTGATGATCGCGGCCGGGACGCAGAACGGCGAGGTCTTCCGGCTTCGCGCGCGGGGCATGCCCACTGCCCGGGGCCACGGCCGCGGCGACCTGCTGGTCCAGGTCTACGTCGAGGTGCCCAAGAAGCTCGATGCCGAGCACGAGCGATTGCTGCGGGAGCTGGCCGAGATCGAAAAGGTCCACGTAACCCCCGCGAGAAGGAGTTTTTTCAGCAAGGTAAAGGAGTATTTTCAATCCCGGTAAGGTGCGATGGAGGAATCGAGCGTGTCGGAAAACGATCTGAACAGCCTGTCTTCGCGGCCAGAGGCCCGCTCTGGCGACAAGGCCGCCGACGGCGCCATGCCGAGTCGCTCAGCGGACCACCAGGCCGCGGCCGGCCAGTCGCCCACCGTCGACAGCCAGTCCGCGGCTGACATCCTTATGGGCGAGGAGGAGCTCAACCGCCAGTTGTCCGAACTCCGCGGCGAGCTGGAAGAGGTCAAGGACCGCAGCCTGCGGGCCCAGGCGGAGTTGGAGAACTACCGCAAGCGGGTCGCCCGGCAAATGGAGGAAGAACGCCGCTACGCCAGCTTCCCGCTGCTGGCCGACTTGCTGTCCGTCTGGGACAACACGGCGCGGGCGATCGAGGCCGCGGAAAAGACGCCCGACGTGGCCAAGCTTCTGGAAGGCTTCAAGATGGTGGCAGGGCAGTTGGAGCGGGTGTTGGCCACGCACCATTGCAAACGGATCGAAGCCCTGCACCAGCCCTTCGATCCCCACCGCCACCAGGCGATTTCGCAGCAGCCCTCGGCCGAGTTTCCCCCCAACACCGTTTTGCTGGTTGCCCAAGAGGGCTTCCTGTTCCACGACCGCGTCATCCGACCCAGCCAGGTGATCGTCTCCTCGGCTCCGCCCGCCCCCGCGGAGGTTCCACCGGCCGGCGCCGATCCTTGATTGCCGACCAGCGCGGGGCGGCCGCGGGAGCGTAACGAACGACGCGGACCACGCCTGCCAAGAACGCCCCCTACCCGTGTAACACACTTCCGGGCCGGCACGGCCCGGCTCGGATTCCCAACCCCCAACCCCTGACCCCTGCAACCATTGCCATGCCTACCTACGACTACGTCTGCGACGCCTGCAAGCATCGCTTCGAGGAGTTCCAATCCATCACGTCTGAGCCGCTGAAGAAGTGCCCCGAGTGTCACCGCAAGAAGCTCCGCCGGCTGATCGGTCCTGGCGGGGGTCTGATCTTCAAGGGCTCCGGCTTCTATAGCACCGACTACCGCAGTTCCTCCTACACCAAGGCCGCTACGGCCGACAACGGCGGCTCAGGTAGCTCAGGCAGCTCCTCCACCGATGCCAAGGGCAAGACGTCCGCAAACGACGGCGCCGGCAAGGGCAAAGGCAAGGCCAAGAGTGATTCGGCCGCCAAGTCAGGCGGCCACTGACAGCCAAACCTATGAGCCGGCCCGTCCGTTGCCCCATTTGTCAGAAGTCCTTCTTGCCCGAGTTGTGCGACGCTATGCCCTTTTGCAGCCAGCGCTGCAAGCGGATCGACGCCCAGCGGTGGTTGGACGAGAAATACCTGCTGCCGGGCAACCTCGACGACGAGCCTGAGGCGGACGCCCCGCCCCCGCCGTTCCCGGACGAGGAGTAAGCGGCGAGTGGTGAGTGGCGAGTATTATACTTTGCACGGACAGGAACGAGCCATTCTCGCTTGGACGAGCGCCCATTTCGGTGCGTTCCAGCGCCTGTTAGCCCCGGCGGCCACGCCGGTCTGACGTGCCTCCGCGCCGGCGTGGCCGCCGGGGGCTAACACGACTCGCTTCAGCCCGTGCAAGGTATAGTGTGCATATGTATAATCGGCGTGGGGATTAAAATACGCCGGTTCAACCCGCTCGCCACTCGCCACTCGTCACTCGCCACTCTATAATGCCGGAACCAGGGGAAAATAGGCAAGGGCTGAGGGTTCCAGCGATGGTCGACGATGACAACGCGGTTCGTAAGGTGGCCTGGTCGGAGTTGTTCCCCTGGCTGATCCTGTTCCGTTGTTTCTCCCGGGCCATCGGCTTCCGGGTGCTGATGCTCTCAACAATCGGTGTGACGCTCATGCTGTGCGGTTGGTCGCTCTTGGCCTCCTGCTTCCCCAAGACGGAGCCGCTCGTCACCTGGGAGACAGCGGCCTCGATGGTTCCCAACCAGCCGCAGCTTGGGTTGCTCGCGTCTCCTGGCGCGGCCGAGGCGTCGTTGCGTCCGGCGGTGGTTCCTTTTGTCAGCACCTGGCAGCAGTTGAGCCAGCCGGCTGCCGACGCTTTCTCCCTGAAGACGACCGCCGGAGGACTGGTCTACTCGCTGCTGGCCGGCCTCTGGGCGCTGGCCGTTTGGGCGGTCTGCGGCGGCGCGGTGACGCGGACCGTGGCCGTCGACCTGGCTTGCGGCGAACGGGTTCCCTGGGGCAAGCTCGTGCCCTTCGTGGCCACTCGCTTCCGGGCCTACTTCGCCGCTCCGCTGATCCCGCTGGCGGTCGTGGCCGCGGTCACCGCCGGCAGCGCCCTGTTCGGCCTGCTGTTGCGGGCCGACTGGTCGGCGGTCGTGGCGGGGCTGCTCTGGCCCTGCCTGCTGCTGGCCTGGGCCGCCATGACCCTGCTGCTGGCAGGCCTGTTGTTCGGCTGGCCGCTGATGTTCCCCACGATCAGCGTGGAAGGCATGGACAGCTTCGACGCCCTGAGCCGCTCCAACAATTACACCTTCCATCGCCCCTTGCACTACCTGTTCTATGCGCTGGTGGCCGCGCTGTTGGGGACCTTGGGCTGGTGGCTGGTCTCGAACGTCGCGGCGGCCGTCATCTACCTGCCGTTCTGGGCGGCCAGTTGGGGCGGCGGAGAACCGCGGATCGCCGCGATCATCCAGCACGCCCAGGCCAATGAGCCCTCGATACTTACCGTGCTCAACGCCGGCGTTGCCGGCCCGGCGCAGACTCTGCCTTTGAGCGGCGCGGGCAAACTCGGCGCGGGGATCATCTGGTTCTGGGTGCTCTGCGTGAAGCTCGTCGCCTTGGGGTTCTTGTATAGTTACTTCTGGACCGCTTCGACCGCCATCTACTACCTGCTCCGCCGCGACGTCGACGCCACGGAAATGGACGAGGTCTACCTCGAAGACGACAAGGGCGAAGCGCCCCAGGGTTTGCCGCCGCTGAAGACCGACGCAACGGGCATCCCCGTCGTCAGCGGCGAGGTGGGAGCGGCGGAAATGGAAGAATGAGTCTGACTACAGATCGGCCGGGGCTGACGCTACCCTCTCCATCGCGAGAGGGACTGAATAATGTCGAGTGACAAACTGCGGCGCCAGGTCGCCTTCGAGGCGGCCCGGCTGATGTACCAGAGGGAGGAATCGGAATACTTTCGCGCCAAGCTGAAGGCCGCCCGGCGGATCGTGCGGGGAGAGCTCAAACCCCACGATCTGCCCAGCAACCGTGAGGTCCGCGACCAGATCCAGGCCTTCGCCCGTATGCACGAGGGCCAACAGCGGACGGAAAACCTCCGCCAGATGCGTTTGGAGGCCCTGCGGATGATGCGAATCCTCCGCCAGTTCCGTCCCCGGCTGATCGGCAGCACGCTCACCGGCCACGTCCGCCATGGCTCGGACATCGATCTGCACCTCTTCTCCGACAGCCTGGAGGCCGTCCGCAGCGCCCTGGACGCCGAGGGGGCCGTCTACGAGGTCCAGCGCAAGCGGGTGCTCAAGCAGGGTCAGGAGCGGACCTTCATCCACCTCCACGTCCAGGACCTCTTCCCCTTCGAGCTGACGCTCTATCCGGCCGACAAGGCCCACTACGTCTTCAAGAGCTCGATCACCGGCAAGGCCATCGAGCGGGCCAGCATCGCCGAGCTGGAACAGCTCATGGCCCGCGAGTACCCGCGGCAGCCGCTGGAACAGGCGGTGCTGGAGACGGAGAGCCGGGTCGACCGCTTCCAGATCTTCGAGATGCTGCTGTTGCCCCTGGAACGGGTCAAGGAGAATCCCGCCTATCATCCCGAGGGCGACGCCCTCTACCACAGCCTCCAGGTCTTCGAGCTGGCCCGGGCCGAGCTGCCCTACGACGAGGAGTTCTTGCTGGCGGCCTTGCTGCACGACGTGGGCAAGGCGATCGACCCGGGCGACCATGTCGCCGCCGCGTTGGAATCGCTCGAGGGCTTCCTCACGCCGCGGACCGCCTGGCTGATCGAGCACCACATGGAGGCCCAGTTGCTGCTGGACGGCAAGCTAGGCGCCCGCAGCCGCCGTCGCCTGGAGGCCTGCGAGAGCTTCGACGAGTTGAAGCTGCTGGCCCGGCTGGACCGCGCCGGCCGCCAGTGCGGCGCGGCGGTAGCCGACGTACAAGAAGCGCTGGCCTATCTGCGGGAGTTGGCCGAAACCTGCGGGGAGTGAGGGTGCTCCGCGGGCCGGGGCGCTCACTCCCCGCCGGCGGGCTTGGTCGCCGGCGCCTCGACCCGCTTCCACCGGATGAACATCCGTTGACTATCCGTCTTGGCGGTGAAATCGTCGGGACGCTGGCCGTCCTGCTGCATCGTGAAGCAGATTTTCAGCGTGTCGCCCTCAAACTCGTAAATGCCCTTGTTGGTCTCCTTTCTCTTGGGATCCGTCGTGTCGACGGTCTTTGGGGTCTTGGCCGGGTCGATCGCGATCTGGATCTCTTCGTTGTAGGTCGTCTGTCCGCCACGGCCCGGCCGCTTGGAGAGAATCTTCTGCTGGTCGATGATCCAATACCAGGGAATCTCTTTGAGCGTGTCGGCGGGGACCTCCGTCCCGTCGGCCGTAATGGCGACGGCCACCCATTTGCCGTTGAACTTCGCGCGCTCGGTCTTCTCGCCCACGGCGCCCGTGGCCGGCGCCGCGGCCGGCTTCGAGGCCCCGAACATGCGGATGGTCTGGTTCAGCGAGCCGGCATACTTCGCCTGGACCTCGGCGCCCCCGCCGGAAATCGTCATCAGGCCGTCGAAGGGGAGCTTGAAATCCATGCGGACCAGGCGGCCGATCCGCTTGTCGAACAGCACAACCCCCTGGATGGCGTTGCAATTCAAATGTCCCTTGGTGAACTGAAAGCCGGCGCCGGCGCTGGGCTTGGGCAGCGTGTGCTTCGCCTCGCCCGTGAGCACGATCTTCTCGACGGGCAGTCCATCGACCGTCTCCTCTCCGGCGGGTGTGTACTTGAGGGTCATGAGCATGGTCCCCAGCGGCCCGACCGTGATGTCCCGGGTCTTGGTCCACGGGGCTCCCTGGGCAACAGGCTCGTCCGGCAGGAACACGTTGAACGGCTCGCTCAACCTCCGCCCCATCTCCGCTTCGCTCATCTCGG
>Ga0181539_1004689_pt1 | contig 11555 bp, 14 predicted proteins | sample PEATcosm2014_Bin_46_FD_119767 | JGI IMG/M metagenome (GOLD analysis project Ga0181539, IMG submission 119767) | Peatland microbial communities from MTU Mesocosm Facility, Houghton, MI, USA - PEATcosm2014_Bin23_60_metaG | ecosystem: Environmental > Terrestrial > Soil > Wetlands > Peat | place... | reverse complement strand
TTGATTTCGAGGATTTCCGCGGCCTCCAGAGACCTGAGCTTGTAGCTCTTCAGGAACTCGTCGAAGTGGGAGCGGACGTGAAGGAAGCTCCAGCGCTGCTTGAGCTTGGCCATGATGTCCTCGCGTTCGCCGGCCGGCAGCTCTGTCCGTATGACTTTTTCGGTTTCTGAGAGATAGGTTGAGATCAACGTTTGTTCTGATTCGGATTCTTTGCTCATATGCCGTATTATAGAGCCATTCGACCACCACTCGACCGACGCAATATAAATGCTGCCGGACAAAAGTCATGTATTCGCACGTTATAAGAAGCCAGGTTGAGGCCCTCCAGAAGGCCGGCCTCCTAGCGACAAGCGTTACCATTGACCAAGCTGAAGAGTGCCTCCAGAAGGCATGCTGGAGCGATCAAATAGCCATTGTATGGACTATCGAAGACGTTCTGGAGCATGCCAGGCAGCTCAAGGTCAGAATAACCAAGGCTCAAGCGAGGGAGATACTTTTCCAGGTTCAGAACAAGCACGACGCCAGCCTGGGAATCAACTGGGACACCTTGGAATTCCACATCCGCGAGGCTAAGAGGTAAGGTGTCACGCGCGCACCGCCGGCACCGCCAGCTCGCCAATGGATGCCCCCGGAGCACGCGGGCCAGCCCCGCCCGCTTTGCCGCGGTGCAACTCATCGCCTGCGGGAAAAGCGGCGGTGAGACGTTCCCGCTATCCGCCGGCTTCTCGTCCTTCCGGGGGCTGATTTCAGCCGGCACAAGGTCGCCAGCGCTACATGGTATTATAGATGCAGGCTCGCCCGCGCCACATTGCACTATAATAGCTTCGCTGGCTGCACCTGGTACAGCTACAAGGGGCTGCAATACTGGTCCCTTGATCGCTGTGTCAGTCTCCATCCGGCGATTATATGAACGCTTTTTCAAAATTCCTGGGAAAACAGACGCAAAAGCAGTAAAATGGGAGTTATGCGAACTTTCCTCGGAATTATTGTGCTCTCCCTCGCGGCAGGCACCCTTGCCGCCCAGACAAACACGTCCAGTGGTACCCCAACGCCTCCCGTAGCAGCCCATCCGTCACAACCCGCAGACAGCGCACCAGGCGGAAGCGTCCGCCCCGGCCGTCCTATTTTACCCGAGGACATCGTGCAGGTAGAGACAAACGCCCCCGCAACGGCCCTGCTCAAGGAGCTAAAGGAGCGGGCGGACTTGGATCGTGCAATGTCTCCAGGCACCAACGAGATCGGGGCGCAGCTTTCCAGGCTGGAGCCGACGGGGCAGTTTGTGGAGAGGTATGTTCGTATACCTTCCGGCGCCCCTGGAGAAGAGACCAAAGTTATCAGATGCCTGGTCCCGGTCTTCCGGGTTAAGCATTAACCAGCTTACTCTATAATACAATCGGCTCTGAATCTTACAATGTCTTTAAATAAGTACTTGCAATATCGGAGACTATAAGATAATTATTGTTCTTCTGATGCATTCTTGTAGGATGCGCCGGAAGTTTGTGCCAGCTAAAATTGAGCGCGGCTTGCACGGAATAACAAATCTTAAAAGGCAGAAACAGCTATGAGTTCAGAGCGATTCGCGTCTTATCTAAACAGCATTGCAAAGGTTCCGCTACTCACCCACCAAGAGGAGATCCATCTAGGCAACATCATCAAAACATTCTCGACGTTCGTGGCCGACGATATCCGAGACCCCGCGGCGCTCGCCTGCAAGTTGAGAGATCAATCCGATCCAGTTTCGGCGTTCGTGTGGCAGCGCCTGTCAATCCCAGACCAAGGAGCGCTGGCGACATATCAAATGGAAAGGGAAGCCCCGGCCGCCAAAACTGCGCTGACCTACCGGAGCATCATCTTCCAGGTGATGCGCGAGGCCGAAGGTCCGATCACCATCCGGGAAGCCTGCGAGGCCGCCAAGGGTCGCGTGGGGCAAATGGGGGCCACAGGGAAAACGCCCATGGGCAGCTTCAAATCCAAGTTCTACATCGCGGCCAAAAGGGGCGAGCTGGTGAGAAGCGAGAAGAAGTTTTCCTTGCCTCCGGCCACGCCGGCGACCGCGGCGACAGGCTCGAGCGGGGTCCTCCCCATCCTCGTCACGGCTTTCAACCGCGTCATTGGAGAACCGTGCATCTACGAACCGGCGCGGTTCCAAGGCGTCGCGCTGCGGCCCGAAACGAGCGACCAAATTAGGCAAGGGGCTACGGTCCCCAACCGGGTCAGCCTCAATCGCATGCTCCTTGAAGACGCCTACCCGGTGGAGCTGCTGAGGAACCAAAAGAACCAAGAGGCGGTGAAGGCCGCTGTCATCGAGCTGGTCGGCGCCAACCTGCGCTTGGTGGTCAAGGCCGCCAGCAACTACCGGAACAGCTATTTGGATATCGAGGAGCTGACCTTCGAAGGAAACCTCGGTCTCATTACCGCGGCAGAGAGGTTTGACCCGGGAAAGGGGTGCCGCTTTTCAACCTATGCCACATGGTGGATACAGCAGTGCATCCGCTTGGCGGCCAACAAGGCACACACCATCAGGACTCCGATCCGCCGCGCGGCCCAGATCGCCAAGATTCAATCAGCCACATCCTTTGATCCAGACACCGAGGATCAGGACACCGCAAAGATCAGCCTTGAGACGGATATCAGGGAAGAGGATGTCAAGAAGCTGCTCAAGAATCGCACGCAGCTTCTCCCGCTGGACGCGCCCCTCTCCGACAGCGATGGATGCACCTCCATGCAAAATGCCATCCCAAGCAACGAGATGGCGGCGGACGCGCACCTGATGACTTCGGAGCGCGACGAAAAGCTGAAGGAGCTGCTCGAAACGTTGGACACCCCCATCCGCGACATTGTCAAGCTCCGCTTCGGGTTGGGCACTGGACAGCCCCAGACGCTGGAAGAGATCGCTGTCGTTTACAAGGTCACGCGGGAGCGTATTCGCCAGATGCAGCAGCAGGGACTCAGGCACCTGCAACTGGAAATTCGGAAGCTGGGCTACACAATATCCCCGGACGCGATTGTGAAGGACCCAAAAGCCCCCACCCAGGCCAGGTGCCAGGAGGGGGACCTCTACAAGAAGCCCCAGAAGGGGGCGACTGGGGACCCTTCCCCTGAAGCAGTCCCGAGCCTGATAGCTGCATAAAAAAGGCGGCTTCGCCAAAAAATCATCTTCGCCGTGTGAAGATCTATTGTCCACAAGGCTATCGTACTGTCAATGTTGGAGGCAGGCTGCTCCAGGTTCCCACAGCTGCGGACAGGGCAAGCCAGCGTGGGATGTATGAGCAGGCAAGGGCAGTCAGACCCGTTTCCTTCCAGCCGGAGGCCATTCAAAAATCCATTCGCGCAGCCTTCCAATTGAATCCTGGACTGAAGGCCCTGAGGACGGATGTCAAAAACTGCTTTGGCACCATTCCCCAGCCCGTAGTGGAGCAGGAGATACTGAAGCTCCCAGTTCCTCATGAGCTGCAGCAGGGCCTCATCAATGTGTTCCGCCCTATCAGCAGAGGCCTTCCCACCGGAAGCCCGCTGTCCCCCTGGATGGCAGAGCTGGTCCTGCGCCTGGTCGACCAAGAAATGGCACAGTTCGATTACCATCGGTACGCGGACGATATCTGCGTGCTCGGGAGCGACGAAACCTGTCAGGCAGCGCTGGGAAAACTCAAGGCGAAGCTCGCTCCTTGGGGAATGGAGCTGGGCGCCAACAAAACTCGGATCCTCTCTCAGTCAGAGCTGGTATTTTTGGGCAGAAGCTACGAAGAGCTCGATGATACGAGGGTGTTAGAGGCCGATTTGGGAGGGGAATCACTTGGCTTGCCGAACAACAAGCGCATTTTCTTCAGGGTGAATCTGACGGGGCCGCCCTACACCGAAAAGGAGGGGAACCCCACCTACAGCCTTCCCTGCCTGCTCAATCGGATGATTGCGCAGCCCACGCCTTACATCTTGGAGATGCTGATGCTGCGGCCCCGGTGCTCAGATCGCGAGCTGGCACGGATCATTGCCAGGCCTGACAGCATCGTCGACCAGAGGCTGCCAGGGGCTCTGCACGGAAAGACTTATCGCCACTACGTGAACAGGGTAAAACCCAAGGTCCTGAAGGGGGCGGCGCTGCCGATCGGAGAAGCCGGGGAAGTTTACCGCTGGCTCTACCTAGCCAATGAAATCATGCAAACTGGGAAGCTCCCTCGCAGCTACAGCGCGATCGAAGACGAGTGGGCCGAGTTGCTGGCCTCTTTGGAGGCCGGAGACTTCAATCCATACCACAGACGCATCAAGCAGCTCTTCAAAGCGGAGCACGCCCTCCGCGAGCTGCCCAAGCCGCTCCTCCCGGCCACCAAAGCGGCCATAGAGCTTTCCGTCACTTGAATCCCATGTGAAGCGACCCAAAAGCAAGCCAAAGCGCCTGAGCCTGTTCAAATGCATTGATCTCATCGAAGGTCCCAACCGATCCGTCAGCGACCTTCCCGGCGACACCCGGCGCATCACGCGCAAACCGCATTCGAGCAGATCGCCAAGAAACTCTGTTAAAAAGCAATCAGAGCAAATATGAACTTAGTACCCTACATCAAGGCACAATACTCGATCCTTTACCTGGTCACGCCGGAGGAGAGCCGCGCCGAGGCCGCCATCAACGAAACGGCCAAGGAACTCAAACGCAACCTGATGGTGTGGTCCCACACCGAGGGGATGTTCTCCCCGGCCAACCCTAAGAAATCGACACAGATCGAAGACCCGATCGAGGCCTTGGTCCACATCAAAGGAGCAGAGATAGAGGCCAACACCATTGTCGTCATGCGCGACCTCAGCCCGTTCTTTTCGGAGCCGAAAGTGATCCGCCACCTGCGGGACATCGCGCGCGACTTCAAGCAGAGCAAGAAAACCCTGATCATCACGAGCCCCATTCGGAAGATCCCCCCGGAGCTGGAGCGCGATGTCACCGTCATCGAGTTCGAGCTTCCCCTGCACCAGGACATTAAAGCTGTCTTCGACCTCCTCTACGAAGGGGCCAAGGTGAAGATCGGCAAGCTCTCTGACGACGAACGCGAGCGCATCGTGCAAGCGGCCCTCGGCCTCACCACCATTGAAGCCGAAAACGCGCTCGCGAAGTCGATCGTGGAGTACGTCAACAACGAGAAAACCAAAAAGGCCCCGCAGGTCCCCCAGGCCATCTCCAAGCTGGTGCTGAAGGAAAAGGCGCTCGCCGTGAAGAAGTCCGGAATCCTGGAGTACTATCCGGCCACCCAGACGGCCGCGGACGTCGGGGGCCTCGAGAACCTCAAGGAGTGGCTCAACATCCGGCGGGAAGCATTCACTGCCAAGGCCCGGGAGTTCGGCCTCCCAGTTCCCCGCGGCGTTTTGCTTGCGGGCACTCCAGGCTGCGGAAAATCACTTTCCGCGAAGGCCTGCAGCAATATTTGGGAGATTCCCCTCCTGAAACTGGACCTCGGCCGCATCTTCAGAGGCCTCGTCGGCGAGTCCGAGCGCAACATGCGCACAGTCATACAAACAGCCGAGGCAGTCGGCGCCTGCGTCCTGTGGCTCGACGAGCTCGAGAAAGCGTTCGCCGGAGTCGGCGGGAATGGCAGCACTGATGGGGGCACGACGCAGCGCGTGTTTGGCTCGTTCATCACCTGGATGCAGGAGAAGACGGCGCCCTGCTTCATTGTGGCCACCGTCAACCGCATCGAGGGACTTCCCCCGGAGCTGCTGCGGAAGGGACGCTTTGATGAAATTTTCTTCGTCGGTCTCCCGACCGAAAATGAGCGGGCATCCATCATCCGCATTCACCTTCAGAAGTACGGACGGGATGCCAAGAATTTCGAGAAGCAGCTGCCGGAGATGGTCAAAGCATCCGAGAGCTTCAGCGGCGCCGAGATCGAAGAGGCCGTGGTCACCGGCCTGTATTCCGCCTACCACCACAAGCGCGAGCTGACCGCCGACGACGTGCTGAGGGCTCTCAAGAGCACGAACCCTTTGTCCAAATCCCGCGCCGAGGAGCTGCAGGCCATGGCCAAGTGGGCAGAAACCAACGCGGTGAATGCCAGCCGGGTCGACAAGACAACCGATGCCGGCATCGGCGTCACTACCGGAGGGCGCCAGCTGGACCTCGATTAAGCACCCGTATGTCCGAAAGATTTGCAGCTTGCGCGAAGCGGCCAGCCTCGAGTGCCTTCTGTCCTGTGAAGATTTAAGCCAGAAACCAAAACACTCCGCATAAACGGAAAGGAAGAAAATGTCACATGTAACCACCATCGCAGTCGAGATCCGGGACCTCGAAGTCGTAAAGGAAATCTGCCGGGAGCTCGGACTCGAATTCCATGAGAACCAAAAAAAATACAAGTGGTATGGCCGCCATGTAGGAGATTACCCCCTCCCGGCTGGCGTTACCAAGGCAGACCTCGGCCGCTGCGATCACGCCATTGCGGTCAAAGGCGGCAGCGCGCAGAGCTACGAGATCGGCCTTGTCAAGAAAGGCGACCAGTTCATGGTTTTGTGGGATTTTTGGCAGGGAGGATACGGGCTGGAGAACTGCGTCGGCAAGAACGGCCAGAAGTTCGTCGACGCCTACACCAAAGCTGTGGCAATCAAGACAACCAAGGCGTTTGCCCGGGCGAAAGGCTTCAGCTACACGCAGAAGGTGGACCCGGAGACCAACGAGGTCGTCCTCCTGCTAAGGAAGTACTCTTGAAGAATCGCATCCCGAAAATAATCGCCGCAGCCTGGTATCTTCTTTGCTTTGGGGTGTTCCTGTTCGCCATCCGGCGGCCGACATTTCGCGCCGTCACAAACGGAAGGGAGTTTCGGATTGAACGGCGCGTCATTGGTCCATGGCACCACGTCAAGACCCTGATATTCGAATGCCCGTGGAAAAGGCAATAAAACCGATGAAAGCGACAAAAGTCACTCTGTGGTTCCTCTTGCTCCTCTCGCTAGGCGTGCCTGCTGGACTGCTGTACATGGTCATCGCGGACGCCCGTGAAACCGGGCCGAGCGGCATCGTGATCGTCACCTGCCTGGGCCTTCTCCTGATCATCGGATCGGCGGGCAAGACCCTGATATTCGAACACCCATGGAAAAAACACCAATAACCCGACACTTATGCAAGAAATCAAAATCACAATTGGAAAAAATGGGAAGGTAAATCTCGACGTCGCCGGCGTCAAGGGCAGCGCCTGCTCGGACCTAACCAAAAGCATCGAAAAAGCTCTCGGCCGGGTCGAGGTCACGAAGAAGAAATCTGAATTCTACCAGCAGTCCTCCACCGCAGGACGCAACCAGACACACGGCAACTGATGGCGCGGCTATACCAGAGCTACAGCAGCCCGGAGGCGGTCTACCTGTCAGTGGACTTGGATTTTTGGGCTCGAGCCGAGATGAGCCGGAACGACCAAGCATGGCTCTTCTCCATGCTGAAGCGAGCTGAGTCCGTCCGCTGCTTCAAGCGCCACGACCAAGCTCTTGCCCACGTTAACAGCCCTGAGATTGCCGCCAAGGGCAGGGAGCTCTGGAATCTGGATACGCACAGCGACCTGGCGGGCTGGGACGTCAGCAACACGCCACCGGCGCTAAACGAGGGCACCTGGGTGGACCATGTGAAATGGCCAAATGCAGAACGATTTGTCTGGATCCATCCGGATCCGCAGGCAGCTAAAGCGAGGGGCCGCGGCAGGTGTGAAGGCAGCTTCCCAAATCCGTTTCGCACCAGGCACCCGGCATGGCCGGCCCGGCGCCACTGCACCCGGCCGCGACGGCTCCAGGAAGTCGACTTGCCGTCCCGGCTAATCGGGGCCTGCGTCATCCTGAGTCGGCCCTGGTATGAAACCTCGGAGGCCAAGGCCAAAGCTGTTCAGGTGTTCACTAAAATCAAGCAACAATTCACAATATGAAACGGGTCAACAACAAGTGGAGGGATTCCGGTTGCTGGATTGATCGGTGGGGACCAGAGGCTCGAACTTAAGACTGAAAGCGGAGGCCTGATGAACGAAAATCAGACGTGCCAAATGGGCGGCGCGCATGGTGATCGAGCCGCCAGAATCCAGGCGCTGAAAACCAGCGTTAAAACCTCCTTTGCCCACATTTCCGCGCCGTAATTGAAGATGAGCGGACTTGGCTCCGCAAATAAACAGTCACTGCTGTATCCAGTTTAACCATATAATTCTATTATGGAAAAGGCAATGCAAGTCGTGGTCCGGGGAGCCGAAATCTGCTTCGTACACGATGACGACCTCGCCCAGGCCTTGGCAGCACTTGGCTGCACCACAACCGCTCGAGCGAGTCATGTGGAGCCGTCGGGCCAGGACTGGAAAGCAGATCTTTCGCCAGTGGGAGGACCCGTTCTTGGCCCATTTGCTCGGCGCGACGAAGCCCTGACCGCGGAAGTTGAGTGGCTCACGGCAAACAATACGCCCAAACCAGTCAAAGCATGAGCGACTCCCTGTCAGATTTAGCACGCGACCAGCAATGAACGGAGGCCTCCAGAGAAATGTGGCATGTGGTATGCCTTCGACACGGCCACGGGCAATTCGGTGAGCCTCAAAACACGGGAGAAAGCTGAGGCCGTCCAAAAGGTCAACGCCATGAACGAGACGGAACGCCAGCCGTACATCAGTCTTGGTCTGGCGACAGTTTATCTCAACGCCGCTGATCCCAAGCTGGCGACGCGGACCTGGCAGGAGGTGATGGACAACATCTTCGCCAAGAAAACGGATGACACGCGGCGGCGCTGTGCGGTTGCCATCAAGGACAAGAATTTCGACTGCATCCGCAATCTGCGGATGGCGGAAACGCGACCGGAGCATTTTGACCGGTCGCTGGCGGATGGCAAGGTGTCCACCAATGTTTATCTGCGCCGCATTCACAATCACGCGCTGGGCATGGAATGGCTCCTGAAATCGGTCATTCCGCGTTCAAGGCCAAGCGGGCGATCACGGCGGAAGAACACGCGGCCATCGTCCAGCGCGAACAAAACTTGGAGCGGCGGGATTTTTACGAAATGCCGCGCATCATCTGTTACACGCGCAAGAAACTGAAGTCGCGTGGCACCGGCATCAAGCCGGCGCTGATCCGCTTCGGCGCGGAAATCGAGGCCATTTTGAAACGGCGTCCGGCGGTAGGGTCCCTCTTCCCGTACCTGCGGACGGTACGTGCTGGCGACCGGTCAACGGAGTTTCACCAATGGTGCGTTGGTCTCGGCATCCAAGGCGTGTCGCTGCACTCGTATCGGTATGCGTGGGCGGAACGGGCGTTGAAATGCGGCTATTGGCCCCCCTCGCGCCGCTGCTCCAAAAGCGCGGACTCCAACTCGTCGCGCACGAAGCAGGCAATTTTACTCTGCCCGCTTATCCGGGCCTCATCGTCAAGGACAGCTATTGGCGCTGGTCCGAGCGCCACCTCGCCGACAACGCCATTGACTTCTGCGTTCAAGTCCTCGGCCTGTCCTTCCACGACGCCCTGCGCCAGATCACTGGAGCCTGACCCCAAAACACCCGCAAAATCCGACCACTGGCGTCATCCCGCTATGACGCCAGTTCGGCCACAACCCGCCCCAGCCCCAAAAACGTCGAGCTATGATGCCAGTGCGGTGAAAAGCGACTTGTCCGTGAAACCTGGCAAAATACCCCGCCTCATCACAGCGCTATGAGTGCATCGCGGTTATTTGAATACAAAAACAGACGCCAGTCCGACCAACTTCCCAAAATCGCTATGACGCCACTTCGGTCAAAACTATGACGTCAAATAAGTTCGTAACACTTGAAACAGTGCCAGACGGTCACTGCTGAACTCGATGAGAACACAGAGGTAGTACCGGATGTTGAATTCCCTCTTTGCTTTTGAAAAGGTCATGCCGCTATTCGTCTCATCCCTCCGTCAGCGATTCAAATTCGAAACCCTTCAGCATTTTTGGAAGAATGTCAAAAACTATTCTGCAACGCTGAATGATAAAGTCGCAAACAGGCTGAATGTCCTCGTCAATCAATTGTTCCCACCGGGTATCACCTCGGAGTCCAAGCCAGCCGGTCAAACCTGGAAACCCCAATATCACGGGGAGATCGTGTGGCGGCATTTTTGATTCGCTATGGATGGTGTGACCATGGTCGAACTGCTTGCCTCTCACCTCAAAATCGAAACGTGTGCTGATAATCCACCCGTTCCATTTCATCTTGAAATCCAATTCCGGGTTCATCCCCACAATCGCCAGATCAAAGCACTCGGCTCCGAAGGCCGTTTTGAACCGACTTAGAATCGCCCGGCGAATTTTCGCCTTGGTGGCGAACTTGCCGCTTGCCGACGCCGCCACTCTTGCGCGAATTTCGGCCTCTTCGGCTTCGCGGACGGACAATATAAGATTGTGGTCGCAATACTGCGCGTACAAAGCCTCTTCCTGGGGAGTGAGACGCTCGTCCAGCGCCTCGGTTGCCTCTGGATTGCTTTTTTTCAAATTGGCACTGGCAAATAGTTTTTGCGAATGTGAATCGATCTGCCGCAAAAAACGCCGCCGCTTCCAGAACATTCCGGTCTGAAATGAACTTAAAATCGGAAATCCTTGTTCGATCTCCTTCTGCCATTCAGACTGGCCCCAAAGATAATGACGAACGGCGAATTCCTGCTTTGCCTGTGTAAAGGTCATACGGCCATGCTGCCAAGGCAGCGAATATTTGCAAGCCGGGCGTTGACGTTGCGTCGGTCGCCATCAAAAACCGCCCAGCGAGGAAATCAACGTCGAGATGCCGACGGAATCCTCAATATCAGCGTTTTCAGAAACCGCCACTTTCACGGCCTGTCTCTTCGCAAACTGAAAGGGCGAATGGTTCGCCGCTGTAATGAACGGAAAAACTCATTTGGCCGATCCGGGGCTGCGAGAGCCCAATCCACTTTTCCCGCCGCTATTCCGCGCGACGAAGGGGACGAACCTGCGCGGCGCATGAACACGGGCTGGCCATGGGCGTGCGAACCACCGCCAGCCACAGAGGAAAGGAACAGATATGACCGTAAAAGTATTGGTAATGAGTGACCGTTCGGACGAGTACACCGGGAAAAAGGGGCTTCGTCGCGCAAAATCTTCGCGTCTTTGGAGGCAGGCATTTTTCGCACCTCCTCAACCGCATGTGGGTTTTGGCCGCCGCCTTGCGTCGGCGGTGCTTGGCCCAGTCTAGGCAGTTGGCCACCAGTTCCATCGTGGTGCTGTCAATCATATGAATGGGCGCCTTGAAACGGAAGGCGGGGCTCCGGCGCTTTCCCGCCGCAAAGCCGGGCGTCTGTTCCTTCAGATGCTCCAGGACCCGCCAAAAGAGTTGTTCGGCCATTCGGGCCGGACGCTCACGGTTCCCACCGACTATATGAGCTATTATCATCGTCACGGACTGCACAGGTCTCTGGCGCAGGACTGCCCGGAACCGCGTGTGGTTGAACCGCCCGACCAAGGCAAAATCATCGAACTGCCGCTCTTGGGCGGACTGCAGGCTCATCATCCAGCCCAGCTCCGCTAAATCCAGCAAAACAGAAACAGTCGTGCCCAAAAAAGAACATCAGCCGTTGCCTCCGCCCACCGGAGCTTACTATCGGGCCAC
>Ga0181539_1004687_pt1 | contig 11558 bp, 6 predicted proteins | sample PEATcosm2014_Bin_46_FD_119767 | JGI IMG/M metagenome (GOLD analysis project Ga0181539, IMG submission 119767) | Peatland microbial communities from MTU Mesocosm Facility, Houghton, MI, USA - PEATcosm2014_Bin23_60_metaG | ecosystem: Environmental > Terrestrial > Soil > Wetlands > Peat | place... | reverse complement strand
GCCGGCGATCACTCCCAACAGAGTCGCCGCGTCGCGCACGTTGGCAGCGAAGGGGCCAATTCGATCCAGCGAGGACGCGAAGGCGATCAATCCGTAGCGCGAGACGCGACCGTAGGTGGGCAGCACGCCCACCACGCCGCAGAAGCTGGCGGGCTGGCGAATCGATCCGCCGGTATCGGTGCCCAGCGTGGCCACCGCGAGATTTGCCGCCACGGCCGCGGCCGAGCCGCCGCTCGATCCGCCGGGCACGCGTTCGGTGTCGACGGGATTGCGCACCGGACCGTAGGCGGAATTCTCGTTCGAAGAACCCATGGCGAATTCATCGCAGTTGAGCTTGCCCAGCAGCACCGCGCCCGCGGCCTCGAGCCTGGCCACGGCAGTGCAGTCGTAAGGAGGCCGGTAGCCCTCAAGGATTTTGGAACCCGCGGTCGAAGGAGCGCCCTGCATCACGAGCACGTCCTTGATGCCCATGGGAATGCCGGCGAGCGCGGGCAGTGGATCGCCCTTCTTCACGAGATCATCGACGCGCGCGGCCTGCGCCATGGCGCGTTCTTTGGTCAGGTTCAGGTAGACGTTGAGCCGCGGATTTTTCTTCTCGATGCGAGCGTAGTAGCTGGCAGCAAGATCCGTGGCCTTGGTGCGGCCGGTCGCAATCTCTTCGCGCAATGCGGCCAGCGTCTTCGGCTTCTCGACGTAGCTCTCGGCGGATTTCGTCTCGGTCGACAAATGTACTTCCCTCGCGGGTCCCTGTTCCCTGTTCCCTGTTGCCTGTTCCCTATCTTTCAATCACCTTGGGCACCTTGAAAAATGCGCCGTCGGTTTCAGGCGCCTGCGCCATAACGACAGCGCGTGCGAGCGAAGGCGCGACGACGTCGGGGCGCGGCTGGGGGATGGCGGCATGTTCCAACTCGCCGACCTGCGCCAGCGGCTCGATGCCCGAGGTGTCGAGCTCGTTCAGCTCGGCCACGTAGTCGAGGATGGCGTTCAGGTCGCGGAGCATGGGCTCGATTTCCTCCGGCGCGAGCTCTAAATGCGCCAGCTCGGCGACGCGCTCCACGTCTGCGACGGTTACTTTACTGCATTTCTCCTTCATAGGTTGCCCTCTCCGGGGGCGTGCAAGGTTGCGATTTCTTGAGGAAATCGCAACTTGAGAGCCGAAGCTTCGGGACACATCCGAAGGAGAAATGCCATGGCAGTCATGTGCTGGTGTCCCTCAATGCGGCGTTTCCGCCGGCCCCATGAGTGGCGTTTCGACGGATTCCCGAAAAACAAGTATAGCGGGTTGACGAAAGTGGATCAGGCAGTGTCTGACGGATTCAGTTGCAAAAGGTTTTGTAACAAGGGCACGGCCGGGGAACCCACCCGGCGGGTGGGTCGCGGGCCAAGAAAGAGGCAAAAACGATGGGGTTTTAACCCCTGAGCGATGTTTATCGCCCCACAAACTTTCCTCTTCGATTCACCCGATACTGCTCAGTCGACGGTGAGCACCAGGTCGACGGTTTGCGTGATGCCGGTGGAGGTGACGGTGACGGGAATGGTGTAGGTGCCGGTGGGCGTGCCGGAGCTGCCGCCCGAGCCGCCGGAACCTCCGCTGCCGCCGCTGCCCCCGCCGGAGCTGGTGCAACTGGAGATTCCGCAGGCGAGAACCGCCAGAAGCACGGCGAGCTGAAAAATCTTGCGGCGCCGGCGAATGGCCGGCGGCAGAAGCAGCAGGCCGCAGGCGAATGGCAGGGCGCGCCAGAAGCCGAGACTTCCGGGCCTGCCGAACTCCGGCCTTTCGAGACGAACCGTGGAGCTGCTGGTGGAGATTTCGACCAGAACGTTGCCCTGGACGCCGGAGCTGAGAGTCTCCGTGGTGGGATTGAAGAGGCACAGCGCGTCCGTGGGAAGCGTGCCGCAGGCAAAGGTGAAGGCGCCGCTGGATCCGGCTGGAGTCAGGACCAGCGTGTAGTTAGCCTGCTGGCCGCGGGCCACGGTCTGGCTGGAAGGGCCGGAGATGGCCACGGTGAAATCGTAGCCGGTTCCCGAGAGTCCGACGGTGGCCGGCGTGGCCACAGCCGTGGAACTGACGGTAAGTGACCCCGTGGCCGAACCGCCCGTGCTGGGCGCGAAGACCACGGAGGCCGTGCATTTGGCGCCCGCGGCCAGGTTGCCGGTGCAGCCGTTTTGCGCAACGTTGAAGGGCCCCGAGGCGGCCAGCGCAATCGAGCCGATTGCGTAACTGGAGGAGTTGGTGACGGTAACCGATTGCGCGGTGCTGGACTGGCCCGCGGCAACCACGGCAAAGGTGAGCTGTGCGGGATTGGTGGCAAGGCCACTCACCACTTGCGCGGAGCCGTTGAGGGGAACAGAGACCGCCGCGACGCCGCTGGTGGAGGACGAGACCACGAGTGTGGCCGCGATGGACCCGATGGCGTTGGGAGTGAAGACGATCTGCGCGGTGCAGCTGCTGCCGTTGTTCAGAAGCGCTCCGCAGGTGGTAGAGACGACGGAGTAGCTGGAGGCCGCGGATCCGGTGATGGCAAACCCGATGTTGGCCATGGGCGAAGCGCCGGCGTTACCGATGGTGACGGTTTGCGCCGCGCTGGCCACGCCCGGCAGCTGATTGGTGAAGGTGAGGCTGGCAGGAGTGACGCTGAAAACCGGCGGCGCAACGCCGGCGCCGCTCAGGGACACAGTCTGGGTTTTGAGGATATCGGAGATGGTGAGCGTGCCGCTGAGCGCGCCCAATTGCGTGGGAGCGAAGATGACGCTGATGGTGCAGACCGCGCCTGCCGACAACTGCGCGCCGCAATTGTTGGTCTGCTGAAACTGGCCGCTGATGGAGATGGCGATCGCGGTGAGCGGCATGCCGCCCATGTTGGTGATGGTGACAGACTGCGCAGCGGAGAGCTGGCCTTCGGGGGTAGCGGGAAAGGCGAGCGAGCTGGACGATGGAGGGTTGAGGATGTCGGTGGGCGGAGCCGCTGCGATTCCGCTGAGCTGGACGGTTTGTGTTCCCAGTCCGTCCGTGAGGGTGAGCAGACCGGTGAAGGTTCCGGATGTGGTGGGTACGAACTCCACCTGCAACTGGCAATCGGATTTGCCGGCGAGGCTGGTGGTGCCGCAGCCATTGCCGGAAAGAACAAATGGCGCGGTGACTGAAAGGCTGCGGATGGAAACGGCCGCAAGGTTGCTGTTGGCGACGGTGATCGAAAGCGGCGAGGAGACAGTTCCCTCCTCGATCTGGCCGAAGTTTTCGGTCGCCGGGGTGAGAGTGACCGCGCCGGAGGCAGCGATTCCGGTGCCGTTGAGATCGACGGTGAGCTGGCCGCCGTAGATGTTGGCGTAGACGGTCATCTCGCCGGTCAGCGGGCCGGTGGCCTGCGGCGTAAATGTAACCTGAAGGGTGCAAGTGGCTCCCGGAGCAAGGGTCTGATTTGCACAGTTGTCGGTTTCGCTGAAGTTGCCGGCGATGGCAATGGAGGTGGGGGTGAGGGCGGCGCTGCCGGTGTTGAGAAGAGTGACGGCCAGCGGACTGCTGGTGGAATTGAAGCCCTGGCTGGAGAAGGTCAGCCAGGCGGGATTGACGGATGCGGCGCTGAGGGCCGTGCCCGCGGACCAGAGCGGCGCTTGCCAGATGCCGCGCCCATAGGTGGCCGCAACCAGAACGTGCGTGGAAGCGGAGGCGGGAGCGGCGCTGAGAGCCACGGCCGGCGCGCCGGGAAGCCCGGTGCCGAAGGCCGACCAGCAGTTGGTAGGCGTTGCCGTTCCGCAACTGGCAACCTCAGGAGTGAAGTAGACGCCAACATCGGTGGCCACGTAGACGGTGTTGGCGCTTTCGGGATCGATCGCCAGGCTGTTGGCAGGCGCCAAAGGCAGGTTGGCCGTGATGTCTGTCCATGTAGAACCCCCGTTGGTGGTGCGATACACGGTCTCAATTTCTTCTTCCGGCTTGAGCATGCCCTCCACGGTGACGTACACCGTGTTGCCGGTGGCATCGTGGGAATCGATGGTGACGCTGGAGATGTCGAGGCCGTAGTAGTTGAGCGCGACGGAGCCGTAGACGACGGGATTCAGGGTGAGATCGTTCCAGGTGGGCGCGGAGCCGGAGGCGGGATTGTAGACGGCGCTCAGGACATGGCCCGGCAGAAGCGAGCCGTTGGTGGCCGAGCCGTACATGCCGAGATAGATAATCTCGCCGCCGGAGGCCAGAGGCATGGCGGCCATGGTGCGGATGAGCGCGTTGCCATTGCAGGCGACGGCGGAGGCTCCGCCGGAAAGAATGGAGCTGATGGCGTTCGCTGAGGTCCAGGCCGTGCCGGGCGTGCCGCGCCAGACGCGGCAGGTACCGATGAGCAATTGCGTTTTGTCGACCGGGTCGACCAGGAAGGGCGCGGGCAGAGGCATGGCGTCGCCATCGCCGCCCACATCGGCATCGGTGACCACCGGAGTGGCGCCAAAGGCAGATGGCGTGCAGGGCGCGGACTGCGAGCACAGATAGATGGCGACTCCCGGCTGGTCGTTCACATACCAGGCGTTGGCGTTCGTGGGATCGATGGCTACGGGACCGCCGTAGCCGGAGAGAATCTGCGGCCAATCCGTGGTGACGGCAGAACCCTTGACGCCGGCGGCGCCATTCACGCCCAGGCCGGCCATCAGGGTGTAAGAGGAAATGAGGACGGGCGAGAGGCTCTCCACCTCGGCCAGAGAGCCGAGACTGCCATTGAGGTTCTGGAAGTGCGTGGAGTCGGTGGAGGAACAGGCCGAGCCGGTTTCGCCGATGGCGTCTGTCGAGCGCCAGAGGCCGCTGTCGTTGCCGAGAAAAATCTCCAGCGGGTTGGAGGGGTTCCAGGCCAGCGCGTGCTGGAACTCGCCCACCTGGGCGCTCATGCAGGTGGTGGAGTTGGTGGTGTTGCGCCACGCGCAGCCCATGGCCAGGCTGCACTTCCACCAATCGTTGGCGCCGGCCAGCAGCAGCGTGTCCTGGCCGGAGGGAACTGCGGCCAGCGTGAGGTTGTAATTGCCGTTGGCGATGGTCGCCGCTCCCTCGATGGTGCTGGTTTCAAGAGCGGCGGTGTTCCATTGCTGCGCAAACGTGATAGTGGAGTTAGTGCAGGCGCCGCTGCTCATCGCGCACATGTCTTGCCACATGCCCTGGTCCTGATTGTCGGCATCGACGGTCCAGGCAAAGGTGTCGCCGGATTGGAGGTTGACGGCGAGAGCGCCACGATAGATGGGGCAGGCCACGTCGCCGGGATACAACAAGTTGGTAGGGCACAGGGTGGTGGTGAGTCCCGTGCCCGGCTGATCGGCAAGGCGCGTCCAGGTGATGCCGTCGGAGGACTGGTAGTAGCCGTGGTAGCGCACGGCGGCGACGAACAACTGGCGCACCGGGTTCCAGACCACGGATGTGGCGGCGTTGCCGTCGAACCCGAGGAGCGGACTGGCGGCCGACTGCACCACGGCGCCGCTGCCGTCGGTGATTGTGGCCAGGTGCCACGTGGCGCCGCTATCTGAGGAGTAGTAGAGGCCTTCGCAGTTCAAGTTCGGCTGGTTCGCATCCACCACATCGCCTTCGTAGGATTGCGTGACCGCGGCGACCACCAGCTGGGGGTTGACGCCACTCCAGGCAAAACCGGCAAAACCCTCGCCGGCAAACGTGACGTCGTTGTTGCTCAGGCCATCTTCCGCATCGGACGTTCCCGGGATCAGGCTCCAGGTGTTGCCGCCGTCGGTGGAGCGCAGGATGCCGGCGCCGTAGTAGGAGTCGAGGACATCATTGGGATCGCCGGTGCCGGCGAGAACGACGCCGGTCTCGCCCGGTTGCACGGTGAGCGCGCCGATGCTGATGGAAGCGTCCTCCGCGCCACCCAGGGCCGTGACCGTATCCGTGAGCGGGTTGAAGACGATGTTGGAGAGCGCGGATGTGCCCGCGTTGCTGGAACTCCACACGCCGCCGCCGGTGGTGCCGATGTAGAGGTGGTTGCCCGTGGCGTCAGAGGGATCGAGCGCGATGGCGGTGATGCGGCCGGTGACGAGGCCGAAATTGGGGGTAAGGACCGCGGTGGGGCCGAGCGGTTGCCAGGTGGCGCTGGCGGCAGTACCGGTTGAGCCTTGTGACGAAGCTGCCATGGGACTGGCGGAAACCGCGGCGCTCAGACGACGGGTAGAAAGCGAGCGGGCAACGGCACGATGGCCGGGAACGACTCCGCGCTGCGCGAGAAAATGCTGGGCGGCTACAACGCGCGGCGGCAGCTTCTGCGGCTGCGGTGAGGACTGCGCCGTGAATGGCGATTGTTGTGGCGCGAGGGGTTGTTGCCCAGCAAGCGCGGGGCCGAAAGCGAGATTGACGAGAAGCCCCGCGGCCAGCGCAGCGCTGGCCCATGCGGCGCGGCGTGCCCGCGCAAGCGCAAGAGGTTTGGACTTCCCTGCCCTGTGAGGACGAACAGGTCGATAAACGATCGGATCGAGCATTGGCTTCGTGACGCGCATCCAGGATCGGATTCAGGCTTCCCCTTTGGTGAAAATCTTCCAATGAGGATGAGCATGAAATCCATCGGATAACGCTCAACGAAACACGCAGTTTCCGGGATTGAAATTGTGGCCCATTATAGGACAGCCAGGAAGTGAGCCCGGTGTGATTGCGGATACAGGGGTGGTAAAGCGGCAAAAGCAGGACTTAACAGGGCTCGCTGTGCCGGCGAATGTAGACGGCAGAGTCGAATTTCTTCGCCATGGACGCGCCCGTCATGGAGCGCACGAGGCCGAAGACAGGACGATTGAACCAGGGACGGTCGAGCTTGCCGACGATCGCCCAGGCGATGCCGGCGTAGCCGTTGGCATCGCGGCCGTCGAGCTGGTAGCGGTCGTTGAGGATGACGGCCCAGTCGAAGGCGGTAGCCGGGTCAGGCGCCCACTCGAGGATCTTCTTGGCCCAGTACATGCGCATGGTGTTGTGCATCCAGCCGGTGACGGTCATTTCGTGCTGCGCAGCGTTCCAAAGGTCGTCGTGGGTCTGGGCGCGCTCCAGTTGGGCAAATGTGTATTTGTAAGGGCGGGGATCGGAAGCGTGTTCGAGGAGAGTTTTGCGCGCCCACGGCGCAGCGCACTCCCACGTGTCGTATTGGGGCTCGTGGCGCACGAACAAAACCGCCAGCTCGCGCCAGCCGATCAGTTGTTCGAGAAATCTTTCGCTGGCTTTGGACGAAATCTTACCGGAACCGACGGCTTTTTCGACGGCCAGCGCGATGGTGAGCGGGCCGATGTTGCCGAAATGGAGGTACGGCGACAGGCGGCTGGTGCCGGCGATTTCGGGGCGGTTACGGTTTTCGTCGTAGGCGGCGAGATCCGCCTGCAGAAATTCGCCGAGACGCCGAACCGCGGAACGGGTGCCACCGGTGAATGTGTCTACGGGCTGGATGGAGCGGTCGAGCTTCGTAAATCCAGCAGTGATGTCGTTCGAAAGGGAAAAGCGCGCGACCTTCTTGTGAAGCCGGAAGTTAGGGTACAGGTCACGCTCGTTTGGCGGCGCGACGAGAAATTTGGGCAACTCCGCGTGGAGGCGCGGGCGAAAGTGGTGCAGCAAAGCGAAGCTGCGGTTGAAGACGCGCGAGGGCACAACCACGTCGGCGTCAACGGTCCAGTAAGGGATTCTGAGGCGGCGGGCAAGTGCGCGGCGCCAGCGCTCGGGCTCGCGGCAGGGGTTTTCGTCGCCGATGAGGAGCGCGGCGCGGACCTCTTCGAGGAAGGCCTCAAGCGTATCGGGTGCGCGGCGGACGACAAATCCAACTTCGAGTTCGGCAGCGTCTTCCGCCGCGTCGCGCAGGCCCTGCTGCAGGAAGTGGTAATGACGCAGGTTCGCGTTGGGATAGTTCGGAATCACGCCAAAGTAGATAACGACGGGCAGGCCGAGCAAATTGGCGGCCTCGATGGCGACGTCGAGCGCGGGATTGTCCACGGCGCGCACGGCGCGCTGCATCCAATAGACGACGCAGAGGCCGTCCTTGCGCGGAGGGCCGGCGCGGCGGACCAGCACACGAGGCTGATCGGCGAGCGCGGCGAGTTCGCGGGGAAGTTGTTCTTTTTCAGTCACGAGCGTCTATTGGAATGATCGTATAGGATTCATCTCATGAATGACCGCTCGGCAGTTTGCGCATCTCTGATCCGCGACGCGGCCAGACGCATGTTGGGGCCGCTCGGGATCCTACAGAAGGGTCGTTCGCGACTCTGGTTCAGCGATCAAGGTTGGTGGCTGATCGTGGTTGAATTCCAGCCGAGCGGCTTTTCTGTCGGATCGTACCTCAACGTCGCGTGCACGTGGCTATGGGATGTCAAAGATTACATTTCATTCGATCTCGGCGACCGCGTCGACCAGGGTTCGAGCTTTACGAGCGCTGAGCAGTTTAAGCCTGTTGCTGAGGGGCTAGCGCAACGCGCCGCGGTCGAAGTGCAGCAATATCGCGTTCTATTCCCTTCTGTGAGGACTCTCTCGGACTACTACCTCAAGAATCCCCCGCTAATTGGATGGCCCAGCTTTCATGCCGCGATCGCGCATGGTCTCGTGGGACGTATCGATTTATCCAGAAGGCTCTTCGATACCTGGGGCAGCGAAGCGAAAAGCGAACCAGAGTGGACCAAGGCCGCTCGCTCAGATGCCATGGAACTGAAAAGGCTTGTGGACGACGAATTGCAATTTCGGAGTTTGGTCGCTTCCAGGGTCAATGAGACCCGTGCACTGCATAAACTCGCGCCACTGCCCGAAATCAACTTCGGGTTGAGAAACTGAGTCGAATGCAAACGCGAGCATCCCAAAAGAATCGCGCGACGTAATGCCTTCGACCCCTCCTCGCATTTAGGATGGGTGCATTGACCGCAAGGCACTAATTCTTCCCCGTTTCCTGCCAAGGAATGATATGAGACGCGTTTTGTTTGCACTTCTGTTGCCTATCTTTGCTGCCCTCCTTTCGGCCCAAGACTATCCACTCGGCCCCGATTCGCAGCCGCACGACGGCGTGCCCAAAGGCACGGTGACAAAGTTCGTCCTCCCACCGGGTAAGTACTACCCCGGCACGCCGCACAACTGCGCTGTCTACGTCCCCGCGCAGTACGACGCGAGCAAAGCCACGCCGTTCATGATTTTTCTCGATGGCAGCCAGGCGCTGGGAGATTCGATGCGCGTACCGGTGGTCTTCGACAACCTGATTGCGAAGCACGACCTGCCGCCGATGATCGCGATCTTCGTCGATCCGGGAATTCTGCCGGCGGTTTCCGACGCCGACCAGAACCGCTACAACCGCATCTACGAATACGATTCCCTCACGCCGCGCTTTGCGGAATTTCTGCTCAACGAACTGATTCCCGCGGTTGCGAAGAATTACAACCTGTCGAAGAATCCCGACGACCGCGGGCTGAGCGGCGTAAGCACGGGCGCGGTGGGCGCATTCATGGCAGCGTGGAACCGGCCCGACCAGTTTCACCGCGTGCTCAGTTTCATCGGAACTTACGTGTCGATGAAGGGCGCCGATGCCTTGCCGGCGCTGGTGCGCAAGACCGAGCCCAAGCCAATCCGCATTTTCATGCAGGACGGAACCCAGGACCACATCGTGCCGCCTGAGCCGTATGGAAGTTCGCCGTTTGGGAGCTGGCCGATCAATAACCAGGTGATGTATGAGGCGCTGGAGTTCGCGGGCTACGACGTGAAGTTCGAGATGGGCACCGAAGCGCACAACCTGAAGCAGGGCGGCGCGGATTTGCCCGATGCATTGCGCTGGTTGTGGCGCGGGTATCCTGAGCCGATCGTAGTTCACGAGCCGGCGGCCGCGCACGAGGCGGGATACGACACGACCAATCGCGTCTTCTCGACGATTTACCTCGACAAGCCGTGGACTGAGATCGGCAGCAAATACGGGGAGATCACCAGCCTGACATCGGACAGCAAGGGCAACGTGTACTTTGCCGACTCGACAGCAGGAGCCATCAATCGCGTGGATGCAGACGGCAACGTGACGAAGTTCACGGAGCTGCCCGACGACACGGCCATTCTCCGCGTGGGCGCAAACGATCGCCTCTACACCTACCTGTCTTCGGCAGGAGCCGTTGTTACCGAGAACACGCTGACGAAGATGGCCACCGGCCGGAAAACCCTGGTTCGCGATCTCTCCGGCGTCGAGGACTTCGTCGTCACACAGAATGGCACGATCTATTTTCAGCGCGGAGCAGGGGCCCCCGCAATCGGCCGCATCGATGCGTCGGGCAAGGCGGAAATGCTGCTGAATCTGGATCTGGAGGATCTCAACGGGGAAGTGATCGCCCCCGGCGGCCTCGCGCTTTCGCCCGACCAGTCCATGTTGGTCGTGGGCGGCGCGACCTCGCGCTACAGTTGGTCGTTCCAGATCGCGGCCGATGGGTCGCTCGTGAACGGCGAGCCTTTTTACCGTCTCGAGGTGCCGGAGACAACCATGTTCAGCTCGCAGGGCAGTACGGGCAGCGCTGTGGAAGACACGGACGGCGTGGTCTACTTCGCAACGGCGCTGGGCGTTCAAATCTGCATGCAAAATGGCCGCGAGATGGAGATTCTGAATCCGCCGATTCCGGGCGGAGGGCCGCTGACGGCGATCACTTTTGCCGGCACGGGCAATGCGAACTGGATCTACGTTGCACAGGGCGGCAGGCTCTACCGCCGCCCGGTGAAGGTGACGGGCGCGAACGCGTGGACGCTGGTGAAGCCGCCGAAGCCAACGCTTTAAAAACAGGGATTAGGAAACAGGGATCAGGAGGCAAAAGCCGCCCGCAGGCGGCCTTTCAAGCTGAAAGCTAAGAGCTAGTAGCTAGAAGCTGGTTTTTACCACCGTCCCCACGCCCGCGTGAAGTAGTCGGACAGCGTCATCCCCACCAGCACCAGGAACATGAAGAGACCCGAAGCCACGGTGAGCTTTGTGAGCTTGGGGCTGTACTTGACGTGCATGAAGAACAGCACCACCAGCAGCATCTTCGTGGTGGCGATGGCCAGCGCCACCACCGGATTCCAGAACAAGGTGACGCCGGGGGCGATGTGCCACTCGCCGAGATCGACGTACGAAGCTGCCACGGTTAACGCCGTGCCCACCAGCAGCGCGAGGAAAATGATCACGTAGGTCCCGGGGCTTACGATGTGGTGTTCCTGTTCGTGCTGAATTTGTTCGCTCATGTGCTTCAATCCTCTAGTGCCTGCTGATCAAATAAAGCAGGGCGAAGAGATAGATCCAGATAATGTCGACAAAGTGCCAGTAGAGGCCGAAGTTCTCAACAAATGTGACGTGTCCCGTGGTGTAAGCCCCGGCCTTGGCGCGAAAGATCATGAAGATGAGAATGCCGACGCCGATGACCATGTGCAGCGCGTGCATGCCGGTCATGGCGAAGTAGAGGAAGAAATACTCCTCGGTCTTCTGCGCCATGTCGGGCGCGAGTGGCTTGTCCTGGTACTCCTTGTAGACTTCGGCGTCCGATTGCGGATTGAGGAACGACTGCACGCTGTAGTGCTCGCCGGGGATGTGGTGCTTCTCCCACTTCTCGTGCCACTCGATGCCCTTGATGCCCAG
>Ga0181539_1004684_pt1 | contig 11565 bp, 14 predicted proteins | sample PEATcosm2014_Bin_46_FD_119767 | JGI IMG/M metagenome (GOLD analysis project Ga0181539, IMG submission 119767) | Peatland microbial communities from MTU Mesocosm Facility, Houghton, MI, USA - PEATcosm2014_Bin23_60_metaG | ecosystem: Environmental > Terrestrial > Soil > Wetlands > Peat | place... | reverse complement strand
TGAACTCCGGGGTGAAGGACCGACGGGGACGGGGCTTCTTCCGCTCCATGGTCTCCATTTTGGACATCCTTTCCGGGGCCGTGCCCCTGATGGTGGATGTCCGTCAAAGCGGAGGAAGCCCATGGTGCTCTGGTCGGGCTTGACGCAGCCGGCACTGTACGCTCGATGACCGAGAGGTCGCCCAATGGCTGAGTACCCAAGGCTCGGCGTCGTTCCTACTAGCCCTCACGGGCGCCTCGCCGAGGCGCTGGCCCCGGCCGAGAAGGCCTAGAACGAGGCGAAGAGAAGATGAGCACCGACCAGCCCACTGAGGCCAGGAATGCTTACGACAACGCGATGGCGCCGGCCCAGAAGTCCTACGACGAGGCGATGGCCGCGGCCCAGAAGTCCTACGACGAGGCGGCGGCCCCGGCCCAGAAGGCCTACGACGAGGCGAAGAGCGCGGCCGGCAAGGCCTACGACAACGCGATGACACCGGTCCAGAAGGCCTACGACGAGGCGATGGCCGCGGCCAGCAAGACCTACGACGAGGCGATGACGCCGGTCCAGAAGGCCTACGACGAGGCGAACGCCGCGGCCGGCAAGGCCTACGACGAGGCGATGGCCCCAGGCCCACAAGGCCTACCGTGATCCCGTTCCGACCGTACGCTCTGCAAGACCAAGAACGCCACCGGGCACTTCTAGACCTCCAACCTCCGTCGGAAGGTCACGTACCACTCCGGTCCGGTCGGGCGACCGTACGTCATTGACCACATCTGATCAATCTCACCTCCGCACGACGAGCCGCTAGGACCGGGCGCGACACAACCTCGACCGGCACCCGACGTACGCTCGGTACCTCGAATCACAAGAACGAGTGGCAACGGCGGCGTTGAGACTGAACGGACCAGGCAATCCTCGAGCGGCCCGGACGAGGGAAGATCGTGGTACCACCTGAAGCACTGCAATTGGGTTCTCGCCTCGACGAGCACCATGCCCCGGAGACCAACGGATGGATGTCCGTCTGCCGGCGCTGCGGTTCTCAGACTGATGGTCCCGAGGGGCCTCACATCCCGAACGAGCGACAACTGGAACGCGCGCTGCAATGGCTTGATGCACAGTCGCTAAGCAGTGGAATCTACCGCGCGAGGAGTCGGCGTAACACCTGATCCTCGTGCCTTGCGGTACGTCGACTAGTCCCCTATCGGCGGACGACCGGAGGGGGGAGGGACGGACTTGGCGACGAGTACGACCGGGCTACGCCACCGGATGGAAACGTTCTTTCTCCTCCCATTCCTTGCGTTGCTGCGCCACGCGGCTCTTGTGGTGAGCGACCCGCACGTCCCGCATGTGAAGGTGGCGACTTCCCCACTGGTAGTCGGAGAGCTTTATCTCCACCGAGTTGGTGATGGCGATCCAGCCGTGGGCGGACCGCCAGAGCATGATCGCGGCGCACTCGGGGCAACGCGGGTCGGGCTTGATCAAGAAGTACGAGCGCTCGTCGGCCTTTTCGTCGTAGCTCTCGGCTCGCGTCACCGGCTCACTGGCCCCTTCGCCGCAGAAGCACTCCTTGTCTGCCGTCCGCGGCTGCCACTGCCCGACTGCTTCCCGAGGATCGTGAGTGAACCCATCGAGGGCACGACAGTGGACTCTTCCCCCGTCGACCACCGCACTCGCAAGAGCGACCCGGTCACGCCGGTCACGACTCCCTCGCGGGGAGCCTCGCCGACCTTCCTCGAAGGGATCTGCACGCGATCACCGACGACTGCCATATCCGAATGGTGCCACTGCGAGGCGTGTCTGGTCAGCGCGGTCCCACACCTTTCGTCCGCAGACGCTTTTGGCGACTGTTCAACGTGCCGCGCTTGAGAGGTGGAACGTTGGACCCTGGATGGCTACGGCCCGTGACCACCCGAACCAGAATCTCTGTTGCCGTCGTCGAGGCGACCGGACTGTCGAAGTGCTACGCCTGCCAGGTCCAGGCGGAGAAGTTCACGCCACGTCGTATCGACATGGCGTGCCTGGCGGAGCTGGTCGGAGTAACGCAGCCGGCAGGTACCCTTGAACACGAGGAGGCCGCACAATGGCCACGCTCGTACTTCCGTCCGACAGCTACCACCCCCATGGGGGCCCCCACTGTGAGGACCCCGAGTGGCAAGCCGGCTACCGAGCAGGACGTCACGAGAGATGGCTGATCGCTGGGGCCAGCGGAGGCTTGCTCGGCTACCTGATCGGACGCCCCCACCATCCGCTCGTATGGGCGAGTCTCATGGCACTTGTTGTCATCAGCGTCGTCGTAGCCCTCTGGCCCTTTGTGGCGAGGCGTTGGCCGCCGAAGCCGAGGCCTACTACACCCTGGCCAGGGATAGGTCCGAGGTCGGGGCGAGTCCAACCTACGATCCATGGCCTCCACCGCCACGAGGTCGGCATTGCCAACGAAAGCTGTTCCGGCGGCGAGTGCCGCGGCCCAGCCCGGAGGCGGGCAGCTCCGACGGGAGCGTAGGGCGATGGGGCTTCGGATCCGTCTCGTCGAGCCCCGCCCGGCCGGCCACAACGTCTACGACCGCTCTCTCCTGCCCCGCCTCGGGCTCCCGCTCATGGCCGAGATGCTTGCCGAGTCGGGCCACGACGTCCGCATCTACTGCGAGATACTCGCACCGGTCGACCTCGATGACCTTCTCGGCGCCGACCTCGTCGGGATCTCCTCGACGACCGCCACCGCGCCGGCCGCCTACCGCCTCGCCGACCTCCTCGGCACCGCCGGGGTGCCTGTCGTCCTCGGCGGCCCGCATGTGAGCTTTTGCGCCGACGAGGCGCTCGGCCACGCCCACTACGTCGTGCGGGGCGAGGGCGAGCAGACGATCGGTGAGCTCGTCGCCTGCCTCGAGGAGGGACGGCCGCTCGAAGAGGTGCGGGGGCTCTCCTTCCTTGCCAGCGACGGGGAGTCCCACCACAACCCCGCCCGGCCACGCTGCACCCAGGAGGAGTTCGAGCGGCTGCCGATCCCCGACTTGAGCCTCATCGAGGGCCATCGCCGAATGACCACGAAGCCGCTCATGACCCAATGGGGCTGTCCTTTCGACTGCGAGTTCTGCTCGGTGATCGCGATGTTCTCCCGGGCCGTCCGCCACCGGCGCACCGACCAGGTCCTCGCCGAGCTCGAGGGCCTCGACGCCGAGCGGGTCTTCTTCTATGACGACAACTTCGTCGTCAACAAGGCCCGCACAACCGAGCTGCTGCGCGCCATGGTTACTTCGGATCTCACGCCGACCTGGTCCGCGCAGGTCCGCGCCGATACCGCCCAACGCTCGCTCTCTCACCCGGAGGTCGACCATGAGTTCCTCACCCTCATGCGCCAGTCGGGCTGCCAGATGGTGATGATCGGCATCGAGGCGATCACCGACGAGGGGCTCGCGCAGATCGGCAAGCACCAGCGCGTTGCTGCGGTCGAGCAGTCGGTCGGTGCCTTCCACGACCACGACATCGCGGTGCGCGGCATGTTCGTCGCCGGGCTCGACACCGACACCGCCGCCAGTGCCACGGCGACCGCCGATTTTGCCCGCCGGCTCGGCATCGAAACCTTCCAGCTGATGGTCGAGACCCCGGCTCCGGGCACGAGGCTGTGGGACCGGATCGCCGCCGAGGGCCGCCTGCTGAGCGATGACTGGTCGCTCTTCGACGGGCAGTACGTCGTCACAGCCCCGGCCCAGATGACCGCCCTCGAGCTCCAGCTCGGTGTCCTCGAGGCGATGCGCCGCTTCTACTCCTGGCCGACCATTCTCGCCTCCGGGGTGGCGAGCGCCCTCGGCCACCTCCCGGACCTCACTTCGGCCGCCCGGCCAACCCTCCTCCGCCGGCTCCCGACGATCGCCCGCCTTGCCTGGACACGGCGCTGGGAGGACATCGGACCCCTGCTCGACGCGGCCCTTCCGGCGCGAGTGCGGGCACGGGTCAACGCCGCGCTCTGGCTGCCAGCCGTCCGCTTCTGCGCCCGCCGCCAGCTCGCCGCCTGGTGGGAGCAGGACGGTTCGCGTGCGCACCTCAAGTTCCTCGCCTCGCTAAGCACGTCGACCGCAAGCCCCGGAGCGCCGGTCGTAGCCGCCCCGTAGCCCTCTAACGGCAACGATTACCCGCCCCCCACGCCGCCACGTGGGCGAACGTGGGCGCCTCTGTGCCTCTCGTGCGGCTGTCCCTGCCCTAACTGCTCCGCCCCCGGCTGGGCTGGCTGGGCCGGGCGCTTGGTGCGCCGGCCCGCCGGCCGCCTGGTCCGTGGTCCGCTTGCGCCTTTCGCTCCGGCCCTGGTGGGGGCCGGTGTGTCCCCCCCTTTTCGTGCTGTTGCGGCCGCGTCTCCCTCTCTCCCCACAAGCGTTGTCGGCGCCAGGTGGACAGATCGGCCTCCGTGGCCGAAAACGGCACGCCCGAGATGCCGGGTGGCATAGGTAGGCGGCCGGCCGAGGCTGTGAGCTGGGCTACTGGTGGTCCGGGCGTGCCGCTTGGCACCCGACGTTCGGCCTGGTCGGGCATCCAGACCGTCGTGCAGGGCGTGTGGAGCGTCATCAAGCGGATCATCTCGGCCATCGCCTCCGGTGTCCATGCCATCACTGGCGCCGCCCACACGCTGGCGAACGTCTGGGGGAGCGGCGGCGGGGCGCTGAGCACCTCGCAGTCGTACGGGAAGTACAAGCCCCACAAGTTCGGCACGGGCGGGATCGTCACCAGCCCCACTTTGGGCATCGTCGGCGCGGAAGGGATAGAGATCGTCCTCGACCCAGCACAGTTCCGCCGGGCCCTGGGCAGGCGGCGCGGTCGTCGGCTTCTCCGGCGCCGGGACGGTGGCCGCAGGGGGAGAGGGAGGTGGCCCGACTCAGATCAACCTCCAGATCAACGGCCGGACGTTCGCCCGCGCCACGGTCAACGACTTCCGTGCTCTGCTCCTCCAAAAGAACCGAACCGTCATCAACCTCGGGCTGGCCTGAGAGAGAATGGCCGTATGAAAAGGAAGATCTTCGAAGCTGCGCACGCCTGGGCGCAGGCTTTAGCTGCACCGATCGAGGGGCCAGACCGTCGACTCGATAAGGCATTCCGCCATGGAAACAACGACGCTGGTCGCGCGGCCGTCGACGAGCTCGCTGTCGCCATACGTGATCAAATCGCCTGGGCGAAGGCGAACCCGTGCCCCGACCCGACCCTTGGGCGCCTCGGCGACGAACTGCTTGAGGCCAATCGGGAGAGGTGTGAAATCCTCCTGCGGGCTGCAGCCGGCGAGATCCCGCCAGCTGAGCAGGACGCCGCCATGGCCCGGGCGGCCGAGTTGCAGGCGGTCACCAGGAGGTACGAGAAGCGGGTCCGCCGGTGGATCGGCACCGAGGGTCGCTTTATATGAATCACGGACAAGCACAACGCGTATCTTGGCAATGTGACAAGATCCTGGCATGTGCCAGTTTTTTGGCAATGTGACGAGATCCTATTACTTGTACGGAAAATCCGCTGACCAGGCGAAATGACTGAAGAACCTTCAGAAACTATTGCCCTGTTCCTGTACCCGCGGCGACCGCATGGACGCGCCATCCCGAGTCCGAACCGCATGAATGTTCGGGTGGAAGCCGAGGTGAAGCGTCCTCGCAGGCACGCCAGGAAGTTATCCACAATCATCGCGCGTATACTATTCCTCGAAAACCTTTACACCGCAGGTAGATGAGCATTAGATTCGCAGTATGGATCTCGTGGCGTACCTGCGAGTGAGCACGAAAGGCCAAGCCGAGGACGGTTATGGGCTTGATGTGCAAGAGAAGGCCGTCCGGTCGTGGGCCAAGGCGAACGGCCATCGCATCGTCGCAGTTCACAAGGATGCAGGCGTAAGCGGCACCAAAGAAGCGATCGACCGTCCTGGTCTTTCCGCTGCACTTGACATGCTCCGCCCACCACCAAGGGCGACCGGACTTGTCGTTGCCAAGCTCGACCGACTCGCACGAGCCCTACATGTGCAAGAGGCGATCTTGCAGATTGCCTGGCGAGTCGGTGCCGCCGTGTTCACTGCCGATGGTGGCGAAGTCCTTCAAGATGATCCCGATGACCCGATGCGTATCTTCGTGCGACAGGTCATCGGTGGCGTTGCCCAGCTTGAGCGCAGCCTCATCGCCAAGCGGATGCGCGACGGTCGCGCCGCCAAGAAAGCGGCCAACAAACACTCGGTCGGCTCGTATCGCTTCGGCAAGCGAGGCAACGGCGTAGGACGTGATCGTGATGCAGCGGATGATGATGACGAGCAGGCAACTATCCGCCGCATTATCGAGCTGCGACTGTCCGGGGCGTCATATCGCGAGATCGCCGGCACGCTCGACGCTGAAGGACATCGCCCGCGGCGAGCCGAGCGCTGGTCACCGATGTCAGTGCGAAACATCGCCGAGCGTGAGCTGAATAAGCAGTAACGAGCCGCTCATGCTCCGGCCGCGCTCTTCTGGTGCCAGACGTGCCGGCATCCTTGTGAACTGCCACGGTCGACGCTGATCGCAGGCGCACACTGGTCGGCCTCGACGTTGCCGATGTCACCGAGGGCGTCGACGGTCTTACAGTCCGCCTTCGGCGCTCGAAGACGGACCAAGAAGGTGCCGGGTGCACCGTCGGCGTCCCCTATGGGTCTAACCCGGCAACCTGCCCGGTCCGTGCCTGGCGCGCGTGGCTTGAGGTCTCGGAAATCACCGAGGGAGCAGCCTTTCGTCCCGTGGACCGCCACGGCCACATCGGCAAAACACGACTGAGCGGCCAGGCGGTGGCGCTGGTGTTGAAGCGCCACGCTGCCCGTGCCGGGCTTGATCCCGCCGAGGTGGCAGGTCACTCGCTGCGGGCCGGTCTTGCGACCTCGGCTGCTGCTGTTGGCGTCCCCGAGCGCGTCATCGCCGACCAGACGGGGCATAAGGGCACAGCGATGCTATGCCGCTACATCCGCGAGGGGTCTTTGTTCCGGGAGAATGCTGCTAGCGCCGTCGGGCTGTAGCGCTGGGAAAGGCGGAGGCCGCACGTTCGCCGGGCGCGTGGGCTTGCCGACGCGTGCAGGCAAGTGACCTCCGTTGACTTCGTGACGGCCAGCTCGTGAAGAGCGCGCACCCGGTACGGGTATCGTCGCATTCACGACGAAGTCACGTTCTGCTCCAAGGCACTTTCTCCAGCAAAGTGAAGGAAAAAAGGCGTCTTAGAGTCGATTGTGTCCGGCACCGTGCGTATGTTGTTCGATGCATCCAAGTGCGCCCAGTAGCAGGCCCACAGGCAAGCTCTTTGTCCTTACGAGCGCCGCGCATGAGATCGACCGAAGGCGGGGGAGTGAGGCGATGACGCCCGCCACCAAAAGGACCGAGAAACCGAAGATGACCAAGGAAACAGGAGATAACGATGGCCGCTAGAAGGCTCAACCGAGAAAGCGTGGACGGCCCAGAGCTTGTTCTCGCACAAGGTCCCATGCCGACGAGCCGACTTGGAAGCGAGGTCACCGATGAGGCCACGCTCCTCGATGGATACGAGGCGCACCTCCGACTCTTGGAGAACCGGCCGAAGACGACCGCGGACACCTATCGCTCGCACCTGAAGGGGTTCCTGTGCTACCTGGCAACGGCCCACCCATCGGTGACCTTGAGCGGCGTGACACCGTTCCATGTCCGGGCCTGGTTGCTTCATGAAGCCACCCGGGGGATCGAGGCCGTCACCCGCTCCAATGATCTCTTCGCGCTCCGCAGCTTCTACCGTTTCCTCATCGCCGAGGGTCTGAGCGAGGAGAATCCCGCCTCCTTGGTGACCCTTCCGAGTCCCATCCGGCCGAGGGTCGAGTTCTACAGCGACGCCGAGGCAGACGCCATCATCGAGTGGGCTGCTGCACAACCAGGTCTCCGTTGGCAGGTGGGCCGGGTGCTCCTTCTCACGTTCCGCTACAGCGGCTTGCGCATGAGGGAACTGGTCAACCTGCGCACCGAGGAGGTCGACTTTGAGGCTCGACGAATCTCGCTCGTCGGCAAGGGACGCAAGCCCCGGGTCGTCCCCATTCCCCACTTGTTGGCGGACGTGCTCCGGGAGTACCTGGACGAGGTGCGGCCGAGTCTCCCCAAGTCCGCGTACTTGTTTGCCAACCCGAGGGGCAACCGGAGCCTCCGCGGTCGTTATGGTCCCAGGGCGCTTTACAACTTGGTACTGGAGGCCGGGACCTCAGCGGGTGTAGCCGGTCGGCACTTCCCCCACCGGTGGCGCCACAGCTATGCCACGAGCCTCGTGCGCCGGGGCGAGGACATCCATGTCGTCCAGCGTCTCATGGGCCATTCCAACATCGCGACGACCACGAGATACCTGCATCTGTCCGACGCCGATCTCCTCGCCGCCATCGACCGGGCGTTTCCAGAAGCTGAGTTCGGGGCCCGTGCCATCGAGCGAGGAGCCTGAAGCTTCCGGCGTTGGCTCAAGGATTGAACACCCCGACGGCGCGTCGTGTGGTGCCGCCTCACCTACGGCGCCCTCAACGAGTACAGAACCCAGGTGTACCTGTCTGCTAGACCGGAACTGTGCCCCCAACGGATAGCGGTCCTGAACTGCTGTACCACTACACCGACGCGGCGGGGCTGCACGGCATCCTCATGTCCGGCGAGCTCTGGGCCACTGAGGCGCTCTATCTGAACGACGCAAGTGAGCTCGACTTCGTGTTCCAGCTCCTTGACGAGGTGCTCACGGGATTCATGCAAGGCAGTCCGGCTCCTGGACCATCCGCGCAGGAGGTGATCAAGATGCTTCAACTCGCCTTGGATGTGGGCCGCGAACTCTGGCATGGCGACATCTTTTGCTTTGTCGCGTGCTTCTGCGAGGACAAGGATCTCCTGAGCCAATGGCGAGCCTACGCGCACGGAGACGATGGGTACGCGATCGGCTTCAAGCGGCATGAGATCGAGTCGTCGTCAGTGCATGAACGGCTCGGGCCATACACATTTGAGCGGGTCGACTACGACGCTGAGGCGAAAAAGACGGAACTCAAGAAGAATCTCCTCCACGCCGTCGAGATCTACCAACGGCACGCGATGAGCGAGAAAGAACGTCTGCCAATATGGCGTTCGCTCATGGCCGACTACTTCGGCGGGGTCGGGTTCTACGCCCCTCTGTGCAAGAGTCCGGGTTTCGCCGAGGAGAAGGAGTGGCGCGTCGTCAGCCGCCTGCGCCGAGTCGATTTGCCTGGGACCGAGATCCTGAAGTTCCGCACCGCGACTCTCGGCCTCGTTCCCTACGTTGCGCTGGATGTCAGCGGCGGCGAGCTGTCGCGTCGCGCGCGTATCGGTGAGATCGTCATCGGCCCGACGTTGCACCCGGAGCTCGCGGAGCGCTCGCTGAGGCTCCTTCTCGCGGCGGTTGGCTACCAGGAGGACGAGGTTCTCGTCACCCGGTCCAAGATTCCTCTCCGCGCCTGATCGAGCTACCGGGAACAGTCTCTGGGTGATCGCTGACCGGCTCAATGCCGAGGGGACGACCAACCCGACTCGGCGTAGAGTACGACCGGGATGGATACTCAGACCATCGAGATCATCGGGCGCAACTACCTGATCTCCCAGCTCGTCCGCGACGACGTGGAAGTCGCACGACCCGAACGCGACCGGGGCGTGGACCTCATCGCCTATCTCGATCTGGATGAAGCTGGCGGCGGCTTCGTGGCCTGCCCGATCCAGATGAAGGCGGCGACGGCCCGGTCGTTCAGTCTCGCAAAGAAGCAAGAGAAGTTCTCCCGAATGCTCCTCGCATACGTCTGGCATGTACAGGTGCCCGACGACGCTTGCGCCTACGCACTGACCTATGCGGAAGCGTGGGAGGCCGCAAGGAAGATGGGCTGGACAAAGACCGTGTCGTGGGAGCAAGGACTCAGCTATGGCACCACGCATCCCTCAAAAAGGCTCTTGGCGCTGCTCGACCCGTATCTCATGGGCCCGGGCGACTGGAAGCGCAAGGTGCGAGAGGTAGGGACCGACTCTTTCGCTTTTTAGGTACCTCTTTGTGTGAGTTCAGGACTGGCCGATAATGGCTCTGCCGGAGTCGCCCACCACGGCACAGAAGGATGCCGTCGGGCAGGAAATGGACCTTGGATAAGCACCGACTGCCACGGGAGCCGACCACGACTTGCCGCTCCAGGTGATCACGTAGCCCCAGGTATCAATCACTTCACAGAAGGAACTGTTCGGGCACGAGACGGACTGGGCGCTGCCGTAGGGGTCGATGGAATGAGGAGACGGCGCCGACCAAGACTTGCCGTTCCAGGTCTCGAAATTGCCGTGCCTGTCCAGCGCCATACAGTACGAACTGCTCGGGCACGAGACGGATGCGAGGCCACCGCGGTCTATTGAGTGAGGAACCGACCACGACTTACCGGGGCCCCACCGCTCTCGTGGGAGCCTACGTCAGTGATCGGGTCTCATCCCGGTGCCAGACGTTGTGACGTCCTGCCGGAGGCAGGAGACGCCGTGGGGGTATCGAGCGCTGTCCGCCCAGTCGCGACTGTCTGGGCGATCCTGGGGGCCTCGGTGTACCTCCAGGAGACCGGGGACCGAGTTGAGTCCGTCTACTCCTCGGTTGTCCTCATCTCGGGATACATGTCGAGCCACGACTCCAGCGCTTTGAGGTAGGCCCGATCGGCCCCGGTGAGGGTTGCGTCGTCATCCTCTTCGACAGCTCGGAGGAACACCACCGCGCCCACAATCTCCTTCAGCTCGTCAGTGCCGTAGGCGGCGACGAAGGCGGGGGCCAGTTGGAACCAGTCCGGCCAGTCCTCCACGACGTGGTCCGGGGTGACCGACCCGGTAAGCAGGGCGCTCGTGTAGAAGCGCAGGCGCTGGACGACGTCCAGTTTCAGGTCGTCGTCATCGTCGAGGTACTCCAAGAGCCGCTCGTCGATCGAGTCCAGGTATGTGACGAGAAAGTCGTTCACTGAATCCCATCTTGGTCCATCACCGCGAGCCTGGGAGGTACTCGCTCGCTATCGCCCGCCGTCGTCAAGTGCTCCGGTTGCTCACGCGCATGTCGGCGTGGACAAGGACCGACGCAGACGGCACGGGCGCAAGGCCCCCGCACCGTCTGCTCGTGTCCCTCCGTGTCCCTAGGGAACACGTCGATTCTGAGTGAAGCCTAAGCCTCAGGCGCTCGGGAAGCCGCTCGTCTGCGGCGTCGGGGCGCCGGTCCGGGCCGTACCTGACGCCACACACGCGCTGCTCACCATCTCAAGCGAGCGTTCAAGGGCCGGATGACCCGAATATTGATAGAAGGTGCACGACCCCTGTCGCCTGGCGAGGGAAGCAGGGGGCCGTGCACCCCGTCATCCTGACCGATCTACTCCAGGAGACGCTTGTCGATGGAGTCCACGTGGACGACGGGAAAGTCGTTCACTGGGTCCACCAAGGTTCATCACCGCAGGCCCATCACTTAGCCGTGACTGGCTCGCGCAGATCGTGGCAGCGAGTGCACGACCCCCGTCACCTTGCGAGGGAAGCCAAGGGGCCGTGCACCCCGTCATCCCGTTAGAGACCCTCCGGGAGACGCTTGTTGATGGAGTCCAGGTAGACGACGAGAAAGTCGTTCACT